>Ga0302285_10000289_pt1 | contig 28982 bp, 49 predicted proteins | sample III_Fen_E2_2_FD_200455 | JGI IMG/M metagenome (GOLD analysis project Ga0302285, IMG submission 200455) | Peat permafrost microbial communities from Stordalen Mire near Abisko, Sweden - III_Fen_E2_2 | ecosystem: Environmental > Terrestrial > Soil > Wetlands > Permafrost | place: Sweden: Abisko... | reverse complement strand
TAAGTTTAAATTTAACATTTGACAATATAATAAATGCTCCAGTAGTAGATTCTTCAGATGTAAGTCAATGGAACACTTTCTTTGATTTATCAACAAATGGTAATCCATTTACAAGCGTAAATATCTCTGGAAATACTGTTAGTTTATATGGTGGAAATAATATACATATGAAAGATTATTTATTTAATAGCACACAAACATTGATAAGTGTTATTGATATTGGTAGCGTTGTAAGTATTGGTAGTAATGCTTTTTATAGTTGTCATTCGGCTACAACATTTGATTTTCCAATTGTAACAACAATCGGTAATTATGCTTTTTATAATTGCCCAAATGTTGCAACATTTGATTTTCCATATGCTACAATAATTGGAAATCAAACATTTAATAGTTGTACATCAACTTTAACATTTGATTTTCCAAATGTCACAACAATTGGGTCGTACGCATTTGCATATTGTCCATTAGTAGAAACATTTAATTTTCCAAATGCAATAACAATTGGAGATGGTGCTTTTGCAAATTGCTTATCAGCTACAACATTTAATTTATCATCATGTACTAATTTAGGTACAACAACTGGAAATGATAATGTTTTTGCTGCAATAGTTGGAAACACAATTAATTTTACAGTATCATCAATTTTATGGATATGTAATAGTGGCGATCCAGATGCTGATATTCAATATTTAGTAGCAAACAATACAGTAATATCATAATGATTTAAAGAAAAATAGAATTCTATTGAAATAATAGAATTCTATTTTTTAGTAGCGAAGGTGGGACTCGAACCTTATCGCTTTATAGTAGTCCTGGTGGGACTCGAACCCACATCAATTAAGAAACATGTTTTGAATATGTCGTGTCTCACTCCAGTTGCACCACAGGACCATTTTTTAACCACTTTTTAACAGCATTTCCAGAAACATTATACTTCCTTCCTACTGCTTCTAAACTACTCTCTTTAATCATTAAAATCAATTCTTCTTTTGATGGTCTATCTTTAACTTTTCTTTGATTTATTTTATCACAAACCGAACATCTTTTAGATTCTTTCTTTATTTCTTTACCGCACTCACAATAATTTTTAATTGACTCAATTTTTACTTCAACTTTTATTTTTCTATTTTCATAATTCTTTTTTCTAAATTCTGATAAACTACATGGACTTTTAGATTGACAATATGTTTCAGTCTGACTGTGACAATTAGGGCATAAAATTCTTAAATTTTCTATTCTATTATCCATATTATCACCATTTTTATGATCTAAATGTAAGGATATTTTTTTACTATTCCATTCAGTTAGTCCACATTCTTCACATTTATTTTCTTTAATTCCAGCATTTATTAATCTATTTTTTAAATATCCTGTATTTGTATATGTCGAATTTTTAATTAATATTTCATCAAATGTAAATTTATTACCAAAATATTTAAAATTTTCACCAACATTCCAACCCTGACCAGTAAAATGTGAATTATCAATTTTAAATATTATAAAATATTTTTTTAACGTCTTATAATTTCCACCAGTTGGTCTTATATATAATTCTCTACAAACACCTGCAATAGAAAGGGACTTTTTTACAATTTCCTCTAATTGTTCTTTATTATATTTTTTCATAACTTTTTTATAGTTATATAAAAAAAGTTAAAGTCTGTTTTTATAAATCTATCACGATTGCTATTATTTTTTGTAGTCGCAGTGGAATTCGAATCCACACTGGATAGGGTTTAAGCCTAATATCTCTACCGATTGGATTATGCGACCATTTTGTACTTCCTGTCGGATTCGAACCGACACTATATGCGCTCTAAACGCATCGCCTCTACCAATTGGGCTAAGGAAGCATAAATTAGTACCTTCGGTGGGAGTCGAACCCACAAACCTCTCGGTCACTGCTTCTTAGACAGCTGTGTAAAACCATTCCACCACGAAGGCAATTTTTTGTGATCCTGGAGGGAGTCGAACCCTCACGGTCTAATGACCATGGCGGTTTAAGCGCCACATGTTCTTTACCAATTTCATCACAGGACCAACTACGTGTTATTTTATCTTAATAAATTCTTCGCTTTCCATACATTTCCTGATATATCGCATCAATGTAATTGCTTTCATTTCTGCATAAAAATCAGCAACTCCAACTTCATTAGGATCTGTATTTATATTGAACATATATACATTATCATCAACTTTAACGGTGTAGTATAAATTACCACCACAAAAATGGCTAAAATTCGCCATATTATCATTCCTTACAATATCTATTACTTTCATTACTTTCATTTTTTTTAAAAAAGAAAAACCTCAGTTTTTGACTGAGGTTTTTACTATTACTTACAAATCCATTTCTTTTATAATAGCATAATTCTCTCAGTACTGTTGTTTTGTAACAATAGGCTTAAGAGGACTAAATTGATGTTATTATAATTTTTCATATTCTTGTTATATTATTTAATTTTAATAAAGTTTTTCTTTTTTGTATATAGTATTAAAAAATACTGATTTTTTTCTATTTTTAATTTTGACAGTACAAAGATACAATTTAATTTCAAATAAAAAATTATTTTGAATTTTTTTCAATTTTTAATCTACATTTCAGAGAAGACCATGATTACTTCTATTTCCAGAGACATCCAAATTTGTATTTATTTTTTTCTCTAATTTTTCAAGAGTTTTCATTATAGCTAACTGATTTTCGATGATGGTCATTTTATAATCATTAATCCAATTATCTTCAACTATTCTTTGAGTTTCTATAATCCTTTTGTTTAAATTGTCCATTTTGTTTTTATTTAATCAACTTCCCAACGTTTTCCACAAACTTTACATTTATAAGCATTTGTTGTCCAAGTTGCAGAGCAATTTGAAATTCCTGCACTATTAGTAAATGAATCTATCAATTCAGAATTTTTCCTGCAAGAATGATATTTCATTTTAATATTACTAAAAAATAATTTAATTTTTTCTCTCATTTTAATTTTACCATTTAATTTCAGTTGAATTTTCATTCATACCAGATTGAAAACTTCTAATTACATATCCTTCATCTCTCAAAAGATTTACAACATCATTACATAATGTATCATTATAAATAAGTTCCAACTTACCGTCTTCTACTTTATCAGAAATGGCAACTTTTACTTTTACATATTCAGAATTTATTCTATTAGTCTGAATAAATATTGCTTTTTCTCTTGCTACTTTTGAGTACTAAGTTTATAAACAGCACTATCGTTTCTTTGCTCTGTATTAAACAAACCATAAGGCGGAACAATTGTGTCTTTACCATTAATTTTCATTGTTCTTTCTTCTGAGCAAGAAGCAAACATTAAAATACACATTACTACTAAAAAAAATATTTTTTTCATTTTCATTTGAATTAATTATTTACAAATATACAAAAAAGAATTTATATAAAAAAATTATTCTTTAATTTTCTTCTTTCCTTTTCTTTTCTTCTATAAACAGTTTAAATACTTGCTCGTTAGATTCTACAAATTTGAATCTGGGTTGACTTTTTCTATTTAAAAGCCATTTCCCAAATTCTACTGATATTTCGCAATTTTCCATTATAATGAGTGCCTAATTTTAAGTAATAAATTATTAACAAACTCTCTATCAACTTTATCAGGCAAATTAGAATTTTTGTATAATTCATCTAATGATTTAATATCTTTTTCAGCAGTTTCAATAATTTCATCAAGAGAGACAAGACCTTTTCTAATACTTTTAAGATATTCTACATTTGGTCTACGAACATGAATAGTTCCAGTTTGCGCAATTTCCATTGCCATATCTAATAGTCTTCTAGTATGCAAAAGATTTTTACCATCAATTTGCTGATCGTGACTTGCAAGATCAACATATCTTTGAGTATTTCTATTTTTTAACCATTCTGTATATTCTTTATAGTCTTTGCAATGCATAGTATAACCATCTTTATTGTAATAAACAACAGTCCATGGAGTTTCATCTTTAGGTACTGAAGATAATCTAACCTCATTAGAATCTTCTGTGATAATACCATTATATTTCAAATCGCCAAAACTATCATAATATAATGAGTAGCAATCTCTGAAATGATCTAATGCAACTAGGCCACAATTGTCTTGATTAAAATTATTTATTTTTAAAAATTCTGAAACTGGAACTGTTTTACCGGCAATATAAGCATAAACAAAATCAATTGGAGTTTTTCTGGTAATACGATCTTTCTCCCAGTTCATTTTTTTGTCTAAGCCTTTTGCTTTTTTAATTTGAGCAATTGCATAACCACCAAAAGAAAATAAACATTTCTTAGTTAAGAATTTGTGTCTATTTTCAATAAGAAAATCAAATGCAGGATGTTTTTCAACAATACAATCTTCTGGACTAAAAAGCATTTCCAATACTGTTGGATTTGCAGATTCAAGCAATTCTACAAATCTTCTAATTTCATAAGATGTATCGTCTTTATTTGTATTAATTTGTTCTTTATAACCAAATCCAATCAATTCATCTATATCTTGTGCATAAATACCTTTGTAGTCGATATCACTACCTTCAACATTAGTGCCATATGACTGGCTTCCAACTATAACTCTAAAAAGTGTTTTCATTTTTTATTATAAATTAATTTAAGAATTACCTGGTAGTGAATTCCAATAATTCCAAAAAAGATCATGATTTTTCATTAAAATTTGAATATAAGATTCCCAAGCATATTGTACACAATTTTCGTTATGATATTTGCTTTTTTCAACTTCTTTTAATTCTAAAAGTGCGTTTTTATACATTTCATCAAAAAATTTAATTTTTTCTTCATTTGTATATTCACTTAATTTTTTGATTGCGTCATTCCTATTAGAATTTTTTTCTTGTTTTTCAAGTTGTTTGAGCCTTAATTTCGCTTCAGCAATTTCTCTTTTTAATTTCTCTTTATTTGTTTCCATATTTATTTTTATAAACATTCATTTGGAATTAACCAACCGCAATCATCATTTTTATCGTAAATTACACTCCAGCCATCACATAATGGCTTAATATTTTTATTTTTTAATAGATGCTTAACTATTGCACACTCTTTTTTTGTATTTTTACCAAACATCAAATATGCGATTTGCCATTCTTTCATATTTTTTACTTTTTACAAAGATATACATTTTTTCTAAATAAAAAACTTTTATTTGATTATTTTATATAAAATAAAATGGAAAAATCTGAAAAAGAACTTTTAATAGAAGCGAACGGAATATTAAGATCATGCTATTCAGTTATTGAAAGGAAAGGTGATGCAACAAATTGGGATTCACTTGAAAAAAGAGTGTCGAAAATACTTAAAGAACAATATGAATATTTTTTTCCAACTCTTAAACAAATTAGAATAAAAAAATTAAATAGATTGAATGAGCAAAATCCAGAATGATAAATATTACACTTCTGTAAAACTTTCAAAATATTGCATTGATAAAACATTTGAAATAATTGGTGAAAAAAATATTTCAGATATTATTGAACCAAGTGCTGGTGACGGATCTTTTTCAAATCAATTAAAATGCGTAGCATATGATATTGAGCCAGAATACAATAATATTATTAAACAAGATTTTTTAAAATTGAATCTACCATATAAAAAAGGAAGGCTAATTATTGGTAATCCTCCATATGGTTCTAAAATGCAATTAGTTATTAAGTTTTTTAAAAAATCTATTATACTTGGTGATTATATCTCTTTTATATTGCCAATATCTCAATTAAATAATAATGCAAGTTTATTTGAGTTTGATCTTATATATAGTGAAGAATTGGGAATGCAGCATTTTACTGATAGAAAAATAAATTGTTGTTTTAATATTTATAAACGTGGCGATAATTTACATAAAAAACCAAGTTTTAAAATGAATGATATTACAATTATTAGAGATGCAAAAAAAGATTATGATACTATTCAAAATTACGATTTAAGAATGGTTTATTGGGGGTCTGGGTGCGCCGGTAAAATATTAGGTAAAGATGATAAAAGATATGCTGGCGAATATAAAATCAAAATACATAATGAAAAACTAAAAGATAAAATTATTGAGATTCTATCTAATATTAATTGGAATACTGAATTAAAAACTATATCAATGCTAAAGATTAAAATGTATCATATTTATAATATTTTGAAAAGAGAAATTCCAGAAATTTCTTAATGATTTAAAAAATAAAAGCCTTCCAAATGGAAGGCTTCTGGTTGAGTGGTTTGTGCCGAATACAACCATTTAGTCTTTAATATAAATCTTCATCAGATTCAATATATTCTACTTTATATGTTTTTACAATATTATTTATTACTCCAATTTTACCACGGTCACTCATATCTTCACCTTGCCATTCAATTTCACCATTAAGCTTAATTCCCCAAGGTTCAAAAAAACGATCAATTAAATATTTTAACCATTCAATATAATTATAGAATTTTTCTCCGCCATTCCATTCGAGTTCATAGCCATTTTCATTAATAATCCATTGGCACCATAATCCAGGTTGACCAATTTTTGTTGATTTTGGAGATCCATAATGGGATTCTCCAGGTGCACAATTATGATCAAGGATAGAAGAATCACTAGTATCTTTTATAAAATATTCACCAAATTCTCCATAAATAGATTCTGGAGTATTATCAGCAGCAAAAGGATTTCCATATTTGCCTTGATAAAGTTCCATTAATTTTTTTACATCACGTTTCATTCTACGTGTATCAGAAATTAAATTAATATAATTTATTTCTTCTTCAGTTGCTTGACGATTAAATTTAAGTGAACCGTTAAAATCAGTTGAATATCCCATTTTTATTCAGTTTTATTTGTGTTACTATTGTTTGATATATTATGAATAGTTAAATAAGTTTATTTAGAATTATTCTAAATTATCTATTAACTTTAATTTCTCTTTTCTGATATATGATTTAAAATTAGGATGTTTTGAATTATTAAATATATAATCACAATACTTCACCAACTTATCACACTGGTCTATATTATTAAATGATGAGAAACAATGATTACTTTCATTTTCAAATCTAAACATTTTTTTATCAGCTATCATTATATCTGGAAAATATCCAAATTTAGATTTAATATCATTAATTACTACATCAGAAATATGAAATATTTCAAATCTATCAGGATACTTTATTGCAAATCTCTTAATACTTAATAATGGTTCTACATTCAAATTATCAAGTGACTCTATTGCAATTTTTAATTTTGAATTATTTTTATTTAAAAATAATATAAGATTATTAATATAATAAGAATTACTAGTAAGATTATTTTTAAAACCATCTGATATCATTATTAAATCTGATGCAATTGAATAAAATACTGATGTGAAAGATAAAGAGTAATCTATTCCAATATTTTGAAAAATAATATTTGAGTTTTCATATAGATATGATCTATATATTTTTTCATATTTCTTAATATTTTTCATTTAAATTTTTTAATTTAAATTTTCTAACAATTGATGCTATAATAATAACTTACTTATCATTTTTTTATTTCTAAATTATAATTTCCCAAAATTAGAAATCTTGTCGCGTCTTTATTACTGCCATCTTGTGGAACTTTTTTTCCACCACTATATAAAAATTGTTTAACAGATTCAGGACCAACATTATGCGCCATTGCAATTATTCCTGATTCTGTTATAGCCCATCCATTTTGAAATGTGCCATCAAATTTTTGGATTTCTGGCTTCATACACATATATAAAAAATCAACCCATAATCTAAGTGCGGCTTCTTGTAATTCTGGACTATTTTTCCATTTTTCCCAAGTTATGTCACTTAAATTTATACTTTTTCTAGCACTTTCCCCTAGTTGGTATTTTCCCCAATATTGGCTATTTTCTCTTCTTGCTTCATATGGATTACTCCAGTCATTTGACTCTATTCCATGTAAATTTTCTTTCCACATTATATAATTTTTAGATGGATCTTTCAAATAAAATATAATATAATTTGCATTTTTGTTTATAATTTTCTTATATTCTATAATAAGTGTTGAATCTTTTTTAATATCTCCGCTAGAAGGAATATATACTGGTGTCTGAGTATAATCTATTTTAGGTATTTTTTTCACATTAACATTAATATCTATTCCAAATGCTAATAATAATACATATGCAATAAAAGATAAAAATACTAATAACAATATCAATTTTAAAACATATTTCGAGAATAATCTTAAAAAAAATAATTTATCATACTCGAAAAAATATTTGATCTTTCTTATAAAAAGATATTTTTGATATTTTATTGCGGATTGAAGTAATTCATCAGATATTTCCACCTCATTTTTTAGAGTTGGATCTAAATGATAATCATGCTTATCATTTAAAATGCTATTTAATTTTTTCCACATTTATCCATTTTTTTAAGAATAGCATAAAATCCAAAACATATGATACCTAATGTAAATCTACTAAACCATAACCAGTTATCAGTAGGCTCAGTGATTGTCCATATAATACTACTAACTATTTCCAAAATTCCGAATCCAATTAATGTTCCTTTAAAAAAAGCATCTTCAATATTTTTCATTTTGTATTTTATCAAGTTTAATTTTTCTCAATTCTTTGCAAATTTCTGTTTTTTTATCTTCTTTTTCTTTCCATTTTAATGAAGATATTCTTGATTCTGAATTATCATAACATTCTTTACAAATTGTATAATACCAGCCAATTGTTTGACCAACATTTTCTGTTGATCCACAAAATTCACAAATATTATAAGACATACTTTCAGCCAAACTTATCATTCCTTCAATATAAGTATCACCACCAGAATGATAAAAACGTAAACCACCAAATTTTTCTTTTACTTGATCCGCAACAACTTGTTGAACTTTTTTATCTTCAGTACAATATTTATTGCTACTATCAATAGAATTTTGAATAGATTCACAAAGTTGATCTATAAGCCAAAACCAACCATCATTGTGTTCAAATCCAAAACACATTAAAGTTTTCTTTTTATCTTCATATCTATTCACAAAGATTTTTGGATATTTTTCAACTAAGTAATTGTCTAATTTTTTATTCATTTATTAATTTTAATTTTAAAATTTCTTTAATATTTTCAATTTCTGTAAATGGTATCCTTATTAATTTTATATTTTTTTCTTCACAATATTTATTTTTAATATTATCTTTTATTATATTTTTTCTATATTGTTCATCACCACCAAATATTTCAATTGGGCTGAAATGTTGTTGACCATCAAATTCAATAACAGTATTTTTTTCTTTGATAAAAAAATTAAATCTTAATTTTTTTATATATTTACAATCATCAAATATTTTTTGATGTTTAAATTGTATATTATTCTCTATTAAAAAATTAATAATTTTATTTTCACCATTTGATACAATACATTTAGGGCAGCCTTTTCCATAAAGAAGAAAATAATTTGGAGTTTGCTTAAATAATCCATGTACTGGACATATTATTTCAACTTTAGTTTTATCGTTTTTATATACAACTAATGAATAATCATAATTTTTATTTTTAAATTTTTCTTCGCATAGTTCTATAAAATAATCCTTTGTGTGCCTTTTACTTAAAGATAATTTTTCAAATTTACATTTTGGACAACCTTGACCTTTTAGATGATTATGTGAAGATTGATAAAAGGAACCATGAATTTTACAAATTATTTCTATTTTTGTATCTGTATTTTTATAATTAATTATTGGTGAATAGTTATATAAATTGTTATGCTTTATTCTACAATTATTTAATATATCTGATATATTATTTCTCCATAGATTTCCTATTTTTATTTTTTTACAATCTGGACAACCTTGCCCATTTATATGATCTCCCGGCCTTTGTTTAAAATCACCATGATCTCTACAAGTTATAATTATTTTCTCTTTATTATTTTTATAAATAGAGTTTAAATAAGTGTAAGTATAATTGTGTTTATTATTTGATTTGCTTATGAATTCATCATTTGTTAGTTTTTTCATTGTGATTTTTTTATTAGTATATATAAAAAATCACAATGAAAAACCTATCAAAAACATTTATTTTCCTAAAATTTCTTTGCTATAATAATCATCAAATCCTTCTAACATTTTTGATATGTTTTTATTATCATCTACACCAATAATAGTATCTATTAATCCAAATTTTAAAGCTTCATCTGAAGTAAACCATTTATCATGTCTAGATATTTCAAACATTTCATCAAAAGTTTTTCCACAATTTTTTGCTAAAATTTTAAATAAAATAAAATTATATTTTTCTGCTTCTAATTGATTAATCCTGGTATCTTGAATATTTCCTGAAGCTCCATGAGAAACCATATGAGTCATAACCTTAGAATACATCAAAGATGCTCGCTTACCTTTAGCCCCAGATGATAGCAAAATTGAGCCCATTGATGCACACATCCCAGTATTAATCGTTGCAATATCTGATTTCACATAATTCATAACATCTACTATGGATAATCCATCTAAAACAGATCCACCGCCACTTGAAATATGAATAGTAATATCTTTTGTATCAACACTATCTAAGTACATTAATTGTGCCTGAATAACAGAAGCCATTCTTTCTTCAATTGGACACGCCATCCATAAAATTCTATCAGACATCAACCTATCAAACACAGATATTAAAGTCGCTCTCATTTCCCTTTCTTCTACAATCATTGGAGTCATAGAAGCATTTATCTGATGATTTATTACATCATCTACTGTAGTACCATTTAATCTAGTATGCTTAACTGCATATTTTCTAAAATCATTATTCATTATATTATTTTTAAATGTTTATTATTAATTACAAATATAAATAAAAAATTAAATAAAAAAAATTAATTTTAAACTATTTGATTTTCTGTTGTTTCTAAATTAGACTTTTCTAATTTTTCTTTAAATTGCTTGAGTACAATTTCTAAACTTTGGGTAATGTTGCTTAATATTTCTTTTTCCATTTCTTCTCTTGTTTCATCAACCTGATCATTAAACATTTCTGTCATGACTCCACAAGTTTTAGTTGGCATATCAATATCATATTTATAGGTATGATTTACAATAGTTAATTTATTTATATCTGAATCAAATATAATAAATGTACTAACATCTTTAGTTATAAAATATGATTTAGTTACAATATATTTTTTATTTGAATTAAAATTTAAATATAAAATATTATTTTTATCGTATAAATTAATCTTAAAGATATCAAATGCCAACTGCTCTTTTTCTCCTAATATATCGTCTTTATCTATTTTTTTCCATATTTTTTGAATTATTCTACCAAAAAATCCAGGATTTTTTTCTTTTTTCATTTGCTTTGTTTTTTACTAAAAAAATCACAACCATATAAATTTATACTTTTAGTAAGTGTGACTATAATTTTATTATATGAATGTGATACACATAAATTTTTATGATGCTCTAAAATATTTTTATGATAAGATATTGCTAAATGTTCACAATTAACACAATATTCATCATCTTTCACATTTCTTGTTTGTTCTATTTTTTTAATAATAGAATCTTTGATAATTATTTCTTTATCTTTGATGTTTATCCTTTTGTCAATTTCTTCATTATCAAGCAGCTCTTTGACACTTTTTATTCTTTTTTTCATTGACAATATGGATTTTTTATTTTATCTTTTTTTTCTAAAATATCAAAATATATTTGAGATTCCTGTAATGTTATTACAGTATCTTTTTTTATTTTTTCAATTTTCTCATTAAAATTTTGTTCTTCTTTTTGATGAAAGAAAAAAGAATTTTCACCACTATAATCAGGATGATGTTCAAATGATAATTCAACTTCAAAATTGTTTTCTTTTAACATTTTTTCAATCAAAAGCATCATAGTTGATTTCCCTGTATTAGTTCCACCAGCAACAATAATTGATAATTTTTTCATATATTTCGATTATTTTTTCATAAAACAAAAAAAGGAACCTAAATTCCTCTTTTTTTATCCCTCTTCACCATCTTCTACATCTTCAGGAATATCATCTTCACCTTGAAGATTTTCCATCATTAAATCTTTCAATTTTCTCATTCTATCATCAGAAAACAAAGATTTAACTTTTTCATCATCAATTGGATAGGAGATTTCAGTGTCTAGTACATGAAAAAGATAATCTACTGATAATTCAGTATTTACACTTTCACATAAAAAATTGATGAGATTTGCTTTTTCATCTTCTGAAAGATCAAATATTTTTTGCTCTTTCATTTGATTTAAAAGTTTTTTCTGTTCTTCAACCGAAGTATTGGTTACAGTACCATCTAAAATTTGATTAATATTCATAATTTATCGTTTTATAATTACTATTTATTTCCTATATTATTAGGTAAAAAAAATTACAAAGTTTAATTTTTTTCAATTTTTACTATAATCTTTATATATTTGTTCTTCATTTTTTGATTTTTCCATAAACCAGTTAGACAAAAAAAATCTTTCTTTATTTGATAATGTATTTATTTCGGTTACTGTCATTTTACCAATATTTATTAGTATGAAAATCTCTTCAGATTTTTTTTGTTCTTCTTCCATTTTATATCTTTTATTTACTCTCAAATATAGAACATTTTTTAAAATAAAAAAACTCGTAGATCAAATTCTACGAGTTTTTTTATTATTTACCCAAATTCCACTTATCTAAGAACCATTTTCTTGCGATATTTGAAATTGCACTTGTTACTTCTTTTGGTTCTAAACCATTATCATTCAAAGTGTCCAATTCTTCTTTAATAACATCATTGGTGATCCACTTTAAAAATTCACCCATTTTTTTGATATCAATTTCTTGATTTACAGCAGTAAAAACTTTTTCAATAGCTTGTTCCAATCTTGATTCTGTTACTACATATTCAGCAAATTCTTTAATAGAATTAACTTTTTCTGTATTAACTGGTGCAAGAGTTTTAACTTTAGATGAAGAATGTTTTTCACCTTTTACTTTAAACCTCAATGTTCCATTGTAAGTATCTGATTTCCAAACAATACCCTCTCCTACCCCAATGTTACCAAAAGCTTTACCAACTGGACATTCTGCTTCAACAGCCATGGTCAATTCAATTAATTTGTTTTGTGCCAAATGTGGATTTTCAAAATCAATCTCAATTGTATAATTTTCAAAATCAAGAACATTGTAGATTTTTGCATCTGGATTTTTCAAATGCTTTGTTTCTTCATTAGTTAAGAAATAATTAGATTTTGCTTCATCATCATAAGACAATTTAACAGCAAAAATAACAAACATTTTTGGTAATCCATTGATTGCAACACCTTTTTGAATATTACCACCTGCCCATTCACCAAAAATGGTGATATAGTCAGCATCTTTAATATCCAAAGTTTTGAAAAAATCTTTAAATACTTTTTTGTTAGATTCAACAAAAAATGCGAAACCAGCATTATCCTTTTCAACAGAAATAACGTTTTCTCTTGATTGTGGATAAATATCATCACTTTTTGTTAAAGTGACACCAGCATTTGTACCATGCAATTTTACTGTACCAGTAAAAGTTAAGGTTGGCAACCTCTTAGAAGCGTCGAAAATAGCATCACCATTTTCGTCTTTACCAGAATATCTAGTATTATCATTGATAACTTTGATAATCTGCCTGAATTGTCCGATTTCAGGAAACGTAATCATTTTTCTTTCCATTTTGATGACTTTTTTTTATTAAAAACTTTTGTTATTCGAGTTTTTTTTCGTCACCACCACTCAGTCTTTACTGAACTGAGAAACAGAGTAAGAGAAAGCCTACCACTTTTAATTAATTTGTTTTCAAACTTAAAATATGTTTACACTCACCTCTTTTAAATGTTGATGCTGGGCAACTGCATGTCCATTTGCCTTTATTATTTACAACTTTATATATAACACCTTTGCTACCAGGAACATCATATTTCAAAATAGTATTATCAGATATTGGTTTACATATTCTATCCCAAATTTGATTTAATTCAGATAAAGAATATTCTCTATCAACTTCAATCCAATTACTACCAGCGATAATATACCATTGCTTAGAAACTGTACCATAAAATGAAAATGGTGGCATAAGTGATCTTATTCGTTCCATTCTTTTAATTTTATACAAAAATAAAACTATTTTTTCAATCTACCAAATAAATTATCAATAATCTTCTTCTTCGTCTAAATATTTTTCTTCGTCTAAATCTAAATAATCGTTATTATCTTCAACATCATTTACTGTTATTTCAGTAATCTCAATTCCATCACTAAGAACTAAACTATCATCATTCATGATTTTTTCAGTTAATTTTTCTGCAAATTCTGAAACATCTTCATAATCAGCTTTTTTAGATTCAATTGAAAATTTTAATATAATGGTATATTCTTTCATAAAAATATTTTTTCTTGGTTATATCTTTTTTCACAATAAAGTTTGTATTTTTTTATATATAATTTATGAAAGTATATTTTTTTGATGAATTAATGGAAATGCACAAAGATCAATTATTAGATTTATTATCAAACTATATAAAATTAAGGGATGATATATGTATAATAATGAAAGATGATTCAAATTTAAAAGAATATTATATTCAACAATATTTATATTTTTATTTATTAAACATTTCAAAGATAAAATTAACATTAACATCAAAGACAGAAAAAGTTATTTAATTTCTGCTACTTCTATTTTATCAATTTTATGAGGCGGAAAATATAAATAACTATTTTCACCTTCAATTTTTTGTAAAACACCACTTATTCCTAATTTTGTTATATCTGTACGAAGAGCATATTCACTATCATATTTCACAGGCAATATTAGTTCTGAACCATCATTAATAAAAATTGTAATATTATATTTTATCGTCATATTATTTTTATTTTTATATATAAACAAAAAAGAGTTCACAAAGAACTCTTTTTTGTTTTTTATCATATTTTTTCATATTTTTTTAATCTATCCTGTATTTGCTTCAGTTTAACCTTTCTAAGTAATTGCTCCATTAAAAACACACCATCTAAATTTCTTTTTCTACTTTTAAGAACTTTAATATCATCTTTGTCAATAAAAATAATTAAATCAAAAATATCATATGCAATTATACTTTCTCTTAAATTTTTAAGATCAACATAATTTTTATAAGAAGTTAAATTTGTTTTAAATAAGATTTTTGACATATTATCAAATACAATTGATTTAAGTAAAACAAAATCTGTGTATAATTTGGCTGGATTATTTGAACTAGAAAATCTAATTTTAGTTAATTCTAAATTAATTTTTATTATTTTCTTTAGATGTTTTTCTACTCTTTTAATTAAACCTTTACATTTATCATATTCAATTTTTTGTAAAGTACATTTCTTATAAATAGTATTAAATAAATAATTTAGCAATGATTTTGATTTATTATTACTTATAATTAAAATCATTGCTAAATTATTATCTGAATTTATATATTCGTATATTTCATCCAAACTTTTCATTTAGTTTCTTTAATTTCTCTTTTCTTAAATTTATTTCACCACAAAATTCATATTCTAACATTGTTGAATTATCAAAATATTCTTCTTCAAACCATACCCAATGATTGTACAATCTACCATACATATGTTGAACCAGGTGATCATCGTACTCATAAGAAATATAAATATAAATAGGTTTTGGATTTTGATTCAAATAACATATCGGTGCGGAATCATCTTCTAATAAAATTTTAATATAATCAGGATCCGCATTTAATTTATACAAACATTGTTCAATATCTGCATCATTTCTTATTCTCCAGTATTTTTTCATTATGATATTTTAATTTACAAATTTAATTTAATTTTCTGAATAAAAAAATAAACATTATTGACTTTTTGACTTTGATAAATTTATATATAGAATAAAAAGAAATGTTTATGTATATTAAAAAATGTCCAACTTGTAATAACGATATTAATTATAAATCAAAAGATAGTTTAAAAAGTTCAATTAAGAAAAATAGTAATTGTAGAAAATGTATGGGTGATATTATATCAAAAATTAGAGAAGGTATGGTGTTCACAAAAGAACATAAAGATAATTTATCAAAAGCTAAAATTGATTCAAAATTAAGTGATCAACACAAAAAGAATATAGGACTATCAGTTAAAGGATTAAAACGATCTGACGACTCTAAAAAGAAGTATTCTGAGTCTAAAATGGGAGATAAGAATCCAGCGAAAAGAGAAGATGTTAAAAATAAAATTAGACAAACTATTCTTGGAAAATATTTATCTGATCCAACATATAAAGAAAGAATTTCTAAATCTTTAGAAAAGTATTTTAAAAACAATCCAAGTTTTATATCATATTATGAATTAGAAGGTTACATAAAATATAAAAATAAAGTTGATAGAATAACAAGATCAAATAAAAAGAAATTAGTTGAAAATTGGAATGGTGTAGATTATTATGATAATGAGATAATTAAAGATAATTTTAATTTACATTATAATGATGCTGAATATCCTACAATAGATCATAAATTTTCTATTATTTATGGATTTAAAAATGGATTTTCAACAGAGTTTGTTGGCTCTGTTGAAAATCTATGTTTTACTAAAAGGAAATTAAATTCAGAAAAAGGAAAAAGTGTTGAACAAGTATTTAAAGATAGATTAAAAAAGTAATTCAATTTTACCTCTTAAAATATCTTTCCATCTACATACTTTACCAGTGATATGATCAGTTACTGTATCATCTAATAATCTATATGTCCTTCTTTTTGTGCCACCTCTACTACCATTTCCTATTTGATCGTTACGATAATTTCTTGTTTTATCATAACTGATTTTATCATCAATAGTTTTAAGTTTTTCAGTTAACCTATCCCAAGCAATTATTTCGTTTTTACACTGATCTCTAGTGTCTTGAATTTTAACTTGAATACCAGTTGGAATGTGTGTTAATTGTACGCAAGATGATACTTTATTCAAATTTTGTCCACCAGCTTTTTTTGAGGATCTAATGTAATTCTTAATTACTAAATTACGATCTAATTTAAATTCAGATTTTTCTTCTTCGTTCATGATAGCAACAGTCACAAAACTAGTTTGTACTCTACCATTTTTCTCTGTTGGGGGAATTCTCACAAAACAGTGTGAGCCACTTTCATTAGAAAAATATTTGGAAACTTTATTACCTGTAATTCAAATATTAACTGTGCCGTCTCTCTCATCTGTTTTGTAAGAGAAATTATTATTACGGCATGATTTTTCATAAATGCTGGCTAAATCTTTAACCAACAATTTGGAGTCATTACCACCCTCCGATGCTCGAATCTCAATTGTAATTGTTTCCATTTTGTTTATTTTATTTTTATTTATATATTATTTTTAATTAAGTAAGTTTATTAATCAATTTCAAAATAATTCATTCCATCATATTTATCTTTATCAAATTTTACTTCAAAATCAGGATCATAACCTTTCATAGAAAAAACACCTTTTCTTATATCGTTAGTATTTATTTTAAGCACATTATCTAATGTCTCGACTAATATAATATAATCAAAATATGTATAACTATGATAATATTTATTAGTATAATCATCATGAAAAAAATTAATTGAACAATTTAAAACTTTAGCTTTAAATGTACTTACTAAATAATCTTTTTTACCACTATTAGGCAAATAATCTTTCCATTTTCCACCAAAAATTTTATCACCCAATCCAGGAATTTCGTTTACTTTAATAGTTACAATATCACCAATTTTTGGAAGGTCTATTTTATTTGTTTCTAACGCTTTCTTAAATACAAATACTTTTTCTTCACCATTTACAGTCGCTTTAATCCCTTCCAAATTTGCAAAGCCATGATGATAATGTTTATCACGCTCAATATATTGAGAAATTTCATTTTCAGATATATTATATTTTTTACCTATCTCTACACATTTTTCCCATGCTTCATCTTCTGTTGAAACACCATTTAAAGATTCTGCTGGAATTGGATAAAAATATCCCATATTACTATATGCAGTATTTGGTTTAAAATTGAAACACTCATAAAAGAATTTCGCAGCATTAACAAAATCAGTTTCATTTTTATATTTAAATGTTTCAGTTGTTGTTAAATCAGCATCACCATGTTCATATTCAACATGAATTTTATAAGGCGACTCAATTTTCATTTTTATTCTTTTATTGAATTTATCGTAGTTGTCCATTTAATAATTTTATTTTTTGTATATATTAATTTAATGCTTGCGATATTTTTCGTTGCGATATTTATTATTTTATATTATTTAATTCGTCCATCAATTTAGTTAATTTTTCCGAAGTATAAATACTATCTATTATTATAAGATTAAATTTAATAATATCTTCTTGTTTTGGATTTGAACTTAATTTTATTGGATTACTTATAATTGAATCTAATGTATTTTGAGTTTCATTAATTTTTAATATAAGTTCAAATTTTTTAGAATTTTTAATATCTAAATTTTTTATAATAAGATTAACAAATTTTTTATTTGCCTTTAAAAATATTAAATATAGCATATTCCATTTATACTTTATATTTATAAATTTGAGCCATTTTTTACTAAAAAAACTAATTTTATTTTTTTCATATTTTATTAATAATTTTGCCATCACTAATGAATAATATGAAAATATATTTTCAAATTCTTCATATTCCAATGATTTTAAATATTTTATATACCCATCGCGATATTTTTTACGTTCACATTTATTTAAAATAATAGTTAATCTATGCATCTATTTAATTTTTATTTTTTACTTTTAAGCCATTCTATATTAGTAGTCTTTCGAGTTGAAATAAATCTCTTTTTTATAATATTTTTAACATGATCATATAGTGAACTATCAAAACCGGATACTATTTCAACATTTTCAAATTGAATCTTTGATAATCCATTACTATATTTATCAATTTCTTTAATGTAAACTAAGCATTTATAATCTGAACTTTTTGTGTCATTTTCAGTTGATCCTAATCTTACTGTTTCTTCATAATATCCTATTGGATTTAAAGATTTTATCTCAGTACTATTGTAGTGTGTTATAATTATTGCCGCAAAAGTAATTATTTTAATAATTGAAAATAGATAATTTTTTAATTTATATATTTTTTTATCATTTTGTTTTATTTCATTAAGTTTTAAAAGTCTATCAAATTTTATATCTGTTGTTGTAAAATTTTTCAGATTTGCAAGTTTAATTATTTTAGACGTTGAAACATTTTCAAATTTATATATTATAATTAGTATAATATAACATCCCAAAAATATTGCAGAAATTAACCAAAATGGAAAAAATAATCCTATTATAAAATATATAACTTCTAAAAATAAAAAAATTCCAATAATAAAATAAAGAATTATAGAATCTTCATGCATATTTTTAATATACGATGCTAAATTTTCATCTTTATATTTTTTATATAATGCTGTTGCATTAGCATAACTTATTAATTTATCAACATAATATATATAAAGCATTTCGACTAAAATAAAAATTGCTGGTATCCAATACATTATACTCCCTCCTCTCTTAACCAAGATATTAACTCAGTTATATTATTTAATACAAAATTTTCTTGATCATTATATTCACCTTCATATACAGAATAACCTGAAGTTTCTTTTGTTACTGTAATGTTAGAGCCAAACAGAATAGTAACATTATTATCTTGGCCTTCTTCATAAGACGTCCATCCATAATTAACCGCAATAGTGAAATTGTCAATTATTTCATAACTTAAACTATCACCAGTTTCATCACCTGGTCTATAAGATGCCTCAATTTCATTAATTCTCGCATCTAAATATTCTATTAATTCTAAAATTTCCATATTTAATTATTAATTTCTGTTTGAAGTTTAATTCTAACGTTCAATCTTTCCCTTCTATGAGCATATTTGGTATCTCTTGAATGCGCTTTGAGAGATATTGGTGTTGTATTTTTGATCAGAAAATTTATCATGACCTGGACAACAACCCCAATCTTTTTTTCTTATACCGTATGCTTTCATATTTACAAATTTATTTTTACAAATATACTAAAAATATTTAAAAAAAAATTATTTTTAAAATGAAAAATGAAAGTGATTTACTTTCATTTTTTAAAATTTTATAAATAATCTTTTATTTTTCTACCGCAACACAGAAATTATTAGATATATTATCCACTTTTATTACTTTAGATGTTTTCTTACCACTTTTTATCTTTTTCCATCTTTCGCCAAAAACCACACATAAGATCCATTTGGAACATCAGATAAACGAGAACTTTCAAATTGAACACCTAATTTATTTAATTTTTCTTCAGTCGATAATTTTTCTATACTCATAAATTTTCTATTTAATTAAAAAATTTTATATAACCAAATTTTAAATAAGTTGATGAAAAATTTAACACTGTTCCAATTAAGCACATAAGAAATGCTGAGCCTACATTTTCTTGAATATTAGAAATTGCAATTAAAATACCTCCAATAATTAAACATATACCAACTAATGATAATATATTGGCAATTCCTTCTTTGTTTTTTTGTTCTTTGCTTTTTTGTTTTTCTATTTTCATTTTTTGCTCTTTTTTGAAATTTTATTTAATTTATACAATCTATTTCTTTTCAAAAATTCTTTATTTATCTTGTTATTTAATTCTGATGTTGTTTTAAGTTCGTCATAAATATAATCATAGCAAGTTTGGCATAGATAATCTTGCTTAATTTTAGCAAGGCAAACTGGACATGTATCATGATCTCCATATTTGCAGCCATGAATTATACAACAATGAGAAGCGTGTGGCATTTTATTTTACTGAATTTTTGAACACATCAACCTGTGTTACCTTTGCACCTTGCGCTTGAGCTTTTTTTGCTTTTGCTGAAGTTGAATCTTCATTTTTTGTCAAAAGATCAGTTGTACTTTTTCTGAAATCATCTTTTACAACTCCACCACAATTTTCAATAAAACTTTTTAATTCAGAGTCACGAAATCCTGTAAAAACAAACTCTCTACCTGTTAAATCTATATTTTTCATATTTGTATTAATTTTTGGTTCTTCTTTTTTAACTTTTGGTTCATCTGAAATTTGAACAAATATAATTAAATAATTCTAAATAAAAATTAATTTTTTGTTCCTACTATATAAATGAATTTACCTCTATTTTCTATATCACCAACCAATTTAAATCCTGCATCTGTTATTAATGTTTTTAATTCACTCTGACCTTCAACTCCTTCGTAATCTTTAGAAGGTTCAGCAATATAAATAAATCCTCCATAGTTGAGAACTCTATACGATTCTTTTAAATAATCTCTATAATTTGTTCCCCAAAGAGCCAAACTGAATACTGCAATATCAATACTTTCATCAACTAAATATTCACTAACATCTTTCATATCACAAGCAATTACTGATTCATCAATAGAAATATGGTCAAATGAAATTACTTGATTATTTGGTAATCTTTCTTTCATTTTATTTTCTCCACAACCAAAATCAACTACAATATGTTTTTTATTTTTTATTTTAGTTGCAATATATTCATATGGTATTTCTTCCCATTTACTCATTCGTTCTTTTCTTAACGCATGATATCTAAACCAAGAATCAGGATCATCAGTAAATGTTTTATGCATAGTGCTTGATAATGTAGTTTTACCTTTTCTATTAAATTCAGATAATTCAGAATCAATTCTTTGCCTTCTTTGCTCTTCATCTTTAATTTCAGGATATAACTCAATATCTATATTATTTCTTTTAATTTCTATAATATTTCCTGTTGCAATTCTATTTTTCCAATTCTGTAATGCTTCAATGGCCTTTTTATGCATTGTTTCTAAACTTGGTAATATTCTTGAAGGTAATACTCCATCAACAACAGCGTCTGCCAATGTTTTTTTATTTTTGATAAGATTTAATCTTTGTATATCCCAAGACCAAAATTCGTTATTATCCAAACTAATTTTAATTTGTGGTATAACTATATTAACATTATCAAATATAGATCCTTGTCTGTAAATTCTACCTTTTAATTGTGTATATTCACCATCAGTCCAAGGTAAAGTAATGATATACATAGTATTACATATTTCTTGTAATCCATCAACTCCAGTACCAATTGGTTTAGAACCTATTAAAATATCAATTTCACCAGATTTAAATTTTCTTAAATTTTCTTCTCTTATTCTTAAAGATTCTTCACCAGTATAAGTTCCAAAGGTAAATCCAAGATTTTTTACAAATTGTGAAATTTCATTTATAAATCCAGTTGTATAATAAGAATATACTATATCACCTTTTTTAATAGTGTTTGAAATTGATGCTAATTTATCAGATAATAATAATTTTTCAACTTCAATATATTTTTTAGATGATGTCTTTAAAAGTTCATCTATCAAATATGTTCCATCAATATTTAAATTTGACATATTATGTCCAGTCAATTCTTGTATATTAATATCATATTTAGGTATAAACCTCAAGCCGTTTAATGTTAATAACTGAAACATTGCAATAGCATTTGATATTGTCTTCCTATCTTTATTATTTCAAGAAAGATAATAATTCATCAACACCCATAATTTTTACTCCCATTGATTTTGCTTTTTCCAATTTTGCTGAACCACTATTAGCATCTTTACAAACCAAATGTGTAGTATTTTTACTAACAGATCCACCAATTGTTGCACCACGAGAAATTAGTATATCTTCTTCGTTTTTCATTCTAATACCAGTAAAAACAAAAACCAATCCTGATAAATCATTTCCAACTGAAGTTGTTTTTTCTTTTTCTTTTTCAATAGTCACTGGTAAATCTTTGATAAATTCATAAAAATTATCATAATTATCAAGATATGCTTTTGCTGAAATATCAGAGAAACCTTCAACTTTAATAATATCTTCAAATGATGGTTTTTCTTTGAAATGAATTAACAATTCTAATTTTTTAGAACCAAGTCCAACAAACAAATTAGAAGCGTGCATTAACTTTGATAAACTAACATTTGTTGTTGATTTCTTAATTGAATTAAATACAATTTCAGCCTTTCTTTTACCAAATCTATCAATTTTTTCAAAATCATTTTTTGTCAAATCTAAAATTGCTCTAACAGATTTAAAACCTGCTTCGTATAATTGTTTAACAACACCTTCAGAAACATTATCAGTGTCCAAGATTTCAAAAAATGAAATAATTTTTTTCATTTGTTGTTCATCAGTATTAGCAACACATAATTCAACACCATTATCATTCCAAAAAACATCTAACCCAATTTCTGGAAGTTTAAATCCTGTTGCTTTTACTACTTCAACAACTTTTGGTATAACCATACCGCTTCTAATTATAACTACCTCACTACCAATACCTAAGTCATTATCTTTAACAAATTTTGCATTATTTAAGGTTACTCTTGATACAGTAACACCATCTAAATCAATTGGATCTAATATACCAACTGGTTTTAAATAACCTTGTTTTGAGATAGTATATTCAATATCAAGAATAGTAGTTTTTAATCTTGCTGACCATTCTGGGTTCTTATATGCACGACTATATGCAGGATTGTTATTTCTTTCACGACCTAAGCTCTTTCTGATGTCTTTATCTTCAATATCAAGTACAAGTCCATCAATGTCGTATTCTTTACCCAACTCAAAAAACATTTCATTTAAGTTGTCAATATCTAATTCTTCAGCAGTATATAATGCATAAGGTATATGACCAAAAAATACAGAAATTGTATCAAGTTGTTCTGATTTATTTTTTTCAAAATTATCATCAGCAAATCCATAACGAACGTGTTTTGCATATTTCAAATCTTCTGAAACTCTGTCGTTATTTTTTAAACCAGCGATCATATTACGAGCATTTTTAAATGCTTCGCCATTTTCTCTATAATAAGTGCGAGCCGCAAAAACTGGTTTAGGAATAATCATTTCACCAATAGTGAACTTTGGTAATTTTAAACCAGTGTCACCTAATTTTTTGTAATGCTCATGAACAGTCTCACCTTCAGCACCATCACCTCTTGTCCAAGCAAGTCCAGTGGCTTCATCTTTTAAAATAGAAATACCATCATATTTTGCAGTAACAACTAAAAGAGTTGATAATGGTAATCCTTTATTAAGTAACCATTTATGTATATCTTCAATATAGTGTTCTTTATCTAAAGAAAACATTGGATATTTTAAAGTATCTTTTCTATTTGGATTAATATCTTCAGCCGTTTCAATAACTCCTGATGTGAAAATTTCGTTTTCTGGATCAACAATTTTTACAGTTGCAATAAGTCGGTCATATTCTGGATCTGTGATTTGGGAATCACCTTTTCGATATAAATTGTTAAGATTCTTAATTTCAGTTGTTACTGTTTTATAATCACCATTATTTAATAAAATGTAAATTTCTGATAATGTCATATTTTGTCTTTTTTAATTATAGTACAAAGATACAAAAAAGTTATGATATAAAAAAATATTTTCTTATTTATATATAGAAAGATGATAACTAAATTTAAAATATTTGAAAATATAAATGAAAGTGAGCCAGAAGTTGGAGATTATGTTATTGTTGATATTACTGTTGCGTCATATAAAAATCTATCAAATGAACTATTAAATAGAATTGATAAAATTAATCAGAATATTTGTAAAATTACAGAAATAAAAACAAAGCCAGGAACATGTTATATATTAAACAATTATTGGTATTCAAGTAGAAGTGATATTAAATGTTGGTCTAAAAATAAAGAAGAACTAGAACCTATATTATTAGCAAAAAAATATAATATTTAATGATAACTAAATTTAAAATATTTGAAAATAAAATTGATCCAAAAATAGGCGATTATGTAATATGTGAAGAGATTTCTTCTTCAATAGAATTAAAAAAATTTATAGATAATAATATTGGATATATAATTGATCAAATAACTTTTAATAGATTTACTGTACAATACAATAACGTGCCTAAAAATTTATTTATATTTTTTAAAGAACAAATGCGATCATCATCAAAATGTAGAGAAATGTTTTTAACAGAAATTCAATATTGGTCTAAAAATAAAGAAGAATTAGAGAATATATTATTAACAAGAAAATTTAATATTTAAATTTTCACTTTCACTCCACCTTTTAATTTTGGATTAGATGTATCAAATACATAAAAATTTTCTGGAAAATCTAATGATTTTTCCATTTTCATAAATAATTCTTTTGCAGCATTTGAGAAATTAATATCATCATCTGAAAATCCAACTTTTAACGGTTTTTTAATTCTCTTTGCAAAGTCTCTAACAAAATTTACAAATTTATTTATAGCATCTTGTTTTCCTTGATTTAATTTAGGACCAATTGGCTCATAATGAAACTCATTTTTAAATGCTTGTGAATACATACCAATAAAATAACATTCATTTAAATATTGTGTTATTAAATCATCAGACTTAACACCAAACATTTCATTAAAATTTTTAATATTTTTTTCCATTTCAAGCCTATCCTCCGGTGTTAAAATGTTTTCAATAATATATCTCACTGCAGATCTAAGAGTTGATGGTTCGTGACCCCTAGTGGTCACAATTGCAAACAATCTACCTTCTTTTAATGTATTAAGAAATATTTCCCATGATGGTCCAAAACTTTTATCTTTTATAGTTTGTTTAACATCTTCAATAAATGCATTTGGACCTCTTGGACCAAAATCTCTAAATTCTATAAATGAATAATTTGGATCACCTTTCCATTCAATATTATCCATATAGTTACTAGGATACTTTTTTCTTATTTGAGCAAAATCAGATGGAAAAATATCTTTATTTACCCATTTGCCATTTTCAAAATGTTGAAAATGTAAAGGAGTTTCCATTATTAAAATATTGTCATCCCAATCAAAAATATTGTAATTTAGAGACTTAACATCAGCATATTCTAAAAGAAAGTTTTTCCAATTACTTATTTTTTTCATTTTACCTTATTTATATTTTAAGTATATATTAAATTAGAAAATTATATTATTTGTGAATCCAACTCTTAAATTTTCACCATCAAATACAAGATTAGTATTACCATCAGATGGATTATATGTGTATTTATAATACACTCTAATAAGATTTAAGTTTTCAGGTATATAAACATAATTATTACATTTACAGTAATTTTCATATGACCAAACTTTAGTTAAATTAAATCTATCACTAACTAAATCTAAAATATCAAAATCTATTAAATTTTCTTTACAATAATCATTAATTGGCATTAGTGAAACTAATCCAACGTATTGAATTCCAACAGAACTTGCATATTCTAAATATTTATATACCTCTTCTTTTGAATCAATATATCCTTTAGCCAAATTACAGCTCAAATTAATAAGATTCTTATTTTCACTATTTGATTGAATTTCTTTTATTTCTTCACTTGAGATAGAATTAAATCCTAAAATTTCATTATTTATTTTATCTACATAATGATGTCTGCTTAAAGAAATACTATCAATTTCATTGTAAATTTCTATATCATCTTTAATTCTGGTTAAATTTAATCCATTGCTATTTAAAACAAAAGAACTATCTGGATGATGTTCTCTTGTTAAGAGAATTAATTTTCTGAATTGATTATAGTTTAAGGTTGGCTCACCACCAGTAAAAGCAAATTTTTTCACTCTTACTTTTTTAACTTCATTTAATATTTCTAAATATTTATCATAATTAAAAGGCTTAGCATCATTTGAAAATTCACAAAATTTACAAGTTGCATTACATCCTTTAGAACGAACATAAACATTTATATATGGTTGAATTGGTTCTGGATCATTATCATAATATTTACAATAATGAGACCTTACTGGAATTTGTTTTCCAAATATCTCTATTGAATTCATTAGCAACCTGATTTGGATGATCCACAACCATTATCATAAGAACGAAAATTAGTTTTAGGAGATATACTACCACATCCAACAGATTGATCACTACCACAACCATTATCAGAATGCGCACTACCAGATTTTGTAGTTACTTTAACACCTGCCGACAAATATGTGGGCGTGGTTATACCATTTTCTTTAAAGAATTTAGTAACACTTTTTTTTGAAATTTCACCTTGTTCTTGTAAAAAATTAACTTGTTCTTTAAATTTTGTTTTATCTTCACCATATTTTTGCAAATAAAATGAGTATAAATTACTCAATAATGCTAATTCACTAGAAGCTTCATTCATTTTTATAAAATCATCATATTTCATAATTTTAATTTATTTTTTATTATATATTAAATATCAAAATTCATTTTTACAATATCAATTGCCTTTTGAGTTCTTTCATTCCAATCTGAGCCTGATATTCTATATAAAATATTTTTGTGATCTTTAAAAACATTCAAATAATAATTTTGCAATTTATCCCTTTCTTCTCTTGGAAGTCTTGTTCCATCTTGAACATATGGTGCATCATTATCTAAAAATAGATACAGATCAAATCTATTAGTATCTTCAATCCATTTATCGAATTTAATATCAATATTAAATAAAAAATCTGAATAAATTTTTGTTGTATTTAATTCTGTGTCACTAAACAGAATTTTATTTGCAATTTGTCTTTTATCACTTATATCTTTTGCGTGTAAATATCCAATATCTAATAAATTTTCATATTTACATTCCATAGTTCTATTAACAATAATTCTACCCCATTCTGGAACAAAATTTGTTTTGAAATATTTAGCTAAATTTTCAGTCAATGTTGATTTCCCTGTTGATTCAGTTCCAATAATAGCAATTTTTTTAACAAAATAAGGTTTAACGTATTCAGGTAAATAATCCCAATATTTGAAAGGATTTTCACGAACCAATGTTCCTGAAACTGGCATTATATTTCTATCAATGTTATAAGGTATATGCTTAATATTAAGTATTTCAGCAACGTAATCGCCATATTTTTCTGAAGTAAAAATTATATCAAAATCTATAATAGATTTTAAATATTCAGACCACACCTTTGATATCTCCCAATCAGAGACTGATGATGATGGTAAGTCAACATCAGTAAATTTTAATTCAATATTATTATATTTTTCTGCTAATTTTGACAACCACCATAATCTTGTTGTTCCTGAAATATTTTCATCTTTATTTACACAAAGTAAAACATATAATTTATCACATCGTTTAGATGCAAAATCAATGAGACCACAATGTCCTAGAGTTAAAGGGAAAAATTTACCAAGTACTAATCCTTTTATCATTTTATTAAATTTTTATTCCATTCTTTTAATGCAAATATATCTATAATTATAAATATCACACATTGAATACAAATTAAATAATATCCAAATGATGAATATAAAATTATAGAAATAATATTTACTGCTATCCAAAAAAACCAAGATTCTATTTTTTTATTTGCTAATAAAATTGTAGCAATAATACTTAATATAAAAATTGACGTATCTAAATATGGATATAGATTAGATGAATATGAGTTTATATGACCAAAAAATATTATTGAGACAATTGAAATACCGAATAAGTATAGTATATTTCTTTTTTTTAAATTAGTAACTTTTTTACTATTTTCTTTACCCCATTTTAACCAGCCATTAATACTAATTACAACAAAAATTATTTGTAAAATTGCATTAGCATATGTGTGTGTACTAAAATACAAAATAAAAAATAGAATTGAAGAAACTATTCCAGTTGACCAAGTCCATACATTTATTTTTGCTGCAAAATAAATAGATAAAAAATCTACTAAAACACCAAAAAATTCAAAGTATGTAATTGGATAACCAAAAACATTCATAATAATATCCATTAGAATTTCAGTTTAAAGTTCAAGAAATAATTTATACCAGATTGGATAAAATATAATGGTTTATCATCCATAGAAATTAAACCATTCGTGTAAAAATTTTTATTAGCTATATTGTTTACAAATAAATCAATTTCAATTTTTCCTACTATCGTTTTTAATCTA
>Ga0302285_10000288_pt1 | contig 29238 bp, 16 predicted proteins | sample III_Fen_E2_2_FD_200455 | JGI IMG/M metagenome (GOLD analysis project Ga0302285, IMG submission 200455) | Peat permafrost microbial communities from Stordalen Mire near Abisko, Sweden - III_Fen_E2_2 | ecosystem: Environmental > Terrestrial > Soil > Wetlands > Permafrost | place: Sweden: Abisko... | reverse complement strand
TATTGATTTAAAAAAATTATTTGTTTTATTATCTGCTTACAAAAACCTTAAATAATAAATAAAAAAATTACAAAAAAAAATCAAAAAACAATCTGAATTAGATTGTAAAAAATTTCCTAAAATATTTATTAATTTCCTCATATTAAATCAAAGCTTGACAAAAATAAACAAATATACACATTTTAACAAATTTTTTAATCAACTTCTTCTCAATATTCTTCCATATCTTGATACACATGAGGATGCATATTGAAGGCCAACGCCTCAGATGCATCTTTGATTTAAGAAGAAGAAAACAAAGGATCTTTCTTACTGCCTTGTGTCGCAAATGGTCGCTTAGTCTTCCTAAATGATTATGTAGAAGACGCACGGGAATTCTAATTCGACATCTCCATCTTGCTTAAATAAATCTTCTCCATATTCTTCAGCTTATCGACTAAGTCATTGTTATTGTTATTGTTATTGCTATTCCTAGATTGCATCTAGTTAGCTGTGTTAAGTTTGGATTCATTTTAGCTATGAGCAGGATTTATTATATTATTATTTACATTATTAGCTATTTAGCTTTATCTTCTACCCATCACCTCATCAATGTTCTGATCGAGATACTCCTCCCTCATTCGAGTATTATTGTTATTGTAGTTATTACTGCTACTGCTCCTGAGAGAACCTAAATATGTCTCCCTCATCTAGTTTAGCTAAGTTTCTCTCAACGAAGAAGAATTAGCCCCTTACTGCTATTAAAACAACCCTTATCTCATTGGCTATCCTCCACCTCCTTAGATTCCTTCATTTCTCTATTTATTCGTCATTTAGAATCGATTCCCTTGAGCTGTTGACGACATACCTTATGAATCAATTCCAACTTCTGCAACTGAAGCACTCCTAACTTCTTCATAACGAAGAGGATTCTGTAGATGTTCCCCATATGGATTTAATCCCCCCGAACGGATAGATGCACCTGCTAGCCGTTAAATAGGGTTATTACTCTACTGATTTGGATTATTTTAATCAGGAAGTATGCTAGAAATTGGCTGGATAAATGAAGATATCGCTGGATTGTTATTATTTTACCCGATTAGGTTGTAAAACCCCTGTTATGCAATTGAGCTATTTGTCGATCTAGATCGTGGCTGAGCTAAATGTTTGTTACTTTATCTATCTTAGTCGATGTAATTATTATTATGAAACTCACCATGCTTCCTTCTAAACCTATTATTATCCTTCTGAATATCTCTCCTATTCAATGCAATCTCTTATGCCCTAGGTTTATTTGCATTATCATCTGAATCATCTTATTCCTCTAAATTTCCATCTTCTCCTTCTTGTTCTTGTTCCCCTTGGCTAAGATGCACTCCAATATCCTCATCATATCGTTGATTCAGCACATTGAAATCACTAGGAGATATCTCATTGAAATCTAAATTCAACTCACTACCACTTCTAATCGACTCTTCTGGATCAAATATCTAACACAACAACAATCACAAATATATATTCAATTATCTTATTTTTCATAAATTCAATATCTTACCTCATCAACCCCTCTTCTTTGCATTGATAGCCCTTAATTCTTAACCACTGATCTAACTGGCATTGTATTACTACTTCCTTTCTAAGGCTATTATTCGCTATCTTCTCCATTATCATTATTATTATTATTCTTCTCATCCTCATCTCCATTGATACTCTTCGGGTATGTTTCAATTTCTTTCTCTCCTTCACCAAAGAATGTATTCTTCTTCTTTGATTTATTGTTATCCTTCTAATTCTTTTTATTTCTGCCTAATTCTTCACTCTTTCTCTGTTTAATAAATCCATCTCTATATCCAATAGCTTATTGCCCTTCTTCAATCTGTTATTATCTTTAACTTTCTTGGAGTGAATTCGGTACAACTGAACTAGCTCTTGTGTTCTAATTATTATTCACAAAAGGTTAGACTACTCCTGTCGTAGAAGAATCCGCTATGAATGATCTCCCAAAATCATCGAGATCTACAGCGTTGAAGTCGAGTTATTGTGATTGTTTCACTGGAACAAGTTGAGGATTAGTAGCCTATGCGACTTATTGTTAATTGTTATCTCTTGAAGGATAAGGGAAGACTTTATATAAACCATTGCTATTGTTGTTTTTATTGTTATCTTTTGTATTCCCTGCTAAATCTAACTGCTATTATTACTAGCTTACTTAAGGTGCATTCATTTGTGATGATTGCTAGTTTGATTAGGGTTAGTTTATCTCTCTATGCTGATTAGCACTCTCCAACTTGTTTTCACTAGCAACAGGGATGATTGTAGGTGTTTACCCTGGTGATAACCTTGGATCATTGATATTCTTATTTGCACCTGAGTTAGTTGTAGATTATCCTTACCCTTTCGATTAGGATTATGTGTCCTCCTGTTGAATAGTTCCTAGCTAAAGAGGTTATCTTTATTATCCCAACCTAGCAATGTTATTATTTGGAGCATTCTATGAAATTACCTCCTCCAATTGACTTCCTGTATTATTATTCTCATTATTATTACTATTTAACCTCGTACTTTCATCTTACTACATTAATGGATGCCTAAGTGGTGACAAATCAGCATTCTATTATGTGTCTTTGCTTTCATTTGGAGTCAGTGATTACGATAACAGATATCCTCCTTAATGGATATCAGAAGCAGAAGAAATACCAACAACGATAGCAGAAGGGGAACCTCTCTATTGCTATTACTAAGTCTCAGATGGTTGTGATTATTGAGTGTTATTAACAAGCACAACAGCATTTGGATTAGCATTACTAACTGATTTCGGTGTTGTTGTCATCTAAGGTCTTCCTGACTACCCAGGGAGTGGTGGCTATTATTAATTACCTAGATAATCCTCATCAACATCATCATCATAATACAATTAAGCATTGTTATTATTATTCTAAATCTAAGGTATGATTTGCGAGTGATCAGATAGATCAGAGCATAATTAAATCACTTAATGGTGCTCTGAGCTAAGAGACTTTTATGAATGAATTGTCTCCCCTGCTACGATTCTAACTTACTAGAGAGTACTATTACCTCCAGGAGTATTCTGCTGTGCTCTCTGTTAATATGCTTATTCATCCTCTGAGGATTGTAGCTATAACTATCTCCCCATAGGTTGTGATTCTTCATTTGTCAGCTGATTCCCAGTGTCTTATTAGAATCCATTGCTTGGACTAATGCTGATATTACTGATACTTCTACCTGTAACAGTGTTAGTAGGTAAGTTATTACTGTTGATATTAATATTCCTTCCACTGTTGACCTTACTAGGGATATTACTTGGCTATCTGAAACTAGCTGTATCTTTCGACATCGACTATGGAGTAGTTATTTAATTTTTCGATGTTCTACTTGGTTAGGCTCCATCATCATTAGTAATATCATTATTATTTATCATGAAATCCTACTATTTCTTAATGAAATTACTTGCCTAACTGTGTCTTGGAATATTCTTCTATTATCTAAGAACACCCGAGTTATTCTTATTGTTAGCATTCTACCTTTCATCAATAACTTAATCATCTCCTTCATCTTCTTCTCCTTCATAATCCCCTCTATCATTCTATCTTTCTCTCTCTTCAAATTTACTATTCTCTTTGGAATCCACTATTTTCAATGGTCTTTTAGCATATCCTATCAGCTAGCTCTGCTAATCTTCTACTTCTAAGCTACCATTACTACTATTACTTCTACTATAATTCACACCTATTTACTACTGATTATGCTTATTCTTCTATTCTTTCCCTTATTCCTCTTAATTCTTCTCATCTTTTCCTTCTTCTTCCTCATCATCAGCTAATGCAAGCTATCTATTTCTAAAGAACTTATTAGCTTTCTATTATTTCTCTGTCTACTTTGACGTCTAAGAATCAACTGATCCACTATTCATCTACATAGGATTCGCTAAATAAAATAATCCTTAATTCCCTTATCCTCCTCCTTGCTTAGTCTATTATTATATATTACTCCTCCCATCTTTGCTATCTTATCTCGCAGGTGTTGACGATGGATAGCTTCTTTCTTCTACTTTCTAAATCATCTTATGATCTTTAAAATATTACTCATCTTCATCAAGCACACGTAAGGGCTTGCCATTCAATTTTTCTCTATTCTTCTTATTCTAATTACTTATATTACTACTGTATAATCTACTATTCTAGCTGTTCTTCGAAGCTTAGAACATCTACACTGAAGGTGCATTACTACTAGCGATTGAATGATCACTACCATCATCTTAATCTACCCATATTTTATGCTATTATCCAAGAATGTTATTACGATAATAATCACCAGTGTTATTACTTGTGTTATGATGATTATGATTATCACTGGCATTCTCATTGAAGATATTCCCTGATTTTGATCGCATTGTCTCATTTAAATGTTTGATTTTACTTATCTATTATGAAGTCTCAGCATCCATTTATACCTCCAACACGCTCTTCGATCTGCTCAATGCATTCTATTACCCTTACGATTGCTAAGAGACATTCAAGTTAGAAACACCACCTGTTGGTATTCTTCCCTGAATACCTCCTACCTTCCCACCTACAGTTTGTTACTTCTCAACTGACCCAAACAACACTGATTCATTGTTTCTCACATTATTGTTATTATCATTTCCTTATCTTCTTTCACTAGTCAGCTATTCCCTCATACTTTATGGTTTACTCCTATCAAACTTCTTACCATTAGTATTCCCACTGATCCCATAGAACTATGTAGAATCTAAAACAGATGCTATCTTCCCTGTTTTCAACATCGATTACATCGCAAGATTCCTGATGTTGCTATTCTCAATCTTCTACGATGATCTTACATCCCTTCTATTACTATTTTTATTAGCAGTCTTCTATTCAATAATACTCTAAGCTGTAGGTGGACGTAGCATTGAATTATTAATATTATTACTATTGTTCTTTTTTGAAATACCTGATAGTTATTATTAATTATATTACTTTTCGACTGAATTTCGTTGACTCTAGCGAACACTTAGTTAATTCTATTATTACCTCAAACTCGATGAGCGTCTTCTATGATAATTTTAACTACTTCTCCTACCATTAGATGCATTCAAATCAGCATACTCTAAATTATTATCATCTTCATTCTAATTATCATCGTTCTCTGATAATTCTTTGATGACTTAATCAGCTACGGATGGTTTCTGAATAGTCTTACTTACATACTATCTAATCCCTCGAGTATTACAAGACTCAGTCATCTCTTAGCTGCTATGGTATACTCCAATTGAAGACATACTACCACTGACTAATCCTGGTTCTTTATCAGATCTAAAATGAAACATATTATTATCATACATAATAAATCAAATCAAATTCTTACTTATAAATAGGTTCGATTGTGTTATCTTAGTTATTAATATAATATGATGTATTCTCTGAGTTTTATTCTTTATTATTATTTATATTCTCCTTGTATTTCTCATAGCCTTATTACTCAAACGTTAATGGTTTCTCTAATTCACCTACTACAAGATATCTCGAATTAAACTTAAACTCTTATCGATCTGAATCAGCCCCATACCAATGATTATTCAACGATGATTTCCCAAGTGGACTATTAATATAATATGTAGATCCATTCAATCGATTCTACATAATACCATCTAATCCATATCCTCCTCCTGCTCCTACATTCAAATACTCTAGACTCTTACGATTATTCCTTGTAACCGTCTTATCCAAAAAGAAATCCATAGGTTTCTTGATATTAATTATTTAAAACACAGCGAGGATCAATGATATTATAATAACTTCAAGTGCTTCAACGAATAGCTACTCGAATGCATCGTCATAGTAGCAAGTCATTGCTGCTGATACTACCATCGGTAGACTTACGAAAAACAATGACATTCCTGAGAGGATATTGTATGGTAGTAGTGATACACCTACGGAAGATAGCTTAGCTTTGAAGAATCCAAATCCAAAGAAACCACAGAAGAGCACATTTTCGACTTTGTGTGAGCAGACTAATGAGAAGATTCTAACTAACCAATGTGTGATTTTGTTAGGGAGAACACTCAGCCAATATTAGAAATGTTTATCTTTACGGAGGATCTTGAAGAATAGAATAAGATTAGCGATGTTAAAGAAGTAATGAAGGATAAATGCTGCGATGGAGAGTTTGTTTTAGGATGTTGAAACGGAGTCATTTTTAATTTGTAAGATTAAGAATGTTAAATACGCACCAAACTCTAGAAAACTGCCGAAGCCAACTATGCAAGCAGATATTTATGTTTCTAAAGGATAGCGATTCCTTGAGAATAACACTAAGATTATCCAGATAGCTAAGGCGATTATGAATGGAAATGGGACGATTTTATTAGAAGAGATGTTCTCAGAAATTATAGTAGTGATTCCTTTGAAGACACAGTTCGTGGAAGTAGAATCAGCTGTGTAGTTAGTCGGACAGGTTGACACACAAGATGATTTGAATAGTAGATACGTTGATGTGCATGTTTAGCATATATCTAAAGATGTGCACGTAGAACACCCAGTTGGACAAGCTGTGCAGATTCCATTAATAGAAAGTGGGACATTCGATGGACATGTAGCATAGCAGGTTTTTAAATAGTAGGATGCAGTGGATACACATGTTGAGCAGTTAGTAGCGGAAGAACTACAAGCTGTACAGAGACTATCACATATTACACAGTTGTTACCTCCATCTGGGTAGTATCCACTGTTACATGATAACTAGCAAGTTGTGCCTTGTCTGTATGGCAGTGCAGATAAGCAAGTCAAACAGGTGTTGTAGGAAGTAGAGCATGTTGCACAGGGGGATAAACATGGAACACAGTAGCCTCCTTTGAGGAATAAGGATAAGGTAGTTGTACAGGTTGTGCTGTCAACACAGAGGTCTTGATCTTGGACTTTGTAGTAGCCTATGGAACATGTTTAGCAGATGTTTGATTCTAAAGGGAGGGGAAAGAAAGAAAATAGAGGTAAGAAGTGTAGTTATTGGTATATTAATGATCTTTGTTGTATTACGTGTGCATGTGGTGCATTTGGAATCACATTTGGTGCAAGTAAACGAATCGCTTTGGTAGTATCCAGTGGTACAGCTGGCAACACAAGTGGAGGAATCAGTCACGAAGAGATATGTAGAATTGCAGGTTAGACATGTTGTCTTCGAAGTGCATGTGTTGCAATTATTTTCGCAAAGTGAGCATAAGGTGTTGGATGCTTTGTAATACCCATCCTAGCATGATGACACACAAGTGTTGTTCTGAAGGATCTTATCACTGTAGCAACTCAGACAAGTTGATTAGTTAGTGGAATCACATGTACGGCAAGTAATGCTACACTAATAAAGGAAGAGAATAGAACAAAAGGGAAGGTAAATTAGATATAATAGGATAGAAAATATTTATTTGTTACATTGAAGACATATCTGATATCAGTTCTTGCGGTTGAAATGATTGAGTTGGATATCGAATAGAGACTCCCATCAGTTATGGCTACTTAGAATTAATCACTGGAAGCTACTTATGGGTCTGGATTCATGACATTAGATATCGTGATCGTGGATAGCCCCACAATCGAGGATGTCACAGTGAATCTCCTAGAGCTGAGTGAAGTAGCTGAACAAGAACATACAATACTCGCTGAAGCTAAATTTGCTTCTGTGAATTACCCTGGGAAATCAATTATGACTACTGCACCTGAAGGAATCGAATGGTTCGTTGGGGTCATAGTCAGCAATGTGATCTTCCAGACAACATACTCCTCCCTTAGAACTGAACTCACTGCAGTTGTGAAATCAATTGTGTTTGCGAGACTATTACTCGTAGTGGTACTGCAGCTATAAATTTAATACGCACTGTTAGATTCACTGATTAAAGCGGAGAATGTTATGGGCTGAAAGCTGAGGATATTCTCAACTGTTAGAATGAAGTTAATCGCAGTTGTAAATCCACCGGAGGTTATCGACAGAGTTAGGATATTAGCAGATATTGAGCAGGTTGAAATAGATGATGTACCTGATGCGCAATTGGAAACAGTGATGACTGATCCAGCGAAACTAGGTAACGTTATGGTAATCAGATAACCTGTTTGGATAGTGATTAACTTAGGATTTGTAAGTGTAAAGGTGTATAATGCGTTTTCACCGTTTTGAGTTGCTGAGTTAGCATTGATGGAACTTCGAGTTATCGACATAGATGAAGAGAGAGTGTCTAATGATAATACAGAGTAATTAGCTGTCCCAGAAGCGATTTTGTTGCTTTAATAAGAAAAGGAAGAAAACAAAGATAACATTTGAAACTTAAATCCTATAAAAATGTGTGTGTTATGTTTACTTAGTTGAATCTGTGATTGCAAATGCAATGATATGTACTCTATTAGAAGAAAACGGCAATAGGATGCTATTTTGAATGTTAATGATTAATGCTCCTACTTTCGTGCTCCCTGTGTACTACATAGTTATGCTTAGATTCGTTGTATCATATGTTATTAAACTCAACGTATCTGAGCTGCTAGTACTCCATGCTGCAACGAAGTCAGTTGAAGATACCATATTAAAGGAGTTAGCTGGGAAGGTAATCGTGTATTTGGTATTTGCTGGGAGAGTAAATGAACTGAATGTAAAGCTAATCGCGAGTGTACCGATGTTAGCGCGAATAATAGTCGCTGTTGTTGTGATAGATAGCGGTAATAGTTATATCTCTAGGTAAGATGAAAATTATGTCCAAACAGTCACGGCGGAATCAGTTGTTTCGACGAGATAGTTATTGGTAGATGTACCTGAGAAATATGTACTGATTTTAGGTGTGTAGAGGTAGGTAGAAGATCGAATTGAGTTAGGGTTTATGACATTCCCTAAGGTTATTGTGACTGTGAATGTTGCAGTCATGTCGGAGAGGAATAGTAATGTAATAGTGATCTTCTTAGCTGTCTAATCGATTGTGCAAGAATATTATGCACTAGTTGAACATCCTGTGATTGAGCAAGTAACGGATGTGCATGTCGCAGAACTAAACGAGATATATGTATTCGTGAAATCGACTGTGATATATCCAGAAGATGATAACGGCTGAGAAACTTAAAATACTATTGAATGACTAGCTGCCATGCCAAGATATTGATTGGTTGCAGAATCAGCGAATAATACTGATTATGATACAATCGATGCTTGATTAATGTTGAACCCTGAAAGAGATGAAGTACTCCCTGAATCGACACCATAGGAAGAGGAATAATAGGTTTTAGCTGCTATTGTCCCAGGATAATTAACATAACCACCTGATTTCACATAAGGAATTTTCAATCCACAGACGAATCCATTGGATGCTGAATAGGGAAGGAAAACAGTGCTGGATGTGAAGACTATTAACGCTTTTGTAGATGTGGATTAGGTGATAGCATAGGATGTTAAAGATGATTTGCAGACACCAGATCCAATGATTGTAGGGGATTTTGAGCTTGTTGTTGTTAAGTCAAATGGTAGTTCTAGTGATAAGTAGTAGCTAGTGTCAGTGACGGGTGTAGTGAATGTTAAAGATATGTCGAGTGTAGGTGTGATGTTAGATGGGATGGTGTTGACGATGACAGTAGAGGAGAAAGCAGCTGAGGAGATTGCTAAGGTGTTTGGAGTGGATACTGCTGTTGCGAGAATGTTTGGGACTTAATACATGTAACTAGTCGAGAGAGCGGATGATTAGACAGAGAACGTAAAGGTGATTGAAGAGTAGACTGCCATAGAAGGAGCGGAAGTAAGTCCATTGATGGTTATGGAGTAAGCTGTGCTAGCCGCAAGGGCCATGGAAGTTGTCATGGTAATAGTAGCAGTTGAAGAGGATATTGAAGAGCTACAGGTGGATCCAACGACACCAGACTTGGAGGGAAGGGGAGAGAGAGAAAAAGATAATTAAAATAATCATAATATTGACATTATTTCTGTTACTGAGGTGCATGAAACAGTTGAAGTGATGATCGGACAGCACAATGTAGTGAGATCCCAGTTATAAGGGAATGACAGGAGGATGATTTAATTCGCTGGGATAGTCAGCGATGGTGTGACTGAGAGTGTCAATCCACTACTTGAATTCACAATCCCACTCACTGAGCTTAATGTGATCTTACCTAAAAACGAAATAATAGATTATGGGTTAAAGATTCTTGGTTAATCATCATTAGCTCATTAGGATTAATCTTACTGATTGTGGTGAGTGGTATAATATCCAACGTGAATGTAGTCTCCGATGCCCAGAACTAAGTCGATGAATTTAATGAAACACCAGCGGAATCTGAGAGTCGAATTGTAATATCATGCCCTCCTGAAAACCCAGGATTATATAGTCCACTGATTGTTAGCGTAGGATTGCTAAGACTCAATGTGACATTGACAAGTGTCACTGGCATTGTGAAAATTAGTAAATCACCGTTCACTGTGTAGCTACTCGAGACTATGTTACCAGCACTCTAGATAAACATAAAGGGAAAAGGGGAATATTTATTGATAATCTATAAAGAGAGAGAGAGAATAACGATGGAGAGTTTGTAAGAAATAACTATATTGTTTGTTTATTCTTCATCTCCTTGATTTATGTTGCTTGTAGTATGCTGTTGTGTCTGTTTGTTACATAGGTGCATGTTGGTGATGACAGTGTATAGGAGGAGATACCTACTAAGGTGAAGTAAAATGTCGATGGGATTGTGTTCGATGCGACTTAAGCTACGATTGTCACAAGGGGTTACGCTTATCCTACAGTGAGTGCAGTGGATGCAATAGGAACGAGAATGATATTCCCTGAAACTGTCGATATAAAGAGGAATATGATTCCAATAAGAGCAAGACTTCGAGAGATTCTCGCGGGGTGTCTCAGGGTCGGCATTATATGTGTGTTACTCCTGCTATTCCCTTCCTGATATAATTTGGCTTTGAATTAAGAACTAATTTATAATGACAAGCAGACTCGTTCAAACAATCAAAAGAATATTTGATTTTCAAAATCATAAGTATGAATCTCAAACTCTTTTTTGATTTTTTTGTGGGGAGGAGATTGCAGAAATAATTCTATTCTTCTGAACCATCCACATATGATATTAATAGATTAGCTTCTTAGAAAATATTGCTAATATCTCTCTCCCCACTACTGCTTTTAATACAAAATTAAACAACTAATCAATTAATTAACTCCTATTTGCATCCTGATTTTTCTAGCAATTTCAATGATTTTATGATTCATATCTTGCTGTTACACTTATAAAAACCTTGAAACATCTTGACTTGGATATTCTTCTTATTTAAATAATACTAACATTGGGCATAAAGCTATAAATATTTTCTAACAAAAAAAATGTTGAATATTGGATACAAAATATTATGATTCTATTTATATGGGGATAAAATTAATTGTCCCCAAGAAAGGAAGGAGGGCAATCAACTCTATTTGATTAAAAATATATTGTAGGTTAGTGTATTTATATCACAGTGAACTCTAGAGTAGTTCATCCTTTCTTCTTCTGTTTGCTTAACACATTTGTTCTTTCTTTCTTCTTTTTCCATCTCAAAAGATGATATTGACTAATCCTCACTATGCATACTATTAATACTTCTTTTCTGCTGGTAACTTATCAGGTATCTTCCTACCTTCATCTTTTGTAATATCTACATGTTATAGCCTTTCAATATAATCACTATTATACAAATCCTACTTATTTTTCAATAATGCTCTCAAGTGATTAATAAACCCTTTATAATCTACTTCCTTCAAATACAGTATCAGCACATCGAATGATACCACCATAGTTACCGTGAATAGCAAAATTAAATAGAAATTAGGACATGTGAACACCGCCTAAGCTGTCAAATAAACATTGAAGGATTCGATCAAATTCGCTATGAAGACGTAAAAAAAATACACTCCAATCGACGTCACTAATATCGATACCACCAACATAGTCGTCCAATATTTGGTGTTCAACGCAAGCTTCATGTCCACAACTAGCACCACACATGAGTAGATTGTTATCGAGTATACCCACAAGTCCGGTGAGTATCCATCGCTTGTCATGGTGCTGTTAGAAATAGCCAATGTAGCAACAGCGTAGATGATAGAAGCGTGTATCAGCGCTTATATTAACCAAATTGCGAAGTTCCTTTTGTTGAATATTAAACTCTACTATCCAACATAGTATGCTTTCGGGTAGAGTTTCAATAGTTTAGCGTTTTCAATGAGTTTTTCAGTATTGTCAATAGGTGATTTTTCACGAATCTTGTAATACATATCTTGTTCTGTGATAGCACGAATAATCAAGGGCGAAGCTGTGAAGAGGATATTGTAGAGTGTGATGTAGTAGTCATCGAAGATACTTTAGCCACTGAAACCATTCGAGAAACTGAAGAAAAATTGTGGAATCGTGAATACAAAGTTCTTGTAAAAGAAATATAAGATCATCTCCGATATACGAATGTAGTTCCATCTACAAAGAAAAACACAGAAAATAGTCAGAAAATCACATCACAACAAAAATTCAAAAAAGAATCTTTTACCTCCCATGAACGAGCAGCAACCTCCAGAGCCCTTTGAATTCAGGCAGAGCATAATCACTGGCTTATACAGCTCTCATACCTTCTTATCCGAATAGCCCTATTCCGATGTGTGCTTCTTATATCATATTCACATCATTTGCTCCGTCGCCTATTGCCAAGGTGATTTTATTCAACCGATCCTTGACCATTTTGACGACTTGCGCTTTTTACTTTGGCGTTGCTCTACAACAGACCACTGATTCGCAGTCCCTCACTGTTGCAACGAGAAGCTCTTAGTATCTCGGGGAAGATAGCACATCAGCTAGATCTTCACCTTCAATTAACAATGCTTTTTCTCTTTTGAGTTTCATGAGCTACTCTTTTTCCAAGTGAAGTCTTTTCAACTCGTTGACGATAAGTGCCTCCGGTGTCTTATAAACCTAACCTTCTTTGATAGGAGGTCTCTTCACAGTGTACCGTAGTACTTTGAATTAACTTTAGATTAGCTTGCAACTTTTTGCAATATTCTCAGCTGTCTCCATTTTATCACCCGTTAACATCCATACATTTATCTCTAAAAAAGTCAAGAAATCGTTTAAGATAAGAACAGTAAAAGCAATATGTGCTTCTTACTCGCTGAAAGGAGATCTCTAATCGTCTCTGGAACTCTATCTTGCAGCTTATCCTCCACAGCTACGTAAACAATCAAAAACAGACATTACACTATCATCCCCTTAGCCTTCCCTCTTCTACTTACCTGTAGCTCCTAGTAAGAACAAATCTTTCTCATAATCTTCAGCGATTTTAAAAAACAATTCTTCTCTATTCGGTGCATTACCAGCAGCTTAATATCTCTTGTCTAGTTCTGCATACTCTTCTTCATCTAGAACCTTCATAGCGAGTAGCAGTGTTCTTAATCCTTTCTTGGAAAAATCATCGATACTAGTTTAAATCGTATTCATAAATGGCTATTCCACTGATGTAGCTAATCGTGCCTTGATCATATTATCAGCACCTTTGATATACATCTTCAGAACGCCTTGATGACGGACTATTACAGACATACGCTTCCTATCACTGTTGAACTCAAAAAGTTTGAGCAATTCCACATTGGTTTTTTAACCATGGATATCAAGATTCATAGCACTTGAAGTGGAACCCATAAAAACGTAGCCATATTGCTTAGCTGTGTCGACTAATGTCACCTCGTCAGGAGAAGGACCCTATAGAAAGAGGTAAGCAATATAAATATATAAATAACTCAAATGATCAAAATCTATTAAGAATCAGGTGTTTACTTAATATTTAATATCAGCATATTTGCTTTGATTGGAGTTAAATCCACTGTTATTGTTGTTGAGATGTGACTACAATCCAGTGATATTATGACTAGATACAAATGGACTTGGATCAGGTAGATTCTATATTCCCATCTCCATTCTAATTGTTGTGTTATTTATATTTTTATTATTCTAAAACGATGTATTCCCAATAATACTATTATTATTAGTATTATTCTAATAATTCGTTCCATTCGTGATAGGAGGACCTACCATATTCGTTAAATTCGGTGTATTATTCGCCGTTGTATTGATATTATAATTATTCTAACTATTATGATTAATTGGTTTTTTCATAGGTGATTTCTACTAACTAAGAATCTTCTCGTCAGTCTTACCATTCACAGTAGTCTCCCCTGCACTTTAATCTTTCTATTCTAACACACATTCATGACATGTCGCTAGCAGCATGAAATACTCTATTGCTACATCTTTTTAACTCATTAAATTATAAATATCCTTCCTTTTAAAGCTATTCACTCCAAATGGTGCCATAAGTTTAAAATCACATATCCCAGCTAAGACTTTCACAAGTGTATCGTCTTTTTAATAGAACACGATCTCTGAATTATCATCAACCATCGATGGCTTTCTACTTCTTAGCCCACCTTATCCATGTGCATGATCATGCTAGGGTGATCCATTCGGTGAAGCTTATTATTCAGCTAGAGCTAAAGGATCACCATATAATTACAGTCCAATACACATGAGCTTGAGTTCCATTTTATTACAAGTTAATGTCCCTGTTTTATCACTGAAGATATATTATACTTACCCTAGTTCTTCGTTGATAGATGTTGTGAATACCTTAGGCTATTTCACACTTCCATCTTCTTGTTTTTAAACTAATTCTTCATCAGCTGCGATGATAAACCCTTAGATGAGCTTTACTACTTCTAAAGACACAATTAGTGATATCGGTATCATCGTATTATTCAACACTAAATACGTTAAAAACGTAAGAAACCCTGTGAAAGCTACACTATCAGGATCAGGAATGTATACTAAATCTGGATTACGGTTTGAATTCCATATATCATTCCCAATCGCGGACACAACTGAGATGCACAGTTAAAAGCAGAAAATGAATAAAATATAGTAATTTGTATCTTTTTCGATATTGGACACTTTGTATTTAGATTTATCAGCATTTTTCATGATTTTGGTATCTTCACCAGTATATACTACAATCCCTACAATCCATTTGGTATTCTTAAGTTTAGCCCCTCTGAGAAGGAACTGCTTAACTCCAAGAATCACAATCTATCCATTATATGAAATTGTCCCTTCGAATTACCCTAGATTCTCATTTGGTTCGATGCAATTCACACTGCCCATTAATCGAACTACCATTGGTTTTTCAGGATGAACCCATCGTAAAGTTGATGTCATAGCTTCTTTGTTTTTATAGTTCTTCTCACCGTCTAAGGAACTTGTCTCAATGAAGCATACACCGCTTGTGAGGGTAATTAACAAAACAAAACCAAAATAACACATTAATTTATTATAAATTCGTATGAATATATTAATAATAATCTTCCTCCCAGTGATTTACCCTTCGTTAGACGAGTTGATTACAATCAAATCTGTAGGGAATGTCTCATTCTCTTTGACTAAGCATAGATCCCCTACAAGGATGTCTCCCCATTTGCAGTCGACAAACTTTGAAAGTCTATAGACTCTACTTTACGATGCATTCATTTCGACATCTGATTTATATCTTTAGTAGTCCTCATATCCTTCCCTAGCGATGGATATCCCGATAACGAATATCAACGGCATCCAAGCGGAGAACGGATTCAACGGAGAAATTGCACTAATCGATTGCAGTGTTGCGATAATTAAAAAATACACATTCGCGTATCGCTTAAACTGAAGCAGTAAACACAAGGGGAAGAAGTTCCAGACTGTATATTTAGATGTTTTTATGAAATTCGAAGCGAATTTAGCTTAGGAATTCATTGTCTATGATCCAATATGAATTCTTCGTCTCCCTGGCTGCTGGGAGTTATCAGAATTCTAGCGATTTAGACTTTCATTCAAACGCCGATCACTGTCAGCTGGTGCTTCTCCAGGATCATTTGTTTTCATGAAGGAGATAGCTATGAACTGAAATGCGATGAGAGATAAGCCACCAAGAGAGAGAAAAGGAAATAGTATTATTAAGAAGATTATGTTTTGTATTTGTTGTTTTCTGCTTATCCTGCTTTAATAATGCGATTTGTATGATATCTTCTGGGGTTTAATTTGTTTTTCATTTTTTTCATAATTATTAACTTACTTTCGTTGAGATGAATTAGTGAAATCGAGCAAATCAAGTCTACGCAGAACATAAACCACATACAAACTCCTTCCAGCAAATAACCACAAATAAGGACGTTATCGTAATCTCACTGGAGGACAAACAAAGAAGAAAACAGGTTGTAATTAATAAAAAATTCAAATAAAATAGATTAAATTATTCAAAGGGGATAAAGTTAACAAAAATAGAAAAAAGGAAATTGAATATTTTATGGTTAATACTTTTGTTTTAGATTTTTCTCTTTCTTTGGGGGTTTTTGCTATTTTTTAATGCTCTTGGATCCATAATTATCTTATCAACAATCATAACATTGAAACAATTCATTTTCTTTCAAATATATTATCACATATCTCTCAACAATAATCAGGCAATCATGTAAATTGGTTTACAAAGAAATACAATAAATCCCTCTGGGATTCAAAGAGACTGTGTTTGTTGTATTCCAGTGATGATTTCCATGGGTAGATTTTAACCCCAAAAAGAGGGAATATTCAATTTGATTATAAATTTAGAATGTTCATAATATGAGAGGTTTTTGTTAGCAAAGGATTCTACAGATAAAACAATGAAAGAGAGAGAGAGAGAGATAGATGCTGCTCATTTGTCCAGAGAATTCTTGATCGAACACACCCAAATCCTGTGTGATAAAGAGACTAAAATATATTTTTTTATAGAATTTTGTTACAAATATTACACTTAGAGCTTAATTTACTTTACAATAACTATTCCATTTTGAAAGTACTTTCAAATAAAACAGTAAAAAGTTGATGAGAGCGGGAGGGGGGGATGTAAATTTTCATGAAATAAATGTGTTTGGGGAGGTGTGATAATTAATTAAATTGAATTAATTCGTTGGGTTTTTGATTGTATTGAGTAGATTTGCTCGGACAGCAGGTAGCTGTAAATAAATCCTATGTGCTTTGAAATAATATTTTTTTTCGCATTTAACTCCTGCTACTATGCTGCTATTTAAGCACGAGTATGTTTCATAATGATAATTAAACGAAGAATTATGATGAAAATAACTGACTAGAGAGTTTAGATTTTATTTAATACACAATATATTCAATCGCATCGATAGGTATTTAGATTGATAACTACACTATCACTTCAAAATAATTACTGCTTTCAAATCATCCTTTTTGAAGGCAAATTGGGGAAAGAGAAAGATAAAAAACAAACAAAATAAGGAACAATTAAAAGACAAAGATCAATTCTCTAACATAAAATCAGATAAACAGATAAACTAAGATCTATTAGGAACATAAGATTTTAGAAACACAAAAGGAGGAGGATATCAATCATACTTACAGAAAGAGAAATAGACATTTTGACATAGAGTGATATGAGCAGTAGTGTTCGATCTAGTAGTGCTAATCAATCCGGTTAATCTACAGGGAATTTGCCATTACAGTAACAGCAGTAGTAGTAGTAGCCTAGAGTGTTTGGTCGATCTAATATGGATTTTCTTAGCTCGTTTAACACAAATAAGCTTAACTTACAGAGTCCTAACAGCAAAAGAACCACACCAAAAGCAGCAGGAGTAGCAGGAGGAATAACAATAGAAAGTAAATAAGGGATTAATAGTGGAAGCAGCAATTCTAGATTAATTTAAGATTTCTAATAGCTATTCTTCAACAGTCCAACATAGAGAATGAACAATAATAATAGCAAGAGTAATGTATTAACTAATAAGATCACTAGCTAAAGTAGCATTATTGGATCTAATTTGATAGTGATGAATCCAAGCAGTGTCAAGAATGGACAACAACAACAGATGCAGTAGTAATAAGATGGAAGTAATGGGATTTTAAATAATTAGAGGAATAATAATCAAACTAAACTTAATAACTTCTTCCAGACTAATGAATAGCAGCAACAGCAGCAATTAGAACAACCCTAACCAGACAAAATCAGAGGCCTTAGTTAGTCTGCCGTTTAAGATAAAACCAAGAATTACGCTCACATTAATAATATCAATCCTAAATCCCTAGCAAATGGACAGTCCAATTCTGAGAGCTAACCTTCTTAATCCATCTCTCCTCCCTTGAATAACTCCAACAACGTGAATATCATCTCCTCTAATTCCAGAAGCTCTTCAGTGAACACATAGTAATTTCAATCATCCTAGCAATAATCATCTACACCATCTAAATCATCCAAGCCGAATCAACTTATCTAATAACCTTCATCAACTACTAAACCAATCCTTGATAATCCTTAGTAATCACCTAAGAACTCCACAGCCAATGGGATATAAACTACTTCTTCATTTAAGGTTTCCTCTTCTTCCCTGCCAAAAGAAAATACTAATTCATATGTTTATCATTATCATTAGCATTAATTACTCTTAAACCAACAATAATAGCAATAATAGTCTTAGTTAACTCAATCAGGATCGAAGAATTAAACCTCATAATTCTATCGTCCAGCTTCGAGTGAAAGGAATTGGAGGAATGCTACACTTAAGACATTGACGACTTAGTAATTGAATACCTAACTCAAAGTTCAAGAGAATTTAATAGCACTTAGGAATTCATTTCAAGGTGGGAGTAATAGCAATGATGGGAATAAGAAGAAGATGGCAATGATCGTAAAGGATAAGAAGAATCAAAGTAATATAAATGTACCAGTGAATGCTAATAATTAGCAGAAATAATAAGAATCGCAGTAATCTTCTGAGCCAACTTCATCAGCTGTATCGTCTGTAGGATAATCAGCTACAAAATAATCTCTTAGCTCATACGTCACCAAAGTTAATAGGAAAGGTAACGTATATTATTTTGGCTGTTTTTTTAATAAAATTCTATTTCTGTTAATGTTCGGTTGTTGCTTCTTTCTCTCTTTTAAGATGATCTGATTGCTGCAGCGTTGTAGAGTTAGATGGATTAGATCACCTCCGTATCTTCATATTAGATGTAGAGTTAAAATACTACTACACAATCACCTTAACTCCCTAGTTAACTCAAAAACAATTCATTAATAATATCAACAACACCATCTTCAGCAGCAGCAGCAGCAGTTCCATCATAGCAGAATCTTTAATAATTCTCTTCTTCGAGTGCATTCTTGAAACCTTAATCTGCGAAGGAATAATAACAGCGTAGATCATAGAATATATTGTTCATAAGTAATAATAACAATAATAACAGCAGTGTTAAGAATAAGAAGAATGGTTATGAAGATGATCTTGCTGTTGTTGATGATGAGAATGGTAGCAAACAATAAGATAATACAACACCAAAAGTCGCTGGGAATGCTAAGAATTCAGTGAATATGGAACAATAAGTAGTATCGCATAGCTTTAGTAATGGTAGCAATTCAATAAATAATAATAATAATATTAACATGATATCGCCTACTGATTTAATCTCGCCATCGTTACGATTAACTAACTAAGATAACTATTCCTCGTATTACATGCCTGGTATTGAACAATCCTATAAACTTCCACTTTCTTTAGATTATTTCTCTCAACTTTAGCGAGAACATTTCCTATAGACATTCCAAGGTATTTAATATGCTGGTAAAGCTAAACCAGCTAATCCACATGATCTTTAAGCTAAAAGAGTCTTCCTTAAAGCTAAATAACCAGGTAAGTTGAGAATTATTGGAATTAATTCAAACATAAAATGTGTGAGATATCTTTTTTGTGTTTGGTATTTTCTTCCCTCCTCCACAGGCAAGAAGACCTTGGTGTTTGATTTAGATGAGACACTTATTCATTGCAATGAAAGTGCTGAGATCCCTTCTGATGTGGTGTTGTCGATAAGATTCCCCCAAGGAGAAATACTAGATGTCAGGTTTTTTTCTTTAGGGAAATTTTAATTAAAAAAGAGAAAGGAAGAAAAAAAGTAAAGAAGAGAGAGAGATAAGAAGGATGTAGCCATTCAGGTGGGGGGTTATTTTGTGAATATTTTGAATTTATGGTTTTGCATTACCAGGCTGGCTGGGAGGGATAGGATAGTCTTTTCACAAATATTCAACTCTAATTTTGTTAATTATGCTTATCTGTTATTCTTTCTCTTCTAGGCTGGCATAAACGTACGTCCATTCGCAGTTGAACTCTTAAAAGCTTTAAGTGCAGACTTTGAAATTGTTGTCTTCACTGCTTCCCACAGCTCCTATGCTAAAGCTGTGCTTGATTATCTTGATCCTCATAAGCGATACATCCATCATAGGTTCTTCCGTGATCACTGTATAATTACACCTTAAGGTGTGTACATTAAGGATTTAAGGATCTTCGCTGATAGGAGTCTCAGCGAAATGGTGCTGGTAGATAATGCAGCGTATAGTTTTGCGTTCTAGATTGAGAATGGTATCCCGATTATACCGTTCTATGAGAATAAATAAGATTAAGAACTCAAAGTACTTCTCGGATATTTGTAGTCGTTAAGAGATGTAAAAGATGTTAGGGAAGTGAACAGAAATATGTTTAAATTCCATGTGTATTAGTAAGCAGATTCAGCGTAGAAAGTATATGAACGATTATTTAAAGAATCAAAGTAGAATTAATAGTAGTAGTCGTAGTAGTAAGCGAATAATAATAATATTAATAGTAAGCCAGCGAATAGTATTAATACGAGCAGCACTACTAATAAACCGACTGTGAGTAGTACTAGTCATTAATATAATAACTTCTTTGCACCTAGAAATGGCTAATCTAGATAACCAGTATTAGCGAAAGCTGCATTGGGGAATGGCAGTAATTGATGTAAATATAGGTAGGGATAATGAGAGAAGGTGCTTATGGAGAATGCCATCAAGATAATGTAGTTCTATGATGATTTGTAAAAATATATGTTTTTCAGCAGTGATCCTTCAGCATTAGACATTCTCTCTAAAATATTAGAAATCTAGTGAACTTGTTGAAAATAAAGAAAAGCATTTAGATAATTGGACAACAGATAAAGATACTCCCCCTTCCGCAATCATTTTATTCCAAGCATAAATCCTCCCCGATTGTCTGCCTTACTCATTTACTTGACTCGTAGGGGTATCAAATCCAATCAACACGGAAGACAAGATCACCCTTTCTTTCTAGTATATATCTGTGTCTCTACCCCATTCATTCGGTCAATTCTAAAACATTTTCTTGTCTTTTTTCTTCTCTTTTATGTTTATTTATAATTTTCTCTAGCTTATTTTGCAACAAGATTCGACATAAATCTCTTGCTATTCATTTGCCTTCAATCTGCCCATAAAAGCATAGAGAGTTTTGGGAATATCTAATCCCATCTCTGTATTAAACATCTTAAATACATTAATTCGCTAGTAATTCGGAATTAATAATTTATATTATTATTAATAAATCTTCTTCCTCCTCTTTCTTCTTCTTTGAAACTTGATAAAAACGTAACTCTCTCAAATCAACTCTCTTTGCAAATTTTAAACCCTCCTCCTCCTCCTAATCCAGCTTTATCCTCCCAGACTGCTGTTTACATTGCTAATATCAAGAGCAAACTCAAAGAGCAATTACCAAAAGACATTTAAAGCTTGTAAAATTGCAAAGAAAAAAACAAACAAAATAGAGAGATAAAAACAAGAGTCTTTTATAACCCTCCCCCGAACATCACAAATCTCCTTCTGCAACACATACATGTCTGCCAATGTGAGTACCAACAACAGCAGTATGCTGGAAGTATTTCAGTTAAACAAATACTCCAAGGAAGACGATTTAGAACAATGCATTGCTTGGTTACGCGAGATCTTCCATGATACTATCCCAAAAACCATCTCCATTGTTGTAAAACGAAACCACAATGCGCATGATTCTCTTAACAACTCCGCAAGACTCAACAAATCTTCCTTGAAAGCATACGCAGGACTAAACTCAACATCCATGATGAACAATACATCACTCTAAAACGGCAATAACTCATTCTAAAAGCAAGAATTACTCGTGCAGTCATAACAAAGAGAAGATCAAATCAAGCAGACATCTCAAAAATAAAACAATAATAACCCCGGTGATGTCCTCAACACCGACAGATCTGAAGTAGCTGAACATGACGATAACAGTCATAAAAAGGAAGATGCAAATGCTAATGTATCCGATGCAAATGTTCATGCAGCCGATGCAAAGCCAGTAGCTGAACAACGTCGCGAATCTAACAGCGCTGCTTCTTCTTCCCTTGCTTTTAGTAAATAATCCTAATAATCTCAAAAAAGAGAGCTTCCTGTTACATCTAGCGCTCTGCCTCATCTCCCTAACAACTCCTCCCACATGAGTGACGGTAGCAGCTTTACTTCTAACTCCTCCAGGATGCACGATGAAAATGATGCATTCGGACTATCAGAAAAAGCTCGTTAGTTGTATCTCGGCTAATAATTCAAAGAAGCCTTAGAGTTATACTAAAAATCATAAGCTCTCGCTGGAAATGATACTGAAATAACATCTAAGAAACTTATGTTCTAAAACAAGATCTACATAGGTAGTATCTATGCTCAGATGAAAGAGCGACAGAACGCTATAAAGGAACTTCGCTAAGCATTAGAAATGGCTAGTTAGTTTGATGTGCGCGAGGTTATTCAAGAAAACGAATAAAGTTCGCGAGAAGGATAATAAAAATATATAAACTCCAATCCATTATATTTTATTAATCTCACATTAGGGAATCTTTATCATGAAGAGAAAGATTATGATAATGCGATAACACATTTGGAATAGGCCTTCAAGGAGATTTAATCGTCGACTTAAGTTATCGAAAGGAAATCATAAGCACTTGTGTTGAATACACTCGGTATGATCTATTACACGAAGAATTAGATTCCTACGTCGATTGAGAAATTCAAAGCGTCCTTGGCGATTTTCTAAGATCTTATGAAGAATCCTGATTGCAAGAATGATTCGGTTCTGAAGTATTCGTATGCGAATAGGTTGAATAATGTAAGAAAAAGAGAGAGAGAGAAATAAAGAGGAAAGGGATAATGAGAAGACTTTTGGGGGAGATTGTGTTAATTAATTTGAGTTATTGGTTTTTGATGTTAGCTTGGTGAGGCATACAGACGGAACAAGTAAATTGAAGAATCCATTGAGAAATTCTAGGAATCATTGAAATTAAAGGAGGAAGTATAATTGGAGAACAATGATAGTACAGTGGAGACTGAGAAATCAATCGCGAGTACGCATAACAATCTCGGGATGAGCTACTTCTCACTGAAAAGATTCGATGAAGCGATTGTGCATCTGAATGTCGCTGTGGAGAAGTACGAAAAGATAGTCGAAAAGAGCAATGAGGGAAATGGGTAAGCACAGGATTAGTTAGGGTTTGCGAATATTCTGAATTAGCGAGGAGATTGCTTGCGAGCGAAACATGATTTGTAAGGATCATGTGAGGATTTCAAGAGGTCATATAAACTCAAGTTAGCTGTGCTAGGCGAAGAGAATAGAAGTACACTGCTGACATTGAATAATTATGCTTAGCTGCTGTTTGTGACGAAGAACTTTGCGAAATCGAAGAATGCATTCTTGGATTTGCTTAAATTTTAGAAGAAATTATTTGGAGAGAAGGATAACTAAGTTGCACAGACACTCAATAATATCGGGTAAGATAGGGGAAAGAATGCAGGGAAGGGATAAGAGAGAGAAATAAGGGAGGATAATATGAATATCATAAGAAACACGAATATTTTTGATGTTGTGTTAATGAAATTTTCAAATTGAATAGGACTGTGCTTTCGGAGAACCAAGAGTACGACTAAGCAGAAGAGATGATCAAAGAAGCCATAAACATCTACAGTGGTTCCTCAGCGAACGAACAGAATCTTGAGAAAGTCCAAAGGAATCTACATGCGATTTAATCAAGAAAGCAAATTCGCTAATAACAATTACAGTAGTAATAGCAAAAGCAATAGGATCCAGAAAAGCAAGCTGATGAATGACACAAAGAGAAGAATGAACTACAGTGATCAATAAAAGAGAGAGAGAGAATAATTATATGTGAAATGCATTTTGCTGATAAGTAGAAAGATAAAGTAAAGTATCACACGTAAATGAATAGCATTTCCTTTCTAAAAAAGAGAGTACATGGTTTCTTTTTGAAGGGGGGGAATCCACTATTTTTTTTGTATTTCTATTAAATCTGCATCAAGCCAGTGGATTCGCTTTGGTTTCAGCAGCTTAGCTTGGTTCTTCTGGTTTTCCAACGAAGGTATTAGTAATGTCATCACCATATTTCTTCTCGACTATGGTTCTTGTGTTATCACCGATAGTCTTTCCGATTTCCTTTGCACCTGTTGTGAGTCCACTGAAGGCTTCAGTTGTAGCGTCAAGAGTTGCATTACCGACTTTTTTGATTTTCTTGAGGGTTTCGTTGTTGCCTTGGTCAATCTTGTCGTTCATGGCTAGGAAAGAAGCAAAAAAAAGGTTAGATTTCATGAGAATAAGAAATGAATTTGTGTTTATGTTACTATTAACGAATTTCTCTGTGGCAGCAACCATAGGTGTTAAGACAGCTCCAAAAAACTCTCCTGTGACTTTGAGTGTAGATTTGGTAGTGTCTTTGATTTTATTGAATTTCTCTTTAGTCTCACTGGACACTTCAACTTTTTTTGTAGTTGTGATCTTCGATTCAATGTATTCTCCAGCTTTGTTGACTCCCGAAGCGGTGACTTTTCCAATCCAAGTGAAACCTTCTTTCAGCAAGGAACCACCTTTCTTGATGTAGTGCAGAGTTGCATCGTCATCGATGAGAGGAACCTCAAAGAGATTAATGCAGTGTCTTGCGAGCGAGTTCCGTAATGCTTCGTCTTGGAAAGGCAGTGCTTCCTTTGGGATGAATGTACCAATATTGGCAAGGATGATTTCAAGCTGAGTAATAACAGCTTCATCGAAATCAATGGAAATCGCATTGTAGCCACTCTCAATATGAGGGAACACATATGACTTGAATGTGTTGAATGGAGCAGACACAAATGGGATTTGTTTTTGAATTGTGAAGTAAAAATCATCTAAGTTAATATAGTAGACGTTTTATTCGGCTAACGAGCAGATTCTAAGAGTGCCCTTGGAAAGCAGTTGTTTGTTGTTGTCGAGGAGTCTGAAGAGATAAACTCCTTTGATTTCAGCTAGTACTCTTGCTTCGAGTTCACCTTCTCGGGTGCCTTCGCGTTATTCCATTTTAGTTAAGTGTTTCGTTTAGTTTTTTCTGAAGTTTGTTGTGGTTTGTAATTATTGATAATTATGTTTTTTCAGTGTAATATTTTCCTCTCGATGGGCTTTTAATGATCAGAGATATCTTGGCTTATTCGTTGTTTCTTTTCTTTTTTCTCCCAATTTCCACGCATTGTAAGTATATCATCAGAATTCCGATTATCTCTGAGGGATTTCAGCTCTGAAATTATACTTCTTATGACGAATATCATAGAATACATGACATTATTTGGTTTTATTTTTTAACTTTTCCACGTTTAGCCATTTTCTATCGTCCCCTCTGATGATTTCCTCATAGGGATTTGAATTAATTTCTATTCAGTCCATGTCTATTTCTTTTAGGGAACCTTCCGCTTAGTATAAAATATTCTAATATTTTTCATTTATCACTTCCATCTACATGATTATACTTTTTTTGTTTTTGAATAGACTCATTTGATGAAATAGTCAGAAAATATATGTTTTTAATGAACTCTAAGGGGTATTTTAGGTTATCACTTGATAATTCCAAAGGTTAACATAGGATCCAATCAAGGAAAGTTGATTTAAAATATTTTGCTAAACTTAAGAAAATGATCAAAAATGATTCAAAGCTTACATAAACTGAAGCCAAATACGCAAAAAGTGCTTTTTGAAAATGATCAGATTAAGCAGCAATCGAAGATTAGATTCTTTTTGTATCATGGACTCGCATCTGTGACGTGGGGAGGAAGGGGAATAATGCTGAATTGCATGCAGAATAGGACTTTATCCTTCTGATTCTTATTCTCGTTAGCTAGAAGAACAAAAAATACCCGCAAACGATCAATTCCAAATCAATTAATCTTTCAAAACCCTACAAGTAACCTGAACATGAATTTTGTCGATAAACTACCAAAAAATTTTCCAATTCACTTATTGCAAATTGAAAAGAATGCTATTGTGTTTTGTTATGAAATCTAAATAAAATTGAATAGGCTATTATTTCTAAAACTTAATAAATAACCATTAAAAACTTAACAATTGAATATTTTGTTGATAAATAAAAATATTATGAAGAAACTATGATCTTTTATTATTTCTTGAAACTTCTTCTTTCAATTCAGAAAACCACATTAATTAATTTTTTTTAATAATTTTTTCTAAAACTATGAACAATAAATAAATACGAATTGCATAAACAATTTGAAAATACAATTTTACTTTTTAATTTTATGAGCCATATTTAAGAAATAATAATAATAATAATAATAATAGTAAAAGTAATTATAATTTAAATAAAATCTTCATCTCCTTTTAGGCTTCTATTAATCATAACTCGGCAACTTCAATTCCTCGATGGCCATTATGATTATTATGCCTAAGATATCCATGCTCAGTGCATTTATCATTCATATTGAAATTATCTCCAAAGTATCCAACCATGAAATCATCAAATCGCTCTAAATTCTCTATCATGGGTGCAGGGTAAGCCTAACCATTGTAGATCAATTAAATATACCCATCACTGTATAACTCAATATCCACGAATGCAGCAAACTCAGGAGCATCTAAGCAGATATTCTATTCAATCTGCGATGAGTTTTGTTGATCTGGTTATTAAGATATCATGTGCTTCTCCAAGACACATTGATAACTGGTGAGATTCAAAGCAACAAATATGCCATCTAAAGTAACATCATGACCACTTAACATCAAAATAGTGCTATCTTGAGTGTTATCATGGAAGAATTATTTGATAGTGTCAAATAAAGTGTAGGTAGCAAATCTCGTTTAGACATTAGATCCATAGAATGTGTATAAAGCTGAGAAATGGCTCATGAAATGTAGCGAAGACATCAAATTCATATCCGCCATCAAGAGATGTAAATCTAAAGGCTCTCTCTGCTAACTGTCTTCTCCATTGTTTGTCTCAGTGTAGTTGCTGTTGTTATCATAGTTGATTGACTTACTCAATTAAGTTTTGATAATATCATCCAACAAATATGCCTCGAAAAATGATGAAATATTCTAATTTGTCAGCTCATAAATCTCCTCTCTAATTTCTTGCATATCTTCTAGCATCTCCTTTAACTCCTCTGAATTTCTCTAATCTTCAATCAAAACCTTCTGATTAGGACATCCTGTACCTCTCCATCCGTTTAGCAGCAAATCCTTCTCATCGCTGATCGCAAACCCATTCTTTTAAGTACCCATATCCATTTTGGATTATTTTTCTCCAGTAACACCAGTGAGGAATGCCTCCGCACTGAGGATCGTCCTTGAGTAATTACTAGAAATCACTCTCATAGAGTTAAACCCATTTTCATCAATTTTGTTGTGGTATTCTCTGAAGAACTGTTTGCCAACATCTAGGACTTATTAATACCCTTCAGGTGTTAGATTCATCCCTTCACGCTCAGAAGATCTAGCGCCATGACGCTGAATATGTATCACCTTCGACAAAGTATGATTTTTTGTTACTTCAGCTCCATATGCATTTGGGAGCAAAATGAAAGCTAACAACAGATACAACAAGCACAACATATGTGGCAAGTGAATAATAGAAGAAGGTGATGATGTTTTACAATTCCCTTTGTTCAATTGATTTCCTTTCATTGATGGGATATATAAAGACTAATGAATTATAAAGAAAAAATTATTAATCCTTTTTCTTCTCCTTCTTTTCCTTCTTCTATTGAAATGTATCTAATCTCTTTTTCTTTATTTTTTTGTTTCTTCTGATAAATAATTTGTTTGGTTTATCTTTAATATTATCAAAAATCTGGACTGATCTCCTCATCTGATAAAGATTTAATATCACTTGATAGCTTAATAGCCACTATAACTAATTCTTATCAAAGTACATTTATTTGATTGTCTAATTCAGAAAGATGAAGAGATGTAAAACTCCTTGGAAAAGAGAAATTTCTTAATAGAAATACTAAATAAACTAAAGAAGTGCTTGCCCTAGCTAGCAGAATAGACAGATAGATACATAATAAGAAAACAACTACTCCATTAATATATTAAGTAGAACATAAGAATGATGGTCTAATTTATTGCTAAAGATTGCTTATGAGTGACATATATGGGGTTATTAATAGAACCAATGCTTTATCTTCCTTTTTGTAATACCCATCTCCCACTCATTCTCCTAAGTAGGAGAAATCAAATAAATAGACATCTCTTTTTGGACAGGGGAAGGGAATATGGAGCACTTAAAATATTCTTGGATCTAGATTATCAGACTTAAAGTAGAAATGATCTAATTACTGTTCTTTTTTGTTTCTGCAATTATTAGGCGCTAAATTATTAAACTCTTATTGCTGATAGCAGCATATCTGATTAATGCTGAGAATACAATATTGCCTCGAAAAAATATTCTTTAATTATGAGATATATTATGTTAGCTTATTAGTGATTTAATCCAGAAGATCAGTTGTTGAAAAAATAAGAAGATTATTTTTATGTTTTATCAATAAAAATCTCTCTCTCTTTTTCTTTTTCCCTTATCGTTATGCTTGTAGTATGTCTCTCTCAATAACATTTATGAAGATTTAGAAAATATCAGAATTTTGAATACTTACGGAGATGCTGTTAATGTACTTCCTAAAGTGATTAAATGTATTTTAATGTTAATTTAGTTGTTGTGTAGAAAAAAAAACAAAAATCTAACAAAAGAATTTAATATTTGATTCAAATATAACAAAGTCATCAAACTTTTAGGAAATGTACTTAAAAAACAATAATACATATGAAAAAAGTTATTTTACTTTGTTTGAACTTTTGATAAGTTAAGTAGAATTAACTACATTTTGCATAAAAAATATGTACAATTAAGATTTAAGAGTTTGATACTCTCAAATCTTGAATTCAAAAACTACTTTAGAATGTGCATGTAAGTTTTGAAATCAAAAAGGTTCTTTCCCTGATCCTGAAGGTGTATATCTTTCTATTATTTT
>Ga0302285_10000287_pt1 | contig 29266 bp, 21 predicted proteins | sample III_Fen_E2_2_FD_200455 | JGI IMG/M metagenome (GOLD analysis project Ga0302285, IMG submission 200455) | Peat permafrost microbial communities from Stordalen Mire near Abisko, Sweden - III_Fen_E2_2 | ecosystem: Environmental > Terrestrial > Soil > Wetlands > Permafrost | place: Sweden: Abisko... | reverse complement strand
CACACATATTGCTTCCTTTACCCAAATATTATTACCAGAAATACTTCTTTTTCACAGATAATATTAATTGAATTCCATACTCTTTCGCAATTCACTTAATAATCTCCTTTCATCATTTAAATTTCAGCACTCCTGTGGGGTGGGGGCTAGCTAAAGACAAAGGGAATAATTCTTTTGCTTTGAGAAATTGAAATATGTGTAATTTTCACAAACAAACTGACACAGACTGCTAAAAAGCCATTGTCAGCTCTTTTGAATTATGTGAAAATGAGACATAAATCTAACAAATATTCTAGATCATTTTCAGGGATTTCTAAAAGTTTATCCATCAGCAAGTTTGTTAAAATGAAAGAGAGAGTTTTTTAGCCCTCCGATTTACTTTTTTGAGATAGATTAAAGATCCTAACAGAATCTGGGACATCTTTGGTGTGCCATCTTCTTTTTTTATGAAAACACAATTAAAAAGAAAGATTGTCTCTTCTGACAAATTGAATGATTCTAAAAACAAGAAAGAAAAGCTTATCTGACGACAATCTCTCATTAAGAAGAAATATAAAATAAGTTCAACAACTTTTTCAAAAGTAGAACCCCCTTCCTAGCTCGTATACTCTTCAGGTATAGCTTCTAAGGCAGCCAAGGGTGAAAATACCATTAATTAAAGCATTAACTACCTCGCCAATAGATGGGTAATGAAACTACAAAACCAAAAGAAGGCGCGAATTCTCTTAGCATTTCCAGGATTGGCAATCCATAAAAGAATCCAATCATCGCCACCATGCTCAAACGAGTAGACGATAAGCTGCATGCCTAGAATCAAGTAGTTTCAATAAAGATGTCTTTAATGGTTTTTTTCATAATAGTTATTAAGTAGTTTTCTCAATTCAACATCTTTTTAAATATTATTGCTTTTTTTGTTGTTGTTAAGTTACAAAATGTCTAAAATCCATCTCCGAATCAAACTGCGAACATCAACAACAACAACAAAAACGGTAGCAATAAGAAAAATCTAATTATCGACTGCAGCATTGAGCAACAATTATTCTAACGTTTACCAAACAATGTGCTATACACAATACTATCATTTATGATGGATGAGTATTTACAATTCCTCTTAGTTTCGCCCTTGTGGTATTACAAGTTTTACGAGTGCCTAGAAAAAGAATGTTGTAAATTAGATAACGATTTCAAAGCAGCATATGCATCGTCTCTCAGTTTCAAACGGTCTTATCTTACGCTTACACCTATTCGAGCTGGTTTGCATAATGGAGTGAGAATAGATCGACACATATGTGCTGAAGTACTCCCATCAATTATTGATAAAGCTGTTACTATTAAATGTACATACAAATCGTTTCGCACATCAGAACTCAATAAAGACCCTCCTAAACTAAAGAAATACGCTGCCGAGTATAGAATTGATGCTCTCAGTGGAAAAGCATCGAGGACCATTTGGGCTTACAAAGAAGACTGCAAAGTATGCCTGAAAAGATATTATTTCAAGAAATAATAAAATGAATTATTTTTGTATTTTGTTTCTATGAACTTAGCACAACTACGATAAGAAAAAGGTAGCATTTGTCTAGCCAATATCCCCTGTCAGAGCAGGTGATCATGTCAAAATAGCTGTGAATTTCTTCAACATGAATGGATTAACAAGCATTTACACAGTCTAATGGAAGAAATTAGAATTATCTGCCATCCCTTCAATCCCAATTAGAATTGAATCGAATGCCATCGACAAATATGAAAAGGAGCGCATCTGCGAAATTGAAGAAATATACTCAGATTGGGTGCTTTTTGAGTATTTCCACAACATCAACAAAAAGAAAATTGACTAATTTAGTCCATATCTTATCCTCAAAGAAGTCTACTGTGCTGGGGTGGACATCATCACTAGCAAACACGTTTATGTTGCGAAGTAGCCAAGTAAGAATAACTTAAATAGTTTTGAAAAAAAACTAAATAATTAGCTTAACGAGTTATTAAAATGTTTTGTGTATTTGGCTGCTTTTTTAGCTCATGGTATTCTACCGAAGAGTAAAGAGAGATTTGGAATCTATGTTGAGATCCTGGACGACTCTGAAGAGCTCGTATGTGAAGTTAAACGCAAAGGGCTCTGCTAAGACATTGAGAGTTTCGTGCAGCTTCGAATTGGAGATACTTTTATTTTTTATATCAGTGAAGGAGACTGACAAAAATGGGTTATTTTAGGTAATTCTTTTAAGTGAACCACTGATGTTTCAAGAAATATCTTACAATTAGATTAAAAATTTTGTGGTTTATTGTATCTATTATATTTTCATCAACTTATCCTTTTATTCATTGTTTCTTAAATTTTCCTCAATTATTTTAGATAGTTTTACTTAACTATCTGAGGTTTTTTTTTTTTGGGAAGAGATTCTAAAATGATAAATCTCCTTCAGGTTTAAGATCAATAATCATAGAATAATGAAATATTTTAAATTCTTGTAGTTTTTTGAAAAGAGCTCAAGAAACTAAAAAACCTGAAGTTATTCTGAGTATTATGTTATTTTGCTTACTGGTTTTAGAAAAAACAAAATGTTGTTTTAATTAGCAATCCTGAAAATATCAAGAATAACATTTTTTCTACAGCAAGCATGCATATAATCTCATTATCACATAGCATTTTAAATCATTTTTTTAAAAGAAAGATACACTGTCATTTTCTGTGCCTTAAAATAATTGAAGGCAGTACACAGATCTTCATTTGTGTCTATTTCGCTAAGCGTCACTTCATTCTTCCCATTCTTTGCTCCCTTCATTGTGGCATTACAGTTGACGATGGAAGCAATTTCAGCAAAAATTTATTTCTCATCTTCCCTGCCAGAGCACCGCACAGTTATGAAGTCTTATGGAAAACCAAACAAGAGTTCACTGTTGGAAATTGTCATATTTGTGAAAGAAAATTTATATTTTTCATAGATTTCAGTCACTGCATTGAATAAATCAATGTCACTGCATGCACTCCTTGCTACAATCACCAGTCCTTCCTAGGTAAAATCTGCTTTAATTCCATTTTCCAATAGCTTTTTTTGCATTTATTCAATGAACGATTCCGCTTTTTGTATTAAAATATTTGGAAAAAATAGAAGCTTCTCTCCGTTTTTAGACAGCAGCGATTTAGCTTTAGATGGTGTGGCTATTCTTGCTGTTGTTGTGCTTTCTGAGTTTTCGATGTCGTTATTCTGTTTCTCTTCTTCTAGGGTTTATTATTAGCATAAGAATGGGTTGTTATTGTATTAGTTCTTCATTTCATAATTGTGATTTTTTTGTGTGTTATTTATTTGTGTATTTTTTTGGTTTTCTAATATATTTTGGTTTGTGATGGCACTCTACGAGTATTTGAGATTAGCTAGCATATTGCTATTAGGGAAGAGCTTCTCTGATTAATTGTTGCTAGTATAATTACTATTTTAGTAGGTATTAGAGTAATAGTCAAAGAATGGCTGTTACTGCATTTTGAGCGGATCTATTTTTTCAGTCTGCTAGCAAGCTAACCCAGCTTGGTCAGGATCCTCGTAGACGAGCATTTCTGCTTATCGCATTGGGTTTTTACTTCGCTGGTAGATTTTTTCTTAGATTTAATCGAGTTCGCTGATTAGTTGAGTGCTAGCATCTTCTCGAAACGCTGAGAAGAGCTTGTTATTATTCATAAATGTGTAGTACCTATCGACTATTCCTTGTTGCACTTAAACTCTGAGAATATACATATTAGGCACCCAAACAAAGCTGTTATCTCCAACGCATCGCCTGACAGGGACTTCCACAGTCTCAATTAGTCCCATAGGAATTGGGAAGAAACTTCTTTTAAGTTTGTCAAAGTACAGTTTGACTTCATCGACAAGACCATTTAGATTAATGCCAACTACCTTTTTATCATCATTAACGCCTATGAGAATGGTTCCTCCTTGTCTATTCAAAAACCCACAGATAGTTTTCATCAACGTGAGCTCTAATGGACCAGAGAAAGGATATCCATATCCTTTGAATTCAAGTTTGCTGTTTTCCGATGAAGAAATCAACTTATCTAAGACGAAAGATGATGATTGTTCGCTATTCACTCTATTGGTATTCGGTTCAATTGGGCATGTTGATAAAGCAGCTTGGTATATCTAGAACTAATTGTTCATGGTTCCTCTCATTCTTTTAATAATTTCTACTTAAATACTTTTTTCTATTTTTCTCAATGTTTTTCTTTCTTAAATAATACAATCTCTTTTTTAAATTATCAGATTTACCAGAAAGAGAGACATCAAATATTTACCACATAAATCAGCTTAGCTTGCTAGATTCCAAGAGTTAATTTTTTGATTGATTGGTAAATTAAGTAATTTACTTGTCTCTCCATTTCATTCATAAAATTTGAGAAACATCATAATATCATAATGCCCCCCATATTTCACCTTAGCTTGACCAGAATCCAATAACAGTTTAATAACTTAATAATGTCTTAATTACTAAATTAACTATCAATTTTCTATTCACTTTTTTTTAAACATTTACCCAATTAATTATGAGACATCTAAAATAAAACAGACAAATTACTATTATTTATGCGTTTTGATGTATTCGGAGATATTTTAAACTAATATTAATTTGCTATTTGCACATTGATTTATCTTTACTTTCTTCTTCTTCTTCTCTGAATTAAGGTAGATCATATTTTTGAAGCCAGCTCTAACTCATAAAGTTCACTCTCTTTAACTTTTGCAATATCTTCTACGATAACTCTGAAGTGCGAACTATTTAAAGAATTAAAGCAAACCAAAGAGAGATTTTAAGTTAGTTATTCTCAATGTTTATTATCCAAAAAAGAAAGACAAAATTGGCTGATTCTAAAAATTACATTTTCTTTTGAAGAATATCGATGTGAATGAAGTAGTCTTAGATATTCTCACAATCTGCAATGATTGTGCTCAATAAATTCTTGGATTTAAGAATTTCCTCGCAATACTCTGTCAACCCTTGCTTCATCAGCTCAGATAGTGCCACATTATTAGAGGACATCTACAAATTCAATTTTCAGGATATTTATCGCAAATTTACATCAATGAATGGTAGATTACCTTGTTCATGCTGCTTTAAACTTTGATCAAAAGGGAATTGAAATCTTCTTCCATCATCTGCAGACTCTTTCTGAGCTAAGAGCTCTCATAAGCGTAGGTGTTATTGCTCATTTTCTCAACTCCTATTTTAGTTGATATCTTTATTCACTGTTTCTGCGCCAGTATTATTAATTTTGGATGTGATTTCAAATGATTTTTAGTAATTGATTTTGAAACAAAAAATCAAATTAAAGACATTATTGAATAATTGCATTAATACTTATCTTCTGGATGAAAAAAGGATGGCATAACTGAAAAAGTGAGTAGAAAGCAGAAAGAAGAAACAAGTTGCTTTGAAATATAATTAGAAAGATTCTTAGGATAATGTTGTTTAGATGCACGTAAATCAAAGATGCTTCTTGAAGTAACTAGATTTAATCATAGAATATTTAACATAAAGTTATCCCTTTTTTGGAAGAACAGTGATAGATAGACATGGATTCAATTCTTCTTTTTTTTTAAATTTGTTTTTTTCTCACATTTATTAATTATTAGACTTTTATTTGTTTTTAACCATTAATACTCAAGCACAAGGAAAGATGATAACACAAAAACAACCTTTTTCTCTTGACTTGAATTAGAGTTTCTTGAACTTGAGCTGGATCTTTCTTTATGTCTTGCAGATACCCATCCACTTTCTGAAAATTGGGGAAGTATGTTATTGTTATGATGATGTTGATTATCTCTTGAGGAATGTGATCTCATTCTTATTTTTAGATTTCGTTCTTGCAAAAACGAAAAATAAAGAATCTAAGAGCAATATTATTCGGTATTCCTGGTAGACCACAGTCAGTCTATTTTTAATTAACCAGCAGATTCTACAACTGACTCACAACTGAATGAGTGCTTGTCACCTTAGATCCCTTAAATAAATTAGAAAAAAGGATTGAATTAGCATTCATTTTCTTCGGAAAAGAAAACTGACTTCAAATTGAAAAGCCAATAAAATCTTACATACAATGAAAACATCATACAATAAAGACATAATTTTAATCAGTAGGCCTGAACAATTTACAAAAAAATATTGGTTTTCTTGCATTTGTAGCAATAAATGGAAGAATAATTGGAGAATGAAAATCACTTGAGAAGCATTTTTGTGATGAGGAGAGAGGACTCCATTTTATTTTGTTCTTGATTCCATTGAAAATTCGATTCTTTTCCAGTATTAGTATTATGTAATTGTCCTCAATAAACAACTAACTCAAAAGTTAGGGATCAAAATTGCATGACAAACTTCCATAGATATTTATTATTGAAAATAAGTTAGTAAAGGATGTAGTTTTATTTGATAAATAAAACAAATTTGCTTGCTTTCTTTGATAAACAACATCACAACTTTAAGCCTTTTTAATTTTTGAAATAAAGGGATATTTTTGTAGTAGTAACTAACAAATTATGCGTTCATAAATCATTGCAAGAATAATCGACATACTAAAAAAAGAAGAAAACCCTTCCTCTCTTTTTATTTGTCCTTCGAATTGAAAACAATCACATATTATTTAATCTACAAATAGTTGCAAGAAATACATAAAGTAAAGAAGAGCAGATGAAGTGAAAACATCATCATTTTCATTTTATCTAATGAATCTCCTTACTTGCCGCTAATACAAATGAGGAAGATAGCAATAGCTCATCTGCTATTCTTTTGCAAGAAGTTGCTAAAAGGATAAAAAAAGAAAGTTCCTTTTGATTCTGAATCTGTTCTGCGACAGGGAGTGGGTAGTAAATAAGTCTTTTAATTGCCCTCCAGCTCAAGTTCAAAATAGCATCTCTGGAGGGGTTAAACGATGAATAATGTTTTCCCTCACAGCCTGTAATTTTCAAATCAGCGAATTGTTTGTATAAAACCTGGGATTGTTCTCGATAAACACTTTTTAATGTCCAAATTCTACAAAATTGTTACAAAGTAGCTACTTCAAAACTATCATAACAGACACCTTAAATAACTTTAATCCACGGCTATTCGCATGTCATTCTCATCCACATCCTCTTCTCCAAATCTCGACAACCCAGCTAACACTCTAGGATACCTCAGCCCTAGAAGCGAATCCCATACTTCTTCTAGGATCTTTTCCGTTGAAGGAAACATCGGAAGTGGAAAGTCCACTCTTCTCCGACTTATCAAGGAAAAAATTGACTTTGCTCAAGTCGTCAGAGAACCTGTGGTAAACTGGCAAGCTATTAACGGAAACCCCGAGCTCAACCTCCTCGATGCGTTCTATTAAAACCCTCACAGATGGGGATACACATTCTAAATCTACGCCTATTTCTCCCGACTACAACAATGGCAGGAAATCGTTAGAGAAAAGCCTTTCGTTGTCTGTGAACGAAGCGTCCTAAGTGATAAGCATATCTTCGCGCTGAACGGGCACAAAGCTGGATTCTTCAACGAACTTGAGTGGGCAATGTACAACGATTACTTTAACTTTTTAGTGGATAAATTCCATGCAAATAAAATGGACGGCATCATATATTTGTCAGCGGACCCTGAAACATGCTTTAAGAGACTGTAAAAACGCGGCAGAGATGAAGAAAAAGATTCAATTTAGTTGTAATATTTGAAGGATATCCACGATAGACATGAAGATTGGTTAAAAGAAACAGTAGTTACTACGGCAAGTGGGGATATTCCAGTGTTGATTATCGATGGAAATATTGATTTCGAAGTAGAAGGAGCAAGACAGCGTGAGGTTATTACCTAAGTCACTAGATTTATTTAAAATAATTCTTAAAAAGCTACACACAAAGACTGAAGATCATCAAAAGGATGAAGAATGACTCTACCTTTGCTCATTCATTCACTCCTGATGAAAGATCCAAAAGGTTTCTGTCCTTCTCATCCTCTCGAATCCTCCAATTTAACAATCTTTTATTTACATAAATCTCTCTTATTATTTTTGTCTTTCCCTTTCTTTGCCAAAAGTGCATATGCTCAATATGTATTTGTTAAGCTATTCCTTAAGTTTTCACTGGCTTTTTCATAACAATAATAAACCTTTTTATCAAGAGCAATTCAAGTGTATTTTATTTTTCAGTGGGAATCCCTCACAAGTAATTTGAACTCTAGAGCATAAACATACAAACCTCACTAAAACGTACATTGATTTTCTAAACCCTATAGAAATAGGCCATTGCTTGGGTTGGTAGATCTACTAGGTTTTGTATTCAAATTTCTGTTTAGCTTCAATGGCAATCTCCCATTTTCTTAACTTTCACTTTCTCTTCATTTTCCATTCTTCTTTTTCAATGCACTTTTCTTACTTTTCTTGTCGTCTTCTACTTCTTCTTCCATGTTATCATATGAATCCAAGAGATCTTCATGCTCTTCTGACAACTCATCTATTTGATTTCCATCCTTGTACTTATTCAATTTATCCTTATCTGCATCATTATCCATTCCATCGAGATTACTGTAGAAAATACCTATCACCACACGAAGACAATTCACTTTATTAGGATATCTGAATATCTTTCCATTTATTCCAAAGATCATGTGTTTCTTCTTGAGAAGGAAAAACGATTTTGCTTTTTCTTCTATCAAAGCACGGATCTAAGATTTCTCAATGAACAGAAACTTCATAGGAAGACACTGGAAGTGATAATCCAATGGCATCAGGTTCTTCATATCCTTCTCAAATTGAGCGTAGAGCTCATCTTGATTCTACATCACGTAATTATTCTTGTCCTTAGGATCACGCACCTTCATCGAACGACCTATCAAGGGAAAGAACATCAGCCATAAGTGCATCATAATCAGTCGCTATAATACCTTTATCTTGATGTTCAAGTATTCTAGTGTAATGCCGAAGTAGCTTAGAAGTAGGATCTAATACTGATTTCCATTATGTTTGCATGGCCTCGTTACTTCTAATGTTGTTAACTCCATCTTTTATGTCTGAAATGATCTTCTCAAGTATCTAATCTCCTTTCCACATAGGCATTTTGGGATATGGATTCTGTGGCACAAAGAATGTCCCTAGCTAAGGAAACCATCACAAACAAGTTAGATAACCTCAATGCATAACTAAATCAGCACATTCAGCAGGAACGATCAGTAAATTAATAAATCCAAATTACTTTTTAGGAGTAGTTTTCAATGTATGGCTGCCATTTCTTAGGATCATGTAAGTTATAGAAGATCGCAATTGGGTTCTAATTTGCTAGATTCGCATAGACGTTCTTGTGGTTAAACATTATCTGTAATGATTTGAAAGGGATTGACGCCATTTCTTCAGGGTCATCGAGTGGAAACTCCTCGATTTTCTTGAATCTAGTGAGTTCTCCTTAGTCTTGGTTTCTTATCATTTCTTCCTTGTGAGCATCTAAGAAAGATTTTTTACCAAAAACTGAATCGTTTTGAGCTTTCGAGAAGGTTTTCCTGTCGAGGATAGAGTTAGTTATGCCATTTTAGCTAGGTGGCACATTGAATGTGACAGTCTTAGATCCTACTTCGGGTGCAGGCAATTCAGAAGGTTTTAAGGTACTAATATTAGTCGGTTTATTAGTATTCTTATTGTTGTTATTTGTAATTGTGCTATTATTCGCCATGGTTGCTCTAACATCAGTAATGTTTTTGACTTACGTTCTCCTGCTGTTGCTATTCCCATTGAGTACATCGTTTACAGAGAAGATCTACTGTGATTTAATCGAATTATCCTTCTCGAGTACACTAAATGCTCCTTAATTTTTGGAAGTGTTATTTTCTACCTTTGGCTCTCGTTGTATGGATTACACGATATTCTAAACCTCTTGCTATTAAGCCTTCATTTCTTCTTCCTCTCGTTACTACTCTTATCTAATTCTCTCTTGCTCCTCTTCTTCTTCTTTCCGCTTGATTTCATCTAGTTTCTTCTACTCTTCTTTCTCTTTCTTTATTGTCTCCCTCTCTTGCTTGTCTAACCCTACCAGCCCAAACAGCCCGATCTTCGATTTCTTCTCCTTTTTGTAATCCGGGTTTAAGAACGCCTTCAGCTGGAAGATCTGATCCTTCTCGACTCTCCCTTTAAGTTCCCATTTCCTATTTTCTCTAACATCCCAGAATGTCAAGAATTCAAATGATTTATCGAAGACCAACACCCAAGCTGTCATATTTTCCAATTAGTTCGTCCCAAGACACACAAATACTCTGTCTTAAATTGAAAATTCATCCTTAACGCCTTTTCCATTTTCTTTCAGCTCCTGTAAATAAAAATAAGCAGCAACAAAATAATCAATAAACCAATTAAAACAAAGCTAATTTTTGAAATCTTTATGATGTGTCTCTGTTGTAATCTCTTACTTATTTCTCCTTCACTCCCATGAACAAGCCTAGATTTCAATCACACAGCAAACAAAACATCAATACAACAATTCAACAATATTCATAACTATTTCTTACATGCTAGCAGCAACGCATGATCTACAACAGTTCCTCTCCTAAGCTGCAAGAAGAAATCCGGTGCATACCAGATATCATTGTAGTCACTTTCAATATATGGGATGCATCGTGTGTAATGAGCTAAATCATCGAATGTCTCTAATACCGTATCTTCCTACTCGAGATCTTCTGTCTCGAAGCTCGTATCTTGAATCGTAAACTAATCCAAGAACTTGCATATGAAATGAACCCTATTGTAATGATCCTTCACCCAGACACTTTTCAGGAAATTAGCAATTTCATTTTTCTTTAAATGCCACTACTTGAATGTGTCCTTGATTTGCTTCTCCCACTTCTCATAAGATGGATTCACGGAATAATTATTATTGACAATTTTCATTCTATCTTTGAGTTCATAAGGATAAGTGTCTCCAAGATTCTTCGTGAAATCTCTTAGATCAATCGATGGTGGCAAAGGAGGTAAGAAAAACACAGAGAATTACACTTAAATTGAAGACGCATCGAATCTTGAAGAAGTGAAATTCTTTGTGAAATTGCCTACTTGGATTTTATGTGTGACTCGCTTCTTGGTGTCAAAATCGATGACTTCTTTGTCCTCCAGCTAGTATGACTACGCCAAATCAGCTATGTTAAACTAACTAAACCCAAGATTATCATCACTGGTGATTTAATTCCCTTCCACCCAGAGTTAGAATCTGACTTCACTTCGTTTAGCTAGCTCATCACGCAAGGATTCCTTATCGATTTCGTTCTCCGTTTGAAGTGTCTAGATAATATTAACTTTGTCAAAAATCGAGGAAGATTTCGCTATTGGTATCTTAAACACCATGTCTTCATTGAAATCAGGGTTCATTTAGTCTTTCACTGTTCTTGTTTGCTTCGTTTCGTTTGCACATTACACGACTAGATAGCTGTTAATAAGTCCTCTATCATCTGGAGCGCTAATATGCGTCACACGATTGATCGACACGCAAAGATGATGCATTTACTTCTTGTATCTCACTAACTCCCCTTACTGTATGTATCGAGGGATTAAATTAAGATTAACGCGACCTTCAACTTGCGTGTACACTTCTTCTTCATTGAGTTCTCCTTCCGTAGTGTTCTCCTCTGTTTCGTTAGGATTCTAAGAATTGGATTTGTTCTAATTCAAATTGATTTTCTTTTTGTTGACTTTGATTTTAATGCTCGCAGAGAGATTATTGAATTTATGGATCCCTCGCAATGCTATGATTGCTTTCCTACCTTCGTTGTTTATCATAGGAAGATTGTTTGCTTCAACTAAAGTGAACTACAAGAGCATATCCGTGAGATCATCTAAGGTACCTCTGAAATGAACAAAATCAGGGATACTTCCATAAGTTGGATTCAAAGTGTTTTGTTGTTCTCCGGTGCGAAGACTAGATTGTTCTCCATCGTCTCCTATGAGACTCAGCCTGAGATATGAAGAAATAGCCTTGCGACTATCGTTGATAGTGTTGAACCCTTTGAGATCTTCGAATTCCAAACGAAAATCCCATATTTCCTAGAAATAGCAAGTGAAGAATAGCCTTAAAAAGGAGGCGTTCTTTCCTGCTCTGAAGGATATAAGCAAAACAAAAGTAAATTTACACATAAAATTGAACTGAAAAGAAATATGGAATGAAAATCATTCACATTTTTCTTAAAAATCTACTAAACTATCCAATTTATCCTATGAACAAAACAATATTTGAAAATGCTTTTTTACCTTTTGACATCAACGACTTAGTTAATCGATCCTTCCGCGATCTGCTCCAGTTTTACCTCATACTTTCCAAGGTATTTATTCAGTGACCATCGTGAATATTCCCAGACTTCGATCAGCAATGATCGTTGTCTTAGCATATTATAACTGGAGTGTATCTCTGTTTCAAAGAATTTCATGACTTTCTCTTTAGATTCCTTTTCAATATCTTTGATTATCTCTGTTTTGAATTACTTGTAGCTTTTCCCATTATCTACGATGTCTGCATCTTTCAGTATCTGTTCTCCTCTTCTATGCTGCGTGAATTTACTTTTGACACCGATTTTGAACACTAAGAATATATTGATGTTCTCTTTTTAGAGATTCTCAACTTTAATGTCCAGAAACTTAACATCCCATCGACGGAGCAGCGAATTAGCATCGATGGAAACTTTCTTACCTTCATCAAGACCATTCTACATGAGCTTCATTTTGGCATCTTTCTTCTTTCCTGATTTCTTGGATCCATCTTGATTGGCTCCATTAGTGGATTTAGCATCTTTAGTATTATTACTATTCTCTTCCAGTTTGATTTCACTAGCATCAAGACCTTCTTTCCGCTGAGAATCCTTCAGCTTATCTTCTTTCTATTGGACTTCTTTGTAGAGTGAACTTCCATTCTTTTTTTTAAAGCTGAAAAACGCATTTCTCTGCATTTCTCCCCAAGAATTGCTGGATATTGACTATAAATAGCTTGTAGGTATAATATTTTTATGCTCAGAAGGGCTGTTCTTGAGGATAATAATGTTTTAGATTTGGTGGGAAGAATAAGACTCAAAATGCTGTTTGAATTGAATCTAATAGCTTTATTATTTTCTTAGCAAAAAATTTAAGAAAGTCCCCTTAGGTTTTGGAGTAATTGATGTTTTGGCTTGAATAGGATTGACAAATGAATAGTAAATGAGAAATGTAATCAGAGATGCTAAAAGGGTAATAGAAATAAAGTGGGTTGAAAAATAATACAAAGAAGAGAAAAGAAATGCTACTTGTAAAATATAAGAAATTGTTCATATTTTTGTTGTTACAAAATATAAAACTCATAGGAAAAAATTAAATATTAGTAATATGCTTAATTCAATAAAAAGAGAAAGGATGTATGTGAATAATTTATCAAAGCTTAGATAATCTCAATTAAGTGAAGGTAACAGCTTTACTCAGTGTTTCAAGATTAGAATTGATCAACAATTCAATCATTTCACTTTTAAACTACTCTTAGGAGATTATGAATTAATCAAATAGTCTCTAAGATTAACAAGAATCAGGTGTTATATTTTTAAGTTGCTCTATTGAAACGGCAAGATTATTCTGTTTTGGGAGGAAATCAGAAAAGAGAAAGAGAGAGAGAGAAGATCACAGTATATTTTTATTACTAAGAGGGAGAGAAACTCAAGAGAAATCAGAGAGATTTATTTATAAAACAAGGCACTGAAATAAATATTTTGTGATTTGCAATGACTAATGTTCAAGGGACTAGAAACAACAGACAGGTTGCTATTGACTACATGCTCGATGGCGAGGATGTGCTGACATCTGACATGCATCAGTCGAATACATACAACTAGCAGTACAGGAGCTAGTTATTTTCAGAGTCGAACATTCTGAAGAATATCAGAGAAGCTGCTAGAGCGATTAAAGCAGCAGATAATGTCATAGAGAATGCAGATAAATTCACTTAGATACAGTAGAATTCTGAGAAAAAGAGTGTGTATTCATCGTATTTCAAGACACAAGAGTCGATTTATTCAGATGGAGTGGAAGGAAACTCTTCTAGGAAAAAAAATAAGCTCTAGAGGATCTTAATGGGATAGAGTCAGATGAAAGCAGGAAATCTCCAAGGAATGAGAGAAGGAACAGATAATATGGAAGGAAGTAATTATATGACAGCGAAGAAGAATTAAAGTTTAAGAAGTTCAAGTCTTAAGAACTTACCGAGATATATTACGAAGAAGCAAATCGAAGAGCAAGATAAAATTAATTTAGATAACAAATTACAAAGGATTAATAATTCGAATTTTAACAGAAATACTGGTATCATCAATGGCTTAGGTTAGTTGAAAACCAGTGGCTCTTAGCATATTCTAAGTAATCAAGCTACTTCACAATCTTTCTAGCCATATGGATCGGAGAGAGATAGTCTTGGTTTTGTGTTAGCACCTTTATGTACTTTTGGATCTAATCGTGGTGAGGAAATTAGATCTCGTGCTTAGAATATCCCTATAGAGCAGTAGAGAATTAGTTTGGTTGTGTCCCCATCGCGTGATAATGTGCTAATCTTGAAGAAAGGATTGCATTTCTTTGATAGAGGCACGAAATTGCATTCTAAGAGAGAAGATGATGGGGTTTTGCAGATGGCATTTGCGAAGTAATTCGATGCGCATGGAACAGAAATCAAAGCTACTAAACGAGCTGAGTAGAATATCACTAAGAATATCAGTAATGTTGTTATTAATGAAAATAAAGATATTATCACAGGAAATAATAATCAGAATCATTATAATAATTCTGGGTCACTTGGATCAGATAGCATACATTTGATGGTGAATAACACGGAGAACTCAGAGGCTCAGAAATTCAGTAAGATCAATGGGTCGAAGGATATGTTGAGTTACTCGAAGGGTGAGAGCACAGCCGAGAATATGGCGAGTATTGGATCGGATTTAACACTTAACTAAGAAAAAGTATTATTTACTTCTGGAAAGAATGTGTTATCTAAGAGGATACTTGATAACAGCGTTCAGTATTTGACGGTGGAGCAGAAGCAATAAGATGGGGATAAATCAGAATAGCTCAAGGGGAAGAAATTAAGTATTGGTAGCCCTTAGAACAGTATTAGTGGGAAGAGTTTGTTTACGTCTTCTACGATGACTCAAAAAGGGTCTGTTTAGCATAACTATTTTAGTTCTGCCAATGGTGTCCCAGCAGTAGGACAAGATTAATAAGAACATTAACCAGCTTGTCTTGTTTAGGATCAGTCATCTTAAGGAATCGTAGAACATTTTCTACCTCATTCATTGGATTATTGTGATTCTACGTAGAATCTTATGGGAAGTGAAACATTGAAAGAATCGAATGCTGGTATGTCCTCTAAGAGGCATTCTCATTGCAGTCATGTTGAACATGATTTAAACTAATCAAAAGTGTCTTCCCCTGAGAAATTCCTGATGGTAAACATGAAGTAGCGAGATGGGAAATCAGGTGAAATTGATCTAGGGAAGTTTGCTATTGAGAACACTCTTACCGAAACAGGGGAAAAATAAGAGAATGGATTCAAACTGTTTGGTGCAAATAGCCATTTCAAGTGGGAAATGAACGCTCTGGATGAAGCGAATTTCATTGAGTTCCTTAGAATCAAGAGGGATCATAAAATTAAGCTGCCTAAGTTGTCCATTTATGATAAGAAAAAATATATTTCTTAGCAGTATCCAGCACCTGGGGATTATGATCCACATTATGAGCTTGTCGAGAAACACTTCCCGGAAGTTAAGTTCGACAAGGCGGCTGGACATTAGTAGAAGTTGATGAGAACTTCAAAGGATGCCTAACTTGATGGAGAGTAGAATAAGGAGAGTGTTGTGGCGTAGTAGATTGTAAGAGAAGAGGGGTATGAGATAATGTTCAGTGATCTTATGAAGGACATTAAGAAAGAAGTAAGATAGCAGCGGAATCGGAATAAGGAACTGCAGCATCCAACATTGGATTTGTAGCTAAATCCTGTGTCTCATAGTAATATTCTCGAACTCAATAAACTCATGGGAGCAAAGGTTAATTATTGCAAGAGCTGTCTGAATAGTATCAAATATGCATTAAGGACAGATCATCCACTGTTTGAGAAGTTTAGATGAAAAGAGGCAGGGATAGGAGAGAGAGTGAAAGACAGAGGTAGTACCTATGATTTTTATTGCCTCTTTTATGATGTTTTAGGGATAAAAATGTGAGAACATGTCATTCAGGAAATAAAAATTGGGGGATAAAAACAAAAAATGTTTCCAAAGTAAATTTGAAACCTAACAATCACAAAATACTATTCTTCTATTGATTGTTTGTTAATAATTCTTAAAAGAAAAAAAGTATGCAGACATAAAAGTGCTCTTTTAATAATCTCTCCGCTTCTTTTAGAGCACTCCTTTGCTGCTTTTTCTCCAGAATCCTTAGATTCTACATGTATTCTTCTTTTCCTTGTTCCCTCCATTTCTTCCTATCATATGATCCGCATTTTCATAACACTTTAACTGGTTCGTAAAGCACTTTCTCTTTGCGGATTGGCTTGTGAAGCAACTCATTGAGATACAGAGCTTCTCCGATCTTTTCATGCGATTGCCAGGTATACAGTGAGGAGTACCCAATCACAAGATGCCATAGTCCATGATAAATTCTCAAGTAATCTGAATGCTCGTCTTGCGATAAGGAGAAAAATATTGCACCAACTCCAATCAAGATCCCTCCTTTGATGGCCATTTCCTTGTTTGTGAGTACCTTTGTTCGAAGCACAATAACCAGCACAATAACGATCCCTAAATACCCCAGAATCGGTGAGAGAGTCCAGGTGAGATCCCATGGATCAGCGACTTGAAGGCAGATGACAATCATGAGTGCAGAGAAGTTCAAATGTAAATCCAGTTGAGGATTCTAAAAGTTACCCAGATATATGAACAGCTCAATGAAACACAAAATTGCACCTATATTGTCTAAATCAGGTACCAGAAACAAGTTTAGATGGTGTAAAAGGGATAATAATTAAACAGTTTCTTACCAAGCTGATGCCACTTGAGTTCACTCATGAATAGCTTCTCTGCTCCAATGCTTTCAGTGAGATGATACATAAACGATGTGACAAAGGTAAAGAGTCCAACGTAGGTTTGGTATATCAGCCCCTTTCTATAAAGCAGAATAAGAGCTGGAATGCATGAAAAATTTGTAATAGCTGTTATCATCACCATGGCTATGCTCTCTCCAAAACCGCAACCGTACTTGTGGCCTTCTTCTCTCCATTCTAATATCGAGCTCATTAGCTTTAGAAGAATTGTCTTAATATCTGTTTGTCTAAAAATTAATTTTTTTTTTTCTTCCCAAATTTAATAAATTATCTTTCAACCCAAATATTCCAGATCATCCCTTTATTTCCCTTCCTGTCCTAGGATCATTGAGCTTTAGGTATTCATATTTTATAGCCCGATAGGGCAGTTTAGTAATGTTACTTTTTTTAAAATATGCTTCTTTAGGAATGGAATCACAATAATTTTATCTTCAAATGTTTCTTGTAGATTTTGCATTCATATCAAAGAATAAATTTATCCTAAAACTACATCTCTCCCTCCTTCACTAATTATTTTAAATATCCTAAAGATCATTTTTATTAGCTTATTTGAGATTGTTACCCTGAACATAAATAAATTAAATTCACAAAGAAAACAACCCAATACTTCGTCTTTGAATTCAATTTCGAGAACATAAGAAATCTATTGATTCTAAAATTCAGATAATTAAACAAAAACAATTCATGAAACAAATATGAGCCTCCTTCCGCCCCCGGTATGGATACTATCTGAATCTTTACATTTTTAATTGTAACTGTAAGACAAGAAAAATCAATAATACAATAATACTAATCATTTCTGTTGTTGTTGTAAACCCCAGCCAGTTTGTCTATTTATTATCTTTTCCAAGAATATTAAGTTCTCATACATTTCTCAGAGGCTCATAGTTATACGCAGCGTAAACCTAAGTTTCTTTCCTAGGATTTTTAGAAAACAGTTCTCTTAATGACACTTGTGCACCTGGCTTTTCATTTGTCTACCAAGTATACATGGCTGATTATCCGATGACTAAGTGCCATAAGCCATGTTTCAGACGAAGATAATCTCCTTATTTATTCTAAGACAGCGCGAAGAACACTGCAGCAAGGAAAATGCTAAATAGTCCTTTGATAGCCATCTCTCGGTTTGTGAATGGTTTAGATTTTCGCTTGTATAAAAATATTAGACCAATGCCAATGTAGCCAAATATGGGAAGCACTGTGAAGAGAATGTTCCATGGATCGGCGACTTAAAGTACAATCACTATGATCAATGCTGAGAAATTCAAGTGCATATCAAGAGCGAGATCTTTGAAGTTAGCCATGTAGATGATCACAGCAATGAAGCATAAAATCGATCCTATGTTGTCTACGATAAAGTAAAATAGAAAGAGTCAGTAAATATTAAGAGAAATGGTCAACATAAAGAGGGAATAAGGATGGAAAGCTCGTAATACTCAAAATTTTAGGCTTTTCTAATAAGAGAAAAATATTTGGTTTTAAGGTTGAACTAGCATCCTAAGATCAATTATAGAAATGTATTTTAATTTTTAAGATAAAATCTACCATACCTAGCTAATGCCACTCTTCCTCTGTTAGGAAGATCCTCTGAGCGCCGATACTCTCCATGAAATGATAAATATATGATGTCACCAGGGTGAAAATGCCAATGTAAGTTTAATAGACGAGCCCCTTCTTGTGAATGAGGATGAGAGGAGGAATGAAGGAGAAATTAGTGACAGCGGTAATTAGCACCATCCCCAAGATCTCTGTGTTGTTGCAGGAGTATTTGTGTCCCTCTTCTCGCCACTCGAACAGAGAGTACATTTTTGATGCGGAAGTAGGTATTATTAATAATTAGAGAAGTTTACGAATTTATTATATTAGTAGTTTTTCTTTTTTTTTTGATTTGTCTGTTTTCTCCCTCTCCCATCCTCCCCCTCCTTTTTCTTCTTAACTCCTTATTTCAGTATTTTTTTCAAACTTAATTCTAAGATAAGTTCCAATTTATTGAGCTTTCTCTCATACATGGTTCTATGGAAAATTCGAAATGACTCAAAATAAAATATGATGGAAAAAAGATCTTTCTATTCTAAAGAATCAACTATTGTAGATCCCAGATTGGGCAACTTAAAATATATGATGTTGAGGGAAGCCAGATAAAGATAAAAAGAAGAGCGATCCAGTTAGAGAAATTTATTGAACTCAACTGATATTCAAACAAGAACAGGAATATTGATATTAACCTAAACATCTTAATATCCACAAGTGGAGATTTTGGGAAAATGAAAATGTAAGTGAGAATAATAAAGTTGGAATTCTCCCAATGAATTCTGAATAATCCAAATAGATTACGATGAAATATGCAATTTAATCAGGGCTTTTTCAAAGAGATCAAAGTAGATTGATTGCATTCAATAATATTAATAGAAGAATTAGTGATCTAAAAAAAAAAGATTAATTGGATATCTCTGTTTAGAATCCAGTTACTTTGGGGAATTACTTCACTTTTGTTCAGATAATGAGGATTACAAGCAAACCTCTCTGCAAGATTACTTAAAATTCTCTGGCAATTTTTACATCCATTTTGATAAAGAGGACAATATCTCTGTTAGCTGTTGATAAACAATACTTTTTTATTCTTAACAAGCTCTGAGTACAGGAAAAATGGAATAAATACGAATGGGTCCAACTTGTTAGTAGAGATTTCACAGGTAAGATGGAGAAAGGGAATGAACTGGGTTTGCTTGGCTTAAATGTTTCATGCTTTGGATGGGTAGAATACCATTTACAAAGATGGATTGAAAAATTAGATATTAAAGGATATTTTTTTAATTTTTGAAATATTATTACTATTTCAGCTTACATAGCGAATACAATCTTCTAATTTTCTTCCTTATTTGATCGAAATGTATTCAATGAAGGATCTAACTTAAACAGTCAGCTAGACATACATCGTAGCTAAATATGTCCAATCAAATAATCACTTCATCTAAATTGGGAAAGGAACAAGAAAATATTCTAAAACACAAGAATAATTAGATAAATGAGTAGCTCACAAAGATACATCCATTTGTCTTTTCTTAAGTAATTATCAGCAACGAAGAAAATACTCAAAAGCTTTAAATAATCTATGCTACCATACATGCATTTGTTTAAGTAAATTTAGAGAGATAAAAAAAGACAAATCTACCATAAATATTAGTCATTTCTCAGTGAGTGCTCTAAATCCTTGCCAGTCATGAGGAGCAGTGGAATTATTATCTTTGATGACTTCGAGCAGTGTATTTGAAGGTCCATCGATGATCCCATCGGATTTCAGCATGACTAGTGTCTGCTCAAAAATACTTTGTGCTTATGGCCATCTTCCTTTTAAGTAGTGCTCGAATCCGATGCTCCATTGGTTGTAGAACTCCTAAATAATTGTAAGAACATCAGAGAAAAGTACAAAAATTAATGTAATTGCGTTTCTCTTTTGTTTTTTTGGATATTTCTAATTGCATTCGTTCTTACTTTTGTGAAGAATTCTCTCATTGCGACTAGTTCTCTGTCTTTGTCAAACTAATCACATGCGTTTTCAGTGTCTGCAACAATCGCTTCACGGAGTTTGTTCCTTTTTAGTCTGTCAATAACTCTACGCTTTTTCTTAATGGCTGTGCTCAGATTCTCATTATCGAATTTATCCTTCCCAGCCTTCTTGCTGACGATGTTATCCAGATGTACATCCACAGTGTAGAGATCTACAATTGGAAGAAGAGAGAGGTGTGTAAGAAGCAAATAAATTTTTATTTTATTTGTATGTTATACCTAGAGGGAGAAGAGATCCTTTGACGGTGACTCTATCGATGTGTCTCAGATGAGATTGACATTTCTTCGTGAGAATGTTGTAGAGTGGACCGCTGAATAAGAAGGAATAGTGCAAAAATAGAATATTGTTAGTCTTAGGAAATAAGATTATTTTTTCACTTTACCTAATGAGCAGTTATGTTCCAAACTACTTGGTGGCTGCTTCGAGTCTCGATGCCATGTTCACGTTTGGACTCAAGTACGATGCGTCTATCTTAAAGTTAGATCCAATTGCTCCCTAGAAACAATCAAGCAATCAATATTCAAATCCTGTTATTGTTTAATTTTAGATATTCTCAATTATAGTTACTTCGATTGCCCATCCGACATGCAATCCGAATCCCATTTTGACTCTGTAGTTGGGTAATCTTGCATTCAATCCTGGATGTGATCGGTATTTAAACAGCTTTTTGGAAATGGTGATTGCTGCCATGATCTTCAAGAACGCTAGCACTGGCAAGTCAGCGAAGTTCTACACGACAGGGGATACAACTAACTGCAGTTAGTTATCTGAATCAAACTGTGTGTCCTTAGCGTTGTACTTCCACACAAGCAGGAATGCGTCACCGATATTCTTGTTGGATTACCCCAAATAAGCATCGACAGTGGAATGTGTGATCTCCGCAATTTGATTCACGAACACCATGACTCCTGTCTGGAGAACTTCTGTGGCATCGGTGAAGTTACGGATATCACAAAACCCAAATATCGCCATGACCTTCTTCCCCGGCAGCATTGGATCTACTTCCCCACCTTTTTTCATGTTTGACGCAATGATCTCTGAGCCAGCTTCTCCGAATCCTAGTGCTAAGAGTGCTCCGATTTTGATGATGAGCTTCTCTAACACGACTGTCTCATATCCTTCTTATTCTTTCATTTTCTAAAGTTCTTTGACTTTTCCTTCTTTAGCCAATTACTCCATAGCTAGAGCTTCTCGTTCTTCAATTTAAGCAGCTTCCAATGGGTTATCTGCAATTCTTCTGACCTTTTACATCATGTTTTCGATTGGTCTTAGCACTAGGTTCTCGACATCAGAGGAAAACAAAATTGCTCCAGCTGAGAGAACAATTGATACAAAGATTGTTCGAGCAATCGACAGAATAGCATTGAGTTCGTTGTCACCACGGAGATCAAGAATTGCATAGCCAGTGAGTTCGCCCTTTTGGAAGCAGGAAAACAAACAGAGAGAATAAGGATTAGCAAATAAGGCAATATGGCTGAAATATCAAAGAGGAAATATTATTTATTCTACATCTTAGGAGTAAGTAAAGTAGTATTTATCTTCGTTTCTGAGATCAATTTGGTTATCTCTATGCTCATTAAATATGTTATTTGGAAATGCTTAACAGCAAACATCTTAAACCAGCTGCATCTAAATCAATAGGATTTGATTCCTTTGTTGCTATTGTAAAACATATAATTAATCAACGTTATTCCAAGTAACCAAACCATAAAGTAATGTTATGCTGTTACGTTGGTGAAGTCAAGATAGAGTTTCATTGATTCTTCAGTCATTGTGCTATCATTCAATTTGTCGTTCCTATAATTAAAGAGCCATTTTTGTAATTCAAAACAGTCATTTAATCATCATCACTTCAGTTAAAATTAACTTTATTCTGCTAATTATTCTTTATCATATCTTACCCGTAGATGTATCCTAATCCTGAATCATATGCAGTTGGTGTCTCAGTGAATGTCGAGGGGTCGAATATCGGTATGGAAATCATAATGCACAGAACGATTATGATGACTCGCTAAGTTGTCAGATCTGATAACTTCTATCCGACTTTGCTTTCACCCATCCCATGCGAGCTAGAATGGCTGGCCTCTTCATTTTTCTTTTTATTCACTAATGTCGATGATTTTGAGAATTTCTTTACTGTTGGGCGATTTTCTTCATTGATTTAGATTATGTCTTATGCCATTTATGTCACATTCTTTTTTTCCTATTGATTATTATTATTATTACCTTCAGAATTAGACTATTCTTGCTGCTTAGCGTTTCCTCTTTAATTTTGTAAGCCAATCAGTGGATCTTCTTTGTAGTTTTGAAGCAACTGGTTGGCATGAGGAGTAGCAGGGTTATTGCTGAATGGAAGAAGAGATCCAGAAGTTGCTTAGGCAATAGGAGGTAGTTTAGGTATTTTCTAAGATATTTTAGTGTCTTCAGGGTGTTTGGATTCTTCCTTGGGGGAGAGCTGCATGGGTTACTGTGGAGGGTAAGGGGTATCACTGATAGTAATAGGTCTATGAGAAATGTTAGTGGATTGCTTCTTCATTTAGTCTGGATTCTTTTGTTCTAATTAGAGGAAAAACGAATTAGCAATGAATTCAAATTACAAAAGATTAATAATAATATTATTATTATCTCTACGTATCTCTTATTCATCTTCATTTTGCTGGTTGTTTTGTTCCCTTTCCATTTGCTGCAGCTTCTCTGCTTCTTGCTGGAGTCGCTGTTATGCTAGTTTATACAGCTTGACGAGTCGAATCAAACGGACAATTCTAACTATTCTACCAGCCTTTGTACCTACTCGAGATGCCCTTCCAGCTCTGTGCCAAAATATAACGAATCAAACATAATAGATGATATTAAACTGTTTATTTTACTTAGCAAGTGAAGCTGCATTGGATGCTTTTCCTGCTCCTTACGAGAATATCGCATTAGAGATCCATCCGATATCAAGCAAGAGTGATAAAGTTGAAATCACATCCAGATAAAAGAAGAAACTATTGAAGTATCCTCTCTGTTAAAGCATCAACAACAAATACACAGTTACCAATACTTTAATAGAAACCCTGGATGCTCTAATTCCCTCAACACAATATAGCATATTGATTCCAAAATGGTATGATACCTTAGCTATGCAGGTGAGAACGATTTCAAGCGTGAATGCACCTAGACAAAAAGCATTCAGAGACCAAAACACAGGGTCACCGTAGGTATTCGTAGATAGGACTCGAATGTCATCACCGAATAACGCATATATTGTGACGATTCCCATCCCCACCTGTGTCACTGTGCTGTCCAAGATCTTCTCCAGATAATACTATGGCAAAAAATAAGGAAAAATGTCTTGGAATGAATTTTAACAAAAGGTATGCGATAAGCGTGGCACAATCACATAGTTCCCTTAAGGCACACATACACTGAATCAGATTTAATTGTTGAATTAATAAACACATCCTATTCATTTGAATCCTTAGCTCTACTGGTTTGTTGATTAAATTAAAAATAATTAAACTTTTTCTGTTTGAGTATGCTCCCCCACTCCCTCCCTTTCAATCTTTGCGAGTAGAACTATCAACTCTCTCATTCAGTGCAGTTCTTCTAGATTATTAAATGCTCTGTTAAGTCCATTAAAATATCCAATAAATGATAAATGGTTTTTTTATTACTCTGATCAATTGAAATCCTTTTCTTTGGATTGGGTCATCTCTGCGTAATGTTGTTTTCCGAGCGATTTAAGGAGGCTGCTCAGCTGCAAGAGCATTCTGATCTGTTTGTAATAAGGCAATTAGAATAAAGGACAATGATTGCTAAGGAATCTTAATGAGATTTATGAGATAAGATAGATAAATAGGAATTAGAATTACTTTATGCTGCTAGATTCTTGTTTGTATTTCCTGGCGCAGATGCTAAGTTCCCCTGTTTGAATTAGCAAATCAAAGAGGTAAGATAATTGCAGGATAGGAACAAGTAATGATAAATCGGAAAGAAGGTATGAAAGGAGAGGAGCTTGGAGAATAAGTGATAAACTCCTCAGACAAATACATGATATTAACTATTATTATGACATGTTATTACACCATTTGAAGTGACTGAGATGTTTTCTAGTTAGCTTTGCTAAGGATGAACTTAGTTCATTCTCTCGAAATTATTGTCACTTTCAGCAAAAAATTTTTAATTTAAAACTGAAGAGTTACAATAAGTAGCAGTAGAGTTTGTTGTTGTTATTTTTGCTGTTTCTTTTAATTACGCGTTATCCTTATTTAGTCAGTTTAATTTAATCATCCAAACAATCACGCAGGTTATTTTAAGTATGGGTGTGATCTTACATAATTTATTTGAATTCTTTAGAAGAATTACTTATTTATGTATGTTTTTTCATTAAAATGATGAAGATAATAGAAAAGTGAAGTAAAATAATATTGAAATTGGTGTTAAGCTAAAAAGCAAAAATGAAAAAATGTCTTTAACATAAAATGAATGATTTGCTATTGGAGGAGTGGTATTTTTCAGAAATCAATTGAGATTGATATTCTTTTTCATTTTTGAATTATTTAGAAACAAAAGTTAAGGCTCTTTTATTCGTGAAGAATATACGTCTAGCAAAGGGAGTCAACGCAATAAAGTCAAATTGGTTAGGAGTATCTAAACCAAAAGATTAATAAACTATTTTTACATTTTTACTTTTCCTAAATACAAATACAAAGATATAAGTATATTAGCATTGAGAGAAAATGAGCAGCTAAGAGACTAAGGAACTAAGAAGCAGCATTTAAGAACTGCGGGAGTCATTGCAGAGAATGCTAAAATAAAAGAAAGAAGCTGGAAACAACCCCGCATAGTAACAATAGAAGGAATCCATTGGAGATCGCAGTCTGATTCTTGAGTTGCTGAAACTAAAAGCTATGCGTAAGAAGCATAGATCGATGCAAGTGGGCATTGAAGAAGAAAGAGCGAAAATACGATTGGAGAAAGAGAAAATAGAGAAAACCAGTGTGTATTTATCTGGGCTGGAGTATCTTTAGACGACGCTGCAGAATGCGATAACTAATTCCTAAGCATTGTAGCTCAAAGACCTTCCAGATATTGGTGTAAAAGGCCCAGTAGTAGACTGCTCGGAGCTTAGTTAGTTGAAGTCTTCTTTAGGGGATGAGCTCCAAAAGAGAGTTAAGAAGAACCAAGAAGCGATTTCCGTCACCAAAAAGTTAAAGGATGTACGGGAGAAGCACGAGAGTATCATTGCATAGTTCTCAAGTGGATTGCAGCCAGTGCTGCTTGGCTTAAGCGAGAACCTCAAAGGAATCAGCAGTATTTTCCCGTAATCTACATTGCTCCATGTGAATCCTTAGCAGCATATGCTAGCAGCACAACTGCCTTCTCCGCTTTATTCGATGTATTCTAAATTTTCGATATTGTTCTAGGAGTCATAAAGTACAAATGCATCTGAATAATAAGCATTTTAACCATCAACTGTGGAAATCCAGCAATCAACTGCTAGCTCAGTTGCTTCGAAGACACAGCATCACAGTCAATTTGCATAACTTGAAGTAGTTCTCAATGTGAACTCATTCAACCCTAGATTACTGCAGCATATTGATTAATTCCTCGCTGCTGCTAAAATCACATCGAACAATGCTAAATCAATGCAATAGATCTATCCATTTAAGCTCATCATTAGGTAAGAAATCATAGAGGAATCTAATATTTATATTCGCATTAAAATATTCTTCGTTATTACTGAACAGATACATTCCGAATATCCATGTGTTAGTGATTCAGTTGGATTCCAAGGTGCTCAAAGGGAAGGAGATATTCTCTGGGCTGGTTGAGAATGACTTTGGCAGTGTTCTCTTCCCACTTACTACCAGCGAATACGAGAAGAATCTCAATTAACAGTATGAACTCTATAACTGGCTACAAATCCTAGGAGGAACAATGTAACCACAACTCAAAAACAATCATGGAAATTATATTTATTTCACAATGTTTTTCACATAGAAACAGCGGTGACTTCACCCATAAGCTGGAAACAAGTGATCTCATGCGCAAGATCAACGAAAGAGTTGTCAGCAAGAGAGTTATCAAAGCCATCTTCGATTCTCTCGCAGCTGGAGTGTTTTAGTACACTTAATTAGTCCGCAGCTCAAGGGAGAATGTACAGTAGACTGAACTAAACAAATATAAGTTCGAGTGCAAGTAGAGACTACTTAGTCACAGTGATCTAGTCAACAGCTAGCACTTCAAGAAACTCACACCGCAGTTCCTTAGGAAGACTGGGAATAATGAATCAACTGGGCATTCAGTTGTTGATCTCCTTGAAATCGAAAGCAGCAACTAGCCATTAGTGTAGCAACTGTAAGAACAGTTGGCATACTAAAACGCTGCAGGATCAGGTACTGATATCTAAAGACTTCTACTGGATCGAAAGGATATACTGAAACTACTGAACATGAACTGCTAAGCTAATGAAACTGATGCATATCTCTTCAGTGTTTCAAAGGGAGACTAATTTGCTGCATTGTTCTTCATCATCATGCCACTCACCACGCTCACACAGTATTAACGCTAATGATTGTTTTTAAGCTTATCACTTTTGTTTCGTTAACACTTTCTTGTTTTGCTTGGAACTTATCAGATATCCGAGTGTGAGATTCGTGAGTGCCTGTGCTCGGATGAACACTACTAGTTCAACTATGACACCTTTGAATACACTCTTCTCAAAGGAGCTGATAACCCCAGTAATTGAGAGTAGTCAAGGCAGTACCAATCCGTCAGCAGCTGACAGCAGTGTAGTCTATGTGAGCAGCGGTGTGTTAGGATAAATCGAGAGTGACTTAATGGATATATCATCCTTGATGCCAGAAGGAAACAATGATAATAACACTCAATTCGGGTTGATTTATTAAATCAATAGAATGATCACTCTTTTCGAGTTGACTATTGCGCATTACTAGAGATATCAATCCTTACCGTCTAAGGCATTCGCCAGCACACAATTCGATCTGTTAGATCTTTGAAGAAATATGAAACAACAACCCAGTCTTGGCAGAGAGAGATAGTGCTTATCATAGATTATTCATATTAGTTATTAGTTAAGGAAGTCACTTCATTTGGTTTATCTTCTCTCTTTTATTTGTTTTAAGTTTGTTGTCTTAACTGAAATTAGATTTTACATATTTGGAGCGAGTTAATAGTATTTTAATTTTGAGTTACAATTTATAGTAGATTTTGGAGTGTGTTTTGATTGTTATGTAATGCTGTTTCTGAGAACTTTCTGTATCTATTCTTATTAACAAAGTGCATAATAAAAAGACTTATATTGTTTTGAAATTATCTTTACCAAATAATCAAATCCAGCAACAGAACACACGCATATTAGCAGAAATAAGAATAATTCACAAAAGAAACTTTTAGTTTTTTCAAAACAAGCTAGAACTTCTGCTTTTTATCTACACCTTCTCGAGATTGCATAATACTCATCTCAACCAATTGAATTCAATACGAGAATATGAGCTTGAGGTTCTTCGCGATAGTCAAGGAACAGTCCGCTTGCATCGTAGAGCGCTTTGGAAAATACCATAAGACTTTACAGCCTGGATTCCATTTCTTGCTTCCTGTTATTGACAATATCTCCTATAAGATGTCATTGAAGGAAGATACCATTACTGTAGAGAATCAACAAGCCATCACTAAAGACAACGTCACTGTGCTTATTGGAGGTACTTTGTTCATTCGCATCGACGATCCCTATAAGGCATCCTACAACGTAGAGAGACCACTTGAAGCTGTGAAACTGCTCGCATTGACAGTGCTACGAAGTGAAATAGGAAAAATGAAACTTGACAAGCTCTTCCAAGAAAGACAAGAACTCAACAAGGCAGTCAATCTAGCAGTTAACAAAGCTGCCAGCATCTGGGGGATCAACTGTCTAAGGTGGGATGGATAATCACAGTTGTTGAGAGAATTCATTATGTTTTAATTTGTTTAGATATGAGATACTGTAGATTGATCCTCCTAATGAGATCAAGACAAGTATGTAATACGAAGCAGAAGCTGAGAGATTAAAACGTCGAGAAGTGGTGATATCTGAAGGTAAATAAATTTCAGAAATCAATCAATCAGAAGGTAGAAAGATCTCGTAAATCAAGCGAGCTGAAGGAGATGCTGAAAGTGTCAAGCTCGTCAGTGAATAGGAATCTCTTGCTTTAGAACAAATCGGCAAGGTATTTGAAGCAGTTAAGAACACAAACACAGTGCAGTACGTTCTGCTTTAGAACTACTTGAAGACATATGAAAACACACTTAGAGAAAGTAATCTAATCGTAGCACCTGGAGGAGGGAAACAAGGAGGAGTTTAGAAAGATGGCAGTGACTTGATGACAATTGCAGCTATGATGATGCTGGGAGGTACAAATCAAGGGAGAGGACTAGCTAAAGCCAATGAAAGCAATAGCGGTAATAGTCCTAGATCTATTTCTGCAGCGACTGAAAGTTCAGTTGGCAGCAGCAGCAACAACAGTAGCAGTAGAGTAATAGGTTCTTAGTAAGCTATGAATTTATCGAGCACTGAGTATTCCGATCTCATTGAGAAGACGAAATTCTACGAAGATCCAATTCTTTATTCTTCTGA
>Ga0302285_10000286_pt1 | contig 29286 bp, 12 predicted proteins | sample III_Fen_E2_2_FD_200455 | JGI IMG/M metagenome (GOLD analysis project Ga0302285, IMG submission 200455) | Peat permafrost microbial communities from Stordalen Mire near Abisko, Sweden - III_Fen_E2_2 | ecosystem: Environmental > Terrestrial > Soil > Wetlands > Permafrost | place: Sweden: Abisko... | reverse complement strand
GTTGAGTGCATTTGATTGTTAAGATCGAGGAGTGCTCCGATTGCTGTGCTGCTATTCACTGTATTTCTGGGAGAGCGAGCTGTAGAGTGCTGAAGCAGAGGAACTTTCTTCGTGAATGACCTGACTTGCTGATTTTAAAAATGATTCGATTCATTTGAATATCCTTTGCAAGCAATAATGACTAACTTAGCAGACTATCCAACCATTTTAAAATAAAGTATTGTTCAAAGTAATATTGTTAATCTTTCAAATTTCTTCTAGAAATAATAAATGTTGTGCTTCCAAATCATATTTCTCTTTTTTTCTAGTCCGATTTGTTCTTAAAAAATGATATTTACTATGGGGAAACTAGTAACCTACTTGCATATAAAAATGGATGCTATTTTTGCTTCCATTTTCAGCATTTCGATGTTACTTGGACTGGGGGGGGGAGGAAGTAAAATAGCTGCTAATTTACAATATGCTTTTGATAAACGAGTGGAGCCAGGGAGACAAGAAAAATCGAAAAACTCTCATTCCCAGATTTTCCCCTTAAAAATAAAATTTATCCTAAGTATCAATAATTCTGAGGATAATCTTACAGTAAGGATGTTTAGATCATCCCCATCAAACCACAGAAAGGAAGTACCCCCCACAATAAACTTCTGAAATTAAGCAGTATTTTAATGTCAGAAAAGAGAATACAAATATATTTTTTATTTTGTTTTGTTCATCAAATTGCAAAATATTGATAAGTATTTGAGAGTTTTTGTTGTTGAGAAAATATGAGATATTAGAATAAAGTATGTAATTTTCGTTTATTTTAAATAGGTTAAAACAACTAAAGAATAACAGTAAATCTCTTGAGTACTCACAACCAGAAGGAATAAATCCAAATAGTACCTAGATCAGAGTCACAGAAGATCAGAGTCTAAACAAACAAGGTAGACATTCACCCATCTAAGATAGCACTTTGCTTTCAGCTTATTTTATTAATTTTTGAAATATTTTTTAGCTTAAACTGAGGAATACCTTGAGAGATATTTATAAAAATAACAAAAATCTCTTATTAAATAACAAATTCAAACTAAAAAATAAAAATATTTAAAATTTTGTATAAAGTATAATTTTATTTTTCCTATATTAATCAGTATTTCTGAGAAGGAATACAGATACCATCTAATTCAATGCAGCCTGATTGTAACCCGACTCCCCAAAGGATATTTGAGGCTTTAAATACAACCAGATCTTCTACCTAAAAAATCAAAATTATAAAAAAAAACAAAAACAATAAACCCTAAGAATCTAATAAAATATCTCCTAACATAATCATCATGAAGGCTGTTCTCTTAACTGTTGGTGTCCTCGCTGTCCTCTCCACCCTTGCTCTGGTGTACGTTGACTAGACTGAAAAATCTAACCTCGAAAGATGGGAAATCGAAAGACCTCACTGGCTCCATAAGGTCGAACACAAAATCGGCCACCTCCATCTTAAGACTGAACTCAAGAAACTTGGAAAATGCGCATCTGTCGTGAAAAGAGCTGTTTCTAACTGCGGAGCTTCTTACAATTCTGACGGTACAGACATCTCAGGTGATATTGGATGTGTTAAGGCATTCGCATCTGCAAGATCTTGTGCTCACATTTTCTGAAGATGATACTCTTTTACTGATTCATACTACTTGTGTATTTATATTAACTAATTAACATAAATACATCCTTACATAACAAGTGCTTTCATTGTGCTTTTAATCGAAAAGAAAAGGAAAATTCTTTGAATTGTTGTTGTTGTTGGGCATTTATAAAAAATAATTAATTTGCTTTTGATTGCAAAAATACAATAATTGCATAAAAATAAAAAGGTGCGAAAGGAGCAAAGTTTCTTAATTTTGCTAGTCTTTTTCTTTAATTAGATTGGCAGAAAGAAACTATGTTCATTTTATTCTTTATTTGATTTCACTAGTTCACGGAGATAATTTTAGCAATGGTAGAACTTGCAGAAAGTAAAGCAAGGAAGGCGCTGATATCTTCTTTGAAATCGAACCTAACAAATCGGGGAGAGAAAAAAAACAAATTAAAAATAATAATCCTGCAGACTGTATCTTCTCAATATTTTATGAATCCTTAATTGATTTACCCTTCAAACGAGATGTCTAGCTGGGAGAGACAATGCGAGTTGTCACTCAGATAATCAAACAGAGATTGGAATCCTTTTAAGGTTATTTCGTTTTAAGAGCTGTTTGGATTTTTTAAAGATAGAAAAAGGTTATTCTTTGATGGGATTTTGAATACTCAAGTATTTCAGATCTAATAAGGTAAGTTTTTAAGTTTTTTGTATATAGTCTTATGGTTAGTTTTAATAAGAATAATTACTCAAATGTCAGGACAAGTTTGTTTAGGAATGGCATCTGTCTTAATTCTGTGACGATTTTATCCATGCCAGGATCCGTAATATAATGCCTTCGTCTGTGAAAAATAATGCATTTGGTTAATAAGATTAAGTACTATTACGAAAGTTAATTCATTTTAACAAAGGATTCTTAAGAGCCTAGCATTTTTTAAAATTTCTTTTTCACTGACTCTTTTTTATTTATTACTCTAACTTGAAGCTGAGATTTCTAAGATTGGTAAGACCTGCTAGCATTTCATTCAAAGGCGAAGAATCGTCTTAGTAGATCGTGTCACAGTAGCTTTAATAAAATACCAATAACAACAAGGAGAATCGTTAAGATTAGTTTGAAAAAACATTTTCCATTTAAATTCTTACGTAAGATCGATTTCGAATGATTCTAAAGTTGATTTTGAAAGCCCATTTGAAATATAGCTCACTGCTTCGTTAATGCTATTGGTACTGCGTATGTCCAATTTGAAGGTCTTTAGCTCTTTTAGATAACTTAATGCCTAACCAAATGGCTTCAAATGATGGATGCTTACATAATTATCTCTGATTTGTGTCAAAAATTAAAAATGTTAAGAAATTATGATAAACAAATGAGTTTAAATAAAGAATCTGCATTGTTTTTTGTTTGTTTAAATCCCCCTTTTTACCTTAAGTTCACGTCAAGATCTCTCAGGTCCTTCATTTTAGAGAAAGGCTCAACCAGATTCTCAAAAAATTCTACTGCTAAAATATCTTCACTTTTCCTTTACCCACTCGATTTAGAAAGCAAATCCAAATAGAGATATTCGAGCTGTTTCTTTTCTTTCAGGGCTTTAGGAAGCTCACCAATTTATTTTTGCATCATTCTTCAAGACGAATAATAATGACAAAAAGGTAAATAAGTCAGGGATTATTGAATTAAAAGAGAAAAAATTAGATAAATATCAATTACTGAAATGATAAAGAAAGAGAACTAAGCTTGTTCATGTTCTACACGACTTGAAAGAATTCGCTTAAGCTTTCAGGAGTTAACTTTTCATTGTATCTTAACAAAAAGCAAAAAAATAAATCTAACTTCACTGTCAAAATAGGCAAAAACTTTCTTAATTTTGTTAAAAACGAACACATTAGTTCCTTTTTATTTTTTCAAAAACAATTAATCCTCTTCCCAAATCAACTTACCCACAGCCGAAAGAGAATTTCCTTAATGTCTGCGTTGAGGAATTGAAAGCCATGCATAAGTCAGAGAAACTTGTATCACTTGAGAAGTTATTACTCCTAAAAAAAAAAACAAAAAAAAAGAATTTTAAAAAATATCAAAATAATTCAGATTACTCGATAATTTAGAGTTTAATTTAAGAATATTTACGTAATTGAGATGGTACATTCTATGAGGGACTTATTGGAAAAGGCAGTTGCTATGGGTGAAATAGCGAACTTGTCTAGCATTTAGGATCTAAAAACAACATTTTAGAATAAACAAAAAAGTTTTAAATTTCTGGTTAATAAAATTCTTCGCAATCACTCACGATACTATCAGCTTCATTGAAGAGATTTTCTGTAAATCACCGACTGCAATCATCATAGCCTTTTAATAGTTGTTGGTTTTTTATCCTCTTTTTATTTATTAATGCCACAAAAATCAGATTGATAATTAGAATATCTTAAGTGGTTAAGTGGAGAAAGGAAGCATAACAAATGATCAAAATCATGTCTTACTATTGCGAGATCTCGATGTACTTGAGGTTATGGAGTAATTTAATAGAGCTAGCAATCTCTCTAAACTCAGTTTCTACCATAGGATTATCCAAGCTTTTTAAAAGAAATACAAAGTTTGCAGTGAGTTAAAAAATTCAGAGGAGAGAGAGATTATGTTATTTTTTTTAAAAAAAAGAAGTAAATTTACAATGCTAGAAGAGAAAGCCACTCAAGGGAATGCTAGCACCCATCTAAGATTCCAGTGATAACCTCTCCTATTTTCTCTTAGAAGAGATTTCCACTATTTTTAATCAAAACAAGAATATGTTTTTAAAAAATGGTTTTAATCAAAATTTGCTGTGAAATAATTTGAAATAATCTTATTTTGGTTTACTTTAAGTTCAGAGATAGTTTCTTTAGTGATATTTTCTTACTAAAGAAAGCATTGGCGTCATCAGGAAAGCTATTCCTCTGGATAATGTTAGAACTTTTAAGAGATAAAATCAAATTAGTCACAAAGAAAATTAGTGACATTTTTGATTATTTTTTCAGTTATCTCTCCTCAATAATACAAACAGATTGTCTTACGATAAATTAAGATGCAATTCAGTGAGGTTATTGAGGAATTAAATTGCTTCCATGACTACTTTGAACCCTGCTCTTCTATTGGTGTTACGAAGATTAAGAGATAGATAAGTTAGATGAGTTAACTTAGAAAGAGATTGAGATAATAGTCTATCTGCGTGAGAGCTCAATTGTAAATTACTGTTAAAAGTTAAAAATCTCATTAATCATAAAATATCACTTTATTTCTTGTTCATCATGAATACCAAAAATTAAGACTAAGTTTCTTTAGGTTAGTTAACTAGCTTAGATTCTCAAGTATGGTATCAAGTACTTCACTGGTAACACTGAAATTACTTAAAAAGACAACAACAAAAAAGATTAAATTAATGTCAAAATGATGCTAAAAATATCAAGATATCTCAAACTCTACCTGAAATTTAGAGATAACGATTGTAAGTGAACAGATAAAAATTGCATTGAAGGTGTGGAAAGGATAGATGTAGTCTCTTATGGTTCAGGTTCATTTTCATCATAATATACATAATCCTCATCACGTACTTCCTTTCTTTGAAAATTTAGAAGCATGGTAAATTAGACAATTACTACCATTAGATTAAATCTTAAATAGCAACATAAGGATAAAGCAAATATGTAAAGTTAAATTTTAGTTGTTTACTCGCATGAGATCGAGAGATTCTCGAGCTATTTGCATTTTCCTACGCTTTGCAATAATCCGTCAATATCTTTAAACCCAGTGTTGCTTAGGAGATAAAATAATGATCAGAATATTTGAATTGCTTTTTGATAAATGAGTTGTAATGTGGGTTACTTGATGCTAAGGGAGAGTGTTTTGATAAGAGATATTGAAGGCATATCGTATAACGCACTGATTGTCTTATTATTGCTAAGAAAATAAATACATCAAAATTCTAGAAAATCACTGGTAAAAAAAACAATATTTTACTCTAAACTTAATGCGAACTCTTCAAACTATGTTTCAGCTCCGAATTTCTATGAGCAAAGAGTCTTGACAATTCGCTCTCCAATTCCATTTTAGCTTGAAAATTTGAAGCAAACAGTTAGATCATTTTATAAAATGCCTCCAAAAAAAAAGAATCTCATATTTATCGAAGTACTTGAGTGAGAGTTTAGCTGAAACCAGCTGAGATTGGTTTTCATTAAAATCATCAAGGAGCTAGATATGTTCAGGCTGAATCTTCAGACCACTAAGCAAACAAAAGATAATAATACTCTATCAGTTTAGAATATCCTTAATCAAGTCACTTTTCATTAGAAACAATGAAAATAATTTTACTCCAAGCAGAGGTAATATCCTTTCATCTCCCTCATATTCTTAAGATTCATCAGGAATTCTTCAAGTTCTTGTTTAGTCTTAAAGATTCTTTGCTCAAGGTAGATATACGTGAGATGATTTGAGCTCATAACTTCTGTGAAGAGTGTATTTGAAATGCTGACCCTGGAATCTAAGATGTAAAGAGAACAAACATTGTTGTTCAAGACATTCAAATACTAAATTCCTTTGGCGATACTAGTTGCTTTGTGCAGACACTCAATACCATTCTTTCCAATCTTGTTCCCTCTTGATAACAACAAAAACAAATCATGTTAATAAATAAAAATATGCAAAGCAGGCATATGCTACTCTTGGTTGTTAATTACTTTAAATCAATGCGGATTTAAGGAACAGATGATAATTACATCAGTGCTTGCCCTAGAAATACGGCATCGCTGTCATTGAAACAATTATCGCTGGAGAAATCAAAATATTAGATGAGAAATTCAAATTTTAAAAATAGAATTGCTCGAATAACATTTGTTTTTTACCTGAAATCAAGATCAATTTCCTCTGCTTCTTTCATCTTAGAGAGGTTATTAGCAAAGTCCTTCATGCTGACTCCCTCAGTTTTATTCCATCTAACAAAGAAAAAAGGCAACATTATTACTTGAAACCATGGAGCATAGGAGCATTAGCGAAATGATTTGGGAAATGAAACAGTAAAAATTTTTATGCAGATCCTACTAGATATCAATGTAAAGTGATCGAACATTTGTGAAGTCTAACAGAGAAATATTCTAAAAAATCGGCCTTGAATTCTACTTCTACTAAAGGAGACTTATCTACAAATGAGTTATTGTTTTCATGTGCTACTTTTGTAGATGGGAGATCCTTTCTAGAGATGGCTCATCGATGATTGTTTGTGCTGGTTGTAGAACATCCCTGATTTTGAGTAGTTTTTCTGATTTTTACTTGGAAACTTCACTGCTAAGCAGTGTGTGAATGTGCATGAACGTTAGACTTTCTTTGGAGAGTAAATAGTTGACTAAATGAAGGGAATTGAGTGTGATGGAGATGAGTGACAAAATAAAGTTGACAGACGGTGGAATTATTGTTGATTAGTTATCTGAATTCCATAACCCCAGCTGCCCATTATTGATGTATTAAATCAATAATTAAGGCATGCTTTCGAAGATGAATTCTATGATTTCCGCAACATGGACCATCCCAGCGATTTTTTCACTGCCTATGAAGGATAAAAAGGAGATTTCTTTATAGACTTCGCATAGCTCCTCTTGACTTAATTCCTCTCTTGAGTGTGCTTCCTTTTCGAGGCGATGCTTTTCAGCTGCGTTGTTAATGATTTAGCTTCGAATAGCAGGATTTGATGATTGTTTTTCTAAATCTTAGATGTTGTAAATACTTTAAGATCCCTATCCTAACAACGGCAACTTGACCTCAAATGGCTCTTGCTCTTCATCTGATTGGCTACTTGAATCAATTTAAATTGGTGCTATTTTGGAAGTAGAAGGTTATTTCTGAATTTATTAAAGTTCTTTGTCGGCCAGTTAGGATTATTTGCGTGATATTGTTAATATTTTCTACTCAAGTCGTGCACATTGTTTCTTGAACCTTGCTAAGAAAAGGTTCTCATATGTTGAAGAGACTTAGTTATGATTCTTAAAAATATAGAACAGATACACATGGAGCACCTTTAAATACGATAAAGCTCCATAGAAAATGCCCTTAGGTAGTCTTTTAATATGCTAAGCGATACTCCACCATTAATGCATTTTCTAGCGAACAATCGCGAGTAAAAATTCTCTGAATGTGTTCGCTGAATTAACTGTCTCGCGAAGGGCCAGAGTCTTTCTAACATACGATTCTTCTAGACGTTATTGCTGGATATCGATGCTGATAATCACATATGTCCAAGAGACAATCTAGCAAACTGGCTAGAAACATACAAAAAATATCGCTGCCTGTCTTATTTCATCGGATGATTTCTTTGCATTAGCTGCGTAATCGATGTCACTAATCACATCTAGCAGACCTAATGCCAGCTGCACAAGGATAGTGCACATAGATATTTTCTCTAAATATTCCTGCTTCATGAGGCTATTAGCTGAAAAAGAAGTAGTTCTAATATGTAAACTTTGTTAATTTTTCCAAACTTAAAAAAGAGTTGTAATATTTTAAGGTGAACTTTATAGAAACAAAATAATACCCCCCATCTCCTCAAATAATGGTTTTTTAAAAAAGGATAACAGTTATCATCCTCTTCAAATGGATTCTTCTATTACAATTTATGTAAATAAATTTATTTAGTATTTAGAAATATTTATTAAAACGCAAAGAGTTTTTTATTAATTTGGCAATTTCCAAGAGAACAAAAACATACAATAACAAAAGGGAGTCGCTTTATCTTCAAATGAAAAGAAAGACATAAGTGAATTCGTTTTTTTATTTCTTTTAATTTGTAATTCTCAGCCTTCTGCAATATGTATTTGAATCCCCCATCAAACAGCACAATTAGTATCCCAACTATTAATTTTCTTTGTTTCCCCAGAATAATTCTTTTCTCGAAAGTATTAGGAGATTGTGCTGCTTCCAATGACCAGGATAGAATAGGCCATTCTACTAATTGTGTTAAAAAAAGAAGCAAAAGTTAGGTAGTAGAAATCCAACATTTTACTCTTTTTCCCTTTAGAAAAAAAAATTAATTAAAATCATAAATTTCTTGTTTGTTCCCCTCATTTTAGAATACTAACAACATTATTTATTTTCTCTCTCTCTCTATTTATTAGCATTCTTCATTAGAATTAATCCTATTATAGCTTTCGAATTAAATTGTTTAATTTGTGTAACATAGAAACAAAACTGTGCCCAAGAAATTTCAAAACAAACCAACATTATTACAAATTCATTTTTTTTCTTCTCAATATCTTTTTCTATCAGAATGATTGTCGCTATTTCTGGATGGGCAAACAATTTTCAATATGCTTTGCCAGCACTTCTTAAAATGATAAATTGGGGATTCATTCTAAATCTATTCGGCGAATTATCTATTTAACATTTCATTCTCCTGCCTTAACCATTGATTCTCTTTTTTTAATTATTCTTCCATAGATTTTGATGGCATTTAACGATTGTCCATTGATTACCGGGAGCTGAAGCTTTATGCTTTTTGAGATTCAGCCTGTTACTGTTAAAAAATAAGTTCCTGTTGTAATGCATTATTCTATTATTCTAAATATTTTATTTCCTTTTTGAAATTAAAGATAAACCCGTTGAGCTCATTATTCTTCGATTCAGCGGATTTTTGATTAATTAACAGCTGCTAATTCGTCTCAGTAAGTTTCTTGTTTTTTGTTTATTCTGCTTTAAAGTTATCCTCAAATACTTTCCTTTAGTTTTCTTATGAAAATAATTTATTCTTCAAACTTATGATTTCGTTTTCTGTTTCCTCTTTATCCTTCGCTGCTTTCCTTTATTCCTGTTAGGAACGATCAGTTAACTCTGCAAGAAATGCTTGCAGCTATGCATTCTTCCCTTTCAGCTCAGCTACTTATTATTCAGCTAAAAAAGTGTTTTGACTTGAAGACAGTTTTTTCTCATGGTTTGTTACTCTCAATCCTCTAGGAATTCTATTTTATTCTGGCAATGATGATTCTGGTTCCACTGGATCTAATTGATTATTTGCAAGAGCATCCATTATTTAGCCCAATAAATCGCATACTCGATTAATATCGTATCTCAAATCTGGATTTGGCTGCAACATAGCATCTAGCAGATTAGCAACTTCCTATCGATTGATTCGACGAAAACTCTCACCAATTAAATCTCTAGATACATTTATTCTCTGAGACATCTCTTATCGCATTGCATTATACGATTTGAATTGGACGATAATATTCCTTATCTAATTTAAGCTATTTCCGTTGAATATATTTACTCCAGTAAGGATCTCATGCGCCATCACTCCTAAAGCCCAAATATCTACTTTTTTGTTGTACCTTGCTGGAGACGTGCCCAACATTTCAGGGGCCATGTATGAAATCGTCCCTATTTGTGTTTGCTTGAAGATAAAACAAAAATAAACTCAATTGAATCCCGTAAATGTATTTTTTTAGAAAACTAATCAAATCAAAATCAAAGAAATCCAATTATTTTTCGTAGTCTTATATTTCTTACCATATCAAGTTAATCGTCTTTTCCAAGCCCAAAATCTCCAACTTTATAGTAAATCTAATTCCCATCAGGTGATCTCGTAGTGAACACATTATCTGGCTTGAGATCCCTGTGCACGATATTTAAATCATGTAGCTACTTTACTCCTTCCGCAATTGCACGGATAATGCAAAATGACTTTAAAAAATCTTCAGATGGCTTTCCCTTTAAAAGTTTTTTAAGATCTCCAGTGCAAAGCTCCATTACAATGAACGCTGACTACTGCTAGGATTATTAGCCTTGTTGATTCTATTAATTAGAGGTGAATGGCTGAATTATTTCATAAATGTAAACGAGATACGGATTTTAAAGGCTTTTCAATTTCTCTGACAGTTCTATCTCTGCTTCAAAATATCCATTTACGCTGCCGTTGTTTTAGATTCTCTTCAGTTCCTTCACTGCCACTTCTTAAGAATTACTGTAGACTCCTTTATAGACAGTCGAGAAACCTCCCTTCCCGAGTGGATTTGACTTTTCGATCTGGAGATTTTCACTGATTTGGACCCACATACTCCAAGCTAACAGATGAGACTAATTGTTTTTTCTTATTTCTTCACTTTATTATGATTATTGATTCTTTTTTTGATTTTTCCACGTTAAATACTTTTTTCCTTTCTTCCCTTCTACGTCAAGCTACATCAAATAATTTAAAATTCTAAATATTTTTTTCCTCTTAGCTTATATAATAATCTCCCCCCAACAAAACTAAGGCAGTGAATACATACGAATTTCAATGAAAAATAATAAGTAAATTCTCAAAAATAATAAAGTGGGTTTGACTCTCTTTCATAGCTTTCTTTACAATTGCTATTTGTAAGAGAAGATTTGCTCAGAAGGTTCATATGCTATTTTATCATGGTCGGAGTGCTCACTGTGCTTTTTACGATCAAGATAAGGTCTTTTTAATTCTACTGGTGTTTTCCGTTAGCTATTACTTTTTTCAACTTTAGTGTCACGTAAAATCAGACCTTTATTCGAATTTTACTACTGTTTTGGAATATTTCTGTTCATCCTTTCAGTTATAATAGTAGCTTAAATGTCTGCTTTCAAGAGATTATCTGCCTAACTTACTTTGTTTTTGTCTCTAATACCTTATTGGTTGCTCATAAAAATAATATTATCTTATTCCTTTTGGAATTTTGAGTTATCATCTTATGATAATTTTTGCTGTTTTAAAACAATTTTATTGTTATCCTTATTAGTAGTAATTTTATTGCTTTATTTGATAATAGGTGCACTTCCAGCTCCATTCGTAGGCTTAGTTAATGAAGGAATTGAACCTATTTCAAGGGATTAAATAATCGAACCTATTAGTCCTTGCTGTTTATTTTCTTGCTAATTTGTTATTCCTGGAGATTGCTTGAAGACCTTTCCATTTACTTTTATTTGTTTGTTGTTTTGCTCAATTGGAGGTAAATTAACCTAAATTGATTGCAACTAGCTTTGCAGCGACAGCTACTACTGCTATGCTATTTCTTTATTCGAGAGTTTATGGGTATAAGATTGAGTTTGCTACTGTTGCTATGGTTAAATCCCCTACTTATTTGTTTACTTTTCAATCCAAAATTGTTTGTAGTAGTCTACAGGCAGCGGAGGAGTGATATTTTCAAAATTATTCGATGATAAAACATTAGAAATGATATTATTTTATTGATTTTTATTTTACTCTACCTTAACGATAGGAGAAATTTAATTTTTATTGTAGCGATTATTATTATTATTATTCTATGAAACTTACAAACCCGCAATTAACCCATTGTTATTACTACTATCGATGCTAGTTTTCATCTCATTCATTTAGTTTCTCTTGTCTTACGCTTATTATCTGAGAATTTAGTAATCTTATGCAGCAATTTATTGCATTCTAAGTTTGCCTAATGCGTAGACTTTCGCAAATTCTTTTTAGTTAGCCAAAGCTAGTTTCTCAAGTTCTAATGTATATGGCGTTTTTTCTGATTTGGAGATTGAAGCTATTGAAGTGCTGTCAGATTTATTATCCTTTTGATTATCTTAATGCATTTTCGTTGACTTTTATTAATTTTATTTTGTATTTTAATCTTTCGCTGGTTTGATACCATATAATTCATTCTCAGCCATTGTTTCCTTGGCTTCTACCCATAGTGGTTTAGAACTAGTTGTGTCGCTTAAAAATTCAGCACATTCACTCCAATATTTTGCTTCTGCTTCGTTGAGATAACTAGCAAACAAAAAGTGCAAAAAATCAAATTTTACTCATGAAAAAAACCCATCAAATTGTAAGGGTATTCTTGCAAAATAAGGTACTTCTTTGTTGGATTCTGAAGACGAGTATTCAGACCTTGTAAACCTTCAGCCTCTCTTCTTATAGTATCATTAATTCCATTACTGCTGATAGTTACAGATCCTTGTGGAGATTGTTAAGTTAAGTTTTGTAAATTCCTCTGTAACTGTAGCACTATCATCTTTAATTCATAAATTTCTTAGTTTCTTGCGTGATTAACTGCTCTTTCTTCTTAGAGTATCTCTTTTAGCTCACTTAAACCATAAAAATCACATCTTAACCACTCCATTCTAATAACATAATTGAAAGATAAGCTTACTTAACGACTGTGGTTTGTTACATTAACTGCTATTTTAAATGGTAGTTTTCTTCTTCAGGGCTTAGTTCCTGATTTGGAGATTGATCTCTTTGTCGAATTTGAGCACTAATATTCTGCTGATTTTCAGTTAGTTTCTTTCTGGAAGCGTTGAATCTCTCTGATTGAGATTAGCTCATGAATTCGTTATCAAATGTATCTTTCATTATTGTAACCATCTTTTCTTTTTCTTCATCAAGTTCTTAAACTGAAATGAAAACCTTCTAATCTTCTTCTTCTTTTGCATCAATCTCTTCTTCATCTCCTTTAGTTCCTTAAACTTCTTCATTTTCTTCTTATTCACTTCTATTTTCCTAATCTTCATTATTTTCATCTTCGTTCTTGTGTTATTCTTAGAAATCTTCTGATTCCATTTCTCGATCAGCTTCTTCATTATTTTACCTTTCATGATCATTTTCTTCATTATCTTTATGATCTCCACTTTCATCCATCCTTTTGTCTTCTTCTGAATCAGTTTCCTTCACTCTAGAATTCTCAACACTCTCTGATTTACTCTCCATATGATCCTCTTCCTTATTTGATGTATTATTTCTTTTTTCATCTTCATATTTGCTGTCAATATTATTGTCTGTATCATTTTGACTATCTTCACCTGTTTTCTCAGATGTATTATCATCATTATGCAGTCTTGGAGAATTATCTTAGCCTATTTCTTGTAATTATTCTTCACTTGCCATCACTCTCAATGTTTCCTTCAAATTATTCTTATTAGATGTGTATGTTTTGTGAATAAGTTATTCAATTAGCTGTTTCTTTATTAGTTCAAGAATTATGACAATAATTAATTCACAATTACTCTCTCTTTTTCTTTTTCTTTGCTTCTAACTCTATTTTAATTATAAAAAGCATCTTAATATTTGAATAATCCATCTTTTCTGTCACTTTCAAGTTGTGCTTTTCAAAGCCTTTCTCGATTTAATAATCTGTATTTGCTTTTTTTCAACAATTTTTCGTGTATTACAACTTTCATTAAAAAAAATAATCTTAAACCAAAAAGAACAGAATTTTTAAATCAAGCTCAATCAAAGAATAAACCATTATCTAAAATCCTTCCGGATCTTGATAATAAAATAGTTATTTAGTTTAATCCCTCCCATCCAAGACCCTCAACAAGATTAATAAAACCTCAGAATGTTTAATGATTTGTTAAAATATTTCAAGATTTGTATTCGATTAGTCAATCCATAATTATGAAATCTCATGAAGATTGAAAAGGAAAACTGGACAACAACACAAATCGAAAGTAATTTTCCTTTTTTATTCTAAAATTCCTGGTTCCATTCGACTGTGCTCACTTATCCTTTGTGTCTTCTTGTTTTTCTTTAAACAACAACAAAAAAAATTACTTTTTTCCTACAAACCTTCTCGAAATCTTCAACCCCAAAGTGTTTAAACAATCAAAGAATTTCTTACATTGCTTGCCTTTAGAAGAAGAGTACGAATCTTCGTCTTCATCTTCATCATAGTCAGTGTATTCTGCTTTTGAATCCATTGGTTGATCCACACGCATTGCTTGTAAAGTCTATGAAATATTCGCTGATATTGTCTGATAGAAATCAGGATGCTTGAGTTTAATATGCTAAGCTAATGATCCTTCGGAGCCATATGATTTCTAGCATGTTTCCTAAGGGCATTTGTAATGTCTCTCGATTTCATGAGCAGCACGTCTATGTCGTTTCTTTTTTTCCTCAGCCAAACTCAATTAAGTGTCTTGTTATCGTTTCTGTAAAAATAACCAAAAATCAAATATGGGTTTAGAATAATTACAAATTACAGCAAATAATCTTAATAAGAACAAATAGTTAGGGTAATGTTATTTTGCAATGTAAAACAGCAGGATTTTATGAAAGTGAGTGAGAGAGAGAACTAAACAAGAAAGTTTTATGATTGTATTATTAAACAAATCTGAGTGGGGGGGGAGGAGAGAAACCAAACAAAATTCCTTACTTCTAATTTTTAATATTTTTATAGTAGATCATTCTTCTCTTGAAGTAGCTCCTTAACCTGTTGTTTGTTAGAAAATGCTAAGTTGAGCAAGATAAATAGAATCACAATACTTGATTGGTGAGCACAACGTTGGCAATGTAGAGTCTACATGCCTCCTGCTGATAATATGTCACAGAATCTTCATAGGAATCTATTTGATTTTTGTGAAAGTTCGGTTATGATTAAAGATGACTTGGAAATGATAAAGAGCTTACTTTGAACGGGAAGAGGAGAGATGAGGATGTTAGAAGACTGAGGCTATTTCCAAATAGGCAAAAAATATAAGTTCACGGTTATAAAATATGATTAAAATATCTGCTTGACAAACCTTATTCAGCAGTGGTTAAGGTCCTGCCTGTAGATTAGGATTTCCATTTTATCCCTGCTGTTATTATTGCTGAGACTACTATTGTAGTTACAATGGCTGTGCAGATTACTGCTAATTATACTCTCCGAGTTGATTTTAATTGAAACTGTACCTATTCTCAACGCGGGATAAATTTAAGTTTATTTTGAAAAAGAAGATGAACGATTTACATTTAGCAGCCTAATGAGATGGGCAACAAATGTCTAGGCTTATGATATTCTTGCTGACTTGAGAAATTTATAATTTATTAAATTATTTTTTTCTTCTCCCTTTTTCCTTCTTTTGTGTGTTAAAAAAGATTAAAAAGTATCATAAATTTCCCCATAATATGAATTTTTCAAAAAACCTACAAAATTCATTTCTGTGAATCCATACAAAAGAATCAATATACATGCGATATTATTCTCTCTTGAAACAACTGAGTTTATACTGTTTAAACTCTCAAACAAAATAGGAAAATTTGAGCACTATTTTTTATGCTTAATCTTAGAAATACTAGCAAAAAAGAAAATATTTCTAATTTTCAAAACGGATAGACAACTTGCATGATATTACGCTCACTAATATTTATAAAAGGAGGCTCTTCGTTTTGTTAAATTACAGTTACCTAACAAAAAAATAATAAGATTCTAAGTAAGCTCATCGAATCAGCTGATTTATACTCAAAAATAGCGGTAAACAGTAATTCAACTAAAAATTAAATATTTTACATTTTTGAGTACAAGGAGAGTATCTGGTTTAAGTGCAATTTATGTGCCTTTTTCGTGATTTATTGTGTAAACTGTCGAAAAATCTATTGGCTTAAATCGACGTTTAGGTTATGCTCTATGAAGGATGCTATTATCTTTATCTCCATTAATTTGACTTTCAATTTCTTCTTCTTCATCATCATCTTCAGTATCTTCTTCTTTTTTGATTGCTACACTCGGATTGGAATCTCCTTTATCATCCATGAAAAGTGTTTTTGAGAATGATCCTATTAGACTACCCGAGAAATCCTATGTAAACAAATAATTCGAAGTTTCAAAAAAGAAAAATCGACTTAAACTATTCCTCCTTACCAGTAGAATCGTTTTGACGATTTGATGTAAAATTTCAAACTAAATAATAACCACAACAAGCCTAGGAATCTTCCGATTGTTGAAGTTACCACGGTTGATTTATTTTATATTGTAGTCGCTGAGTTCTTATGGGAGGGTACCTGCTATTAGTTCTTTTTCAAATTATTCGGATGATAAATGATACAGTTTTGAAATAAAATAATGCCAAACTTTGCATTCTTCTACACTTTCTTTCATTTTCTTCCTTCTTGGGTGCAAGAGTGCAGGTTCTTCTTTGGGGATGCCTCCACCTTCAGCTATGGTATTAGGTTTGTCTTTGGAAGTTTGTGTACCATTTTTATTGTCATCTGCTTATTTTTTGGACTTTTTCGTTTATTTTTAGATCCCATTATTTTGCTTCTTAGTAAGTTCTCCTTAAAGTAGATCATAGTATTCCCCTTCAAAGTTTCTGAACAACGAATCATCCTCTTCATCCATGTAGTGATCATCTTATTTAACTTCAATTTCTTCTTTCGTAATATAACTATTGCTTTGCTAATTATTTGGGAGAATCTCAGAGTTGCTATTATTATTTCCACTAAGTTTACTAGTATTACCTTGTTTTCTGTCTAAAATCAATTATTAAATCTTTGATTTCTATCCAACAGATGATTCTTTGCTTAAAATAACACTTTTGGTGTCACTTTAGGCATTTACATTCTCAACAGTCTGAACTGATGGGATATATACTTGTTAATTCTCTTTAGTCTCTTTTTTCTTTTTGTCTGCCCACGCAGATAATAAGCTCTTTTATTACTATGAGTTACTGCTGTTGTTGCTGCTGCTTGGAGGTAATTTTAAATTTCCCTGAGTTTCCCTACTTTGCAATAACTAACTAGTCTGATTATTGAAATTCTTTTCCTGAAATTAATTTATCCTAGCATCTTTTTCTTCATCAATAGCGCTCTCCCTCTCGTCTTCTTCGTCTATGGTGTTAGAAACTCTGTATCTTTCAGCAGCAGCTCTTTAAACAATATTTTGATTACTTATTTACTTAGCTTTATTATAATTATTTTCTTATTCTTCATCGTCGCTATCATTCATGAATCCTTCATTTATTGCTAAAATGGCATCGAACATTGACATATCAACTTCATTTGTTCTGACTTTTTCTTTATTTTTCTCTTCCTCAACGCTAGAGACTGTACTTTGATTTCCCTAAGATTATGTGAATTTATCTTGAAGAGTATTGTTCTGCATTTCTTCAATTTCTCTCCTTTTCTCCTTATTTATTCTTTCCTTTTCTAAACAAGCTTTACGAGAATTATCAGCAATTTATTTCAACATTTCCCTATCATCCGAATCATCTTCATCATCTTCAGATTCTAATATCCTTTTCTATGCTATTAAACCTTCTTTGATATCATTCCCTTCGTAATCAGTCTTTTCGCTTTCCTCAACTTTTTCTTCTAATTTTACTTCAAATTCAAAGGGAGATTTTCCTATTCCTGCAGTAGCTCCTCTGGTTTACAATTTCATTAACACAGGATTCATTGCAGATTTCTTGACTCCAACAAACGGAAGAACAACATTTTAGTTACTATTTGTGTTCAATGATGCTTATTGAAATTATATAGGCTTTTCAGTATTCTTTTGCTCAAATTCTCTTTATTAATCGTTTTTTGAGCTCATATTACTGCTTTTTGTCTCAACCAAATTGTCATTTTCTTGAATATTGATTGTTGAATAATCAGGTAGTTTCTTGAGCCGCTTCTAAGGCTAATTATCTAGTTATATTTGCTATTCATTTTCAGGATCATTTTACATTGAGGTTGAAGGATGTTCAATTTTAATAAGAGCTAATATATCCATATGATCATCGTCATCATCTTCTCCATCATCTACATAACAATTCTTGATTTCTTATGGTTTCTTTTCTGTTTTTAAATGAAATTCAAAAGCATTTAATCCAAAAGACAAACTGTTAATATGAATAAAAAGACATTTTCATAGTTATTTGAGTAATAAAATGGATACTCTAAATCAACTCAAGAAAGAAAAGAATCAAGGGAACTGCAAACCAACTCCAAGAATACTCTAAACATATCCTTTCATCTGCTCAATATGTGATTCTTACCCGGGACGTTCTTCTGGGAGACTAACTGCTTTAGAAAGGGATTCATTGATTGAATGAAAAGTTTGTTCAATTCTCTTTTGCTACACTTTATCCCAATTAATTTGTTAGTATCTCTTAGGTTTTAAGAGCAAAGAACCACTGTGGAAGTAGAGTGCGCCAAATTGCTCAGGATTTGATAATATAAAATATTAACTCATGCTTTTTTTGTTTTGAGATCCATCTTTTCCTTCTCTTAATCTAAAAGACTCTACTAAAATAATTACAAAAAAATGGTTGGGATACTTCACATAAATTAGAGTTTCAAAGAAAATGTACTATTTACACTTGGAAAATAAATATTTCTTTGAAGAACTCTTCAACTAATTTCACTAATATTTTTTTTTAATGTATCATCACTTCTACTAACACTTTATGTTTCTCCCATAATCAATACCTTTTCCTTGTTAAATAAAAATAATTTTTGGTTCAAAAAAACAAAAATAATCAACTTATTAACTTACACGAATCAAAAAGTAGATGTTTTTCAAGTGAAACAAAACTTTATATAATTGTTTCTAATTTTTTTTCTTCTAGCTGTTATGGACACTAAAGGAAACATGATTGTTTTAGAAAGATTCAAAAGTGAGATAAATAATAGAATTCTTAATAACTTTCAATAAAACCAAGAAATATGGCAAACAAAGATTGGATTCCTCCTATTGAAGCAACTGTTGAGGCAAAGGATTTTTATTGCAAACGATAAAGGCTGTTTATTTGAAGTAGGACTATTTGAAATAATTGATTTTCATATAATATTTATGGAATATTGTCTTTTAAAAAGAATTTTATTTGAAAAACAGGGAGAGCAAAAAGGAAAAGATGTCGCTTTGGTCAACAGATTATTCAAAGCAGCTGATTGATTTCTTTTTGAGGTAATTATTGGGCTTTAAAGATCTTATTTTTAAAGGTAAAATAGGGTTTTTGGGTTAATTAGTTGATGAAATTCAACTATTCTTAGGTAGTATTCAGTAGTTTACTTTATCTCTTTATTACAATAATATTGTGTCCTTCAGCTTTTGTATGGTTTCAAAAAAGGAAACTTACAATTATTGTTTGTTGTGTTACTGATTCTTCATATTTTGTGACTGATTTAACAAATCTTCAAGAGTTAAAATCAGTTAAAATAATTTTCCTCTCCTGTTTATCTACATTCTCTCTAAACTGAATCAATCTCTTTAAAAATCTCATTTCAACTTCATCATGAATTTCTATTATTTTCAGCCTTAATTTTCCCTCAAACTGCTATCTAAATACTAATATTATTTTCCTTCAAAAATTATAATAACAATAAAAAACCTCTTAATATTAAAATAAGTTCTTGAGACCAAACAATCAAGTACCCCTCTATCTATTTTTACTATTTCAGTTCTAGTTTTCTTCACTTTCCTTTCTTCTTTCGGCTAATAATTCTTAATTTTTGAGAAAAACAAAATCACACTAGAAAATCAATACCCACTTATAAACTACCAAAGCTCTGTTTAGGAGCATGAGCTGCGATGACTCGCAGCAAGAAAGGTTCTTTCAAATACGACCTCTTCAATCAAATGCTGAAATTGCATAAAAAAATGATGCTTGCTCTGAAATGCGCTGGGAAATCACAGAAGCTGATGCTAATAGCTCGTTTTTTCAACATCCAAATATAAGTCCTCTTCGTTCATAATCAGCTAGAAGACAACAACCTCCTAATTCTCTTCGGCACTCACAAGAAAATAAAGTTAATCTAAGGAAGGGTAGAACTCTTGAGAAAGAAGTAATCAATCATTGTGATAACAATGACGATTCTTCTAATTCCCCTGAACAACAAAAGGAAGAATAATTAGTCGTCTTCAATAGAAAACAAGAAAAAAGAATATCTCCATCTGAATAGTCTACAGGGGAGAACAAGAAGGGGAAGGCAGAAGAAGCAGCAAGTGGGGAGAGTGACTCAAGTCAACCACAGAACTCCCCACTGAATCTCGACGAAATCAAGAAACCAGTGTCGAATAAAGAAAGGGAAGAGTTTAAGGATACACCTAAAAAACAACCTCACTCAGAGAAACTCAAAGTCTTTTAGTTCCGTCCGAAGCTAGAAAGCGTGCATGAAGTAGAAAATTGGAAGCAATACAATAGAGAAGATTTCAAAATTGAGTCCAAGAAGAACGGATGCGTATGTGCTATCTTTTGAGAGATTTGAATTTCTTCTAAAAAAGTTAGAAATGCCTCAACAAAAAATAAAAGCAGCCAGATTCACTAAAACGATAAGGAAAACAATAAAAAATGAGGAAAAAAAGAAGATGTAATCGATCTAATTTAGGGGTATCTCTATGAGATAAATATTTTGACTGCTGAAATGATCCCCAAATGAATCCAAAATATCAAAAGATACCTGCATTTTTAGCAGTAAAACTAATAAATCCAATGGGAGAAAACCCTCACTAAAAATCTGTCTATCACTCGAATCTCAAAGATCAAAAGATATAAAGTTCAAATGGTTTTTATTCTTAAAAAGGGCAAATATCACAAGATTCTGGGATTTAATTTTGTGAATAAAGCGAATCCTTTAAATAACTAAAACAACTTTAGCCGTCAACATCAACATCATCATCATGAACTCTGTATAATATTCTCTGCATAAAAAATAATTGCTGTTAGGAAACGGCCAATCTAATTATTTCTCGACCAGAAAAAACAAGTAAATATATTTTATTAACTTAAATCCCATCTGGATTTATCCATATTTTTGTCATTCTTTCTTAGATCTTTACTATCTAAAGTCATCTTCCTACTTGTTTCTCTGTTCATATTATATTTATTGATATTCTTCCAAGAGTAGTATTTTTCTTAATAGATTTTCTACCTTTTTGTTTTAGTAATTGACAATTTCATCTTTTCTACAATTACTCTTCCTTTTTTTTGGGGAAAATTAATATCCCATGAGGATTAGTTTTATTGACCAGTAAGAAAAATGGGTAGGTTATTATTTTTTATAAAAAAATTCTTCTGCCAATCTTCCAAGTTTGACTTTTATCTAGAGCCCATATTTTCTTTTTGATTTATTGATTTATCAGTAAATTACTAAAGATTATGGATAGTATTAGAAGAAAAAGATATGAATTTGAATTTGGAAGAAAGTCAACTTGAAATTGTACTCTATAGCGAGCAGATATTTTGCTTACGAGTCAAAACTTATTTCTAAGATTAAATGATGAAATATGTTTTTGGAAAGAAATGCAACTTTCTATTTATTTTGCTAAAACTCCATCTCAATTCAAATAAATCCTTGATATATTTACTCAAAACTGAGGGCTTGGGCTATTATAATATTTTGAGAAGTACTCTCAATTTTATTTTTGTTTAAGTATGAGATATCAAGTTGATTAATATGCTAAAGTACTATTAATATAAGAATAATTAAAATAAAGGAATAATCTTGGAAGACTAAACTCAAAAAAAAGAGATAATTCATGGGTGACTTCGATTTCGTCATTAAGATCAAAGACAAGGCAACTATCTCCAATATCAGCTCACTCAAAGATCATCTTGAGGCTCATCTATTCAAAACCCATTTATTCCCTGGGAATAAAGCTGAGGTGGAGTTAGCAAAAGGATAGCGAATGCTTCTTGTGAAATATGAAGATTATTCATTGCTCCTCTAAAAAGCGGAAGATTTAAAGTTATAGAAAAGAATGCTTGACTAGTATCTCCAAGAAGATTGGTTCAATAGTGAAGAAGCAGCGAAATAAACAAGAACAGAAGAAGAAGTAGCAGAAGAATAAGCTCACAGACATGAAAAGGAAGAGGAATTCAGATCTAACAAAATGAAGGAGTTCATAAAAATCAAACCATTGCTTCATGGCGCTGTCAATCGAATGGAGAATTTCAGGAAATTTCGCTATGTCGATAAACATAAATTCAGTAGGTTTCCTGAGGATCAATAGATCTTTAATAAGCTCTTCACTCCGAGTGAGCAGTTAATGATCAAGCGAGCTATTATTGAGAATATCGAAACAGCTGAAGGCAACATGATAGATATCTACAGAGAAAAAGAACTCATCCATAATGTCGTTCCGCTGCATTAGCGATTGTAAAAACCATAAACCATGGATACAGGAGAAATCCGAAAATATTTCGGAGACAATATCTCCATTTATTTTGAATTCGTCGAGTTTTTCCAAAGATAATTGATTCCACTTGTTATTATCGGATTCTTATTTGGATTTCTCAATCAATTCTTTGGATTCAACTCCAAAACATCGCCATTTGATTCGCTCTACTCTGCTATTGTCATCTTTTGGGCGACATATTTCTATGCGAATTGGCGCAAATTCGAAAAACAATAAGAGATTCTCTCTTGCTCACACAGCTCTAAGATGCTCAAAAAAACAAATAAAATGATTGTTTCTTCGAAGGATGCATCCAACTTCACTGAGAAGATTAACTATGTGACTGGAGAAAGAGATCATCACTTTCCCACAAAAAAACGAATTCTCAAATACATCAAGAGTGGGGTCTAGCTGCTTCCATTTATTTCCCTTGCAATTATCTTCCTTGTTGTATCACTCAACTTCAGAGGCTATGTTGACCCAAGTCACCAGTTCCTTTACTTCGAGTAATTAGTTTCCTTTCTTTTTCTTTTTTTTTCTGACTCAAAACCAAAATCTAAATATTTTATCATCTCTCAAGAAAACTTTTCATTTTGTTCCTTCGTTTGAATTCCATCTTTGTTAACGTAGGAAGCTGTTTGCAATGAGTCAAGAAGGAGGGTTCTTTGACAAGAAAGTGTGGTATAGAAAAATACTAGCAACTATCTTACATGTCAACATTTTCTAAAAGTTGAATTCATTCTACCGAGAAAGAGCTGAAACATCAAGCAAGCAAGAACTCCACTCAACTTAAGTCAAGAAAAATAACTCAATTGTCTTGAAGCGCTTCCTCTTTGAGATGCTGTACACCTTCACTGACCTGTCTTATATTGCTTTTGTCCGATTCGACATTGAAGCACTAAAAAGCGAGCTAATAGCAATTTACTCGGTAGATGAAGTGAGAAGACTCATGACAGAATCAATCGTCCCATATTTTACTAAACTCAAACTCCGCAAGCAGCAAGAGAAGGAGAGAGAAATTTAAGAGAAAAAGAGTGATGAACAGCAGGTCATGCTGAATTATTTCGAAGATTTGCTTTTGGAATTGCAGCTTCCTAAATATGAGCAGTTCGATGATTATCTTGAGATTGTGATCAATTTCGGATACATTACACTCTTTGCAGCTGCCTTCCCGTATGCGCCACTACTTGTTTACTTCTTCAACGCAATTGAGCTATTTTCAGACAAACGCAAGATCTACTATCTCTACTAAAGGCCTGCTCCATTTAAAATTTCAGGGATAGGAATTTGGAATGAAATCATTAATTTAATGGCGATTCTCTGTGTCATTACGAATATCATACTGTTTTCCTTCAGCAGCGATCAAATTGCAGAGTTCTTCCCATAAGCCTTTCATCGATATGGCCCCAAATAAAGTAAAATACATTATTATAGTTATGATTTCTTAGCTCAAAAATCTAATGTCATAATGGTTATTATTCTTCTTTTTCTAACAATATTCAGCATAAGGCAAAGGAAAGTACTTAGTGTTGATCGTATTCATCATTGAGCATTGCTTGTTCATTGGCATTTATTTGCTGAAAAAATATGTGAAATCAAAAGAAGATTGGACATCGATCTACACCCAAAGGAAAGAGTACTACAAAAAAATAAGATTCATTTCACACAACACAGAGAATGATTGAATAATCACAGAAGAACAAATAATTATGTGTTGTTTTCGATTTCAGAGACATCAATCCTCCTGTTTAGATATCCTTTATTTGAACAATTTCTCAAAAATTTATAGCTTTGTTGAATTTTCATTTTAAAATCTTTGTATCTCCTTTTTCTTTTCTAGTTCCTATTTCTCTTTATTTAGTTCCTATTTCTCTTTATTTAGTTCCTATTTCTCTTTAGCTAGTTCTTTTTTCTCTTCTTCTCGCTAGTTTAGCTAGTTGATTGTATTTTAATTGCTGGCTTCTAACAATTTCATTTGTTCTATCAATTATTCTTTCTCATATTTAGTTTTTTTAAGCTCTTCTTATGTCGAAGACAGCTCACCTTCTAATTTATCTCTTTAAGCTTTTAGTTTTTCTGCTTGCGAGTCAGCTTACATCACAATAACTCGATTTTATTTATTCTAAGTTACCACATATTATTATCCCTGTCTTGTAGCATCTAAGCCTTGCTGGTTTTAGGGATAGACCTACTCAGGAATCTATAAAGCTTAAAGAACATATTCCATCTAAGCACAGATATTCACAATGTCACTTCTCATGGCTGGGTCTGGCTAAAGCATCGCCTCTATCAAATTAGCTACATCATCTCTAGTTATCATGCGGAAGCTCTATGCTAAGTTATCATTGCTCATCACAACTCCATTCTTGGCTTCATTTCTCTTACTCATATATGATGTCATTTTTAAGATGTTTTGCCTCACTGCGGGTGGATTTGTCCCAGGGAAAAGATTGACTCCTGTGAGAATTTCATGTGTCATCACGCCTAAAGCCCAAATATCGACTTTAGAGTTGTAATTCTGTGCAGTGTAATTCAACATTTCTGGAGCCATGTAGGAGATTGTTCCAATTTAAGTCTAAGAATAAAAAAAGATAAGTACTTATTCTAACTGCTAGCCTCAAACATAGAATCCTTTACCTAAATGACATTTTCACTCTTCCCGAGACCAAAATCTCCTAGTTTGAAGATATAATTTGTTTAAGATTGGATACAAAACACATTCTCTGGCTTAATATCTCGATGCACTATTCCTAAGCTATGGAGTGCTTTCACGCCTTCTGCGATACTGCGTATGATGTAAATGCCCTGATACATATCAATTCTACCTCCATGTTCTTTTAGAAATCCGCGTAGGTCTCCAGAACACAGTTCCATGACAATATATGCAACTGTGTTTTGATTTTGATTTGATTGGAGCTCACCGGCAGTAGGATATACGTCGATAATCCTAACCAAGTTCTCGCATGGCACTTTCTTTAATCCCTCTGATAGTTAAACCTCCGGAAGGAAGTATGTATTTTCTTATCTATTATCGAGAAATCTTCTGAGTTCTTTGACAGCCACAGCCATTCCTTAATATGTTCCATTGTAGACACAACCGAATCCTCCTCTTCCAAGAGGTTTGCTTGTCTCGATTGTCAAGTATGAAGTGATTTATTTATACATCCTTATTCTTTTGCGCTTAATTAGTAATTTTCTTGATAAGAATCAAATCTAAAAAGAAATCTAGATCAAAGTGTTTCCTTCCTCTGTTTCTTGCTTTTTTCTTTTTAACAATATTCTAAAAATTTTGCTTCAAAAGCCATGAAAACTATCCGCCATTACTTCGGAGAGCACTTGCTCAAACAAGACAAGTATTCCATAACTGAAATAAAACAATTCAAAGTTGAAATACAAGTTGATTTTTGAAGTTGTTAAACTTCAGCCAGACAAATCACTAAAGTGGAAATGATTATTTTATACCGCTGATCAATATGAATTTATCTAAAATTCTCTTTCTTTCGATTATGTTAGCTTGAATTAGGCAACTATTAATACCTCTCAATAATAAATCTCTATCCCCACAAAGAAATCGTATTTCTCCCTGCTTCACCTTCTGAGATAGATTCAAATTAAGTGAAGTTTTTTTGTTTGTCAAAACAGAAAATAAAAAAATATAATTTAGTTTCTTTTTATTAAAGCTTGTATCAAAGTCATCAATTCCTTAAATATTTGTGCTTTGTGATAAGCAATTAAACTAACCCCCTGTTGATTTTCCACTTAGTAATATTTCATATTTTATGAAGGACTCGTCTAATACGCACCGAATAACAATAAAAATAACACAAAACATTAGCTCAAAGTTTAGGAGTTGGCTTGACTTTCTTAACTTTGCCTGGTTTGGGCATCTTCTTAGCAACTGGAATGCTATAAAGCACATCTATCACAGGCTTGAAGTGCTTATTCGCGATATGTCTTTGCATCTTCATACTGCTTGTGAGACAACCATGAGCTTGCAGACTCAATGGCTCAAGATAAACTTGCTTTGCTTGCTCGAACGACAGCAAACCTTCTTTCTTTCCATGCGATTAGATGCTCTTTTTATAGAAATCGATAATTGGCTAGCTCTTGCATAGCTATTCCAGAGTCAGATTCGCAGAGAGTCCAAGTGCATTTCCAATATTTCTTATTTCAACAGGGTTTGGGACAATGATACCTACACAATAATCCTTCAAGGATTCACCATACAAGAATGCTTCCGCGACACCTCTGCATCTGACATAGATATTTTCGACTTTCTCTGGCGCAATGTACTCTCCCTAGCTGAGTTTGAAAATGTTTTTCTTTCTGTCGATGACTTTAAACCCACCGTTGGGTAGCATAACACCGACATCACCGGAATGCATCCAGCCATCTTGATCGATTGTTTCTTTTGTTTTCTCAGGTTGCTTGTAGTACGACTCGAAAATACTCTCTCCTCTCGTGCATATTTCACCTCTTGGTGTGGGGTTTCCTATTGCATCAACATCTGTAGCGAAGTAGCTCATTTCTGGCACATCCATGAGTTTCATTTCTAAGCTTGGAAGAATTCCTCCAACATGTCCTGATTCAGGATCAAGTGCAATCGTAAGAGACTTAACTCCAGTTGCTTCTGTCTAGCCATAGCCTTCTAAGACTGGGCATGAAAGTATAACCTTGTAGAACTCGAGCACCTTGCGAGAAATAGGAGCTGAGCTGCTTAAACAGATACGAATTCTTCCTCCGAAGATCTTCTTTAAATCGTCGAACATTAACCTATTTGATAAAAGTTAAAATATCCACATTAGTTTAGCATAAAAATGATCGTAAAATTAAATGAGTTACTTATCTAGATCTGGATGGGAGTAATTAAAGTTGCTCATGATTCCTTGAAGCTTAGTGTTTACTGCATTGTCGATTTCAGCTTAAGTGAATCGTTCTCTGAGATGCATCATCGAGTAGTCAAAATATTTGTTGAATATCCTTGGCACAGAGATGAACACTGTAGGTTAAGCTGCTTAGATGTCGGTGAGTAATTCCTGCACATTTCCATTGAAGAACGCTATTTTTGTTCCAGCATACCAGCAAGTGCAGTTCACGAATCTCTCGAAGATATGAGGAAGAGGAAGATATGACAGATGAGTGTCAGTTGGGTAGTATGCGAAGTCACTCAGCTGCTGTGTTGTGATCGATGCGACGACATTCTTATGGCTGATCATCACTCCTTTAGGGTTGCCTAAAGTGCAGAAATAACAAAGATGAAGAAAATAAATTGGTTTAATTACAGAATAATATCAATTTATTACCTGTTGTGCCTGATGTATAAGAAAATGTGAAGCAAGATGAAGGTAGAACAGTGCGTTTTGCTTGGGGATACTGTTTTCCTACTCGCACGATTTCAGGCAGTTCAAAGAAGTTTAATCCTTTCTCCCTGACTTATCTTCTCACTTCATCCGAAATTGAATCGAAGCATATCACATTCTTCAGATGTTTTAACTCCAATAAACAAAAATTATTGCCTTCTTCCCCCCCAAATTTCCTGATAGTATTTATCAAATTAGAATCAATAAGTTTTTCTTTTTGTTATTTTTATTTAATTTACAAAAATAATCCAGATTAAGGAACTCAAATTCATTTTTGAAAGAGGGAGAACCACTTTGCAATAGAATTTTTTGTGTATTTTGTTGATGAAGAAGTATTTTTCTTAAGAATCTATTGTTGAATTGGATTTGAATATTTAAGAATTCTTCTTAAGTAACTTTTCGCTTTATTCTGCTTTTAGTTTTAATTAAAAAATCTAGATTTAATACTATTAGACATGTGTTCTAAAATAATGAAGAGTCCTCTCTCTCCTCAACTTTTGTTTCTGGATGATTTATTCATTTTTGCTAAATCAGGAACTATATATATCAATAAATTTTTAAGGTAATATAACAACAAGCCGGTATAGCAAAGTGGTTAATGCGTCTGCCTCGTAAGCAGAAGGTCGCCAGTTCGAATCTGGCTGTTGGCTCACTTTTTAATTTATTTAAATCGCTTATAATTTTTTAATATTTTGGGAAATAACAACGACTTTAAATTAATTATTTTATCTAACAAAATGAGCGAGCAGCTGCTGAAATAAGAAATCTTGGTGTGGAAAGGGATAAAAGGAATTAATAGCTTCTATTGGTTTTATTCTTTAGGAATTGAGAAATCACCTTAATTCTTGTAATTAACTAACAAAGCCTGTATAGCACAGTGGTTAGTGCATCTGCCTTGTAAGCAGAAGGTCGCCAGTTCGAATCTGGCTACAGGCTCACTTTTTATTGATTTTTTTTTGGAGTAAATTTCTAAATCTCCTAGCCTGCTAAAATATGCTTGCTTAACTTGATAAAAAAATACTAAACAAATATCCGATAATGTAAATACGAACAGAAATAAGAGAGAGGGGGGAAACAGAGAGCCTATAGAAAGGATTAGGAACCTTTTTGGCTTTAAGTAGATGACCATATTTGCTGCTCATATTTTTCACTCAAATTTTAGATCGTCAATCGAACGTAAAGTACACCCCATAGCACATAAAATAAGGCAAATTGGGAGCAATTAAACATTTAAAGTTCATCAACTTAAGAAGAGAAAAATAGCTAAATTGTTAAATAAAACAAGAAAAATAGAAACTAAAGTGAATCAAGAGTGTTTTTCAAAATAGTTCAGAGACCATCTCTCTCCTCAATGAATTATAACTAGAACAATAACTTCAATTACACCAATCCAAATGTGATACCAATGACTCTCAACCAGCCAGCAGCGAACTAGCAATACAACCCATACACCACTAACAATCAGCCTAATGCATATTCCATTCAGCA
>Ga0302285_10000282_pt1 | contig 29457 bp, 22 predicted proteins | sample III_Fen_E2_2_FD_200455 | JGI IMG/M metagenome (GOLD analysis project Ga0302285, IMG submission 200455) | Peat permafrost microbial communities from Stordalen Mire near Abisko, Sweden - III_Fen_E2_2 | ecosystem: Environmental > Terrestrial > Soil > Wetlands > Permafrost | place: Sweden: Abisko... | reverse complement strand
GAGAAGACAAGACAACCAGGGTGCTTAAGAACGCTATCTGAAAGGAGATTACGAAAATAAAAGAATAGAAGGAGCGTTAAGTTGCTTATTAGCAATATCGTTATTAGAAAATTGATTTATTATATTATTATCTGGCACTTCGCTAAGTTGTAATGGCTGTTCTTGCTGCTCCTCCTCCTTACTGCTCTTTGAAATGATGGTTTATTGTCTCTCTAGGAGCGTTGGTCGTTTAACAATTTTTGTGCCTTTCTTAAAGTATCTGTTCTTTCTCTTCTCTAAGCTCTAGAAAAAGAAATTAAAACAGAATTAGTAATAGTTGTTAGTTAGCCAAAATTGCTTCAAACAAAGAAGAAAAAAAACTGCTTTTTGTTTTGTTATCCTTTATTTTACTTGTATTAACTCATCTTTCTCTGCAATCCTTTGCAGCTGAAGTGCATTTTCTCGCAATGTTTTTTGCTAATCATATTATCTGGTGACTCTGTCTTTCACGACTCTCTCGAGATCTTTAATATTCCCTGTTTCGCTTTCGATTGTCTTCATCATTTCCTCAAGGAGAGCGGACTGGGTTTTAGGAAGAAGAAGAAGAAGAAAAAAGCGATTTTATATGATAAAAATAATGAATTTCAAGAAATGATAAAATATGTATCTCCTGACCTTTTTCTTGAGTATGTCTAGATGAGCTTGGAACTTCAGTAACAGTGGCTAGTTCGAGTTAAGCTGCAGTTTATCAAGTTACTTACTTGCGTGCTTCAATGCATAAATCTCAACAAATTCCTTTATGAGCGTTTTTAAATGACTAACCCCGAGTTTTAAGAATGCATAAACTTTCTGCACACCATCTAATCCAGTTTCAACTACGAGAAAGTCCTTTGCGAGGGATTAGAGGATCTCCACGAAGGAGTTCTCAAGTTCATTCAAAGATGCTGCAGATGAAAAAGAGTAGATTGGGTTGCTGGAGAGCAAGGAAATACCTGATAGATTAGTGAGATACCTGAACTTTTCTTCGTTTTTACTGTGAGAAAAGCAATCAAATTGTTAATCGAAATCGGTTCATTTCTTGGTTATTATTATTACCCAAATGACACATTTTAGAATAGCTGAAAGACTTATTTTTCTCTAAGATTGATCTGCTAATTGAGCTATGCATATGATGTTTCATACAATGCAAGGAATGATTTATGTAACTTGAATCTCCCTGCTCGCTAGTGAAACTAACTCTGTGTGGATGTTCTCAATGATGATAGACTTGTCATGATGTTTCCCATGGATTGGAACTGCTCATAACTGACTAATGATTCAATCCCAGATTTATGATTATTCAAACAATCATCCATAGAACGCTTTAAATCAGCTGCGATAGATTTATTCGCTGGAATCATTACATCTATTAGTGTCTCATTGTTGATCTCCTCGACTAGGAGAGTTGCAAATCTCACAAAGAAGATAAGAAAACACATAAGAAATAAAAATAATCAAACCCCAATATTTTTTCTTTTACTTGCAAAAAGTCGATGCATTGATTGGAATACCTTGGAACTATTTAACATTTGTAGGTAACCCAATGATCCTATGAAATTTCCCTACATCACTATCTCTTTTATCATCTAAATACCCACTTTTCTTATTGCTGAGTTTCATGAATTAATATGTTCCCTTTCCTTTTTTTCCTGAGGAAGATACTTTGTATTGCAGATCATTGTAACGATGAGGATGCCTTCCTCCTGATGAAGGTGTATGAAGTTCATTTTAAAACTTTGGTTTACTGAAAATCGAGAGATCTTTGTTGGCATTTATTTTGGGGGTATTTTATTATGTTCCTGCGAATCTTTATTATGGAATTCCAGTAGAAGCGAAGGATGATGGCTTAGGTAGATTGTCAGCATTTGGGAGTAAAATAAATGGAGTTGAAAGAGGCATAACAGGTTCATCTGGCTCTTCGGCATCTTCTTCTTGCCGAACAAAACATTGAACACTCCTGAATCCTTGTTTGAGTAACTTTTTGAAACAAAACATGAAAAAGAAAAAATAAATCTTTAAAAATATCTTTTTCAAAAATTCTCTAACCTTTTTAAGTTTCAGGAGCTTGTGATTAGGGGTTTTACTATTATTCTTAGCTGTATCCATTTCGTTTGACTGAATTTACAATAAAATGTTCTCGAACTCAAAATCATAGTCAAACTATTCATCTTGATTTCGTTAGTAAAAAGTATCATTATCCGGTGAATGCAGAACTACCAAACCAGGCAACGAATCGGAAGCTGTACCTGTATGATCCAGCATTGAATATGGCAACAGATTAGATAATTCCACTAAATAATCTAACTCTGCATGTATTGTCTGTTGAATGTCTTTTGTAGAAACAAACAGTAATACATCACTTAATAGCATAGTTAGCAATTACAGCTTCATATTCACTCTATCTGACTTATCTATCCCTTGAACATCGAGTAGAAACGTGTGCATTTTCGACAAAGGATGGTAAATTGGTTGACTCCACATGATAGCACCTTCTGTTCCGATCGCTTCTTTTGAGCTTCTCTCATAGAATTTCTTGGGGTTTAAGTTTTAACTTAAGAGAAGTTTATTTAGAAATGTGCTTTTGCCTGTTGCAGGCAAGCCATGTACAGCTGCAAAGCTGATGTTACCTTCGTATTTTAATAACACCTTCAAAAACATTGAATTGAGACCAAAGAAAAACAAATGGAAAATTTGAAGAAAAAAGGAAGAAATAGACATCTTGTACCTCTTCAAGGAGATCGGAATGCAAAATTAAGTTGCCTTCTCTGATTTCAATGAGCTCCACTGGACGGCCAGTGAGAATATCGCCTTTAGCATCACGGAGTATTATGCTTTTCTGAGAATAAAGGTATTAAAAATTAATAATATTTTTCCAGTGGATTTGTTTGAATTCTTGAATCAATCTCATAATGGCTAGCTTACAGAGTCATGATTAGGATATTAGAAGGGCTACTGCAGTAGTTGTTGTTATTTCTGTTATTTAGATTTCTTTTCTAACCCGTGATCTTCAAATAAATTTGGTATTTCATGCTTTTTCTCTTCTTCAGAAGTAATCAAATGATCAGAGGATGGTTTCGAATGATGATGCTGTGTCTGATGCTTCTTCGAATGGCTTAGTGATTACACTGAAGGAGACTCTGGAACTTGCTGATTATTCTCATATTATGAGTCTAGTTCTTGTGAAAAAGTATAATGTTTGGAATTATTGCGCTGCTTAAATGAGTTTTTTTGATCAACTGGTGCATGTGCATGAACTGGTGATCCAGAGAATTCTTGAGACCGACGGAGAGGTGAAGCGTTGAAATGATTATGATTGCTGGGAAGACTCAAAAGAACATCTTAGATTTTGTTTTTCTGTTTTTGTTTCTGTTCCCCTTGCATATAAATCAAATAGGTTGTCCAACCTTCTTGGAGTCTCCCTCAAGAATCCTTGGTTTGATTCTGTGTGTGCGTGTGCTATTTTCTCTCCTATTAAATGCGTTAAAGAATTAAGATTTGTGGGTGTAATAGGAAACGAAATATCTAAGGAAGTCGTAAAATAACAGATGATGCATCGATTATTTGTAATTACTGTGTTCTCTTAAGGGGATTGACAAAAAAAGTCGTTTATTTGATTAAGAAAATCAAATTATAACCATCCCCCATTCTCCCAAGAGATTATTATCTGCTTTTTGCTAATAATCAAAAGTTGGAATCATTTTAGCCCAAAGCATTTTGTTGAGGGAGATTGCGAGAGAAAGAAAAAAATCTTCTCCTCCCCCATTTATAAGAACAAAATCAGGAAATGAATTAAATCCCTTTCACATATCACAAGATATCTTCATGAGGTAGATGATTTTTGGATGTTTTAAACAAAATCAAAAAATCATTTGGAAAACAGTGAAATATAAATAAAGAATAAATCTAATAATAATGATAATAATTGTATGCAAAAATAGGGTTATTAGAGCTTTAGAGCTTCTTTTTCCCTATGGATCAAATGACTGAATTATTTCCTAAGAGAAAGTGCAAAATATCGGTTCAAGCACTTGGTAGTATTTCATCATCAAAGATGAGCTACCTTTGAAATTACTGCTATTATTATGACATTTATCCAGCAAGTATTTACGATCTTTGTGGTTATGTACCCTTGGAGCTGCTAGATTGATTTGAACAACTGGCAGAGGTTGTCACACTGTCTAGGTCTCTTAATTAAATTTGTTTCTTGAAATCCGAAGCGCAGATATTAGTATCCTTGCAATTACTTGGAGAAAGGCATCCACTGCTAGTAGGAGAAATTTGTTCCTTCTTTTGAATGTCTGAAGCCTCCTAAGGATAATTTTCTAAAGGTATTTCATCAGTATTCTATCCTGCCCTTGAAATTTCATTCTAAGGAAGATCTTTTTCCAGCATTGATGGTTGGTTTTACGAATTATCTTCAATTTCCCTGAAAACTTCGAACAGATTATTTGTGTTATTCAGTGGTTGTTAACAATCTTGCGAATTTATCAAGACGTTTGGAGCTATTTCATTTATTTTTTCTGCTGATAAAGATGGCTTTTCACCTTAGATTAGCATCTATTTATCGTTTATTGTTGTTGTAATTGTCTATTAGATTTCTGCTTAAACTTACTTTTAAAACCTAGCGTTTTTATTTGCTGGATGAAAAGCTGAGTTAATCGAACTAGCAAAGCACTTATTGTTAGTAGTATTTGGCTATATTGACCCTGTTGAATTTCCCCCTGAAACTAACCTCAGCAATCCAAGCTTCTCTTCTTCACCATTAGCATCTTCCCCATCAACATTCCTTCTACTCTAAATACTTTTATTTCCATTATCACAGTTTGATGCAATTATTTCTTCTTCTCCCTTGAATAGTTTTAAAAGTAAATTAATACATTTAGCTGCCAACCCAGCATCTAAAGTCTCATCAGTCTTCTCTTCAGATTGGCTTATAATTGCGTTCTCAGTTTTATTCTCAATCCCATTTTATTCAAGCAGTTAATTTATTTTATCCAAAGTACTTTTGTTATTTTCCTAAAACTATCCATTATTTTTGCTGTTTTCATTGCAAATCTGCTCATCCCTGCAGTTAGGTATAACACTACCTCCAATTCTATTACTGTTTGACCTGTTCACTGTCTTGAAAGCAGAATTATTGGATCTATTCAAACTCCCTGGAATTTAAGTTTAATTTGTAACAGGAAAAAGAGTACCATTTCTATTATTATCAATAGTGGTTCCCGAAGACACCTAAGCTCTCCCTACCTTGGATATTACTAATTAGCACTTAGAATCCCTTTCAGATTATTTATTCTTCATTGGAAATGGCTTAGAATCACTGATAACATCATGTGAAGCATTTAAATTAAGACAATTAACTCCAATTTGATTCTCCTTTGATGAGTTTTCGAACTCTTACAGCCCCATCACTCCAACCCATTGAAAAGCTGGCTTATTGGTTTTATTTAGTTGGATCTTCTTTATCAGTCCGAGGGATTTAAACACATTTGCTATGTCATAAAGTCGGCGAATCTTTAAAAGATAAAACAACAACAAAAAATGTTAAAATTACATAAAATGATATGAAAAAAATGGGGATTACTTTAGTTTTGATCTTTTGCTATTCGCAGTTTATTGGCGACAACTTTCTTGCTGCTTCTTCAAGAGAAAGAGTCTCTTTGTAGCTCAAGAATAGCTTCAAAAATCCAATAGATAAAATCTCTAATGATTTCTCTTTTTTCTCATTAAGTTCACCGACATCTTCGATATCTTCATGTTGCTGCTGTTCGTTGTTGCTCAGCTAATTGAAAAAGAATAATTCATTGTTAATCTGATGTGTTTTGATGCTTTTAAAAGGTTACTTCAGCAATGGTTTGAAATATTTAATTGAATCCATTCCATATGTAGTTATTTTTGCCTCTTCTTGTGACTAATTTGAGACTTTCTAAAATATTGATAATATCATAGATTCTCCTTCTTTCTACGTCTAATTATTATGTGATTTTATCTAAAGATATCATCATTTCTTCGCGCTGCAGGAATATCGTTAGAAACTTTTTAGAGAGTTCCTCTAAACTTTTCTCTCTACGATTGTATTATTCACCTCGCAGGGGATCAAAGACCTTGCATTTCGAATTGTCCGAAGAAATCATCTCATGAGAAAGTTCAATTTCCGTTGGCTGCTCATCTAAGAACAAATCTAATTTGGTGTCAGCATAATCATTACTCAGGGGGATGTTTGTGTTAGATTGTTAGGATAATAGTTATTGCTGCTAGAGCTGAGATACTTGTGGATGTAGTTTAGATGATTTTAGTAATTTCTGGGAATTCTATGAAGAAGATTTTTAGATTTTTAAGAATTTATCTTAATTTAACTGAGAAGGTTCAAATGACAATGTTGGAGTAAATAAACTGTTGTTTTGTTTATCTGCAGAAAACCCTTGGATGGAGAATAGCTCTTCGTCTTCAAAATCGTTATTCTAAGAAGGATTACCATTTATGGACTCATCCAGTTAGTGATCTTACGTATTCAACTAGAAACTAGGAATGTTTAAAAAATTGATCAAGTTATTTTCTTAGAGAAAATGAAGATGGTGCTGTTGAGTCAGTGCAGCTATTGCAGCTGATGTTAACGCGCTTTAATGAAAGTTTGTAGTTTTCTTCTTGATTATTGGAGTAGGAGGAATAATAGGAGGACGAGGAGAACTGAGTTTCTTCCTTGTTTTTTAAGAAGAAAATAATAGGTTATTTTCATAACAAAAAACACAAGATTTGTGATAAGGCAAATAAAAGGAAAGAATAATAAACATTCCCAAAAGAGCAAATCAATGTGATTAATTAATACACCATATCCCATGAATTCCACCAGTTTATTTTAGTGAATTTGGCGGAATGCGAAAATAATTAATTAATTAATCTCTTAGCGAGAGAAAAGAGAAAATAATACAAGAAGAAGAAGAAACTGCAAGATTGAATTAATAATAAATAATCAATCTGAGTTTGCATTTGGGATGGCTTTTGATAAATAGAAAGTATGCGTGTAGGCTATGAGCACAGAAAAAAGAAATAACTACTCTATTTGCATTGGCTATGAAGAACAGTTTTGTTTTGCATTTCCCTCCATTCATTTTTCAGAAAATGATTATTAATTTGGATTGGTAATTGATATCGGTTTACTTGATTGTTGTAGTTGAGGAACGCTTAATGAGTTTAAAGATCTGTTTGTGCTTGTTCTTGATTTTAACAATTAAATCTAAATTCAATTTGCTGGAAGTTATCTGTGATGGCTATGGAGCTAAATTGCAAGATTACTAAGAATCAATCTGAGGTTCTAATTATTGTTCCATTTGTATATTAGAGTCCTCCATTCGTTTAGAAAAAGAGCAAGTTTCAATAAATTCTGTAACAGGACTGAAGTTGTTCGTTAAGAAATAGTCTCTGTGATTTATTATGGAGGTATTCAGCGATTTTGAAGGTCAAGAGAAAGGATTGCAGAAGTTATTAAGATCTTTTTCCCCCTTCTTTTCTTTGTTGCTATTGCACTACAAAATAAGGAATAAACTACAGTAATAATGAATTTTAAATCTTTGTTCTTGACTCTTCTTCGTGCATTATCTCCCGCTTTATTATATATTCACTCTCTTTCTCTTAGATTGCAGCTGGGTTTATTAATATCCCCTTGTGAAATATAAATCTTAATTTATTTATACAATATTTCAAATGAACTAGTGAGGAAAATATAAATAAAATAAAATAAAATAGGGATAATCTATTTTAACCTTTAAAAGTCATTTCGCTGGAAAATGCTTCATAAAAAATACAATTAAATCTAGAAACTAAAAGATCATATTAAAGTGCTTAAAATTAATTAATCCCTCCTTGAAATTTATCTTCAACGGTGAATAGGGTTGTAGTTCTAATAATTAACCCTTCTCTTTCCTTGCTCGACACTAAATATTATAAAAAAACAATTGATCTTTTCATTCCAAGATACAAAGTTCAAATATATTTCGGAAGTTCAGAAAAAATGTAGCAGGATTTAGAGTAGAACAATATGATCTCGATGAGACCACCAAAGATCAAAAACAAGGCGGCTAATCCAATCTAAATTACAGCTGAGTAGCTCCTTCAAAGGGCATTCTTAGATCGTAAGAAACCATTCGTCTAGCAGGATTATAAGATCAGAGATGAAGATGATCTGAATGAGATCAAACAGAGGAAAAGGAAGGAGTTTGAAAACAAAATACGTCATCAGCGCTTTCACATGGGACACTGGATCAAGTATGGATATTGAGCAAGATGGTGATTAAGCCAATAATAGCATTTGTGTTGTTTGGTTCTTTTTTCATCAGAATATTTTTGACTTATTTTTCAAACTTTTCATTTAGATATGCAGTTTTTGAAGAAGGCCTCTAAGAGTTTAGAAGAGCGAGAAGTGTTTACGAGAGAGCACTGGAGGTAGATTATAAGAATATTTCTGTTTGGTTGAAGTACGTGGAGATGGAGATGCGACATAAGTTTATTAACCATGCTAGAAATGTCTTCGAAAGAGCTATTGAGTATCTCCCTAGGGTAGATTAGTTCTGGTATAAATACGCCTACATGGAGGTAAAAACAATTTCAACAAGGATAATTTGGAATAGTTCTTGATTGAGATTGATTAATCTGTTTGAAATGGATGTGATTTTTAGGAGATAATTGGGAACTATGCTTCTGCACGTAAGGTCTTTCAGAGATGGATGGAGTGGAGACCTGAAGAGAAAGCATGGCTTTCGTTTCTATCTTTCGAGCAGAGGATGGGAGAGATATAGAATGCCCGTCAAGTTATGTATAAGTACGGCTAGATATTCATTTATCTTTTTTGGTTTCATTTTTCAATAAAAAATTTATTATTTTAAACTAACTTATTAGTTACATGGACGCCTTTCCGCGCCTAAAGACATACATAAAGGTTATTAAGTTTGAGGTTAAACTCGGATATAAGGTTGAGGCACGCTAGTTATTCGAGAAAACACTAGAGGAATTGGGCTAAGAAGCACTAAAGGAGGAGTATTTCGTGAATTTTGCTAGATTTGAGATAAAAAATCAAGAATTCGACAGAGCAAGGGAGATCTTTAAATTTGGGCTGGAGAATATTCCCAAAGATAAGTCCAAGAAATTGTATGAAGAATACTTAAGCTTTGAGAAATAGCATGGCACGAAGGACGATATTGATGAGCTGATATTCAACGAACGTAGACTTCACTACAAGGTACGAAATAAAAAATAATTTCCTTCTTGAAACTCATGCAAAAATGCAAATATTTTTTGGATTACCTCAGAGATTGATCGTTGAGAATAAGATGAATTACGATGCATGGTTTGACTTGGTGAATCTGGAAATAGCGACTGGAAATATCGCTCGAACACGAGACACGTTTGAGAACGCTGTGAAGAATGTTCCTTTAGCACCTGAAAAAAGGCTCTGGAGGAGATACATCTATTTATGGTATGACTATGCAACTTTCGAAGAACTCGAAGCAAACGATCCATTGAAAGCTCGAGAAATCTATGAGAAAGCGTTGAAACTTGTTCCACATAAACTATTTACATTCTCGAAGCTCTGGATCATGTACGCTCACTTTTAAATCAGACATGACAGTCTCGATGATGTAACGAATAATTCACAGTTCTTTACTTTTGGAGTTTTTGATACAAGAAAAATAAGGATTTGGAGTTACTTGAACTTTGATTTTTGCATGTTTTTAGGCTAGGAGAATTTTCGGTACAGCGATTGGAAAATGCCCTAATGATAAGCTATTCAGAGAGTACATTGATATGGAGTATAAACTTGTGAATATTGAAAGAGTCAGGACAATTTATGAGAAATATATCACTGTTTTCCCTGATAACCCCGATCCATTTATTCAGTGGGCAGAGATGGAAAAGAGTTTGAATGAAATCGACAGATATCGGGCTATTTTTGAGCTTGCAATCTCCCATCCAACGATGAGTATGCCTGAAAAAGTATGGAAGTCATATATTGATAACGAGATTGAACTGGAAGAATATGAGAATGTCAGAAGATTATTTGAGGAATTACTCTCAAGATCCAAGAATGTTAAGGTAAAGGGAAATGGGAATATGAGAGATAGGGAGGGAAAATAGTTATGCCTTCGACGATTTTGGTTAACTTTTTTCTTTTAAAATCTGTTTTTATTGTCTAGATTTGGTTGAGTTATGCTTCCTTCGAAGCTAAAATCGATTAGAAGGATAAATTCAGAGGCATCCTACAAAGAGCTGAAGATTTCTTCAAAGGAGAAAGAAACATGAAAGAGGTAACTTTTTATTTTGTGTGACTTGCCTTAACCCATTCATTTCTGAAAATCTTTTAGGAACGAGCAATTGTCTTGGAAAGCTGGAAAAGGCAAGAAGAGAAATTCGGTGATTCTGCTGCAATTGCTTCAATTAACGCAAGACAACCTAATAAAGTTAAGAGAAAAAGAAAAATCACAGCTGCAGAAGAAGAACCATAGGATGAAGGAGAAGAAGCAGGTAAAAAATCTAATTTGATATTTTTCGTTTCTTTTTATGAATTCTTCTTATTAATTTAAGATCCCATTTATATTAATAATCATTCTAATTATCCATTATTATTTTTAGGTGAAGAGGAGTACTACGACTATATTTTCCCTGGAGAAGAAGATGGCCAAAACTTAACCAAGATTCTGCAGAAAGCAAAGCAAAAGGCTTTAGAGAAAAAGTTGCAATAAGAAAAATTAGCAGCTGCAGCTGCTGCTGGTGCAGGCCCTGGTGCCTCTGTATCTGCTGCTAGTTAGCAGGCACAATTATCTTAATAAGAACCTGCTCAAGAAAACTGATAAGTTTAAGAATGAAAAAATTAAATATCTTTTGTATTTATTTGTTTTTGTTTTTTATGTAAAAATCTTGCATTTCAAGAATTTCTCCTTGATTAAAAAGGTATCAGGTTTTTTAATGAAGTGAGAATACTCTAATTATTTGTGGGTTAGTTTTAATTAAAATCCGTTTTTTATTTAAGAAATAGCAATAATGTAAAAAAAATCTTCCATTCTTTTCTATCAATTATGTTTTGAAGTTTCACAAGTAACTAAAGAATTAATTAAGTTATTGATATTTTGCAAGATACTAAATATGTGTGGAAAGAAGTTACATAAAACAGTATTTCATCTCAAAATAATACTCCATAAATGATTGAAGTTTGCTTAAAGGAACAAAGAAAAAAATAATACTTTGCAATTTCATTAAGGGAAGTGGAGTTTTTTCCTAAAATGGATGAGTTTATAATAAAATTAAGTTCGCCCTTAAACATTCCCTTTTGAAAATACTACAAATCTAACAAACCCTTGCAATAATCATAAGCTAATATTGAAAAAGCTATTTATTTATTATTTGGTTGCTAGTTGTGTTATTTCAGAGGAAGGTTTCAAAATTGTTGGGGTAAAGCTAGTCAAGCAAAAAGAGAGAAAATAATAAGATAGGTTGATAGCGTGAAGTAGCAGTAACAGAGACTAGGAGGAGGAGAAGTAGCAGAACTAATATTTTCATCGCGAATATGAGTGAAACCCAGGATGATTCTGCAATCTTGCGATATGGTTAAATAGTACTTTTGCATTATTTTGACGATGAAAACGGGTTCATCAGCGCTGATGGACATGTCAAGAAAAACGTTTAAATGAAGGGTTATGGGAAATATTATTCTTCATGGTACGCTGCAAAGAACGAAACGAAGGAGATCAACAAGAATGATTTCTCAAATTGTCTGTTCTAGATATTCCCGAAAGTTGTCAACACATAGAAAACCAAGATCATCAAGGAAATTGAGACCTACAGAGCGCAGAAACTCAGAGAAGAAGACAAGAATGAAATCACCAAAGAAAAACTTCAGATGCTGGATTTCACTTAGCCTGTTGAAAAGAATCCTAATGACAAGCCAGGGAACGATAAAAAGAATGCAAATAATAATCAGGGACCGTCATAAGGAGCGCCGATTCCTGAAGAAGACTAAGAAGATAAAGATGCGTTGCTGAAGAAGATTTACAAGTATTAGCTCACCTTGTAGAATGAGTTTAAATACAATGTGGATACTTTCGAGAACAACAAGAACATTCCGCTGAGTTTCTCCCAGCCATTTTAGCTGCTGCATCTGAATTCTTCAAAGTTTCTCGCTTGCAATTTCAATGAAAGCAGATATGAAAAAGAAAACTACGAAATCGCGCTGGAGGAGTATTCATCTGATTCGACGCTCTTCAAGATCGTGCCGGCATTTAAATATCAAAAGGATAGCTCCGCTGTAAGGATAATTAAAAGAGTTTTATATTGAGATAAAGTCAAAATGCGTTTTTTGAAAAGTTTCAAAACAAAAAAAGGAAAATACATTTTTTAGAGCATTTTTTCGTTACATTTTATTCATTTTGCGTTCGTTCTTCTTCTTTTTCCAAGATGATAAGAGAAGGTGATTGTGTTTGGATAGTCCGTGCTATTCCTTTCAATAACAAGACAATTCACATCCATTGCTCGATGGAAATAAGTGAAATGAAAAGACGTACATAAATACAAAAATAGATTGCACATTAAACGTTCTTGAGTGCTAGCAGCATTCAAATGTCAGCTTAAACGCCATACAGAAAAAAAGCACTCACCAAAGGAGATCAGAAAAGCAAAGCAAATTAAATACCTAGCGATACAGTAAGGGAAAAAGACAATACTAGTATTGATAAGAGAGAACTCAATGGATGTTTGGAATAAGCTACAACTTTGCAGTTTAAAATTTTCTAGGATTCTGAGAGTATAAAAAGTAAGTTTTTGAACTGCGGTGATGCTATTTGGTTGCATCATTCAGAAGCAAACTCTGCTCTGTCCTTGATTAGGAGGGAAAGAGGTACAACTAGGTATACATTCACGTCCTTGCATTTAGAAACATGGATAGCTAAATCGAATCTAGAGTTATTTGTCGCGTAGACGAAGGAGAGTGGTTCATTTGAAGATTACAGTGGGAATACCTTTGGACTTTGGGTGATAGAAAATGTGAATTTTCAAATCGGTGGATAAGTGGAATATGGTGTTGGATATAGATTAAAACATATGTCAACAGGGTATTATCTAACAGTGATAGACGAGAATGCATTGATGATAGATTAGAAGTTTAAGGATTTATATGAGGAAGAACTGCAGGCATAAAAGAATAACTCAAGTAAGCACTCGAAACAGATAAATAAAGGTCGATATGATACGGAAGAAAAAGAGGAATAATCGGAAAAAGATGAGGAAGAAGATGATGAAGAAGAAGGGTAAATTGAGGAGGCTCCAGAGATGAATGAGGATGAAGAAGGTAATGAAGAAAAATTAGATGAAGTTGTTGAAAATATGGATTAGTAGAAAGATGAAGATATTGAAGGAAGAAGTAAGAGAAACTTTGAGAGCAATTTAACAACTGCAAGGACAGGTGATTCAACGAATAAGAATCAAGCTATGTTGTTAGCTGAGGAAACGAAGAAGTTAAATAAGATAAAGCCGAAAAAGAAAAAGAAAATCGATAAAGAAGCTGAGTTGAGAGCATTAAAGATGAAGATGACGAAAAAATGGAAATTAAGTTTAACTACAAATGCAAATGATCCATTTGCGTTATTTTAGTTCTTTGCGTTGGGGACATCAGCGTCGATTTATGAACAATATGTAGAATAAGGGAATTTTGTTTTCTTGAGAAATATCGAGTCGAAATAATGGTTGGATGTTGTGAATCTTCTCCTGTCTTAGCAACCTGATAACGCAGATATTCCTGCATAAATGAAGAACTTCCTGAACTAAAACTAATTGTCGGAATTCAACTAAAACGACTCGTTATCTGCATTTTCACCTTTAAGACCTGTTCTGAAAAGTGAATAAGCTGAAAATCAAGTTTTCAAGTTATTTTAGATCCCCTCAAATGAAGTCTGGGAAGCTAAGTTTGTGATGAGTTGCTCGAATGTCCTGCTCAAGTTCTTGCTAAATCAGCAGACTCTCAACAATCTTTGCAACACAGGGGATGAAATCGCGATAAGAAATGCAAAAGCAAAAATCAAAATATCCAGAACTTGCATCTAGAACATTAATAATTTCTGCTCCAACAGACTGCTTAACTTCCAGCCAGAGTAGAAATTAGGTGTACCAAATCCAAGGAGATAGAAGCTACTCCGAGAACAATATTACATTGATTTCCTTGTAAATAATACAATTTTTAAGTTTTTTTTTATGAAATATTCTCACTAATGAATTTGCTTGTTGAAGGTAAAAATCCTTGAGGACTTACTCCCGAAATAAGAATTAGAGCTCTGGGTAGAGTACTAACTTCTGGAAAAAGAAAAAAAAGAAAAAGACCATGAAAAACACTAAACCGATGACGAAAGCGATGATGAGGAAATCCCCGAAAACAACAGATTCAAAAATGTTCCTGGGTTTGGAACTTCCTAGAAAAGAAAGAAAAATAAAATTAGCCACACCAAGGTCTCTCGACTGTCTTCCAGAAAAGACCACGCGAACTATCTCAAGGAAAAAGTCGACATGGCTAAAGATATCTACAATCTCTTAGTAACTCTATGCAAAAACAACGAGACGAACGAAGAATACACTTTCAAGTTGATCCCTTTCTTTTAGATTCACTGCAAATACATCCCTGAAGCGATCGACTGTTTGATCAGCTTAGTCTCGAATAATGAGAAGATTCTTTATGCTCTATCAGACACACTAAAAATCGATTTTGACTATGAAAAGAAAGAAGAAGACGAAGTGTTTTAGAAGAAAGCTGTGTAGATTATCATTAATCTTTATGAAAATGATAACGAAAGATAAGGGATGAATGGTGGTAATAATTTTAATAGTGAAGGAAAGATGCCATTTAGGCAGCATGAGAAGATAACTACTAAGCCAATAAACTTGATAATGTTTTTCATGAATCTCATTTGGGATTAGACATCGCAGTATAAGTCCAATTACTTGAAATTCCTCAGATCTGTGTGTAGACACCAGAACAAAGGAATCTCGCTAAACTAAGAAAACATCTTCAAGATATATAAGAAGTACACGAAAATACGAAATGTCATCCGATATGATTAGTATTTTAAATCTGGATCAATCAAATTACCTGAGAACGCGTCAGATGTAAGAAAATATGATAAATTCTTTTTTATTTTTATTTTTTGTCATCCTCTTAATTCTCAGGTAAAGAAGTTCGAGTTTGAGTATGATGTCAGTGAGTAAATGAAATTCTACTCTGAATTATCATTTGGAAGAAATTTCCTCTGGCGAAAGGAACTAATTCCTCATTTCTCCAATTACTATTTACTCTAGAACATCTGGAATTAAGATGATCTAAAGGAGTACCCATTATTACGAAGTTGTTTCTGCTAACTCGCGATGAGCTTGTACATTGATCATGAGCCTCTCCAGCGCAGAAAAATACCTAACTACTGCAGACTCTATGAGACTGTAGGTGAAGAGGAGGAAGAGAAAGTCTTCGATGAGGAAAAGAATCAAGAAAATGAAATTACCATGTACAAGACACTTATTTAAAGTTTAGAGCGATATTTAAAAGAAATCCATGGCTAAGTGGAGTCACTCACGGACACCCAATCGATTAAAGACAAAGTCAAAAGAGAGATGGTGTTCAAGATAACGAAAAAATCAGAATCCATAGTATAGAATTCGTTGCTGCTAAATAGTCTAGAATTGCTGCATTTATTGGTGGTACTGAGTCTCTTCGAATCGCTGTAGGCTACACAGATATATCAAAACATCGTGCCTTATCTGCTCAATGTAAATTATTTGATTTTGCAAGAACAAAATTCTGACATTTAGGATAAACTTTTACACATAAAAGATATTAATTTACGATCTGAAGAATGTAGAGAACTTCACTGCCTGCGCGTTCACCTTGAAAGAGCAGAATAAAATTCGAAAAGAAGATAAAGAAAAACGCAAAAACCCAGCACTTTTACTAGGTTTGTCAAGCATAAATTCCAAACTCAAGAATGTCGCTTCTTCTCTTAACAAAACTGTCAATGCCGTCAGTGGGTAATCAGCTGAAGATGACAAAAAAAGCAAAAATGAAGTTGACTATGAACTCGATTAGCAAGAAATAGCAAACCTTCTCGAACCGGGTTAACTGTATGATAACCATATCATGAGAGGCTAAGTGAAATTGCACAATTAGCTTGAGGAAATGAACTACTCTGATTCAGCTGGATACAATATCGAAATCAAAGTCAAATTAAAAGTTCTTGATATCATCGAGCATTTCCTAGATCTCCGACAGAACTACCTAATGACGAATCTTCTCAAATTCTTTAAATAAAATATCTCACCCGAAGTCTTGAAAACTAAAAATCCCAAGGATCCAGCGGAAATTCGAAAATCAATGCAAGAAATCGTCAGAGAGCACCTCAAAGGATTCCTACCCGACATACCATTAACAGGTATAGCAGCTGTCGATAAGTTATTTGTCAAGGAGGAATCGTCGAATCTACTCTAAGGTCTCTCGAAATTAAATATTGTTTCGTCAAAACGGACGAAACCACCACCAAAAAAATAATTCACGTCATACATTACAAGTAACGCATCTAGTTTATTTATTCTTGCCAATTTCATTCCCCTCCTTTTCTTCTTTATTTTCCAACAACAGAAGAAGGATATGTGCATTATTAAGACATAAACAACTTGCTCTCAGCGCAATTCGAGTAATCGGATACCTTCGATGACCCAGTAACAACTTGTCTCCCCTAGCTTCTCTCTAGTTTTCTCATAATCTACGATGAAGAATTAGAGAAACGTTTACTTAAAGTCCTGATCCGCATGTACAACTAACGCTACGACCTTCTGAACAATGTCGACAAGCTTTAGATCATCTTCGACACCCACACTAATCAACTATTCCAGAGACTCGAAGAAACCCTCATGCAACTCAACAAATATGTTGAACAAAGTGAAGTTTGGTTCACAACATTAGCGGGAAAACCCTTTTAAACGCACTAATTATTCAAACTAACACTTCTTCTAGAGAGCATCAACAACGGTTATTTCAACTGTCTGCTCCCTAACGATGGTAGTATCATCCTCTTGAATAAAGCAGTCCCCAGGGAATAATAGACTGTTAACAAAGAAAAATAAAAAATCTACTAATATTTACAGTTGCAAGATCCTATTCTGTCGCTGCTCAAAGAAGGCATGCATCACTTTGATGCGTTTATCTTAGATGAGAATTACCCACAGGAGAAGAAGCAGCATTTGATTAAGCTGTTTGAACTTGTGTATGATTTCTTGTATTATTTCACAGTTGATTCCAGGGAGAATCAAGCTATTATGAAGAAACATTATAAACTGTTCACAAAATATTTGAAGTATGATCTAGGGTAGATTAAGCTTATTTGTGCGATTTATTAGGATAACACTAGTCTGCTTACGGAGATCCACAAGCCGTTTATTAACACATTTATAGAGCTCATCGAAACTGAAGGGAAATAGACGTAGTTTTTGGATATTTTCTCGGTTATTTTGAAACATGACAATAAGTACATTTTCGATAATTAACTGTTGATTCTCAACACGTTCCTACCACAGAAGTAAAAAAGAGATTTAGATGAATTTTTTGAGTTTAAATAACTTATATTTTGTATCTTTAATCAGAGGAATAGGAGAGAAGGAGTATAATTTACTTTATGCGGCTGGATCCAATGCGAAATCGTTTAGGTTTTATCTTGAAGATATCTGTAAATCCTTGGAAGTGCAAAAACTCAACGAAAAGTTAATGCAAGTTGATTATCGAGATACATACAGAGACGAACCATTCTTGTATCACATAAAACTGCTACAATTACTGCTTGAAGCATGCTGTGTCATCATTGAAGAAGAATAGCAGAAGCCCATCAAAGATGAACCCAATAAGGGTTTGGAAAAAAAAAATTAGGTTAATTTCCAAGAGAACAATCTAATTCAAGATCAAGAAATTATCTTAAAAGACGATGAAGAATGGGGGGATGACTATGATGTCCATCAAAATGAAGAAGAATTATTGAAATAATCTTAAAAATTGCTACAAGAATAGTAATAATAGTAATAGAAGAATAAAAAGCATATTTAGGGTTCCAAGAAAAACGAAAAAGCACCTGTCGGAGTCCTCAATACCAACAATCTTGAGGAGGATGAGGATGAAACACGTAAAACCGAAGAGAAGAAACTCGAAGATCTCAAGAATTAGCAGAATAAACTGCTCGCAGCATGGAAAGCTGATCCATTATTTGCTGATAAGAAATTCAATATTTCCATCAGTAGACTAAAGAAAGTATTTAAAGTCTTCGATCTTCTTCAGATGCTCAGTCAGGAAGATGACTATGCTAATTGGAGTAAATTCTAGAATCAAATCAATAAGTAAACTAAACCTGTTGAAAAAATCAAAGAAACTGAAGGAAAATGTGGTATTTTCGAGGAAGCACTGAACGATAAGGAAGCAGAAGAAAGAAAGAGATAAATTGAAGAATCCAAGAAATAATTCCTCTCAGCTGCGTAGTATTAAGATGAAGTCTATTAATAGCAAAAGGAAATGCTCAAGAAAGGCATGAGTAAGCTGAAACCGCATTTGTTAGAGTTTATGCGGTATGTGCATATTGCCTCGGAAACAATAATTTCTTCGAATTCAGAAATGATCACGTAGCAGAAAGAAATTGCGTGTTTTTTCGATAAAGAAGGACTCAAAATCATGTGCTTAACTTCAGGAGCATTCAGATAAGATTACGTTTGTTATATTTTCGATAATCTCCTTGTATTCATGTATGAGTACTACAAGAAGTTTGTCTAGCGTGGTCCACATAACAGTCATATTCAAGAAGATGAAGAACGCAGAGACGACAAAGCTCTAGAGTTGCTTCTGGAGAAAATTCTCAATAAACTACCGCTTTTTAAGTTTCACATCACAGCTCTGTAAAAGCAAAGAATAATTTTACTGACAAAGACAATCAAAGGATTAAGCTATAAGATCATAGTAACCAGCCCAACAAATGAAGCTAACATGATTGGGAATGGTAGCAATAACGATAATATGCACAATCCAAGGAGATTACCGCCATTGAGCAGGAAGTAAATAGAATTATTGGAACAATTTTAATAAAGATTTTTAATATTTTGTTTCATATTTTGATAGCGTTAGCAGTGGTTAACAACAAAACCTACAATAACTGATATCTAGCCCTCAGAAACAAAATCCGTCTTAAAAGACTATTGATGCACAAATTGATAGGAAATCAAGTATAGATTACAATAATTAAGGAGCTGCGGAGATTGCAGATGGAGCCAGTGACTTAAATGATGATGATTAGATTAATCTTCTCCAATAATAGCAAGGATCAGTGAAGAATATACCACCACATCAAGGACTAAATGTAAATGAAGAAACTAAATCTAAATATGAAATACTTATGAAATAAATTGTTTGGTGATATTAAAATAAAAAAAGAAAGCTCAACAGAAGCTCAAAGCAGTTAAAATGACATCTCGAGTTCAAGTTCAGAATAAGATACATACGAACTAGCAATGTAAAAGAATTTTCTTAAATTTATTACATTCCCGGTTTTTCAAACTTGTTTTTGGGGTTAGCTGAATATTATTGGAGTGTCTTCAAGAGCATATTAATAAGCGACTACACTGTTTAAGAGGAAGTCAAAAAAGAAAAAATAGCATTAGCTGAAGCCATTGTGCGTGTCAAATAGATCGTCAAGCCTGAGTTAGCTAAGGATCTAATACTCAAACCAGATATGTTTAAATTAGTTAAAAAGTTTATTAAATTCTTGCAGTACGCACCGGAAGATCCTAAAAATAAATCTACGATAATCTCACTCATTTCAGTATGCAAAAATACACAGAAATTCAAGTTAATATATTTTGGTTTATCTTCCTTTATTTTTAATAGGTGCTCAAAGAAGTGATTGAATCGAAAGGTATTGAGAAGATCAAAAAAGATAATATCGATGAACAAAAAGAAGCTGAGAAAAAACTAAAAATCTAGATTATGTTCAATTAACTTGGAGCAATGAAAATGATTTTAACGGTTCTTTCGCAGAACAATCCACACTTAGACAACGAACTCATTATCAACTACCTTTCCCTCGCTAATTGCTTACTCGAAGGTGGCAATAGTTAGATACAAAACACAATCTATTAATTTTTCATGACATATTAAAAATCCGAAGAAATTTTCCACAGATTCAATTTGATCATCAAAAATCAAATCAGAAATATCGAATATTTATCCAAATAAACCAATAGAAATAGCAAAAACATCTAGGATAAATAAAGCTCTTAGAATGCATAGATGATCCAGTTACTTGAAATGGTACTTCGATTCCTGTAATTATGCGTAGAAGGTCATTACATTGATCTTTAGAATTATCTACGAAGACAGATAAATTCGAGAAATAATTATGATATGGTCTAAGCCGTAGCTGAATTACTGAAAGCATATTATTACGGTGATTGCACACAGCGTATGTACGATAATATGATATTTTGTTTAGATACGCTAAGTGAATTTGTTCAAGGACCATGTCGCGATAATCAAGAAGCAGTTTCGGATAGTAAATTCTTTGATATTGCAAGTGATCTTTTTGCAAAAAAGACGAAAACGGAAGAGTAGAAAATAGCGATAAAAGAGAGAAAATAACGTTAAAAGGAGATAAAATCAAAGGACTTGAATTTAATCGAGTAATATAGAAAATCAAATGGAGAACCATTGACAGAATGGATGATTGCGAGATTATAGAATAAGGTTTTGATTCTCGTTTTGTCTTTGCTGGAATCTAGAGAAGTTAAAAATAACTGTGAGATTATCAAAAGAATTATGAGAAATCTACCACCTTATGTATTGCAGAGACACTTAATCAAGTCTTTCAAGAGATTCTAAGGGTATTATGGAGACAATTTCAATAGATCGTCATTGTCACATATGGAAAAAGACCCAAGAAATGAAGATGATATAGAATTTTTCAGAAAGTTAAGTACTCACAAAAAGACTGTGGATGAATATCTCGAATGCATTCTTCAAAATGGGTTCTAGATTTACTTCTTGCTGTCTTATTATGTAAGGAAAACAAATATACCAACAGAATTAACTTTGAAATATTAAATGTTTTAAGAATTAAAATTCATTTTGGAGTCTAATATCTTTGTTATTTATATTCTAGATTGAATCGGATGCTAAACTCAGCGGTGAGATGGTGAAGATCTTCAAGAATTATGAAAAGAGAATTCTGAATAACGAAAAAAGTGATTTAGAAGATCTTTTAACTGGTGATAATATTCTAGGATAACTAATATCATTCTCTAGATCATTAATAGAATCTGTCTATCGATATGCCGATGCCGTAAAAGAGAAAGCAGGAAATGCAGTTTAAGTCTTTGTTAATGTCAAAATAGGTGATAATTCAGGAAAAGATGTTGCAAAGCAGAAAGCAAGAACAAAAATTCTAAAAAAAGCAATGAAATTCTATTCTTAGAACACATCTCACATCGATATTGTCCGAAATGATGAGTTAGAATTAGTATATTTCATTCGATTACCTGCAACAAATTGCCTCCCTAAAGATGTTAAAACTGCGTTCCATGAAAACTGTGATCGTTCCAATATCAAAACAAAATAACTAACTTTAGTAAAACAATCTTCTGAACTAATCGAAATATGCAAGCATGAGTATTCCTTGAAAATATTGTTTTCTTCCTCTAAAATCTTAGCATTATTTGCGAACTATGTGAAGCTCTGGAAGGATCTTTCGTTTTTCATTTCGCTCGTGATAAACATCTTCATTTTGTTTAGTTTCTAGACTGCTCCTGATTCAACTTGGCATATTAGAATGACTGATTATAATCTATTTAATAGCTCTAATTACACATAATCGTAGTCTGAATCGATATTTAGAGCTCTTGGAATTGTCATGATCGTATGCAGTAGCTTCGTTTTGATCTTCTTCCTCTTCAAGAATGTCCCATTGATTATTCATAAAGTAAAATAAAAACAAAAAAGAGATTTGAGAATTATTTGAAACAATTCAATAAATGATTTGTTTTGCAAAGGTAATGAGCTCCGGAATGCAGCTAAAGGATCATCGTTCGTGTTTTGGAAAATCAATGGTGATGCTTGCCAAGTCATTTAGTATATTCTTGAGCTTTCTCTAAGATTTCAGTGTCTTGTACTATATTATGTATGGTACATTAGCAGTGATTGGAACAGTTGTGCATCCGTTCTTTTTCACATTCCATCTGACAGCTATATTAATGAGATATCCGACACTTAAAAATGTCGTTATGTCAATTTATCTACCTGGAAAATAACTTCTCTTAACGTTCTTACTGTTTATTATCTTGGAGTACAGCTTCTCCGTATGGGGATACATCTAATACTACGAAGAATATGGTGGCAGATGTGAATCCTTGCTGTATTGCTTTTTGACAACATTCGATTAGACCTTCAAACCGAATGGAGGAGTAGGTGGGTTCTTTGTTGGAAATTATCCAACGGGCGGTACTCAAAACACAGCGAAGCATCGTTTATCGTTGTTTTTCTTCGATTAAATCTTCTAATACATCATGCTTAATATCATGATCAATATTGTCGTTGGTATTATCATCGATACATTTGGAGTTCTCAGAGAACAATCCAACGAGAGGATTGAAGACATGGAGAATTATTGCTTTATCTGTGGGATAGATAGGTAAAGGAGAAAGTTTATGAGTTTTTCAGATTTTTTTGGTGTGATTTTTGAATTGTTTTCTTTAAAATTGCTACAGGACAACATTTGACAGAAAAAGTGATTCTGGGAAAGGATTTATCAAGCATATTAAATTCAACCATTATATGTGGAACTACATTCATTTCATTCAATATCTAGAATGGAAAGAACGTAGTGAATACACTGGTATTGAGAGTTACGTTTAGGATCTTCTCGATCAAAAAGATACTTATTGGTAAAAACAGAAGAAAAAAAAAGGGGTTATATTTCTTAATAGGATCTAATTTGCTTTTTCATAATCAGGATGCCCTTCAAGAAAGCAAGAGAAGTCGGAGAAGGTGATGATGATGAAGATATGTATGACTTGAATTAACTCGCTGAAATAGAGAAAAAAGTAACAAAAAAAACAAGTATTTCAAGTTTATCAATAATTTATTTTTTTTTAAACAAAAAAGCAAACTCACTTGGTCAAAGAAATCAACAATTTAATAGATCAAATAGGTGAATTCGCGAAGGAAAAGAAGGAAAAGGCATTGTGAAACAAAATGTAAAGAGAGGTTTATTTTAGGATTTTTATTGAAAAGCAAGCTTTTAAAAAAATAAGATAAAAAAGCAACTAGATAATTGTGGTATATTTTTATGTAATGACAATACAGAGATGCATGAAATGTAATATTTGCGACAGTTAAATGAAATTGCGCATGGGGCATAATGAAAAAGAGAGAAAAGATCAATTGCTAGACATGATTTAATAATAGTTGATGTCTCCAAAATCAAGGAAACTTCCTCAAAAACAAAAAACGAGAGAGAGAAACACATTTTTCTTAATAAAATTTTCCAACGTTTCACATCATTTCTTTTAGAGACCTTGTGACTGCTGTTATTATGGCTGCTGTTACTGATTAATAATCTAACTAGAAGGATTAACTCCTTGGTTTGGATTATTATTGTTGAGATTTTTCTACAATGGTGCTCGATTTGGCTGAGGGAGAAGTTGCATTTAATCTTTATCAGTGAGACTCTTCTATGAAATCATCCCTTTTAGAGGACGATCTTAGAATGGATCACTTCCATTACCACTTCCACCAAGATTATTATTGTTATTTGATAACTGTCTAGGGAATTCATTCTCCATTGTTGCAGTCATGCCAAAATGGAGGTTATCATTATTGCTATTTCCATTACCAGTTGGATCTGAAGGTCCATTTGGGTTATCATTCTAATTCAAGTTAGCTGGGTTAATAGGGTTAAGGCCATCGCCACCTATGCTGCTTTGTCTTTAATTCGTGATGGCATTATTTGAATTTGCATTATTTTTCAATAAATGTGTGAGAATTTCCTTTGTGTATCGTAGACGTTTTGTCATATCAGAGTTAGAAGATGACATAGCATCAGCTAGAGGATAATGAGAGCGTTCAGCTCTCTTATTCAAAAATGAGACTATTTTATCTTAGCTATTCAAGAGAATCTCCGTTCTATCTGAAAATTACACTTAAACAATTTTATTTGAAAGTCTAAACATAATAGCATGTTTTGTCTGCATCCATTTTTTCAAATAAGCTAAAGGCTACCCAGGAACTTATTAGTAAGTACTTTCTGCTCGCCTGTTAGCGGTTCCTGCTGTGCCGTCAGGTCCAAGGACTCTCCTGGCTTATTCTGTCAACAAGTAGTTTCGGAAATGCTGCAACAGAGTGACTTTTTTCTGGAGAGTTTAAGGATAGTTAGTCATTTCGTGTTTTTCAGTGATATCTTCATTGTTAACTCTGAGGATGTATTCGAAATAAGCGCCTGTAGCATCGAGGATGATTTTAGTTGTGTCGTTGAATAAAACACCTGAGGAGCCATTTGAGAGTAAATAACCTAAACCGTATTTTGTGGAATAATCGACGTAATGTGTCACCCAGAGACTGTTTCTGCTTCCATCAACTTATCCGACGTTATCTGGTTAGGCTTATTGAGCTCCAATGGCAGATTACAATGGCTGTTAGAGAGACTAAGAATCTGAGCGAACACCACCTCCAGCAGCATTGTTAACATTAGGTAATTATTACGCACTTTGATATCTTCCAACACCTGTTCCTGACATACCATTTTATCTACGATCATCTTGATTCATAACTTATGGTTAGGAGGCTTATGAAGAACCCAAATTCGATGTCTATGGACGATTATTGTCAATTCTATTGTTTCTATAATAAAAAAAAAGATAATAAATGTTAGCAAATATTTCGTTTTAAGGGATGGACAAAATAAAAAATTTAAGGGAATAATTTTTTACTATTGGAAGTCAGTTCCAGTTGAATAAGGGTTTGTAGTTGAAGGGTTCTTTTATGTTTAAAGGTTAGCTGAGCTTATGAATTGATTGTTTGATCCAGGTTGGTTTCCTAATTGATTTGGTGGATTCACCATAGAACCTACAAATTGGTTAGTTTAGTTAATTTTGAAGCATTTCTTTTTCATTTTTATTTACCTTTTTTATCATCTGGATAATAATTTGGATATTCAACACCTCTCATCATATTAGCAGTGGTCTAGCTCTTCACGAGTCCTTGTGTTCTTGAGCTAAACACCTCCGTGTTGAGTTGCATAGACTACTAAACTGCTTTGAGATTACTAGCTGAAGGTGCATATTGTTTCAAATAACTTTAACTAGGAACAGTGTGCAGCATGGAAACTGGAAGTAATTTAGGGATAGTTCCTCCATTATTGATGAACGGATGAGCAAGGATTTCATCTAAAGTAGGTCTCTTTGCAGGATCTTATTAGAGAATAAGTTAGATGAGGGCTTTTGCAGAATCTGGAATAGGAGCATGATCAGGGAAAGAATACTAATTTGCTTTGATTCTCTTGTATGTTGTTTTGACATCCTGTGTCTCGAAAGGAGGCTGTAGGGAAAGTGCAAAGTAATTTAATTTTTAGCAGTTATGATAAAAATAGATTTCAAAATGCAATAGATTTAAACAAATTATTAGATTTGAATGAAAACATAGACAGAAGAAAAGTAGATTAATGAGAAAAGTTGTTAAAGATAAATTGATAACTAAAATCAAATGAAAGGCTATTTTTTACTTTCCCAATGAGAAGAGTGTAGATAATGACTCCTAGAGACCACACATCAACTTCATATGAATGTCCAATCCTTCCATCTAAAATCTCAGGTGCAATATAATTGGGAGTTCCACATATTGTTCTTTTCTTTTCTGTATCAAATTCGAGTTTTGTAGCCAGACCGAAATCCCCTAGTTTGATTTCCATCTTATCCCCAACAAACAGATTGCCTAACTTCAAATCTCTGTGGATAACTCTATTCGCATGCAGGTACTTTAACGCCTAAACGATTTAGACTGTATAGCAAAGTGTTTCTAACTCTGTGATTCTTTTCCTTCTTTTAATCAATTCATTCAACGTCTAATGGGGGCACAATTCTAACAGAATATACACATTATCATGATCCTCGAACACATGCTCGAACTTCACAATGTTAGTGTTATGCAGACTCTTATGGATTTTGATTTCAGAAATCAATTTTTATCTTGCCCTATTTTTCACAAGCGTATTCTTGGGGATAATCTTCGCAGCCATGATCTTTTTTGTCTCCAAATTCATCACTTGGAAGCATTTGGCGAAACCACCCTTTCCAAGAAGCTAACCTCGCTGATATTTCTTCACAATATGTTCACCATTTACAATCTACACTTTTTCTTCAATGATAAGAGGTTCAGTGTCGTTGTTTGCACCTGCCTAGCTTCGTGAACCTTGATTTGCCCCAACTGCAGTCCCTGGAACTAAACAAAAACCAACCATTTTATTTATTATCAACTGTAACATTAGCTTGCTGTTAGTCAATTTTTTCAATTTACATTTGATTTTCAATTAGTTTAATAAAAATATCTACCTTGTGCGTTAGCCTGCGCTGCTGGCTATTGTGATTGTTAAGATGGAGAAGGAGATTACCCTTATCCCTAAGGAAATCCACCTCCTTAGCTTCCTGGTTTGCCGTTGTTATTTAGCATTTTTCCTTGTAAATTATCCACTTCTAAATTGACTATTATTCAAGGGTACAAAAAATACTTATTCAAGTAATCTCTCTCTCTCTCGCTATGCAATGCGATTCTTAAACTCAATCTGAATCTTACTTTTGAATTGACGATGATAATACTTTTGGTAAGACTGTGCAACTAAGATTGTCCTTTAGTTTATTCTCTCTCTCTTTCTCTCTCTCTCTTTTGGATAACTTAAATGTTTTTTTGGTTTATTGTTTCTTGTAAAAAATTCTTCTTTCTCCCCCCTCCCTTTTTCCCCCTTCTTTTATTGCCTCTCTTTTTGTGCAGCAAGTTTCTTCCCTTTCGTTCCTTTTTCTATCATCACTTGCAAATACACAGAGAGTATTTCTTTTTTTCTACCCCCAATATTCTTTGCTTGTTTTTTTTTGGAAAATTAAAATCTAATTGTTATTATTTATTTTTTCATTTCAAACTTGCTTCTTTTTATTTATTTTTGCTTCCTGTTCTTCTCTTGCAAAAACCAAATTCGCCTTTTCAAAAGCTTATTTGAAATTGCACACACAAATGCCCTCGTTTTTACCTCAAACTTAAATACTTTAATCTTGTTTCTTACAGTAATATCTCACTCTCTGATATCTGTTTGTAGTTTTTCTCTTCACCATATTCGTTAACTTATTTTGGAGATATTATTACTATTTTAAACAAACATAGCAACTCTGTCATAATCATCCTCTTTATTGCTAAGATTTAAATATTTTTTAATTTCATAAATTGATTCAAATTGCTTCAAGAATTCACATATTCTTGAAGAAAACCATTTTACATCCTTAAAAATTTAACAAAAATTATCGTAATTATCATACTTCATTCTGAATTTCAACTTCATTCTTTAAACCAATCTATATCACTCATTAGGATTGAATATACCTAACTTCTTCTCCATTTTCTATCTAACAATTTAGTTTTCCCTTTATTTTCCTCGTTTTTTATCTTATTTTTTGAGTTGCCATGAAAAAAAAACCTACTAATGTTAAGTAAATTCGGTTCAGTTCTCTTCTTTGCCATTTTCGCTCCATACAAAAGAATCAGTACTAAAAAAGAAGTCTTTTTTGTAAATATAATCCAATATTATTGTATCTAATTTCAATCCCTTTCTAATAAGGAATCTTCGAAGGAAGTTAATTATTTTAATCAATTATTTTAATCAAACGGTGCAAATTAGTTTTCGAAAGATAATCTCAGGATTTTGCTGAATGAAACAAACCCCATATAACTCATCGTTAACTCCCCATCTGTAAAATCTAGTTTTATTTTTACTTAAATGATCAATTAATTCATTAATGTGTTTTATCAATATCCCTGGGATATTATTTATTCAGTGAAATTACAATTTTACTATTTCCTTGTTTGATTTATCATAAACATAAATACGATACTTCATTCTCAAATATTAAATAAATATGTTTAGATTTTTCTCATCCAATAGTAAATCACCCAAAAAAAACTAATAATTCGGAAATGATTCTCAATTATTTGCATTAACATATTTTATATAACTATCACTAATGCTTGGTTGAGAAAGTATCTCTAAAAGAGACAGAGAAAATAAAATAAAGAGAAGAATGGACAATGAAAATACTTTTATTATTTGCAGATTAATTGTTCGTTCTGCTTAATAAAAAAACGACACATATCAGATCAATTTCAGAATTGAAATAAGAATCAAACAAAATAAGGGAGGAGAGACTGATTAGATTCATTCATATTTAACAAATTTATTTGAGATTTCGTCAGAGTTCCTGATCTTTTCATGAAACAATAACAACCAAGCACACATACTAATTGACCATAAGAACATTTTCCATAAAAACACAAGCTAAAATAGCATCAAATTGCCTTTTTAGTTTCATAACATATAAGAATCCTCTAAGCTCTTCAAGCAATGGGCATTTGCGGATAAAAAGGAAATCCAAGTAAACTTTTTAGAAATCATTTCATTATTATCGTTGTTTTTGACCCTCATAGCATTAACATACCCATAAATAAGCTTGGATCTATCATCATTGTTTCTTGATTTCCTAGGCTTGGTTCAGACTCCTTAAGAAGAAAAGAGCAACGAACTGAAATCACCTTTAAAAGCTAGAAATAAGATTGAAGTAATATCAATACTATTTCCTATCCATTTTTTGTATTTTTCTAAAAATCCCCCTTCTATTTCAACAATTCCTTCCCCTTAGGCGAATTATTGCTAGCTACCAAACGAGATAAAGCACTTGAAATACAATAAGCTACAAGAAAAAGATCAACATTTACTCCATGCAGGATTGAAGAATCTTGGAAACACATGTTTCATTAATTCAGGTAGAATAATGCAAATATTACTTTTCTAGTGATAATTGCTCATAAATCCTATCAGAATCTCAGCTTTTTAACATTCTCATTCTTTGGACATTCTCTAGCGCTTCAATGCCTATTGAATGTACAGCCTCTAAGTGATTATTTCTTGAGTGAAGCCCATCTAGCAGAATTAAATCGCTAGAACCCTATGGGATCGAAAGGGAGAATCACAGAGGTGCTAGCATAGATTGTCAAGTAAGTATATTTTTAGTTTAGCATAGCATATTTCAAGGATATTCATTTATCTTTTAACTCCTTTCTCTGTGTTTCTTTGCCTATTTAGTTAGATCTCCTAT
>Ga0302285_10000280_pt1 | contig 29631 bp, 23 predicted proteins | sample III_Fen_E2_2_FD_200455 | JGI IMG/M metagenome (GOLD analysis project Ga0302285, IMG submission 200455) | Peat permafrost microbial communities from Stordalen Mire near Abisko, Sweden - III_Fen_E2_2 | ecosystem: Environmental > Terrestrial > Soil > Wetlands > Permafrost | place: Sweden: Abisko... | reverse complement strand
AATCTCGTTCGTTCCTCCGGAACTTGCTTTTTGCACAAATCAATGCCGTAGGCATGAAATATATTGTAACCCGGAGGTTTAACCCCGGGAAATAACGTAACCCGAATCTCGTTCGTTCCTCCGGAACTTGTTTCTTGCACAAATCAATGCCGGAGGCATGAAATATATTGTAACCCGGAGGTTTTAACCCCGGGAAATAACGTAACCCGAATCTCGTTCGTTTCTCCGAAACTTGCATCTTGCACAAATCAATGCCGGAGGCATGAAATGTATTGTAACCCGGAGGTTTTAACCCCGGGAAATAACGTAACCCGAATCTCGTTCGTTCCTCCGGAACTTGCTTCTTGCACAAATCAATGCCGTAGGCATGAAATATATTGTAACCCGGAGGTTTTAACCCCGGGGATAACAGAACCCGAAGCTAATACATCCAGTGCCGTAGGCACGACCGATATCCTGGATCAGGCACATTCTTTTCTGTTTTCTTTTCTGTTTTCTTTTCTTGCAACGGAATAAATCCCATTGGTACAACATCGATTGTTCCTCCGGAACTTATTTTTTGAACCCATAAATGCCGGGGGCATGATGTATATTCTAACCCGAAGGTTTTAAGCTTGGGATAGTCAGGGGCTGTAGGCTTCGCTAAGCTTACTATTCTTTCAATTGACCTCCAAAAATACAATAAATATCCATTCCACCTTACATTTAAGATAAATAGTTTTAAACAATCAAAAAGATTGGTCTATTTAAACAAAATAAAGCCGTCCGGACACCTGGTCTGGACGGCAAACTCTCAAAGGTACATCGTACAAGTTGTGGTTTAAGGAAAAATATTGTTCAACTAAGCACTTTCAACATCCATCCTATCTTAGGAATTGTTTCAACAACGATTTTCTCATCTTTTCTTAGTTTACTCCGAAGGGAAGAAAGTATATTATGAAGGGAAGCTTCCTTTTGCTTCAAATCGGGTTCGTCATTCCACACTGCCTCGAGTATATCTTTTTTGTTTACCACTTTTCCTCTATTTTCGCACAATAAGATAAGAACAGCACACTCGTTTCTTTGTAATCTGACTTTCTCTTCGATAATTATGAGATTTTGTTCAGATGGACTAAAAAAAAATTCTCCAATTTGATAATTTTTCTCTGGTTGAACCTGTTTCGGAAAACGCGAAATCATTTCGTTGATTCTCAGAATTAATTCCCGCAGACCAAATGGTTTTTTCAGGTAGTCCACGTTTCCAATTCCGAATCCTTGTTGCATATCAGCTATCTGTGCACGCGATGTTGTGAAAATTACCGGTATCTGAGAAGTTTTTCGTATATTTTTACCAATTTCGAAACCGTTTATGTTCCCATTCAAATTTACATCAAGTAAAACAATATCCGGGTTAAAACTGACAAATGAGTTTAATGCTGTTTCTCCCTCATCTATATGAAGCACTTCAAAGCCGTCACTCTCCATTCCGTCAGTAAGCATAAATGCCAGGTTGGCATCATCTTCTATTAAAAGAATTTTTTTCATAAATAATACCGTATAAATAAAAGGTATAATGTTACATTTTAGTTATAAATTGCTACGGCAAAAAATATAAACATATATTGGATTATTCAAAACCAAAAAAATATAATCAAGCTAATTAACGGTATATATGCTATTTATTCAATATCCGAATTCGCCACATTTGCAAAGTTAGCTATCATTAAAAAAAATAATGCCTGATAGAGAATCATCTTCTTATACAGGAATAAACATGGTAAATTCGCTCCCCTCCCCTATTTCACTTAACACTTCAATCCTTCCGGCATGTTTTTCAATCACGGCTTTCACATAGCTAAGTCCAATACCAAATCCAGTTGGTGAATCTTTTGCAGTGCTTAGCCGGGTGTATTTTTCAAACACAGTGTTAATTTTGTCCTGTTCAATACCTATTCCGTTATCTTTAAACGAAATACTCAACGAATCATTCAGTCTTTGCATGGTGATGAAAATTTGTACCGAACTGCCTGAATATTTAATGGCATTATCAATCAGGTTAGCCATGCACTGACGGAGATGATCTCTGTCCGCTTCGATTTTATATTCGTCCATACTGTTTTCAATCAGTATACTCACTTCCTTATCGGCAACAGTTGTAAATTGGTCCTTTAGTTTAAGTACTTCTTCCAACAGATTAAAATTGGAATAATTCAGTTTGAATACACCTTCCTCGGCCATTGACAAAGTCATAATCATGTTAATTTTCTCCGACATATCGCGGGTAGCATCGATAGAAATTGCCAGATAACGTTTACGCTTTGTTTCATTATTGAGAATTGCCGGTTTAGCCAGCGCTTCCAGTGCCAAATGCAATTGCGCAACCGGACGCTTCAACTCATGTGCAGTATTTCCAAAGAAATCACTCTTTACTTCCATCAATTTCCTTTGACGGGCAAGCGTTTGGAACAAAAACCATAATCCATAAAAGCAAAAAAGTGATATAAGGAGTGAACCTACCAATAATGTACCCATCCGTTTGAATATGCTGGCAAAAGGATTGATCAATACCAGTTGCAGAGATTTCTGACGCTGAAAATCGATCAGCATCAGTTTCGAATGGATTGCAAAAAAGGTAGTCTTAAAATCTTTTTTCGATTGTTCCAAAATTGTTTTCGATCTGGTATCAATTATATTGATCAGATAAACCGAATTTATGTTTTGTGTCCGGAGCAGATCTGCGGTAATACTATCTAGCCTGGAGATATTTAAAGGATTCAGGGTGCTTATTAAATTATTTATTGCCAGATCAATCGCCCCCAGTGAATTGTTTCCGATATTATTCAGTCCTCTCATATCCACTTTCTTCGTATTACTTTTTGTTGGGCGAGGCGGTATTAGCAGATTATCTTCACCCCTTAAATGATTATAAGCTTTCACTCTTCCACTTAGCTCCTTCCTGAAAGCTGATTCCAAAACCACATCCGATTCACGGGTCAAAAAAAACCTGGTCTCACTATAATTTACATAAACAATATAAGCCTGTGACAACAATATAAAAATAATTCCTAAGACGGACAAATAAGTAATAATTCTAATTTTCATGAAAACTTATGTATTATTATTCATTAACACTTTTAAAATAGAGTAATGTTTATTAGGGCATTTACAAAAAGTTTGATATTTAACATCAAAAGTAGTAAAAATTAGAAATTAATGAGAGAAATATGAGAAAATAATTAGAAATAGTTAAAATTAATTGTTTTAATATTGTAGCATCAATTAATCTTAAAAAAAAACGTATGAAAAAAGAAAAAATGGCGTCAAATTTTCAGCAATTGGATGCTTTACAAATGAGAAAAATAGATGGAGGGGTTTGGGTTGAAGTAACAAACCCTGATGGAACAACAACAACAGTTTGGGTTGAATAAAATCTACAATCTTAATATTTTAAACTGTTTGTAATAGTTCCTGATGAATATAGTAACTTGTCTTGAACTTGACCGACAGTCCGTTTAACCTCGGACTGTCGGATTTAAAAAATAAATAGAAAGAATAAACAATTTCATAATTTTAGAATGTTAGAATGTTATTGAGCAGTAATGATGCGACTGTTGCTAATTGAAAATAATTTAATTGTTTCGCTTCGTAGCCAATTAACTCATGAAAATTCAACAATCTTTAAAATACAAATAACTTCATTGTGAAAAGAGTTGAAGCAAGAAAGTACATTCAAGAGAAGATAATAAAACTATTCGCTAGAAGGGGAATATGTATATCAATTGGGGAATTGAAATTTTCAGGCTTAAATAAACTATGTTTAATTCGAGTAATTTTAACAAGTCCGAATTTTAAACTTCAATTTCTCGAGATAACTTCTATTGTATTACATATATCGGCATGGAAAAGTATATTGAATATAGCTTTGGTGGGAGAGATGCAATTGACAGGAATCTACGGGAAAATAGATTTCGTATCAGAAAAACATTTTGTTGCTGATAAAGTGATATTTACATTCAAAATACAAAATCAAACAAAACTTGCATGTATGGATCTGGGTGGTATCTCTTTGTTCTTCCAAAATATAAGTAAAAAACAAACTTCGGATATATATATTGAATTGAGAGATATCGAATGGAATGACCTAATTAACTTGTTGCAAGACCATTTGATGTCCGATATGCTAAAGAAAAGCTATTCTGAGGACAAGTTGTCTGTATATTGCTATCAGCAGAAAAAAAGGGAGAAGAATAGTATTACCTTTTTCGATGCATCTATCAAGAATAACGGTTTTTCTTTGTATCACAAGAACTTTCCTTTGCAAAAAGAGAAAGAGTTCAGGGTGGATAACTTCTATCTTAGGAAGACACTCATGGAAAGGATTAGTAAGGATCAGACAAGAAATTATGTCCCCTATGAGAGTATATCAAAGAATCTGATCAATGCAGTTATTTGTACGGAAGACCCCGATTTTTGGTATCATCATGGCATTAGTCCTGGTTACATCGGATACGCTTTACAAAAAAACATAGAACAAAAAAAAATTGCAAGAGGTGCCAGCACAATAACAATGCAACTGGTACGAAATCTTTTTTTATCACAGAATCGAACATTGACAAGAAAAGTGGAAGAAAGTATTATTTCCCTTTTGTTAGAAAATTATTACAGGATAAGCAAAGAGACGATTATTGAACTTTACTTGAATATTATTGAATTCGCTCCTAATGTTTACGGAATTGACGAGGCAAGTACTTATTATTTCGGGAAAAATATTCTCAAACTCTCATTGACAGAAATATTAACACTTACTTATATCATTCCACGACCAATCTATTTTGATGAAGCCTTGCGCGATAAAACGCATCAACTAAGAATTAATTTGAACCACCACCTAAAAACTTATGCGAAAATCATGAGAGATAAAGAACTCATTTCAGTAATTAAACAAAAGGAGATCGAAACCAAAATCATATTTGCACCAGTTTTCGGGATATTAGATTTTAATGTAAGTAATTAAACACCAATATAAACATTAATTGTAGGATATGAATATTACAGGCGAAATCTCCGACAAAGTAATGCAAAGGCGAATCAAAATGCTTAATGAAGATCTATTAACAATAGACATTGAGAAAATACCTAATGGCTTATTTGATGGAAAGATGGGATTATGTATTTACTTCTATTATCAAAATCGTTATTTCCAAGAAAAGCGATATCACAAATTTGCCGAGAGACTACTTAATTTAGTAGTGATTAACATCAGCGATGACATGGAGATTGATTTTCAAAAAGGCTTAACTGGGGTCTGCTTTGGCATTAATTATTTAATAGAAAATAATTTTATCAAAGGTAATACTAATACTATATTGAAAGACCCAGAAGAAAAAATCTATCGAGATACATGTGCACAATTCTTATCAGATTCAAGAATGCTATCAGGTGATGAAATACGAATCATAGTATTTGTATCTCTTTATTTTTGTAAGAGATTGCAAGAAGTAAATTTACTAAATAATGAGCGTTTTATATATCAAGATTTTGTAATTAATTGCATCAACAGAATTGAAGCTATTCCTTTTACAGAAAAATATTCAGAATCCTTTATTTTCTTGCCAACTGAATATTTTCTCCCACTTTATTTAACTTTGTTAGGTAAAGTATATGACTTGGGATTCTACAACTATAAAATAAAAAAAATATGGGACGAAATGCACGAAATGCTATTAACAACATATCCTTACTTACAAAGCAATCGTTTTTTTTTAGGACTCTCGATGAAACTTGCTAATCAATATCACATGGATGCCACATGGGAAAGACATATAAAACTTTTGCTAAATCAGAGGAATGTAAACCGCACGATTGAATCGGAGTTTAGAAACAAAAATATTTTACCTAACAATGGGCTATCAGGCTTATACTATATTTTCAAACAGTATGGATATTTGACTGATTCAGATAAAAAACAGTTCTCTCAAAAAATCACACAATCGGTATTATGGGATAATATATCAGATGAAAACTACCATTACAGTAGTTTATATACAAGTCTTGCTTATGGTTTAGTTGGCGTTACCCTTGCCTATCAAGACTATTCACGAAATTCAAATATTGCAAATCAAAACCATAGAGAATGAAAACCTATTTACGAGATTTTACTTTTCTTATTCCAATAAGAACTGATTCAATAGTACGAATTGAAAATTTGATGATCGTTATTAAATATTTATTACAATACTTTGATACCAACATTAAAGTATTGCATGCCAATTCATATGACAATGGCATCATTCCCAAGCTATTAAATAAACGGGTCGAATATGTTTTTGTGGAAGATAAAGATCCTGTATTTCATAAGACAAAATACCAAAACATATTAACCTGTATGTCAACAACCTCTCTTATAGGAACATTAGATGCTGATATCATTGTTCCGATACCACAAATTCTGAATGCGGTAAATTGTTTGCGTGATGGATATGATATAGTTTATCCTTATGATGGGCATGTATTTGATACAACTAACAGTATAAGGGAACTATTTCTATTAAAGAAAAACTATGGAGTATTAACTCGCAATGTGAATAAAATGCCATTAATGTATGGTGTTCAGATTAAGGGAGGGGCAATGTTTGTTAATAAGGAAGTTTATATAAGAGGAGGAATGGAAAACGAGAAATTTTATGGGTGGGGAGATGAAGATTTTGAACGGTATTTTAGATGGAATATTTTGGATTATAAAATACAGTGTTGTTGTGGTTCTTTATTTCATCTATCTCATCCTAGAGGTAATAATAGTACTTTCCGTTCTAGTACTCATCTCAACTACGCAAAAAAAGAGCTTTTATTGACTAAACAAAGCTCAAAAACAGAATTGTTAGAATATATAAATAGCCATTTTGGTAGGACCACTAAGTAGCGATTTAAATTAATTTATGTATCATCGTTATGAGAAAAATTCAATACATCGTACTTCATTGTACTGCTACGAGTCAAGAAACTAGTATCGAATCAATTTTAAATTATTGGAGAAATATCTTAAACTGGGAAAATCCTGGCTATCACTACTTAATTAGTTCGAACGGAATAATTCGTCAGCTATTGAATATAAACAAAATAGCAAATGGAGTTTACGGCTACAATGCGAATAGTATTCATATTTCATATATAGGGGGAATTGATGCAAATGGCAAAGCAACAGACAACCGAACACCAGTACAGATCATTGCACAATTAAATCTAATTTTTGAGTTAAAGAAAAGGTTTCCGAATGCTGAGATTTTAGGACATCGAGATTTTCCAAATGTAAATAAAGAATGCCCATCATTCAACGTCAAAGAATGGTTAGCTCATATTGAAATCACAAAAAGACTATGACTATTTATGATCATTCTGAGAATAAAGTTATCGGTTTAAAGAAATTAGATTAAATTCATTTCAAGAGACTCTACAACAATAATTTGTTCTAAATGACACTTTAATTTATGCAAGCAAGAACTGAAGGTAAGATTTTTTCAATGCTAATATGTTACCAAAACAAAAATATTTCTTGATATATATAAGAATTCTATTGATTCAATTAGTAGAGATTCAAAATACAATTTAACTATTGATTTATGCAAAGGCGAATATTTCAATCTAAAACAACATTTTATATATTAGTGATACTTTTATCCTTTGTAAATACATTTGGTGTAAATTACCAGTCGATGATTTCCGGGAAAGTACAAAATAGTACGAAAAAGGGACTTTCTGATATTTCTGTAACAATTCTGCAAATGTCTGATAGTACTGTAATTGCATATGCGATGACTGATAAAGACGGGAAATATGAAATGAGTTATTCCGGGAAAGAGCAAAAACTATTTGTTTCAATCTGGAGCTTTAATATAAAGCGTCAAATGAAAGTCATAGAAAACCACACACAAGTTGTCAATTTCATAGCAGAAGAGGGTAGTATATCTCTTCGTGAAGTAGAGGCTAAACCTGCTAAAATATGGGGGAATAAAGATACCGTTAATTATTTAGTATCCTCTTTTAAAGATAAAAAAGATATCATGTTAGTTGATGTACTCAAAAAAATGCCAGGTATTGAAGTAGCAGAAAGCGGACAAATCAATTACAATGGCACGCCTATCAACAAATTTTACATAGAAAATCTTAATTTGTTGGATGGCCGGTACGGTATTGCAACTAACAATATCTCTGTTGATGACATTTCAACGGTACAGGTTCTTGAACATCACCAACCGATTAAAGCATTAAAAAACACACAATTTGTAGATGCAGCATCCATTAATCTAAAAATCAAGAATGGTCGAAAAGGAATCTTTACCTTGATGGCAAGATTGGGTATTGGATTTGACAACAATGCTTTATGGCAGGAAGAATTGACCGGAATGTATTTTGGAAAAAAGAGACAGCACATTGTCACTTTAAAAACCAATAACAGCGGAACAGATATTATCAAAGAGTTACGTTCATTTTCGAACGACAATCAGAATGACAATCTAAAAATAATCAATTTACAGCAGCCCACTCCTCCAGATATACGTTTTGAGAGGTACAATTTCAACACCACTCATACGGCTACTCTAAATAATTTATGGAAGTTAACAAATGGTGCTGAAATGAATCTCAATTTTATTTATTACCACAACAAAGAGAATCGCCATAGTTTAGAGCGGACATTATATCTATTACCAGGCGACAGTATGCACGTTGTTTCAGAAGATATTTCATCAAGCACTATCACAAATAATCTGAACAGTGAATTTCGTTACACATTAAACAAAGACCGAATATATTTTAATAATTATTTGACCATTGAGGGGAAATGGAATAACGGAATCGGTAAAGTAATAACCAATCAGGATATAGACCAGACACTCAACAATAATACTCTCAGTGTTAACAATACCACGCATTGGATTAAACGTGGAGAAAACGAAAAAGGAGTAGAAGTATTGGTGAAAAATTCATTCAGTTCACAACCGCAACACCTTATTGTCAAACCCGGATTATATCCGGTATTATTCAACGACAGTACAGAATACTCTTCGTTACTACACAATGTACGCTATAATTCATTTGTATCAAGCAATCGTTTTTCATTACTTTCAGGAATAGTTATTGGCGATGTACACCTTAATCCGACTATAAATTTGAATGTTGAAAACCAGGTGCTCCACTCCGGTTTTGATATAAACAGAAGCGATGGGACATCAAAAACAATCTCTGAAAAAAAAATGCAAAATAGTATCTCGCTCGTGCGTATCAATGCCGGACCCTCATTAGATGCAAGTTACAATTCTGATTATTGGGTAATTAATCTATTTTCTCCCATTACGTATCGATATACATCTATCAACAATATGTTAGAGAATAAAACAAATCAAGATAGAAAGTATTGCTTTCAGCCTTCATTCATAGTTAAATATAGCCCAACTAACCAATTGGAATTAAATGCTGCCGGACGGCTCTATACGCAAAGTCCAAATGTGCAAAAGCTATACACGGGTTACATCTTGCAAAACTACCGTAGCATCAACCGATATGAGACATCCCTCGCTGATAAAAATAGCATGGCTGTTTTATCCGGGATTTCGTATAAGAACATTTTAAATATGTTTTTTGCAGGTGGGAGTATCTCTTTTGTCCATTCCCATAGTAATGTAATATACGGACAAACATTTGACGGAATACTTACCATAACGCAATTAAACAGTCAACCTAATTCAGGGAATTCTTTTTTATTAAATGGTCGAATGAGCAAAGGCTTCGATTGGAAAAAACTTGTGATTTCAGCAGATATAAATTGGAGTAAAGAACAAAGTGATCAATTACGCCAAAATTTGCTTGTGAATTACCAAAATCAATGGTTCGGTACAAACTTATCGGCAAACATGAACCTAACAAAATGGTTGATTGCTGAATACAGGGCTCTATGGAGAAGTAGTAACAGCGATCTAAGTACAGGAGAGAAATATCCTTCTATTCAGTCAATAAACCAATGGGCAAAACTAAATTTATCCTTACCATTTGATATTAATCTAAATGCCTCCTTTGAACATTATTACAATAGCGCATTGCAAGGTCACAAAAACTTCTCACTGGCAGATTTGGCATTGGCTCATACATACAAAAATGTTCGTTATTCGCTTGATTGGACAAACATCCTAAATACTTCCAAATACGTTTCTGCATGGTATGGCAACCTGAATTCTTATTATTCAGAATATAGCATTCGACCGGCAGCAGTGATACTTAATGTGCAATTTAAATTATTTTAAATATGGGAATAGCAATTATGCATGACATTCATTTTTTATGCAAAACTAACTTAAGTATTTTTGCTCTTGCCGATTTCTTTTTCGTGTTGTTAAGTCGACAAGAGCTACAAGACTAATAAAAATAACTATTTTAACTAATAAAATAAATTATATTATAATGAAAAATTTAAATAAAATAAAGCTAACCAAGCTATCATCAGAAAAGATGACAAATCGTGACCTTGAAATATTAAAAGGTGGAGGTGGTAACTGTACTTGTGCGTGTAGATACGCAGGTACACCAGGCGGCTCATCGATTGCCGATAATGGAAATGCAAATAACGCTGGTGGCTATGATAGTACCGGTGGAGGAACATTTTTTCCATAATCATATGCTATGAGATAGTCAAAGCAGATTGAGATGATGCTTTATATAAGCATCATCTCAATCATAGGCATACTAATTTGCTTAATACAATAAATACAAATGATTTACACAAAAAAATATCTGAAATATTATTTAATTATAGTTATAGTCTCCATGTTACCTTTAATGTGTATAATGGCTCAACCAAAACCATTCAACCAAAACATTGAGAAATACAGGATTATTGATACGGTATCTCATATCGTTACATACAAGTTGAAGTTTGTAAAGGATACTATAAAACGAACAACAGAAGAAGACATCATTGTCCTCCAAATAGGTCGCCATTGTTCCAAATCCTATTCCAAGACAATGTATGATGCAGATTCTGTTGCTACAGCATGGATTAAAAAGGGAGCGCAGGTTGTTCCTGGTCAAAAAAAGAGTGTCCCTCCAATGGATGTGTACAAAGATTATGCAACAAAAAAAAGTATGATAACATATCGTTCAATCTTGAAAGGACCGATATATCAATATGAAGAAGATATCAGTCCGATGAAGTGGACACTCCTATCCGTGAAAGGGAATATATTATCCTATTCATGTCAAAAAGCTATAACAAGGTTTCGTGGCAGAACATATGAGGCCTGGTTTACAAAAGACATTCCATTACCAGAAGGTCCCTGGAAATTCGGAGGGTTACCAGGACTGATACTTCTCATTAAAGATAACAGAGATCACTATGTTTTTGAATGTATCGGGATTCAGCAAGCAAAGCAAAATACTCCTATTAAATATTGGAAATGGAAATATGAGCCTATCGAAAGGTTACAATTGCAAAAAATAGCCAAAAGAATGAGTCTGGATACTTATAATTATTTAATCAGTATTGACCAACCAGTTGCAGGAGATCCAATTAAGCTAATAAAAAGTTTAGTATACCCTTACAATCCGATAGAACAAGAATAGTTAAATTAAAATTATGACAAAGTTAAGTAGATATATAACACCTGAGGATATTGTTTTATCTTTAACTAATACTCCTCAAATAACATTTGAAGTTACAGACTTATGTAATCTTAATTGTTCATATTGCTGTTATGGGGATCTCTATAATGATCGCGATCCTCGAGTGAAAAAAAAAATGTCCTGCAACAATGCTTTAAATTTACTAATTTACTTAGATTCTTTATGGAGTTCAGAATATAATTGTTCTCAAAACAAAAATGTATATATCAGCTTTTATGGAGGGGAACCATTATTAAATATGAAATTAATTCAGAGTGTCGTTGATTTCATTGAAGCACTACATTGTAAAACGAGGACATTTACTTTTACAATGACCACCAATGCCCTTTTTCTAGATAAACATATAGATTATTTGGTATTACATAACTTTAAATTATTAATTAGCTTGGATGGAGATGAAGAAAATACGGCTTATCGTATAGACAAAAAAAACAGACCTGCATTTAGAAATATAATTAAGAATGTTGAACTTTGTAGAAAGAAGTATCCTGAGTATTTTGACAAACATGTAAATTTCAATGCTGTTCTTCATAATAAAAATACAGTGAAAAGTATTTATCATTTTTTTCATGAACATTACAATAAAATTCCACGTATCGGACAATTGAATAATGTAGGTGTACGCCCAAATAAAGAAAGTGAATTTTGGAATATGTATCGTAATGCAACAGAAAATCTATTTCAATCTGAAAACTATTCAGAAATTGAATCAGCGCTATTTATGTCAGCTTCCACATATAATAGTGCTGGCACTTATTTGATGCAGTATTCTGATTTTGTCTATAAAGACTATAATGAATTGTTATATGGTAAAAGGATGCCTGAAAATTCGTATCCAACGGGAACCTGTATCCCCTTTAGTAGAAAAATATTTGTGACAGTTAATGGTAAGATATTACCCTGTGAACGGATTGGACATCAGTTTTCTTTGGGTAATATTTCAGACAAAGGAGTAGATATTGACTTTCAGAAAATCGCTGATAAATATAATCTGTATTATGCCAAAATAAATGGACAATGTAAATCTTGTTATAATAGGCGTGCTTGTATCCAATGTATGTTTAATTTGCCAAATATAGATGGTGCTGTAGTTAATTGTCATGGTTATATGAATAAAACAAATTTCAAACGCTATGAGAATAATCAATTGAGTTTTTTTAGTAGAAATCCTGAAGCATACTCACGTATAATGAATGAAGTAATTTTTCAATAATAGTTACATATGGATTCAAATAAAAAATATTGGTTTTACTTATATCCCCATATATATGTTTCATGTGCCCATGAAGAAAAGATGCTTCTGTATGACACAAGGCAAGGATTAGTTTTAGAAACTCAAAACGCTTTTTGTATTCAACTTATAAAAAAGATATACTCTCCTGAAAGTTTGGGTGTAGTAGAACTTATACCTTACAATTATGATGTAGTAGTCTTATCATTTATTCATAGTATAGTGAATAAGCTAATGGGATGTCTTACAGAAATAAATGAAAGCATTGAGAGACCTATTAATCTATTGCCTGTGCTAAATCTCCAAAAAGATGTTGATAAACTTATTAAACAAGGGGAGGATTTTATTGGAGATTGGATTATTCAATATTTATCAGAATTAAATATATTTTTAAATGGAGATTGTGAAGAGTCTTGCCCATTTTGTGACAAATACTACAAACAAGTGAAATGCTGTCAGAAAAAACAAGATAATAAATGCTTATCTCCTAAAACTATTGATAAAATTTTAGTTCAAGCAAACCACTCAGCAGGGGAAAAAGTTAATTTTTTAGGAGGAAATTTATCATTATATCTCTATTGGAATGAACTATGTAAAGTTATTTCAACCTATAATTTTGAATTTCATCTATGGATGAACTATAAACATTTAGTGGATGCCGAGGCAATACCAATTTTTAAAAGTGTTCATATTGATATCATCGTTAGTTTTCCAATAGATGGCCATTTTCTTATGATGCAAATTCAGAAGTATGGAAAAAAAAAGAATGCGCATTTCCATTTTCTGATTGAAAATGAAGAACAGCTTTATGAGACTGAAGTGTTTTATCCTCAAATACTTGATTATACTCTTGAACCTATTTATACTGGTAAAAACCTTGCATTCTTCGAGAAAAATGTATACATAAATAGAGATGATATTTTCTCTGAAATAGTTTCATTTAGAAGGATATTCTGTAATCAAAAGCTTAACGCAAATGATTTTGGTACATTGAATATACTGTCTGATGGTATTGTAAAAGCAAACTTAAACATAAATTCTGATTTGGGATGCATACATGAACAAACTTTATTGGACACTATCTACAAAGAATTAATAGAAAATAGCGCTTGGCGAAAAATAAGAAATTCGGCTCCATGCTTAAATTGTTTATATCAATATTTGTGTCCTCCTCCCTCAAATTATGAACATGTTATAGGGAAAAATAATTTGTGTAAAGTGCATAAGAAAAAATTAATATAGCTCTTCTATATATCAACATTAAAGAATACTAATTTTGTCAGATTGAGACAAAAATTAGAAAAGTAAAAGATTCCGATACACCTGTATTATAATAGAATAGAACAAAACAAATGAAATTTTGCCTCTATCGTCAACTTGATATTATGGACTGTGGCCCTACTTGTTTACGTATGGTGGCGGCTCATTATGGTCGTGTGTATTCGTTAGAAAGTCTGATACAAAATTCCATGATCACAAAAGAAGGAAGTTCTATGTTGGGTATCAGTGAAGCTGCTGAGAACATAGGTTTCCGAACTATGGGCGTGAAGGTCTCGTTTAAGGAGTTGAAAACAGCAGTCTTACCTTGCATTGTTCATTGGAATCAACGGCACTTTGTTGTAGTATATGATATAAAAGAGAGTCATGGAAATGAAAAAATTTATATTGCTGACCCGGCCTCCGGAAAACTGAAATATACACGTGAAGAATTTTGTCGTTGTTGGATTAGTACCAAAGATGATGGAAAAGATATAGGCGTCGCTTTATTGCTTGAATCTTCGCCCGATTTTTACGAACATGAAAACGAAAAAGTAAATCGTAAAGGATTTTCGTTCCTTCTCTCCTACCTAAGACCATATAAGAAGTTGATTGTTCAGCTTTTAATGGGATTGCTATTTAGTAGTTTATTGCAGTTGATGTTGCCCTTCCTTACTCAATCCATCGTCGATTTTGGTATTAGTGCACAGAATATTGGTTTTGTGTATTTAATATTAATTGCTCAATTGGTTCTTACGTTCAGTAGTTCGACAGTCGGGTTTATCAGAGGTTGGATATTATTGCATTTGGGTACACGTATTAATATCGCATTGATTTCTGATTTCCTCATTAAAATGATGCGTTTACACATGGGTTATTTCGATACTAAAATGGTGGGTGACATCCTTCAACGCATCAATGACCACACCCGAATCCAAAACTACCTCACCAATTCGAGTTTGAGCATATTATTCTCTGTTTTCAATATCTTTATTTTTAGTATTGTCCTGTTGATGTATAGCTTCACCATTTTTGCCATCTTTTTTACAGGCAGTGCTTTTTACTTTCTGTGGGTATGGATGTTTATGAAACGACGGGCTGATCTGGATCATAAAAACTTTGCACAACAATCTACCAATCAGAGCAATGTGATTCAATTGGTAACCGGTATGCAGGAAATAAAACTCAACGCCTGCGAACAACAAAAGCGTTGGGAATGGGAACGGATCCAGGCTAAATTGTTCCGGTTGAGAATTAAAGGAATGGCATTGGCTCAATATCAGGATTCGGGAGCGGTATTGATTAATCAATCCAAAAATATCATTATAACTGCCTTGGTTGCTAAACTTGTTATTGATGGACAAATGACTCTAGGTATGATGATGGCTGTGCAATACATTATCGGGCAGTTGAATGGGCCTGTGGATCAGCTTATATCTTTCTTAAGGGAGACACAGGATGCAAAGTTAAGCCTGGAACGTCTGAGCGAAGTGCACGACAAAGAGGATGAAGAGGCTAAGGACGAGCAACGTATTAAAGAAATTCCGTCAAAAAAAGACATTATACTTCAAAATGCCACCTTTGGTTATGATGGCACTTCCATTGGGGAGCCTGTAATAAAAGGGATTCATTTGACTATTCCGGTAGGAAAGCAGACTGCCATAGTTGGAACCAGTGGTAGCGGGAAAACCACCCTTATAAAACTGTTACTCGGTTTTTATCCTTTACAAAAGGGTGATATATTGTTGGGCGAAAACAATCTTAAAAACTACAGCATACGCGAATGGCGAAAACGATGCGGTGTGGTTATGCAGGATGGGTTTATCTTTTCGGATAGCATAGCCAAAAATATTGCACCCGGGATAGAGTACATTGATAAAGACAAACTTTTGAATGCAGTTATAACTGCCAATATTCGGGAATTTGTAGAATCCCTTCCCTTAGCATACAATACCAAAATAGGCAATGAAGGACATGGATTGAGCAAGGGACAAAAACAACGTATCCTGATTGCCCGTGCAGTGTATAAAGATCCAGCATTTGTTTTTCTGGATGAAGCCACCAATGCGCTGGATACAAATAATGAAATGATAATAATGAATAACCTACACAGCTTCTTTAAAGGAAGGACCTCTGTTGTGATAGCACATAGACTTAGTACCGTAAAGAATGCCGACCAGATCGTAGTTCTTGAAAAAGGTGAGATTGTTGAAATAGGTACTCATCTGGAGCTGACTAAGAGGCAAGGAGCTTATTATCGGTTGGTGAAGAACCAGCTGGAACTATGACCCAGTCCCATAAAGTGGAGTAAGAAATGTTTAAACAAATTATTAAATTACAATATGAGTAATATAGTAACAAACAAACAAAATGAAAATAATTTCAATTCCCCTTTAGGGGCTGGGCGTGATTCAATCAATCATCAAAGGTTAGAGGTAATAGAATTACGCAGCGATGAGGTGCACGAGATATTGTCGCGACCGCCTCATGCCTTGATTCGATATGGTATATCCATAATCTGCAGTGTAATTATAATATTATTTATCGGTAGCTTTTTTTTTAGGTATCCCGATATCGTGCAAGGTGATGTGGTTATTACAACTGAGAATCCACCTGTTTGGTTGGTTGCCAAATCTACTGGAAAAATGAAAGAATTAGTATGCTCTGATAAACAAGAGGTTCATCAGAGTGATGTCATGGCTGTCATAGATAATTCTGCTTCAACTACTGATGTCCAATCATTGAATCTATTATTATCAACTGTTATTGTTTCCGATTCGAGTTATTATATTCCGAAAGAGTTGCTTATCAAATCATTTGAGTTAGGCACTTTACAATCAAATTTCTCAGCCTTCACAAAAGCAGCTATAAACTATGATAATTTTCAAACCCTAAACCTAAATACTCAGGAAAAGTCTTCAGTATTGAAACAGATTGGTAATCGAAAGATTTATTCCTCTGATCTTCAGAAACAATTGGAAATAAAGAAACAGGAATTAATAATTTCAAAATCGGCTTATGGAAGGGATAAGCTATTATTCAGTCAGAAAATAATTTCGGCATCTGACATGGAAACAGCAGAACAAACTTATCTGAACAAACAGCAGGAACTCCAACAGTTACAAACTTCCATCTCCCTGCAAAATGTAGAGTTTTCGCAATTGAAAGAATCAATAAATAAACTTTCCATACAATATTTACAAGAAAAGCATCAATTATTCTCAGAACTTAAATCTACTCAAAAAGAGTTAATGGCAGCCATTGAAAATTGGCAACAAACTTATTTATTGACAGCATCACAATCAGGAATAGTAACTTTTAATTCTTTTTGGAAACGGAATCAATATATTAATTCCGGCGATAAAGTATTTGCGATTGTCTCACGTCATCCGGGGCAGTTAATAGGAAAGATCAAAGTGGTGGCTTCTGGCTCTGGTAAGATTAAAACAGGGCAGAGAGTGAACATCAAAGTGGCAGGTTACCCATATCTGGAATTTGGACTTTTACAGGCCAAAACCAGAAACATATCACTCGTATCGAACAACGATTATTATTCTGTTGAGGTTTATTTTCCCAAAGGGTTACACACTACTGTAAATAAAGAATTAAAATTTACAGGTGAAATGAGTGGGTCAGCAGAAATAATTACGGAGAACCGTAGTCTTATGGAACGATTTTTAACACCCCTGAAGTTGCTAACAAAAAAATATTTCGAATAAAAACATACAACGAAAACTTAATCTAATAATTTATAAAATAAATACAATTGGAATTGCACGTGGTGGAAATCATAACAACTTGACCGCTGCACAGGTAGTTTGCTGGCATGATTGATTGTTAATTAGTATGTCAACCACCTGCCTATCTACCGACAGCTACAAATGATTAAAAGAGATGGAATTGACCTGGTAGAATCCACTATCTAATCGATATTATAAAAGAATTTTCGCACTAATTAGACAGTTGTGTATCTTCCTATATTGTTTTTACTTTTTTTGCAAACCTATTTTAGTTATATCCAATCTTTACATTTCTTATTTCATTCAAAAATCACGGACATTCAAAACTTCATACCTGCTCAATGCTTTTAGTTGTTCATTGCCAATGAACAAGCATTTTTAATGAACAAATCAAAGCGGTATTTACAAAGCAACTGATATTTTATGTCAAGTATTATGCACCGTTTACTTGACCATATATAAAAAAATGTTGCATATTTGTGACCTAAACCATAAGATATGACAGGATCTAAAAAAATAGATCAACGCATTCAGCAATTGCAGGACGGGATAACTTTCGACTACCAAGCTCTATTACTAGAGCGGGAAGAGTATGCAGCTGTCACAAAAGCATTGGAACGGTTGATAAAAAAGGAAATTATCAAACGAGTATCTTCCGGTATATTTTATAAACCCAAACAAACTGTATTTGGACATTAAAACCAAACGAAGAAGAACTAGTAAAACATATTTGTTAGAGAAAGTGAAAAGAATCACGGATATTACTTGACTGAGTTTTTATAACAGACTAGTTCTTACAGCACAGGTACCAAAAACAATTAAAATAGCAAAGAGGGACAAACGAATTTACGCTTCAGTCGGTACGATAAAAGGCAAACCCGTAAAAAGCTATTTTGATGTAACGGATAAAAACTATAAACTACTTGAAATATTGGATGCTCTAAAAGACTTCAATCAAACACCGAATTTAAATGCTGAGTCAGGGATTGTGTTATTGACTGAAAGTTTGAGAAAAAAAGTGCTTTAGAACAGTTTAAAATACAACAATTATATTTCTTAAAACACAAGGCACTAAATAAGGTGGTTTAGTACCTTTTTTAGTGCCTTGTAATTGTAACTTACTTATAATAGACTATAATTGCGGAGAGGAAGGGATTCGAACCCCCGGTACCCTTTAGGAGTACATACGCTTTCCAAGCGTACCTCTTCAACCACTCGAGCACCTCTCCGTTTGCAGTGCAAAGTTAATCAAAATTTCTTAATATGAAGCTATTTTATTTTTCTGAAAATTAATCACTGAATTGATTTTATTTGTGATTGATTTATAATGCTTTCGGGAGTTTTGTAAATAACTGCATGGCATTTTGGGTTGTCATTTCGTCAATTTCCTGTACGGATACATCGTATATTGCAGCCAGTTTTGCGCAAACCAGGCTTACATAACTGCTTTCATTCCGTTTTCCCCGGTAAGGAGCAGGAGTAAGGTAAGGTGAATCTGTTTCAAGCAACAAATGGGTAAGGTCAATTTGTTCAACCACTCCTGCCAGCCCTGAATTCTTAAAGGTAACAATGCCATTGATCCCCAATTTGAAGCCTCCAAAAGCAATAATCTCCCGGGCTTCTTCCAGTGTCCCTGTAAAACTATGGAAAACCCCTGTCAATCCACTGTTTTTGTATGGCATTAGGGCATCCATACTTTCCCTGAATGAATCCCTGACATGTATAATAACCGGCAAATGATATTCAAGCGCCCATTCCAGCTGTTGTTTGAAAACCAGGGTTTGTTCGGCTATACATGTTTTGTCCCAATACAGGTCAATGCCTATTTCGCCAATTGCAAGATAGTCGCGCCTTACCAGTTCCGATTTTATAAGCGCCAGTTCGTCCTTGTAATCTTCTTTTACACTGGTGGGGTGCAGGCCGATGGCGGCATGGCAATAACCGGGATATGCAGCTTCAAGCGCCAGCATTTGAGGCAGTGTGCCACTATCACAGTTTGGCAGGATAATCTGCTTCACACCTATATCCTGTGCTCTTAGAATGACTTCATGCCTGTCTGCATCAAAATCCTCTGAATATATATGTGAATGGGTATCTATCATGTACTATTTTTTCATTTACTATTTACTATTTAAAACCGGGTGAATAAAAAAACACTCAAAGGTACATTGATTTACTATTTATTCATTTACCATTTACTATTTAAAACCATGAACAATTAGCGTGTGGACTATCTGGCAGATAAAAAAACACTCAAAGGTACATTGATTTACTATTTATTCATTTACTATTTACTATTTAAAACCGGAAGCTATAAGCGTATAAAAAAACACTCAAAGGTACTTCGTACACTTTGAGGTTTTTTTGATGTTTCTTGTTCGTCCACGTTAACTATTCTCAAATAACGCGGAACACGGAACGCGGAACACGGAACACGGAACACGGAACGCAGAACGCAGAACTCTTCAAACTAAGAATCCTATTCCCATTCAATCGTTGCAGGCGGCTTGGAGCTGATATCGTACACCACACGGTTTACCCCTTTTACTTTGTTGATGATTTCATTCGACATTTTGGCAAGGAAATCATAAGGCAGTTGTGCCCAGTCGGCAGTCATGGCATCGGTTGATGTAACGGCCCTCAGTGCTACAGCGTTTTCGTAGGTACGTTCGTCACCCATTACCCCTACCGATTGCACAGGGAGCAGGATAACACCCGCCTGCCATACCATATCGTATAGATTCCATTCACGCAGTCCGGTAATAAAGATATCGTCGGCTTCCTGCAGTATGCGCACTTTCTCCTCGGTGATATCACCAAGGATACGTACTGCCAGTCCGGGTCCCGGGAAAGGTTGACGTTTAATTAGATGATGCATCATTCCTAACTGGGTACCTACCCGTCGCACTTCGTCTTTGAAAAGCAAACGCAACGGCTCACACAACTTAAGCTTCATCTTTTCAGGAAGTCCTCCCACGTTGTGGTGCGATTTTATAACTGTTCCCGTTATAGAAAGTGATTCAATGATATCCGGGTAAATGGTGCCCTGGGCCAGCCATTTTACATTTTTTATTTTGTGCGCTTCTTCATCAAATATATCGATAAAGCCGCTGCCAATGATTTTACGTTTTTCCTCAGGATCGGAAACTCCTTTTAGTGCAGCGTAAAAACGTTCTTTCACTTGCACACCAATCACGTTCAATCCAAGGTGTTCGTAGTCCTTCATTACATTTTCAAACTCGTTTTTACGAAGCAGGCCGTGATCAACAAATATACAGGTCAGGTTTTTCCCAATGGCCCTGTTCAGCAATACTGCTGCTACCGAAGAATCAACTCCTCCTGAAAGTCCCAGCACTACTTTGTCGCTGCCAAGTTGTTTCTTAAGTTCTGCTACCGTCGATTCTACAAAAGAAGCCGGTGACCAGTTGCGTGAGCAACCACAGATATTCAGGAAGTTCTCCAGGATCAATGTCCCGTCGAGTGTATGAAATACTTCGGGGTGAAACTGAACACCCCAGGTCTTCTCACCTTCTATCTTATAAGCTGCCAGTTCCACATCATCCGTGCTGGCAATCTTGTTGAAATTATCCGGTATTTTGGTAATACTATCGCCATGCGACATCCATATCTGAGAATCTGCCTGCACATCTTTCAGTAAATCATCGCTGTGATTAATGTAAGAAAGATTAGCACGCCCGTATTCGCGTGATCCGGCCGATTCAACTGTACCGTTCGAAGTATAGGCCATAAGTTGCGCGCCGTAGCAAATTCCTAATACAGGAAATTTACCCCGGATAGTACTCAGATCGGTCTTAAATGCCGTAGGGTCATAAACCGAATAGGGACTACCCGAAAGGATAACTCCTTTTATGTTGTCGGTTTGTTCAGGAAACTTGTTGTAGGGAACGATTTCGCAGTACTCATTCAATTCACGTACACGACGTCCGATCAGCTGGGTAGTTTGGGATCCGAAATCAAGGATAATTATTTTTTCGAGCATAACGTTAATTTACAATTTACAGATGTACAATCTTCTAATCTCTTAAAAAGTTGCGCAAAAGTACGAAAAATGTGATGGTTATGCAAGTGCTACTATAGGATTTTGTGTTAATCCATGTACGCTAAATCCTATTATTTATCAATATGATAAATAATTTTGGCTTTTTGTTATGATATAGCAGATTTTAATACTGTTTTATCTTACTACGATCAGATACCTGTTAACTCTTGCCCTTGCTGTTATTGAATGGATAAAGTAAGTAACCATGTTCTGCATTTGAAATATTCATTACACCTTCGAACAAACCTGATTCTAGTGAATGTATTCTGTTTCAAGCATTAGCTTTTCGTAAATATCCAGTTTCCCCTTTGACCAAAAAATAAAATCAAGTTTTTTAATCATCGATAGATTATTTCCACTGAATTTCTCATCAAAAAGTGTTAAGGTTTTTGGTATCAAGCTTGAATGAATCATCTCCTTGTATGAATCCTGAAGCAATTTCAACTGATTTCGCAAGATATCAATTATCGTCGTTAAATCTTTATGGATAGGTTGTGTAAACGAAAATACCCGACAAACCTCCTTGTCATAAATAGGGGAAGTGTCATCGATTGTGCAGATTAATTTTGAAACAAATGAAAAGACTACTGCATCTTTCCCTTTGAAATTCTGAATACGGTGAAGATCAATAAACACATTTTCCACATCAATATCCTGTTGATTCCTGTATTTCTCTATCAGTTTAAAATAATCCCGTTTAAACTCTTCGCTAAAACCAACATTATCCAACCCGTAAAAACTCCGGAATACGGATTGAAATATATAGTTTTCTGTAACATTCGATTTCACGAATTCACTCTTTAGAAAATTGTAAAAAGAAATGCTTTTAAAATCAATATTATTTACAATCTGCAGGGCATTGCTTTCTATGGTGGTTGCAATTTCTTTTGTTTTCATACTTGCTTGATTTTATAATTCTTAATTGTAATTATAACAAGTTTATTTGTTTGATTGTTTATTCCTGTATTCAGAACAAAACAGATCATTTTATGAAAACATGTATTCTGCTTTTTTGTTTAAAGCCGATGTGTAATTGGCATTCAACAAATGATAATACCAAAGAACTAACTGATTTTATATGGAATGCGAATGTATACCTTCAACGTAAGTAATCGTAGAAATTAATGATATATTTGTTAACTTATTAGTATTTAATTACCAGTGACCTTTTAATTATTAATTGATAATTATTAATTATTATTTATTAATTGCGTATATATCAGCCTGTTTTTTAAAAAAGAACACGTATTTCTGACGTTCAAAGACTTCAGTAACACGTGTTCTGTATAAATCAGGAATCAACTAATTCTAGAATGGCAGTTTGAAACCATTATCTTCTGCCGGTTGTTGCTCTACATTTCGTTTTTGTTTTTCAATGCTTTTGCCGACTTTAAAATTATAACTATACATTACCACAAAGGCAGCAGTCGTTTTCATATATGTATCGGTCCGTTGATAAATTAAATTATTACGGAGTGTTGACGTGCTATTGAAAAATTTACTGGCAAAGGGGTTAAACGCAATAATATTGAGTGTACTGTTGTTCTTAAACTGTTTTATGAGTCCAATTAAATAGAAAGGTGACTGTTGGGTGACTGTTTGTCCATCGAGTACAGGACCGTTCAGGTTGAACATGCCGATAACCTTCAGGTTCCAGGGAATCGGGAACATCATAAAGGAGTTCCAGTTCCAGCTACGTTGGTTTGTAGGATCTATCTGACTTTGGTATTGGTCAATATGATTAAACGAATACCTGAAATTAGAATTAAACATGACCGTGCCTATTTGCGAATTTACCGACAGGCCGGTTCCTGCTTCGTATCCGTTCGAGATGTTGAACGGTTTACTTTCAAATACATTGGATGTACCCACCTGATTAACGATTGTCTGGATAAGACCGGTCTTATATTCGTAAAACAACTGGGGAGCCAGATTGACGGTTACTTTACCTACAGTGACCTTCACATTATAGGTAAACTGGAAATTATCCCTGTAAGCAGGTTTAAGATTTATATTCCCCTGGCTTATCGTCTGGCTATCGACCCGACTTACCAACGGGTTAAGTTGTGCAGCGCTTGGCCGTAAAACCCTCCTGGAATAAGATAGTTTAATGCTGTTATTGTCATCAAACTTAAGCGAACCGTTAGCATACGGTAGCGGAGAAAAATAATCGCCACCTGTTACAGAATTGATCACCACATGGGAGGTTTCAAACCGTGACCCTATCTTAACGCTTCCCTTTTTGAAGTTCCTGGACAATTCGGCATAGCCACCTAATCGCAAATCGGTATAATCCAGATTGGGAACCTGTGCCAGCGAGCTGGTATTGTCAATGTTGTATTTATTGAAATTGCCACTTACCCCGGCATTTAATGAATAGACGCTGTCGAAGGGCAAGGTATAGTTTGTCTGGCCTGTAAGTGTCTGGGTATTTGTTTTGCTTTTTTCACTTTGCCATGGGCCAATGAATTGAGCAGTGGTATCAATAGGGTTGTAATCCGTATTCCTGAAATCAGTTCCTGATGTATTCGTCAGGCTCTTGTAGTATTTCAACTCCACTTCGTAACCATGCTGGGTTTTCTTGTCAAACTTATGCTTATAAAACAGAGAGGAGGTAAGACCATTATTGTTACTGCTTGAATTGGTTTCCGACCTGAAGATACTATTCATGATGTTATTCGAACTATTGTAATTCCGTGAATCCCCGTTTGTATTATTGACATTGTTATTGAAAGATACATTCACGTTCAGGTTGTTTAATTCGTCCGGATCGTAAATAATGCCGGCATTCACATTTTGATTATTCCCTTTGATCAACTGGGTGCCATTCCGCTGCAATTCACTTGACCCTGCCACACGGTTCATATCCGTGTTTATGCCGAAGTGCTGGAGCGAGCCGTTGGCAGCTACATAATAAGATATTTTCTCCATACCATAATCCAGGCTTCCATTCACCCGTCCTAAATATGTATCCCCGGATATCGGTAGAGCCATAACACTTGCCATACCTTTCAGCCCGAACTTCATGGCAGGATTCGTCACAATATTGATCACAGCATCCACATCGGCATCGTATTTTCCAGATGGACTGGTAATGACTTCCATCTTATCCACCTGCGATGGATGTAACCTTTTCAGGTATTCTTTATCGCGGGTTATCCCATCGACTTCAATCTTAATGTTCGATTTACCGTTGACGGTGATGTTCTCGTTTAAATAATCCACTTGTACCGAGGGTACTTTTCGAAGAACATCGAGTCCATCGGTAGATGTTTTTTTAATGCCTTCCGGAATACCGTAAATAGTCCGGTCACCCAATTCGGTGACTTTAACTTTTGACCCGCTTATCACTATTTCTTTAAAGTTATAGGTATTCGGTTCCAGGGCTATCGCGCCCAGGTTATTGATCATGCTCTTCTTTTTGGGAATAACACTCACCTGGGTCTTGTATACAATATGCTTTATCCGGATACAATAGGTTTTTACTGTATCTGCTTTATAAAGCATAAAAAGTCCATCAGAATTGGATTTCGTTATTTCAATAGTACTGCTATCCGGTAACTGCAACAACTCCACACTTGCACTTCCAACAGGCATTGTAGTTTCTTTGTCGGTGAGACTTCCTGTTATTACTTGTCTGGCATTAATATTAATGGCCACAAAGCACAACAGTACTATGAGAATTTTATTCATCATTTAGTTCTAGTATTAAAAATTAATCAGGTTTGTTATTTCAGCATGATTGTTTCCGCCTGAGAGTCCATCTTAACTTTCATCTCACTGTTGTTACTCTTCACTGTCATAGCTCCTTCAATATGTCCTTTTGATGTGTTTTTCAATATCAGGCCGGTGGTTAGATCGATAGTACCATCAGAAGTCATAGTACCTTTTAAGTCTTGCGACATTTGTGCGGAAGGGTCGTTTGAGGGTAGAGATTCAATTTCCGATTTGCCGGATATTTTTGCAAGATTGTTTTCCACACCGTTTAAGGTAAACGTGTTAAGCGACAATAGATTTACACTATTCGCTGCCAGAGAGTAAGTTGTTTCCCATACATCACCGGTTTTTACGGAATTCTCGGGCAAATAAGCAAATAATGGTTCTATCCTGGTTCTGATAGCCGCTTCCTGTAAAAGTGCGTTAGCTATCATTTTTGCCTGATCTCTTTTTGTTGCGGGTATCGAGTCCAAAACAAACAAAACATTGTCTTTAAACTTCGGATAATTAACAAATTCAATAAATTTTCCTGATGTCGAAATCTTCGCAATAATCTTATACGTGCTTAATTTATTCATAATTTTATCCGTAGGATCATTACCGGCGGGGTTAGCCGAATTTGTTTCCTTATTACCCATTGGCGAACTGGTTTTAGATGCAATAGTGTCGAATTTTAATTCAATATCCATAATATCTTTGTCCTGTTTAAGAACTTTGTAACTAACAACATTATTGGATAAAACATCGACATTAATCAGTTGTCCACCTGCATTAATTTGCATGGTCTGCTTACTGGTGCTTTTTACTTTGTACACTTTATCTTTCTCAAGGTTTAATTTAAGGCTAACCGGTGTTTGTGCCATCATCGAAATACCCAAAAGGGATAAAATAACTGACGAAATAAATGTTTTCATTTTGTTAATCGTTTTATAAGTTTATATAGTTAAAATAAAAATTCAATTCCCGGGTTGATTAGGGTTTTATGGTTTGATTGATCATGTAACGCTAAGAAAATACAGGTTGTTTAATTACAGGTTCTTTATCCAATATGTCCTATTTTGTACTGAATATCCATCCAATTTATTCAACCTTTTAAAAGTCAATGGAGGCATTTAATTTTCAATTCCTTAAAAAGCCTCAAAGTTAAGATATTATTATTATTAATAACAATTATATTAACGTTATTTATGGTTGAAAAGTATAAACGACATTGTAATTATTCGACTGCTAAGTTACATCCGGTTTAGAGGTTGACCTGGAACAGTTTGAATTGAATTTATTAATCTACCTGCTCATGTCCTTTATCAATTTCTATTTCCTAAATGTTGAAGTATTAGTAGAAAAAAGAGATTGAAAATCACAGGAAAGAAGAAATATTTTTCACATATGGCTCTACTATTTCAATTTGTTACTGATAATCATTTTCTCCCCAAATAAAAGACCGCTCCCGGAAAATCTTCCTGAAGCGGTCTTTGTATAGAATAACGTGACGTTTATACTTTTTCGTTCATTTTCATCATGCCCATCATTTGGTTCACTGTTTTTTGCATTCCATCAGTGGATGCATCAAGGAAAATAACATTCCCTTTTCCTGTTTCGCCAAAATGTTTAATGGTTTCAGTCCACATACTGAACAGCAGGAATGATGCATCCAGATCAGCATCAGTCATTTCCTTGGCTGCCTGTGCCATTCCTTTGGCCACTTCCTCCCGGAACAAGGCAATCCCCTGTCCGCGTTGCTGGGCGGCTTCTTTTTCAGCGAGTGCCGATATCTTAATAGCATTTCCTTCAGCTTCTGCAGCTTTGGTGCGGGTGATCAATAATGCCTGCCCCTCATTCTCAGCAGCGGCTTTCAGATTGTTAGATGCCACCACGCGCGACATGGATTTAATAATCTCATCATCAAAGGTAATATCGTTCAGCTGGATGTCAATCATGTGGAAGCCCCATTGTTCCAATGTATCATCGAGGTGCTTTTTCACTTCCTGGATAATCTCAGTCCGAAGTCCCAGAATCTCTGCCTGTTTCTTGGTAGCTACAAAACTACGGATAGTACCTTCGATGGTACGGATAAGGGCCTGCATAAAACTGCGTTCGTCCACAAACTTAAAAGCCACGTTCTTAATCGTTTCGTCCGTCTGATTAAAGACCGCGTACAGCAACATGGCCTTGAAATACACATTGGCCTGATCCTGCGATACAGCCTGAAACTCCAGCTCTGCCGAACGGTTCTGTATACTGATGCGTTTGTACACCAGCTCGATAAGCGGGATCTTAAAGTTAAGCCCCGGAGCCATAATACGCCGGTACTTTCCGAATACGGTAATAACCGCCACATTGCCCTGATTCACGGTCACAAAACCGGAAGCAATAATAACCAGGACAAAGACTCCAATAACAATAAAAGGAATTGATACCATGTGAGTTGTTTTTAATGAATACTATGTTTACGCTATGAAATTTAAGACTAAGTTGTTATGTGATTTTCTATAAAAGAAATCTCAATTAGAATGTTGTATATGGATCTTCCAGCACAGCTATCTCCTGTTGATCCAATGCCAGATCAGCAATTGCCGATCTTTTTGTCGGCCGTTTTGTAGCCATCAAGACCACCAGTAAACCGGCATACACCATAAAATTGCTGTTGTTGGTTATAAAAATGGCAGCCAGGGCCAATAACGCAGGACCCTCGAGCAACATATACCGGATAATCAATGATTCCCTGTATACGGCCATCTTGACTTTTAAATCTTCGCTTCCCATTATGGCATTTAGTTTTACCCTGAAAATAATATTGCTGGAAATAATTCCGGCAATTACCAATCCGGGGACTATAAATACCAATAATTTGGCTAATTCCGACTGAATATCCGGATGTTTAAAATCGACTGCAAAGAAATAGACGACTATTCCAAACAAAACGACACTTAGCAAGATAGCCAGATGAATAAACGAAATAATTTTAAAATACTCTTTTGTCGAATGTTGGTTGTTTTCCATAACAAATAATTGTCTATGTTACTGAATTACTTATCATTCAGTTCAGTTATTTCTACTAATATTTAAATTTAAAATCCGGTTATTTTTTCTCCACAAAAATACATATTATCCTTGTACAATTAACCTTTTTACTAAAATAGTTTTAACTGTTCCGCTTGAATCTAAAAATAAATATTTAAACCTACCTTTATTGAAGAACGCTAATCGAAGATGCCTACTTATCAGCATTCGCATTTTCTATTGCTATCGGGACAATTACAATACCTTCGAGCGGAACCTATTATACACTCGTCTTATGTATAATGAGGAATCGGCGAGACTTTATTGGGGGTTCCGAGAGGTACATCCCTCCTAACCCCCAGGAAAGTCCCAGGTAACCCCCTCGATATATAGAACAGAAGACAGTATAATAATTCTGATGAATCGGCGTCTTGACGGTACTGTAACTATCATTAAAAATGGTAGATACAGATTAATCATCCCGATAGCCATTTGGATTTAAATGATGCAATGTATTATTCCGGCTGCTTATCTAAGAAATATCTTAGGAATAAAAAAAAACTGTGACGAACAGGTATTAGAACCAACCGGCAATAGTTTTTAGACAGGGTATGCAATTTATGGAATAAAAGGGAACAATATGTAATTTTGAATATGGTGTTTTTGTAGCAGAATGAATTTGTTTCCTGAGAGCTCTTAATTCCGCCAGTAGAACAAAAAAATATATTAAACAAATTTAGGATACTGTAAATAGTAACTAGTAAATGAATTAATAGTACCTGTTTTCAGTTTGTATTCCGGGAGATAATTCTGAAAGAAACGATCCGGACATACCATTATTGTCTCAAATCAAAAAGATAACTTTAGGGCTCGAACTATTCAATATAGAAAGAGAAGGTATAAAAGCAGGCACTTATTTTTTTTCGTAATCGAGCATCTTTTTTTTGCATTCCATTCCCCAACGGAAGCCACCCATAGTG
>Ga0302285_10000275_pt1 | contig 29913 bp, 27 predicted proteins | sample III_Fen_E2_2_FD_200455 | JGI IMG/M metagenome (GOLD analysis project Ga0302285, IMG submission 200455) | Peat permafrost microbial communities from Stordalen Mire near Abisko, Sweden - III_Fen_E2_2 | ecosystem: Environmental > Terrestrial > Soil > Wetlands > Permafrost | place: Sweden: Abisko... | reverse complement strand
TAACCCAAGTTACACCGATTATCAACAATATGAATCAGGTAAGAGCAAAGAAATATCTCGGACAGCACTTTCTCAAAGACATGGGAATTGCCGGTCGCATAGCCGATAGCCTGATACTCGACGGCAAAACTTCAGTACTCGAAATTGGTCCCGGAATGGGTGTGCTGACGCAATTTTTGCTTCAAAATCCACTCATAGATCTCACAGCGGTGGAACTTGATAAAGAATCGGTGGAATACCTTCATCAACATTATTCACAACTGAACGTCATTGAAGCCGATTTCCTGAAACTGGATTTAAAGACCATTTTTCCGGGTAAATTCTGTGTTATAGGCAATTTCCCGTATAATATTTCGAGTCAGATTTTCTTTAAAATGCTCGAGAACAAAGATTCTATTCCTTGTCTGGCTGGAATGATTCAAAAAGAAGTGGCTGAGCGTATTGCTGCACCGGCAGGCAGTAAAACCTATGGAATTTTAAGCGTGCTGATGCAAGCATATTATAAAATTGAATATCTTTTTACGGTAAATGCAGATGTTTTTGATCCACCACCAAAGGTCAAATCGGCCGTAATTCGTTTTACACGCAACGAAGTTTCACAGATTGATTGCGACGAGCAACTGTTTAAAGCTGTGGTGAAAACGTCGTTCAATCAACGCCGTAAAACATTGCGAAACTCCCTGAAGCCGCTTGTAGAGGCCGGTCACCCGATGTATGCCGATCCGATTTTTGATTTACGTCCCGAGCGACTGGATGTAGCAGCATTTATCGATCTTACCAAGCGTGTGGAAGCAGCGCTGGCTACAAAATAAAACGGACAATACAGTTTATTACCATGATAAATAGACATAAATCTTCCCGATTGAGCTTTTCAATCGGGATTTTTTTGCTTATGCTCAGACTTTAAACTAAATTCAATTATCTTTGTGTTTCAAAATCAGACTAAGTCAACTAAACATTCAAATTTTACAGTTATGAACTTAAAAATCAGAACAAAAGTTTTACTTGGAATTCTTTTCCTTTTTGCTGAATTTGCATTAATCGGAGGGTTGAGCATATATTATATCTCATCGATAAAATACAGTTCCGAGCTTATGATTAAAAACAATTACTGGTCTGTTCATTATTCCGAAAACATGATTCAGGCTATTGATGAAACTCAAACGGCAGCCAGTTCATTGTTTTTAAACAAACAACAATCCGCTTACGACAAAAATTCGTTCTCAGTTTCTTGCAACAAATTTGAAGAGAATCTGAATCTGGAGGAAAGGAACATTACTGAATTCGGAGAAAAAGAGTTGGTTGAGTCTATCAAACAAAATTATTCCAAGTACAAAGCATTAGTTTCAGGCAAACATGTTGACAACATCAGTGACAAAGCCGGCTATTATTCTGCCAATATACTACCATTGGTAAATGAAGTAAAAGCCAAGATTTTTTCGGTATCGACGCTTAACATGCAATCCATTGTTCAGAAAAATGAAAGTCTGAATGAAACAATCAGACGTGTTTATAAAAACCTGTCTATTGTTTTGGCTATTTGTTTCCTTATCACATTCTCGTTTATGATTAATTTTCCTAACTACATTGCCGAACCAATCAGGAAAATAACGGAAAGTATAAAGGAAATAACCGGTAATAATTTTAAGAGTCGCTTACAGGTTCCGGCAAACGGTGAGTTTAAGGAACTGGCCGAAGCTATCAACTCCATGTCGGAAAAACTGGAAGCCGATTACAAAGCCGAACTTCTCGAACATAAAGTAGAGAAAACGGTGAAAGTAGAGAAAACTCTTGACGAAAAACTGGTTTTGCAAAACATACAGTCGTTACTTTCATCGGTTAGTGCGTTGGTAGAATCTATTTCCGCAAATAATCATAATGAGATTTTACATCAGCAGTCTCTGGCTATCAAAGAAATCGAAAGTGAATTATCGAAAGTTATAAAGTTGTAATGCTTTATCATTTTCATAAGAAAAGGAATAAGAACCGAATCCTATTCCTTTTTTCATTTGCAAAATTGTTATTCCCTTGTTCAGATAAGTTACTCGTAACTGAATACTTGTAATTTTCTATACTCTAAACTACCACCGTCATTTCACCACACAGACTTACGCTCAGGCGATGTTTTATATCGTCCGACGAATCGAACTCACCCAAAAGGTGCATCAGTTTGGTAACAATGGCTTCGGTAGTACAATCGTAAGCACTCATAACGCCGGCGTTTACCAGATTCAGGCTCGTTTCGTAACGACCCATTTCCACAGATCCGGTGCTGCACTGAGTTTTATTTACAATCAATATACCTCTATCGGTGGCTGTTTTCAGCGCATTGTAGAACCATGTACGACGTGGAGCATTTCCGGCACCGAAACTTTCAAGTACCACGGCTTTCAACCCCGGAATATTCAAAATAGAATTTACCGTATGTTCCGAAATTCCGGGAAATAGCTTTAAAATGGCGATATTCTGATCAATTTTTGTACGAACTCGCAAACTGGTATTTGCTGCCGGATAATGGATGTATGACCTGAAATATTTTATATGCACACCTGCTTTGGCCAGTGGCGGATAATTATATGAATTGAAGGCACTAAAGTGCTCTGCATTTTTTTTGGTAGTACGGTTGCCCCTGAAAAGTGTATCCTCAAAAAATATACACACTTCGGGCACTATCGGTTGTCCATTTTCCTGAGCAGAGGCTATTTCTATTGCAGTAAGCAAGTTTTCCTTAGCGTCAGATCGCATCATGCCTATCGGTAATTGTGCCCCGGTGAAAATGACGGGCTTGGACAGGTTTTCAAGCATAAAACTCATGGCCGAAGCACTATAAGCCATCGTGTCAGTGCCATGCAATATCACGAATCCATCAAATTCATCATAGTTTTCCTGAATAATTTCTGCCATACGTTCCCAAACCGGAGGATGAACATCCGATGAATCGATAAGCGGTAAAAAAGGGATACTTTTTATACGAACTCCCGTTTGTTTAAGTTCGGGCATATATTCCTGGAGTCTGTCGAAATCGATGGGGCGCAAAGCTCCCGTAGCAGGGTCTTCGGACATACTGATAGTCCCACCCGTAAAAAGCAATAATACAGCACTTTCTTTTTCCACGACCTTTTTTGTAAAAATTTAGTGCAAAGTTAGTATAAATATCCAAGTCATAGATAAGCAATCCGACATAATGAAATCATTTTTTCTTTTTTTATTTACAGTCAGTCCGGCTCTTGATAATTTATTCGTATTTTTGCTTTCAATAAGTAAGAAACGCAAATATTTTATTTCAAATACGAATAGATTATAAGAATGAAAAGAGTTTTTCTGATTGGGTACATGGGATCGGGAAAAACCACCATTGGTAAGTTGGTGGCCGAGAAGCTTGGGTATGGTTTTGTGGATATGGATGCGCACATTGAAGAAAAATATTTTAATACTATATCGAATATTTTTGCAGAGCTTGGTGAAGAGCAGTTTCGGTTGATGGAGCAGCGTTGCCTACACGAAGTGTCTGAATTTGAAGATGTGATAATTTCTACCGGAGGAGGAGCTCCTTGCTTTTTCGATAATATGGAATACATGAAATCACAAGGGCTGACAATCTACCTTAAACTTACTGCCGCTGAGCTTACAGAGCGTCTGGAAGCTTCGCAGGCTAATAAGCGCCCACTGATAGCCGGTAGGAGTGGAGAAGAATTGAAAAAATTTATTGCTGATGGATTGGCTAAGCGGGAGGCATTCTACTTGCAAGCAGCATACGCTCTGTCAGGTGGTATTGACGAAACAGTAAACGAAATTTGTGCGTTAATATCGAGACAATAAGAACTTGCTCAATGTGAGACAAGCAATCTCTTTATATCATATTATCTTATTTTATGGCTTTATATCTCAATTTTATATTTAACTTTGCCACCGAAATAAGCAACCCGCTGCCTAAAATCGGGTTTATTACTTATTAGAACATTATATTAAAAGCATGAATACAAACATCTACAGTGTAATTACCGGAACAGGAAGTTACATTCCGTCACAAGTAATTACAAACGAGGATTTTCTTACAAATGAATTCTTTGAAACAAATGGTGAGAAGCTGAATAAGCCAAACCAGGAGATTACCGAAAAGTTTTTAGAAATCACTACTATTGCCCAACGACGCTATATTACTGACGATCTGACGACTTCGGACATGGCTTTTTTTGCAGCCGAGCAAGCGATTAAATCTGCTAATATTGATAAGGAAGAGCTGGACTACATTATCGTTGCGAATAATTTTGGTGATACGAAGGTCGACAATCGCGCTTCGGATCATGTTCCGGCTATGGCTTCGAAAGTAAAGCATAAACTGCAAATTAAAAATCCCGATACAATCGTCTATGATTTGACATTTGGTTGCCCGGGTTGGGTACAGGGCGTTATTCAGGCTGATTATTTTATCAAGTCGGGTGATGCGAAGAAAATACTGGTTATCGGTGCAGAAGTTTTATCAAGAATTAGCGATCCACACGACAGAGATTGCATGCTGTATGCCGATGGTGCAGGAGCTGTGGTACTCGAAGCCAAAGAAAGTACAACGCCAATAGGAATACTTACTCATAAAACGCGTTCAGACACATTTTCGCATGCAGGTTTGCTACACATGGGACCATCGTATAACCCTGAATACGAAAAGCCGAATGATTTGTTCCTGAAAATGAACGGTCGCAGGCTGTATCAATATGCGCTTGAAACAGTGCCTCCGGCTATAAAAGCTTGTCTTGACAAAATCAATATACCTATAACCGAAGTTAGCAAAGTGCTGATTCATCAGGCTAACGGAAAGATGGATGATGCCATGCTGAAACGACTTTATGCACTTTACAATATCGACGAAGCTCCTGAAAATGTGATGCCAATGACGGTGCATGAACTGGGTAACACTTCGGTGGCAACTTTGCCTACTTTGCTCGACTTAATTCTGAAAGAGAATTTGGCAAATCACAGCATTGGATCAGGAGATGTTTTGGTGTTTGCTTCGGTTGGTGCCGGTATGAACATTAATGCATTTATTTATAAAATGGCATAATCGTTTTTTTTATAGTTTGCATCCCGTTATATCTGTAGTTTGCTACGATTATAACGGGATTTTTTATTCCTCCCCGGGGTTAATGCCCGTAAAATACAGGCATAATAAATGGACGGGTTACCCATTTTCGGGAGAAAACATCAAATTCGCGCTCGGCTCCGGTTATCACACCCCACTTTTCGGTAACCTTAAATTCAAAAGAACCTCCGTAAAACGAGTTCGGATAAAGCGTGGATAAGTATGGAGGTATTCCGTTTTTAGTTCCACCGGTGGAGTATTGTCCGAAAGTATTCAGGTAAACTCTGTCAGATAACCTTAACCTGAGGTTCCCATTTAATCCGGAGCTGTTACCGAAGTTGTTGTAAAGATTGTATTTCGAAGCAAAAATACCGGCTGACAAAACACTGAAGTTACCAAGCTTCATATTGTAGTTTGCACCAACCATATTTACTCCTCCCAGACCGAAATAATTGTTCATGGTGCGTGAAGTGCTTATCCAGCTCCAGTCATTAACGCTAAACTGATTATACAAGTTGTCAGTCAGATTAATTTGTGGGGTGTATTTAATTGAAAGTGCAGAAGCATTGAATGTTGGAGTCTGTAGGAATAAACTGCCGGATTGTTTCTTTGGATATAAATCATTTTGCTCGAATAAAGAAGGCTGGTTGTAGTAGATTGGGCTGTCTGTCAGAGAGCTTTTCCCATCAAATGCAGTTTTGATAGTTTCTGTGCCGCTTTGAGCAAAGATTGCTGAAGTATAGAAAAGGAGTAATATCAGGTAGTTTTTCTTCATGGCTAATCAGATTTGTGATGTAGAATCAATCATTTGATTATCAACAAAAATCTTGCCAAAATTAAGAAAAAATTATTTTTTCTCCAGCTCCAGTTCCACTCTTCCCAGGTATAATCCGCTTTTGCCTACCTGAGCAATTACGATTGGTTTTCCGGCAGCATTTTTTTCGGTTGTATTGTTTATCATGCTGTGCGAGTGTCCGCCTATGATCACATCAATGTACCGGCTTTTGTGAGCAATGTCAAAATCATTTACTTCAGCGCCGTTAGCTCCCAGGTGAGATAAGCATATTATTACATCGCATTTTTCCTTCTTTTTCAGCAAAGTAGAAATCTCATTGGCTTTGATAATGGGGTCTTCGTACTCCATGCCTTTGTAATTTTTGTCGAATATAAGGCTTTTGGGGTTCACATCCAACGCCATAATTCCGATACGTAATCCTGCTCGTTGAAGCACAATGTATGGTCTTATCATGCCGGACAAAGCCGTTTTGCCAAAATCATAGTTGGAGCTGATCAAGGGAAAGCGGGCAGTTTTCAAAACCACCGCCAGGGTGTCAATGCCGTTATCGAATTCATGATTTCCAAGTGTTCCCGCATCATATTGCATACGGTTCATTGCATCAATTTCTACGCGTCCGTTGAAGAAGTTAAAGTATGGACTCCCCTGAGAGTAATCGCCTGCATCAACCAGCAGTACATTCTTTTCCTGTTCTCTGATTTGGCTTATCTCACCCATTCGGCGGGCGTAGCCACCCATGTCCGAAGTGTTCAGACTCGATTTCTCGGTTGACTCCACCTGGCTGTGAGTGTCGTTGGTATGGAGAATAACCAGTTTGATTTTTTGTTGAGCCAACGTTGAAAACGTTGAAATAATAAGTGCGAAGGCGATTAATCTATATTTAGTTTTCATTTCTTGAGTTATATTTTCATTCAGATTGAATCTGTTAGTAAGCTGATTTCTGTTGTCAACTATAAATTTTCAACTATTTTGATTCTTCCGTCTAGTTTTGATTGAATTTTGTTTCCTTTTTTTGTCTCGTTCCGGATGTAATTGAGCAGCATATCTCTAATTTTGATGTTTGTATTCAGCCTTTTTTCGTACTGAGCCAGTTGTATCATTTTGTCATTTCCACCTGCCAGATAATCGTTGGTTGCGATACTGTACACTTTAGAATTATCTAGCGCTTGTCCGTTGATGGTTATATTCACTGCTTTTTTTTGTTTTATTTCCATGCGCAACCCTGATACTCCTTCGCCTCCCATGCTTGCAAAATACTGTAGCAGATCATTGAGTTTATCTCCTTTAATCCAAACAATAACCAATTCGTTTTCGAAAGGCATTAGTTCAAACACTTTTCGAATAGTTATATTGCCTGCAGGAACTACAGTGCGCAGACCTCCAAGATTTACGATAGAAATATCCGCCTTAGAACCTAGAAAATCTGATGCTGCTTGCCGATACACATCCGCACTCAGGTTAGATAACAGGCTTTCGGGTCCATGACCTTTCATTGTTTCTGCTGCCTGACCAATTACCACATTCATCTGAGCATCTATTTTTTGTTTCATAGGTTGCAAATATGTTTCATAATTCTTATCTGCATTAGCGTCAGTGGTGCTGTCAATCGTAATTTTTGATGAAGTAGCCTGCGTGATTGTCCATGTTTTGCAACTGTACGAAAGCGTGCTAAGAACTATAAGGCTTATAAACAGGAATTTATTCGATTTCATTTTGAACGGGAGTTTTGTTAGAATAAAAGCGAAAGTAGTAAAAATTACCTAATCTATGCAGGTATTTGGAATAATTTAAGTCTTAAAAACTGTCAGGTTGAAGCATTGAATTTATTATTGTTCGTAAAACTAAAAAGTAGTATCTTTGCACGTTCAAAAAAGAAACAGTTGATAATAAACACAAAACGATATAGACAATGAATTTTATCGAAGATCTCGAATGGCGCGGAGTAATTCATACCATGATGCCCGGAACCGAAGAACAGCTAGCAAAGGAAGTTACATCAGCATATATTGGCTTTGACCCTACTGCCGATTCGCTTCATATTGGAAGTCTGGCTCCGATTCTGCTTCTGAAACGCTTTCAGTTGGCAGGTCATAAGCCCATTGCTTTGGTTGGTGGTGCTACCGGAATGATTGGCGACCCATCGGGAAAATCGCAGGAACGCAATTTGTTGAATGAAGAAACTCTGGAAAAAAACCTGGCAGGAATAAGAAAGCAACTTGCTAAATTCCTCGATTTTGAAACCGAATCGCCAAACAAGGCCGAAATGGTGAATAACTACGATTGGATGAAAGAGCAAACCTTCCTGTCCTTTATTCGCGACATTGGCAAGCATATTACTGTCAATTATATGATGGCCAAAGACTCGGTAAAAAAACGTCTTACCGGCGAAACACGCGATGGGATGTCGTTTACAGAGTTCACTTACCAGTTGGTGCAGGGTTATGACTTCTACTGGTTGTACGAAAACATGAACTGTAAACTCCAAATGGGTGGCTCTGATCAATGGGGAAACATTACAACAGGAACTGAACTCATTCGCCGAAAAGCAAGTGGTGAAGCGTATGCGTTGACAATTAATTTGATAACCAAAGCTGATGGTGGTAAATTCGGAAAAACAGAGTCGGGCAATGTTTGGCTTGATCCGGAAAAAACCACGCCCTATGCTTTCTATCAGTTTTGGTTGAACACGGCCGATGTTGATGCCGAAAAATACATTCGTGTTTTCACGTTTATGTCGAAGGAGGAAATCGAGGAGCTTATCGAGCGCCATCGTCAGGCACCTCATTTGCGTGAACTTCAAAAGAAACTGGCTCACGATATCACTATCATGGTTCATTCCGAAGACGATTACAGCGCGGCGGTTGAGGCTTCTAACATTTTGTTCGGGAATGCTACTTCCGATGCATTAAAAAAATTAGATGAAAACACACTGCTTGCAGTATTCGATGGTGTTCCCCAATTCACTATTTCCAAAGCTGAACTTGAAAATGGCGTTAAAGCTATCGACTTATTGACCGAAAAAGCTGCTGTTTTCCCTTCGAAAGGCGAAATGCGTAAGCTAGTACAGTCGGGTGGAGTGAGCATTAACAAAGAAAAACTTGTAGATCAAGATGAAATGCTGGACGGTTCGAAACTTCTCAACAACAAATATTTATTGATTCAGAAAGGCAAGAAAAATTACTTTTTACTCACAGCAGAGTAAGCTGAATAAGGCGTTTTCTGAATAATTTTTCAAAAACATTTTGGGGCAAAGAAAAAATTCGTATCTTTGCACCGCTTTAGAAATAGAGCCCAAACGATTGTCTCATGGTGTAATGGTAGCACTGCAGTTTTTGGTTCTGCCTGACCAAGTTCGAGTCTTGGTGAGACAACTCAACCATTACGGTTGAAATTCAGAAATGGATTTCAACCGTTTTTTTCAACTTTCGATTTGTCAAGACAAAAATATTTTTGTAATTTTGACACGTGAAAGCATTTCAGAAGCCAGAATTCTGAACGTTATGATATATTGTCTTATGGTGTAATGGTAGCACTGCAGTTTCTGGATCTGCCTGTCTAAGTTCGAATCTTAGTAAGACAACAATCAATTCCCTGTAAACATAATGTTTGCAGGGAATTTTTTATTTACAATTTCAAAACACAATCTGTACTTTTCTTGTTGTTTATACAATTAGCAGACAACAAATGAACAAGACTAGATTAGAAGCTTTTAGTGACGGAGTAATTGCTATAATTATTACCATCATGGTGTTGGAACTCAAAATACCAAAGGGTTCGGATTGGCAGTCACTTTCTGGTCTTGCATTAAAGTTCATCAGTTACGTCATAAGCTTTATTTACGTTGCCATTTATTGGAATAACCATCACCATTTGTTTCACACCGTAAAGCGTGTAAACGGAGCTATCCTGTGGTCAAATACACACCTGCTTTTTTGGTTGTCGCTGATACCGTTTGTAACCGCATGGGCCGGTGAAAATTATTTTGCTGAGTTACCTGTGGCTACTTATTCGTTTGTTCTGATGATGGCAGGAGTTGCTTATTTTGTACTTTCGAAAACAATTATACATGTTCACGGAAGAGATTCGGTTTTGTCAACGGCCATTGGAAAAGATCTTAAAGGACTTATCTCAATAATCGGTTATGCCATAGCTGTAGCCTTTGCATTTATATACAGGGAGTTGTCGATTTTTATTATTGTGGCAATTGCCGTTTTATGGCTTGTACCGGACAGACGAATAGAGAAAAAAGTAGATGAAAAAGATTGAAATATAACGAATAAAACACAGAGTAAGTTAAACTGAATGTCAATCTTTTTTGTAGCTTTGTGGCAGGATTCTTTTATAACTTTAATGCTCATGAATAAGCTAGATTTATTTCAGAAGAGAACCAATAAACGAATGACCCTTTTTCTTCTTGTAATGGGTTGTTTGATAATGTTTACTGGTTGTACAAGTTATCAGTATGTGTATGTAGACAGTCATTTGAAAAAGAATGAGTTGAAGGAGTTTGTTCAGGAAACTGATTCTTTTAAAATAAAGTACAATTTTTCCGGGCAGGATTTTGGATTCAAGATTACTATTGAGAACAAGTTGGATAAGCCTGTGTATATTGATTGGCGTAAAACCTCGGTAATTGTCAATGACATACAAGAAGATGGCTCTTTTTATAACGATAATCAAGTGGGCGTTGTGGCACCTAATTCGTCTGTGACAGTCACGAGCAATACATTTGTAAATCAGTTTATCGATCCTACGCCGTATGATTCAACCGGTTTAGTGAAGCGCGTAAAAGATAAGAGCAAAATACACTTTTACGATGAGAATAATACACCGATTTACTTCAGGAATATTCTGGCACTTACAACTCAGGAAGATTTATCATCCCCGGTTTTTTTTGATAATGATTTTTGGATTACTGAGATATTTCAGACAAGCAACAATCTTATCTCCAAAAATTCACGACCTGATTTGTTTTATATAGCTAAACCAACCGGTTTTGGTAAGTTCATGGGTTGGACTTCCACAATTTCTTTTGCGGTGGTAGTGGGTATAATTGATGGCATGAACAATTAAAATTCCTGTCTAAGAGATTTTTGTTTTATCTTTTACCCGACTTTCCTGATGTCCTGTTCCCTTTGGCATTTGATGCAGATCTCGACGGATTTGTTTTCTTTCCTGCCTGACCGGCATAACCTCCGCGCAGCTCTTTTGATTTAGGGTTGGGGTTAGATGTACGGTCTGTTTTTGAAGGTTTGGAACCGGATATTTGTCTATCCATTGTTTTTCGCCTTGGTTCCTGATGCTGAGTTTTGCTATCTCCACTATTGCTTTTGGGCTTTACTGTTGACGATGAATTTTCTATAGCCATCATTATTTCAGTCATCTCTTCGGACTCCAATTGTCGCCATTCGCCTAGCGGTATTCCTTTCAAGCCAATGTTCATAATGCGTATACGCTCAAGTTTTACCACGTCGTATTCAAAATACTCGCACATCCTCCGTATCTGGCGGTTTAAGCCCTGAATCAAAACAATACGAAATGAAAATACGGACTCTTTTATTACGCTACACTTTTTGGTCATTTCGCCAAGAATGGGTACTCCATTACCCATTTTGAGGATAAATTCATCTGTAATCGGTTTGTTGACGGTGACCAGATATTCTTTTTCGTGATTATTTCCGGCACGAAGAATCTTATTGACAATATCACCGTTATTAGTAAGGAAAATAAGTCCCTGAGATTCTTTATCGAGTCGTCCGATGGGGAAAATACGCTCGTGGTAACCTATATAATCAATAATACTGTCTTTTACACCAATCTCTGTGGTGCTTATAATTCCAACGGGTTTATTGAAAGCTATAAAAGCAAAATCAGTTCCTTCTTTAGCTTCAATCAAATTGCCGTTCAATGTAACCTTATCGTGTTTGGAAACCTGAGCTCCAACAGTTGCTCTTCGCCCGTTGATAAAGACATGACCTTGTTCGATGTATTTGTCGGCTTCACGACGAGAGCATATACCGCTGTCGCTGATAAATTTATTCAATCGGATTTTTTCGGTCATGGAGAGTGTTGTAGTTTTACGTGTTTTGTGTATGGTCTTATTTTTTTAGAACATCCAGTAGTTCACTTGTTATCATAGCTGTTGCTCCCCATATTTCAATGTTTTTAATGCCAAAGTATGGTGCTTTGATCGTTTGTCCGGATGTTCCCGAACTAAATTCTTTTTCAAAGATACGGTTTTCCGAGTAAAAATCAGCTAAATCTATTTCAACTACAGATTGAATTTCCCTCGGATCAAGCTTATATGTCGGTTGGTGGGTGCAATATCCGACGAAAGGTTTCACTATAAAATTGCTTGGTGGTATAAACAGGTCGGAGAGTTGCCCGATCAGTTCTATTTCATCGGATTTGATCCCTACTTCTTCGAATGTTTCCCGCAGCGCTGTTTCTTCAAAATTTTGATCGGTTTTTTCTTTTTTGCCACCCGGAAAAGCAATTTGACCGCTGTGTATGCCATCGTATTCGCTGCGTTTGATAAATGCCGTTCGGAGTTGATTGTCGACAGGGTATAACAGAACCATTACAGCACTTTGTCTGGCCGCAAGGAGATAATTTTGTTTCTCCAGCAGCTCCTCCTTGGCTCGGTTTGGTGGTGCCAGCTTCAGATGCGAAGCTGTACCCGGCAATGGTTGTTTGAATTTGGATTTTAGCTGATCAATACTTAGGTTCATTCTTAAAAATAGCAGTATAAATTAAATTCTTTGCTGTTTCCCGAATTGTTTCACTGTTTTCGGCTGCATTTTTATTGGAAAACAAGCTTTGTCTATATAGAGAGAACTGAATATCGCAGGGTAAGTGTTTTTGAAATTTTCAGAAACACTAAAACAGCCGTCGGGAAGCTTCTGAAATTTTCGAAAAGGCCAAAACAGTCGTCGCGAAGCTTTTGAAAATTTCAGAAGGACTAAAACAGTCATTTTGGCATTTCTGAAAATTTCAGAAGGACTAAAACGGTCGTTTTGACCTTTTCGAAAATTTCAGAAGCACCAAAACGATCATTTTGATGTCTCTGAAAATTTCAGCAGATTCAATTGGCTTATTGGCAAATCACGCAACCTTCGCATTTGGATAATTCTCCACGCAGGCGTTTTTCTACCAACATTTTTATTCTGTCTTGCAATGCCGGAATGCGGATGAATTCAATCACATCGTTGGTGAAAGCAAACATCAGCAGCAGGCGTGCTTCCGGCTCGGAAATACCACGCGACTGCATGTAGAATTTAGCCGTTTCGTCCAATGACCCGATAGTAGCGCCATGCGAACATTTTACATCATCGGCATAAATCTCCAGTTGCGGTTTAGTACGCATCTTAGCCGTTTTGTTCAGCAAGATGTTCCGGTTTGTCTGGAATGCAGCTGTTTTCTGTGCATCTTTCGCCACCAACAGTTTTCCGGTAAACCCACCTTTTGCAAAATCATCCAGCACATATTTAAAGAGCTCGTGACTATTGCAATTTGGTTTGTTATGAATAATGGAGGTAAAGTTATCTACCTGCTGGTTTTTATCCCCTATCACCATGCCGCAAAGCTGGGTTTCGCAATGTTCTCCATCCAGGTCTATTTCCACCGTATTGCGCGTCACACCGTTGTGCAAGGTAATTACATTGGCTATCACATTGGACGACGCACGTTGATCAATCAACAGCGTGGATAGATTGGTGGTTTTGGTGTGTGTATTTTCGAGTTTGTAATGCTCGTAAGTGGCATGTTCGCCCACAAACACTTCGGTAACACGATTAGATAAGAAGCGAACCTCATCCACCGTGTGATCGCATACCAATAGTTGCGCTTTGGCACCTTCTTCCAGAATAATCAGATTGTGACTATTCGCCATAAAATCGACGTCCGAACGCATAATGTTTACTAGCTGCACAGGTTTAGTCAGTTGTACATTTTTTGGTACGTACATAAAGAATCCATCCTGAGCAAAAGCTCCGTTGAAAGCAACCAATCCATCTTTTTTGGAAGTGCTTAGTTTACCATAATACTCTTTTAATAATTCCGGACGTGTCTCAGCAATCTCTTTCAGACTACCGATAATTACTCCTTCGGGCAGTTTTAATGCTTTTGCATCCATGGTTGGATAAAACGCATCGTTCACCACAAAGAAAAGGTAAGATTGAATGCCCGGCACATCGCATTTAAACACATCATACGGATTTACCGGAATAGGAATGCGGTTAATGTTTAAGCCGTAATCAATAGACAGAGCCGCCTTAAGGTCGGAGTATTTATAGTCTTCCAGCGCTGTAGTAGGAAATCGTAATTCTTCGAACAGCGCAAAAGATGCGTCGCGGGAATCGTTCATCACTGCAGTCGAATGCTTTTTTATGCTTTCGTGATGTTGTTTGTATAAGTCGATATACGAAGCCTCCCCCCCTCCCAAAGAGGTCTTTTTTGAGCTAGTTTCGGCTATTATAGTTTTGTTTTCCATTTGTACAATTTTTCTTTACGTTCCTTATGAGGAACACTTAGATGGCGGCTTCCTCAACTTCTTTCTTAATCCAGTCGTAGCCTCTTTCTTCGAGTTCATAAGCCAGCTCTTTACCGCCTGACTTCACAATGCGTCCGTCGTACAATACGTGTACAAAATCAGGGATAATATAATCCAGCAGACGTTGATAGTGAGTAATGACGATGCTGGCGTTATCAGGACTTTTCAGTTTGTTTACCCCATTGGCAACAATGCGTAAAGCGTCAATGTCGAGGCCGGAATCAGTTTCGTCCAGAATAGATAAAAGAGGGTTCAGCATGGCCATTTGAAAAATTTCGTTACGCTTTTTCTCACCACCCGAAAAACCTTCGTTTACCGAACGATTTGCCAGTTTGTTGTCCATTTCCACCAACTCTTTTTTCTCGCGCATTAGTCGAAGAAAATCGGTAGCTGATATAGGATCCAGATTTTTATATTTACGATGTTCATTCACTGCTGTACGCATAAAATTGACCATGCTTACACCTGGAATTTCCACGGGATACTGAAAGCTCAGAAAAATTCCTTCGCGTGAACGATCCTCGGGGCTTAGTTCCAACAGGTTTTTACCATTGAAAGTAACCTGCCCTTCGGTAACTGTAAATGCAGGATTTCCGGTGAGTACCGATGATAATGTTGACTTGCCGGCACCGTTAGGTCCCATGATGGCATGTATTTCGCCCGCGTTAACGGTGAGACTTAATCCTTTTATAATTTCTTTGCCATTGATATTGGCGTGTAAGTTTTTTATTTCAAGCATAATGTAACCCCTAAAGGGGAATTAGATTAGTATTGTTTTATTTGTTTATTTTAAAGATACAGTTTTATTTTATGAAAATAAGTACATAAGTCGCACTTAACAAAAGCCCCCTTTAGGGGGTTGGGGGTCTTTTACCCTACTGAACCTTCTAGCGTTATTTGCAGCAGCTTTTGTGCTTCTACGGCAAACTCCATGGGAAGTTTGTTCAATACTTCTTTTGCATACCCATTTACAATCAATCCCACGGCATCTTCGGTGGAAATACCACGCTGATTGCAATAAAATATCTGATCTTCGTTTATTTTTGATGTGGTAGCTTCGTGCTCCACAATGGCTGTATCATTATTTACCTCCATGTATGGAAAGGTATGTGCACCACACTTGTCGCCGAGTAATAAGCTGTCGCATTGCGAAAAGTTCCGGGCATTTTCTGCTGCCGGATTCACTTTCACTAATCCACGATAACTGTTTTGGCTCTTCCCTGCCGAAATTCCTTTGGAAAGAATGTGGCTACTGGTGTTTTTCCCTATATGGAGCATCTTTGTTCCGGTGTCGGCTTGTTGGTGGTGATTGGTTACAGCCACCGAATAAAATTCAGCCGATGAATTATCGCCTAACAAGATACAACTTGGGTATTTCCATGTTATGGCCGAACCGGTTTCTACCTGAGTCCACGAAATCTTCGAATTATCACCCTTGCAAATACCCCGTTTCGTTACAAAGTTATAGATTCCACCTTTACCTTCTTTATCGCCCGGATACCAGTTTTGTACCGTAGAGTACTTCACTTCGGCATTTTTCATGGCCACAATTTCCACAATGGCTGCATGGAGTTGATTCTCGTCGCGCATCGGTGCCGTACAACCTTCGAGATACGAAACATAACTATCTTCGTCAGCAACAATGAGAGTCCGTTCAAATTGACCGGTATTCATGGCATTGATGCGGAAATAAGTGGAAAGCTCCATCGGACAACGAACGCCCTTGGGAATGTACACAAATGAACCATCCGAAAATACGGCACAGTTTAATGTGGCAAAAAAGTTATCGGTATAGGGTACCACCGAGCTCATGTATTTCTGAACCAAATCGGGGTGATGTTCCACCGCTTCGCTGAACGAGCAAAAGATGATGCCCAGCTCCGACAGACTTTCTTTGAAAGTCGTTTTTACCGAAACGCTATCCATAACTGCATCCACCGCTATTCCTGATAAAGCCATTCGCTCATGAAGCGGAATACCCAACTTTTCAAATGTTTTCAGCAACTCCGGATCTACCTCATCCAAACTCTTTGGAGCATTTTTTCGTGGAGCTGCGTAATATGATATGCTTTGATAATCAATTTTCGGAACAGTAAGATGCGCCCAGGTTGGCATCTCCATGGTGAGCCAGTGACGATAAGCTTTTAAGCGAAACTCTAACATCCATTCCGGCTCATTTTTCTTTGCCGAAATAAGACGAACCACTTCTTCACTGAGACCAATAGGAATAATATCCGTCTCAATATCGGTGGTGAAGCCGTATTTATAATCTCCCTGGGTGACTTGGTCTAATATATTTGTTGACATGATGTTTTATAATTCAAAATTATTAATTTATAATTCATGATTAAATGAAAATTATTTAATCATGGACTAAAAGCGAAATTAATGCTACAAAGATACAAAAAAATGTGTTTTACAGCATGATTTTATGGCTTAATAGGTTACAAAACATAACGTAAATCGCCCTCTTTTTGTTTTTATTCTACCGGATATTGTGTATTTTTAGAAAAAAGACATAAGTACAATAAAATGAACAAAAAACAGGGAAATAAGATTTCTCCTATTCCCCGGTTTAAATTTTAATGTGAATGATATACGCTGTTTATTTCTTTTCGAGTTTTTTCTGTATCTTTTTAATCGCGGACTCAATAGACTTTTCAGGTTCTATGACATTGTATTCGCCCCAGAAGTCGGAGTCGGTAAAGCCCGACGCTTCATCGGCAATAATTACTGTTGGTTTTAATTTTTCACCAAAGCTGGCTGATTTATCTTCCGTTCCTTTGCCCCAGTTTGTTACTGCCATTTCGACTGTCGATAAATAGTTGGTGTTAAAGAGCTTCTTTTTCCACACAATTTTCAACCCCAACTCAATGCGACTGTACGAATAATACCACTTACCATCTTTTTCCAGAAAATCTATCCTATATTTAGCTTCTGTAGGATAAACTCTTGCATTAAAAGGTTTCTTCTTGATAAACATGTCTGCCGCAGCAACTTTATCTGTTAGGTTAAGGCTGAATACGGCACTTTTCAAAGCCATGTTCTGGGAGTCAATGTATAATTTGCCATAATATAAAGTTTCGTTTTTATTATCTCGTTGTTTGAAGTCGATAACGTAGATAAGTTTATTGTCCGAGTAGATTGTATGGTCAAACGTGAATTCATAATTGATCAACATATCATAAGTGAAGACATATTCAGGGTATTTCATTATGTCCAGATACAATGAACTGTAGGGGCCTCCCTGAAGTTTAAATGTAAGAGTATCCAACTTGTCGTAGTCAGCTTTTTTTCGTGCTTTATATAGTCTTACAGCGTCATCTTTGTGATTGGTGTACGATTGCTTGTTAATCTCCACAACGGCTTCGGCCAACGAAACGTAAGATCGGTTTTTCTTGATAGTTTCGCGGTAGAATGCAGTCATCAGTGTGGGTGTATTGAAATAGTTTTCACCTTTTTTGAGCATTACGTTCCGAATAATTTCATCGGCATTCTTAGATATCACATTTAGTTCAGGTAGCTGAACAGATGTGGGTTCCAGCTCAATTTTGTTTTTTTCGGATTTTAGGCTGGCAAGCGGTACGGATCTATTTAGATAGCCAATGTAGCTGATTTTTATTTCAGGATTATTTAAATCGTTCGGTACCTTGATAGAAAACTCTCCCTCGGAGTTTGATATGGTAGAAATATTAGTGCCTGCAATAATAATTCCTGCGTAGGCTAATGTATTTCCATTTTTTTTGTCAATAATTTTACCTTTATATTCCGTGTAGTTTTCCGAATCACCTTTTAGTGAAGCTTCAGTCGTGTTTATTGCCGCAACCTGATTTGGAAGTAGAATCAAGAATAAGGCAAAAGTGGATATAAACATGAGTTTGTAAAACGAAAAATGTGATTGTGTGCTCATACTCTTTGGATTTGGTTTTAAAGTTTACAAAACTATAAAAAAATAATCTATTGTAGAAATCATTATTTACGTAATCGATTAAAAATAAAACACTTTTTCTGGAATTATGTTGTCCGACCGGCGTTAATAGAGTCTATCGTCGTTGACAATTATGATAAAGAAAGCCTGAAATACTGTATTTCTATTCAGTTGAATTCAAAAAGAAAGGCGTACTTTTGTCATTCGTTTAACTGCAAAATTAAAAGTTATATGAAAAAATCCGTTACGACTACAGTATTCACATTGATAGCATTTACAATAATTATGGCACAAGAAAACCTGACCTATCAAACACCGCCGGCAAGTATCATGCGCCTGGCTGATTACGAACGCGCCCCGCAAGTGTCTATAGATACTAAGAAGCAATATATGTTGCTTAGTTACAGGAATACCTACAAGACACTTGATGATCTGAATCAGCAAGAGATGAGTATGGGAGGATTAAGAATTAATCCTGTAACGAACATAGCCTCGGCAACAAATTACATTAGCAATCTCAAGGTAAGAAAAGTGACCGATAAAGAACCGGTTCAGGTAAAGGGGCTGCCTGCAAATGCGCGTATTGCCTACGTTACGTGGTCGCCCGACGAGAAAAAAATTGCGTTTACCAATACTGCTTCTAGCGGAGTGGAACTCTGGGTACTTGATATTGTTTCGGCACAGGCTACCAGACTTACCGAACCTGTGGTGAGTGCCAATATGGGCAATCCACTTAACTGGTATAGGGATAGTAAACAATTATTGGTGCGCTTATTACCAAAAAATCGCCCTGCCTTGTTTGATACCAAAACCGAGTTGCCCGAAGGACCGATAATTTCAGTTAGCGATGGTTCAAAATCGCAGAATCGTACCTACCCCGATTTGTTGAAAAACGCTACCGATGAAGCCAACTTTGTTACACTGTCTTCTTCGGAACTGTACAAAGTAGATCTAAACGCCAAAGCAGCGCTTTTTAAAGGCAAAAATATGTACGCAGGCGAGTCTTTTTCTCCAGATGGTAATTATATACTGGTCACAACCTTGCGTAAGCCGTTTTCGTACATTGTTCCGTTGAATCGTTTTCCTCAGGTATCGGTTGTGTACGACCTGAAGGGCGATGAAGTAAAAACCGTAAACGAAGTTCCGCTTTCGGAAGTATTGCCCAAAGGATTTATGGCTATTCGTAAAGGCAAAAGACAAATGAGCTGGCGTGCTGATGAGCCTGCCACCTTGTATTATGTGGAAGCGCTCGACGGTGGCGACCCGCAAACTAAAGCTGACTATCGCGATGCCATTTATCTCTGGAAAGCTCCTTTTGCCGAAAATCCAATGTTGATGACCAAAACCGTTCAGCGATTTATGAACATCATTTGGGGTAATGCCTCTGTGGCAATAGTGCAGGACGAATGGTACGATACGCGTAACGAAAAGACTTATCTCATTAACCCCTCTAATCCAAACGAGGAACCTAAGGTAATTGATGACCGAAACTTTCAGGATCTGTATTCCGACCCCGGGCACTTTGAAACATGGAAAAACATCTATGGAAAATATGTTCTGGCTATAAATGATAATTGCTTATTCCGCATTGGCGATGGACATACACCCAAGGGACAGTTTCCTTTTATTGATGAGTTGAACTTATCCACTCTTAAAACCACTCGTCTTTACCAGTCGGTTTATAAAGATAAGATGGAAGAAATTTTCGATATCGAAGATTTTAAGAAAGGTGAGGCACTGGTGCGCATTCAGTCGAAAAACGAATATCCGAATTATTATTTCCGTAACTTCCGCAAGAAAGATGTGCTGACACAGATCACTCATTTCCCTAATCCATTTGAGAGTATTAAAGACGTATATAAAGAAGTGATAAAATATAAACGAGCCGATGGCGTGGAACTTTCGGGGACTCTGTATTTGCCTGTGGGTTATGACCGCAAAGCCAGGAAAGAAAAACTTCCGTTACTTATCTGGGCTTATCCAGCTGAGTATAAAGATAAAAATAGTGCAGGACAAAGTTCGGCTAATCCGAACGAGTTCACCTTTCCTTACTATGGTTCCTTTGTGTATTGGGTGACGCGCGGTTACGCAGTGCTTGACGATGCGGCTTTTCCTATTATTGGTGAAGGCAAAACCGAGCCTAACGATAACTTTATCGAGCAATTAGTAGCCAATGCCAAAGCGGCCATCGATGCGGTTGATTCTTTGGGCTATATCAATAGGGCAAAGGTAGCTGTCGGTGGACATTCATACGGTGCTTTTATGACAGCCAATCTGCTTACGCATTGTAAACTGTTTGCTTGTGGTATTGCCCGAAGCGGTGCTTATAACCGTACACTGACACCTTTCGGTTTTCAGAGCGAACAACGCAATTACTGGGATGCACCGGAAGTCTATAATGCGATGTCGCCGTTTCAGAATGCAGACAAAATGAAAACGCCGTTGTTGCTGGTACATGGCGAAGCCGACAACAATCCCGGCACCTTTACCCTGCAGACCGAACGATACTTTCAGGCACTAAAAGGACTCGGAGCACCTGCCCGCATGGTGATCTTGCCCAAAGAACAACACAGTTATGTGGCCCGGGAGAACATCCTGCATTTGCTTTGGGAGCAGGATCGGTTTTTGGAGAAATATTTGAAATAAATCTGTCTCCGCAACCCTGTCAGCAGTTGAAAAATGAGTGATAGATCCCCTAATGTTGGTCTCTTTGATTGAAATAATATAATCTTTGATTTGAATATGGCATAGTTATACTTGAATATGTGACATTCATACTGAAATATTCCATATACATATTTAAATATCTGATGTTTGGACTTGAATGTGTGATATCTGTACTAATATATTGCATATTTGTATTAGAATATGTGATATTAAGACTGAAATATTATATATTCTGATTGTTTTTCTGGAAATACTTGTTATATTTGAAGCGTTTATCACAATAATTCAACTTTATTGTTATGCTGAAGGTCAATATTCTTCGTGTTGTAGTATAAGGAGCATTGGTAAGCCCCTTTCGTTTTTCAGGAATCATGGTTTTTCCTCTGCATCCGCCACCCGTATTGCCGGAGGATATATGAACAGTTTCTCGCTTGACACGGTGGAGAAACTTTGTCTTGCTTTAAACTGTACGCCCAACGATTTGCTTGAGTGGACTCCGTCTAAGAATATGACTGTAAACGACACCCATGCCCTGAACGCCTTAAAACGTAATGAAGATTTTCTGGAAAACGTTAATCGACTTGTCAATAATGTTCCATTGGAGAAATTGGAAAAAATACAGGAAATTATTAAAAGGGAGTTGGAAGGATAGATAATTCCTAATTTATAAATTAGGAAACATAGGATGTAAAGCTAAAGAGACCGAATGATTCATCATTCGGTCTCTTTAATTATTAATTGTACATTATAAATTATGCATTAAACTACAGGCTTTCTCCAAAATCAGCTTTGAATTTAGCCATAAGCTTCTGAGGCCAGTCGCTGGTTGGTTCCAGTCCACCCATGAAGAAACGAAGTACTGGTGGTTCATAGACAAATTTCAAACCACCGATAAGTTCGCGATTGTCATACAGCCAATGCATACGGTCTTCCACGTATTTTATTTGCGAAAGTGTGAATACTCTGCGTGGTACCGCCAGTCGAAGCAATTCCATGTCGGCATACGTTTCGTTACCCTCTTCGTCGCGTTGGTTGGATATAGAACCACGCTCCATACCACGAATGCCCGAGATTAAAAATAAAGCAGATGCTAATGCACCAGCTGGATATTCTGTTTGTGGAATATGAGCACATACTTGCATGGCATCTACGTGCGCACCCAGTACACCTGCAGGTTTAATCATTGGAACACCCTTAGCATCTAATGAATCAACCAGATATTTAATGAAATTAGGACTTTGACAAATCATTGTTTCGTCCAGTGTTTCATAAAGCCCAACAGCCATTGCTTCAATTTCGCGAATAGAAATACCACCGTAAGTCAGGAATCCTTCATAAAGTGGTACCAATGCTTCCAGTTCTTTCATTATTTCAAGGCGGTCGGTACACATACCACCTCCGCGCGAAGAACTTATTTTACGGGCAGAGAAATAACACAAGTCAGCTAATCCTGTCATGGTTTTAAGTACGGTAGCCATGTCGGAGTTTTTAAATTCTTCTTCACGTTTTAATACCAAATAAGCATTTTCACCCAATAAACTACAGTCGAGTACAATACGAATACCGTATTTGTCGGCTATTGCACGTACATCGCGTAAGTTTTGAACCGAGAATGGTTGTCCGCCAATCAGATTGGTCGATGCTTCCATTCGGATAAACGGAATGTTGGCAGCACTATGACGCTTGATAACTTCTTCCAGCTTCTCGATATTCATGTTCCCTTTAAACGGATGGTCTGAATTTACCACATAAGCTTCATCGTAAAGTAGTTCCACTATTTGTCCGCCTTTGTCAGTAATGTGAGCCATAGCGGTAGTGAAGTGATAGTTCATCGGAACCAGACTGCCTTTTTTTACATACGCCAGCGCGATAATGTTTTCTGCAGCCCTGCCCTGGTGAACTGGCAACAGGTATTTTTTTCCAAGTACATCTTGTACAGCTTTTTCCAGACGGTAGAAACTTTGCGAACCGGCATAAGCATCGTCGCCCTGCATCATGGCTGCAAGTTGATTGTCGCTCATGGCGTTTGTACCCGAGTCTGTGAGCATGTCCAGAAAAACGTCTTTGGTGCTAAGGCGGAAAGTGTTGAACCCACCTTCGTAAAGTGCTTCCAAACGGCGTTCGATGGGTACTAAGTGTAATTTTTGTACAATGCGTACTTTGTGCAATTCCAATGGAATGTTTTCTCCACTGTAAAATTTGATTTCTTGCATGGTAATGGTAATTGATTTAAGAATAGATTGATAAAATATGTAATATAGAAATAATAGTTCAGACTGTGAGAAATGTTTAGATGAGAATATGGATCAATTTGAATAAATATTCCGTTTAGTGCCAAAAATGTACTTTTTATTCAACAAAGATAAAGATTATTTTGTGAAAAAGGCAAAAACGAACGAAAATGACATCTTTAAACGTCTTTTCTTGCAAGATAGTAAAATTTGTGTTTTCAGATCTTACTCCGTACAGCATTTTTCAGAAATGAGTTTGAATCTGTTATGATTTGAATCCAGTTTTATATTCTATGCCTGTAGAATATAAACAAACAAAGCCTGCTGTAATAGCAGGCTTTGTTTGTTTTGTTGTACGAATTCAGAACCACTTTTTCTTAAACCGAAAAGCAACATTTACCAGAGCTATCATTACGGGCACTTCTACCAACGGACCTATAACGGCCGCAAATGCCTCACCGGAGTTGATTCCAAAAATGGCTATAGCAACAGCAATGGCCAATTCGAAATTATTGCTTGCAGCCGTAAACGACAGGGTGGTGGATTGTGCGTACGTTGCCCCCACTTTTTTACTCATAAAGAATGAACCTACAAACATAATTATAAAATAAATAAGCAGAGGTATTGCTACCAGAACCACATCCAGGGGTATTTTTACAATATATTCGCCCTTAAGCGAAAACATAACCACTATGGTGAATAACAAAGCAATCAAGGTTAACGGGCTTATGGCAGGTATAAACTTGGTTTGATACCACACTTTACTTTTTACTCTCACTAACACGAAGCGGGTAAGAAATCCGGCAATAAACGGAATGCCTAAATAGATAAAAACACTTTCGGCTATCTGCTGAATAGTTATTTTCGAAACAGCATCGCTGGTAGGAATGCCAAACCACGCAGGTGCTACGGCAATAAAAAAATAAGCATAGACCGAGAAAAATAGAACCTGAAACACACTGTTGAAGGCCACCAGACCGGCAGCATACTGAGTATCTCCTTTTGCCAGATCGTTCCACACTATCACCATGGCAATGCATCGGGCCAGTCCTATCATAATTATGCCGTACACATAAGGCAGGTTGGAATTATTTTCTCCGGGGAAAAACTTGAAGAGAAGAACAGCCAGTGCGAACATCAATACCGGACCAATAATCCAGTTTTGAATCAGCGACAGAGCAAGTATTTTTGTGTTGCGAAACACTTCACCCAATTCTTCGTACTTTACTTTTGCCAGTGGCGGATACATCATTATTATCAGTCCTATGGCAATGGGAATGTTGGTAGTTCCTACCGAGAAGCTATTCCAGAATTTCGCCACATTCGGGCTAATCCAACCGGCAAAAACACCTATAAACATGGCTGTGAATATCCACAGTGTCAGGTATCTGTCAAGAAATTTTAGTTTTGTTTTCATATTTGTTGTTTAGTTGTATATCAATGTTTTGTTAGTTGTGAGCTAGGGAAGTTGGTTTAAAACCGGATACCCCAGCATATCCAGCAGTTTTTCATTCAACCGTCGGTTCTTACCTTTATATGGATGGCAATGAATGTGTATTGCCGGATTGAAATTTAATTCAATAATAGCATAATTATCTTCAGTTGCTTCCTGTTTATAATCAGGAATAATCATGTCGAGACCTGTGATTTTTACCCCCAAAGCCTGAGCCGCTTTTACGGCTATTTTTTTATAAGAGTCAGGAATCTCGTCCGTGAAATCAATGCTGTCGCCACCCGTGCTGATGTTTGAATTCTCACGTAAAAATACGACTTCGTTAAACAGAGGAATATAGTCAAAGTCTTTATTCTGAGCTTTGAGGAAAATAGATTCGGCTTCGCCTAGCTGAATTTTCTCAAGCGGTGTGTGATAACCTTTACCGCGCAATGGATCTTTATTTTTTTCAATCACAAGTTCATGAATCGAAAGTACACCATCACCGGTTACATTAGCCGGTACACGATGCAGAATGCCAACTACTTCGTCATTCATAACGAATATTCTAAACTCTTTTCCATCAATAAACTCCTCAATCAGTATGCTCGAATCTTGCTCGAAAGCTATGTCGATGGCACGTTCAAAGATATTTTGATCTGCATTTTTTTTAATGATAGTAATTCCGAGTCCAAAATTTGTAGATTTGGGTTTAATAACTACCGCTGAATCTTTGAAGTAATTGAAATCGGCTCTAGCGCAGGCTCTGTCGGTATAATTTAATCCTTTGGGTACTCTGATTTTATGTTCTTCTAGTATCAGTTTTGTTACTACTTTGTTTTCCATAGCCAGGATGCTGGAATAGTTGTCGAGCGATGTTTTGGTAGCCTGACGCACATACTGAATATTTCCATGTCGTTTTAAACGAACAAAATTTTCCGCTCTATCTAAAATTTCAAAGCTAACACCTCGTCTTACCGCTTCGCGAAGAAGAAGCTGCGTGGAGAGTTCCATATCTTCCAATCCTTTAAAGTTGTAGCTGTTTTGTTCACTCAGCATTTTATATTCGGCTGCTTTTTGAAGGTGAAATAGAATGTAACCGTTTTCACTGGTATGTTTTATTATTTGATGAACTGGTCTTAATTCCGGTTGGGTGACCATTTGCAGGGCATATTCCAACGCCCGCAAATAATTTGTTTGATTTATTTCGAGTGCAGAATATAATTCTATCATTTTTTGTATAATAGCTTTAGCCTCACTAAATGCATTTACTTCTTTGCCCGACATTGTTTTAACCGGAATTTTATCGTCTAAGCCATGCAGAGCAACGTACCTGAAGTTCGAGTTTGCGATGGTTTGATATTCATCAGAAAAATCATCATGTTCTTTAGTTAACAGTCCATAGATAGCCATCCAATGCAGAAAATGAAGCATTTCGGGTGTTATTCCAACCTTTGTGAGTGGGTTTATATCTACAAAACGGGCTTCCACGTATGAAATGAACTTGGATTGATGGAGAAACTTAGGTCTTACAGAAGCATAAAGTTCTTTGGAAGCCATTAGCTTATTATCCTCAACCATTTTTTGAATGCTTCGGTTGTACATATCGGCAGTACTGTAATCAGGATAAAGTTCTTCCTTGTTACCGTATCCATAACAACTGTTGCGAAGCGACAATCCCCGTGTTTTAGTACAGATACGAACAGGAAAGTTTTGGCATTTTAGGTCGAAAGTTTGATCAACAACTGGGCTAAATCCAAAAATCAACACATAAATCCAGCGGTTTCGCAACAGTTGGCGTGTTATCTTTAAATATACTTCATCTTTAAACTGCTCGAAGCTAAGGCATTGATTTGATTGCTGATACAATGCTTGCAGCAGGGTTTCATTTAACGAGATGTTGAAATGAATTCCTGAAAGAGTTTGTTTCTTCTTTCCATATTTCTCTGCCAGTTTTTTTCTGTATTCTTCGTTTTTCTTACCTGCTCCGGAGTAACGCGCAATGGGTATCAGCACTTCATCCGGAAGAACAGGAGGCATGCTTTGTGGCCAAAGAAGCTCGTCGGTAAGCTCGATACTTATGAGATCATGTATGGTTTCCAGAAATCCTAATGCTTCATTCACGCTTGGTAACGGAGGTGTTATCATCTCCACCTGACTCTCAGAAAAATCGGTGGTGATGTAAGGATGCGTGAACTTGTCTTCGAATACAGCCGGATGAGGAGTTTGCGCCATTAACCCTTGTTTGTCAATGCGAATGTTTTCTTTCTCAATGCCAAAAAGCCCTTTAAGCCAGATATTCCCTTTTATTGAAGATTCATTCATTGTATTTATACTCATATGCTATTTTTGTTGGAGAATATTAAAGCTCATAAAGCATGCAAATTGCGGAGCTTGGACAAATAGAAGAAAATTCGGTTGTCGACCGGATTATGTCCGGCACTTTTGATCTTTCGATTATATTCCAACCGAGTTTCTCGAAATAGGAACCTGCCGTTGTGGTAAGTAAGAAGAATTCGCTTATACCCTTATCCTGTCCCATTTCTAAAATCTTTTCGGTAAGTGTCAGGGCTATTTGCATGTTTCTGTAAAGGGGCTTAACAGCGAGCGATCGGAACAATGCTTTTCCACTATAAGCTTCTAGTCCGGCACAACCTACAATTTTATAGTCTATTTCAGCTACAATCAAGTTTTGTTTTTCGACAGATAAATCCGAATGAGGTAGATCACATTCGGCAAGAAGAGTTTTTATTTCAGGAAAGTCTCCATCAGAAGCTCTCCTGTAGCTTATAAAATTAAACTCTTCTATTGGAGTTGTATTGCCTGAACATGAGTATTGCACTCTCACCAAACTATTTTTGGCAAGGTCAATATATTTCTCACGAAGGTTTATTTTTTTATTCTTATCTTGCATAATTCACAACTGAGGTTTAATTTGTTCGATGTAGAATTTATAGAAACCTTCTTTGATTTCGTCGCGTACGCGGATAAATTCGCTCCAGATAATCTCTTCTGTTCCTTCTGCGTGGCTTGGGTCATCAAAACCAATGTGTAAGCGGTGTTTTACCTTTCCAAAAAATGCCGGACACTCTTCGTTGGCACCTCCACAAACGGTAATTACATAATCCCATTCCTCTTTCAGGTATTTGTCTACTGAATCTGAAGTGTGGTTGCTAATATCTACTCCTGCTTCTTTCATTACAGCAACAGCCTTTTGATTAAGTTTGCCTGAGGCTTGAGTGCCGGCAGAACAAACCGTGATGGAGGAGTCGAACGATTGTAGGAAGCCGTGTGCCATTTGGCTGCGGCAGCTATTTCCGGTGCAAAGTATTAAAATTTTCATAACGTGCAATTGTTGTTAGTGTTTATCTTCGTTCTCACAAGTAATTTGTTTCGGATCAATTTTCTCAAAGAAATTGTTTAACATTGAAATTGATTTTGAAATTGATGAGCAGCACAGGCAGTAATTAATTTTCAGACCGTCTATTTCTCCGCGAATTAGTCCCATATCGCGTAGTTCTTTTAAGTGCTGCGAAACGGTGGTACGGCTTAGCGGTAATTTATCCGATATGTCTCCTGAAATACAGGTTCTTGTTTCGGCTAAATACTTTAAAATGGCCAGACGTGCCGGATGTGAAATTACTTTCGCAAAACAGGCCAGTTCTTGTAGTTCTTTGTCAAATACTTCCGGTTTTCTCATATTAAAATGTTTTATGTCGCAAACATACGACATAGTTTTGAGAAATCCAAATTTTTGAGATTAAATTTCTATCACAAAATAATATTTCAAAGCATTTTTCCGTATTTGCTTTTTTATTACTTTTGGAGTAGATAAATTTTTACTGTTCATAAAATTCAGTAGTTATGGAAAAATATGTAACCCAACTGATTGAAGATATAATGGATGCCGCAAAATGGGCTCCCGAACGTTTTGAGTTTTCCACAAACGATGAAGAATTTATGGGTCAGATTGTGGAAGCCGAAAGTGCACCTCCTATTAGTTCCGAAAAACTTATGGGTTTGATGCATATCCAGTTCCCTCCTTCAGAAAAGCTGACTATCAGACAAATGATGGATATAAACAAAGCTATCGAAAGAACATTTGCTGCTTTCAGAATGTATATTGAATTACCCGAAGCAGTTCCCATTCCGCTTCGATACGAATTGATTCGCGATTTATTCAAGGAAAAATTTCACCTGATCAAAGGGATGAATCACCATTTCGATTTTTGCTCTGGCGATTGTGAACCGTGTGCGATAGCCGATTATTGCAAGATTAATATTGAGAATAAAAAGAAAAATGGCTGAGCTAAATGCCCTTGCTTTGCATCAGAAGTCTGACATTTTTCATTGTGTGTATCAAATCATTGCTTCAGCCGACGGGGAATAGATGAAGAACGGGATGGGAAGAACGTTTGCTTACGCAGCTTCAACTACCATGTGTTTATGCTCGGGATACCGAGGTAAGACTCCATCCATACGATTGTTTTTTTTGCACATTGCTGGTTGTCTGAACCGGACAAGGAGTCCTTTAAAGCTTTAATGCTGGACATCTCGCTTCACGGTGGAAATACTTTATTGCGTCGGGTCTGTGCCTAATCACTTTTCGTACTTTGCCATATTTATTTTTTTCTCCCCTTGTTTGTCCCTATATGCAATAAAAGCTAGGCATTTAAATTTATACGCATGTTTTATATTGGTTAATTAAAATAAAGATAGAGGACAATGTTATGTTTCCATCTTTCAATCGTCATAGTTATAAATGAGTCAGGAACGATTTAAGGCAGAGATATTGCCATTGCGTGAAAAGCTTTTCTACATTGCAAAAAAAATACTTGTAGAAGAGCAGGAAGCAGAAGATGCCGTACAGGAGGTTCTTCTAAAGCTTTGGTACACTCGTGACTCGTTGGAGAATTGTGATAGTCCTGCTGCATTTGCCACTACGGTTACAAAAAATCATTGCCTGGATAGATTAAAAGTAAAAAACAGGCAGGATTCATTGGATGATTCATACTACGCCAGGGTCGGCAATGACAATCCCTACTTGCAACTGGAACGGAAAAACACTGAAGAGATACTACAGAAAATAATAGAGAATCTTCCGGCATTACAGCAAGCAATTATCCGAATGAAAGATATGGAAGAATATGAAGTAGAAGAGATCGCCGAAATAACAGGAACTAAAGTAGAAGCAGTAAGAGTGAACCTCTCGCGAGCAAGGAAAAAAGTAA
>Ga0302285_10000268_pt1 | contig 30103 bp, 12 predicted proteins | sample III_Fen_E2_2_FD_200455 | JGI IMG/M metagenome (GOLD analysis project Ga0302285, IMG submission 200455) | Peat permafrost microbial communities from Stordalen Mire near Abisko, Sweden - III_Fen_E2_2 | ecosystem: Environmental > Terrestrial > Soil > Wetlands > Permafrost | place: Sweden: Abisko... | reverse complement strand
GGTTTGGATAGTAGTTATACCCTGTGCTATAAAGTTATAATTTTGAATGATCCGGCCTGTCATGTCATACAAATACAGAATACCTTTTTCATCGGACTTATTATCAATATACACTGACTTATTCGAACTGAACACGTTCAGTCGGGTGCTTACAGAAGTCGGCGTTGTGATATGGGTCGTAACGTCAGTATAATTTGTTATGATTTTAAATCGTCTGGTAATGGTGTCGGTTGGCAATGACCGGAAAGTGTATTTTGAACTATCTGGTGTAATATCCACCGTTTGTTGACCGATAGAATCAACCAGATACACCTTCGCATACTTTATCCCCAGGTTTTGATGGGTAAAGGTCAGGGTATACAGGCTATCTTCACCAGCCAGAAAACCAAGATATGTATTATTGATATCGTCCACCGAATTCACCTGGTAATCACCATCTGCTTCCATGGCGAATATTTGTGGTGCCAGGCTTGATCCAAGGAATTTCTCACCATCCCAACCGTTATCAAAACTATGTGTACAGTTGGGTTCTGTAAAGAGCCATATACGGTCGGAGAATCGGGAACCTTTTACATCGATGATGGAGTATATCTTCTCGGAAGCGGCTTTGGTGAGCATTCCTTTTGTGCGTTGAGGAACAGTGTCAGCTACCATTGTTCCAACAACTGAGTTATAAGGAATAGTTAAAGAAGTACTACTTGCCCTTGCTTCAACAAGAAAAGCCTGCATAGAAGGAATCTGACTAGGTAAATAAGCTACTCCAGCTAAATTTTTAGGAACTGCAGTATATTGTCCTGGAGTAATAATTTTATTAATTGAGTCAGATTTTGTTCCACTACCAGCATTTACCCAGTCATTGTAGGATCCAGTATTATAAATATATACAGTGTTGATAACATTGCCGATATAAATCAATTTCGAAATATTGATGGCTGCCGTATATGAATTTCCAATCAGATTCTGACCAATATATGGTTTCCCTGTGGTATAAGTAAGATTGACAGTATGATCACCATTTACAAGCTGACCCCGAAATGTATAGAGAGTAGGATCTAATTGAGTTATTTCATATCCGGTAAAGGCAGATAATGGAGAAGCATTTGACAATTGTTCCCAATGAGGATCAACATTTTCGTTCATTTTTCGTACATAGCCACCATCAAAAGTAGGACTGGCAGTCGTCAATGAAAGCACGGGTATGCCAAAGAACTGCCATTTATAACCGGTTTTAGCAGCCCTATTCGTACAGGCTGCTTTTGAATACATTTCTATTGTTGCTTGAACCGGTGAACCCAAACCGTTTTGGAAAATCAATGACCCATTTCCTCCTGTTCCAGTTGGACTTGTTTGTATTAGTATCTGATTGGGATCAGTGGTGCTGGTAATTGTTGTAGTATTTAAACATGTTGCAGGTGGAATTATTAATTTAGATGACGCAGGGGTTATTTGTGTGGGACCATTTACTTTTATTGATGAACCTAATGTTACCCCGGCAGTATTAGTGAAAATTACACCACCCGAACCACTAAATGTTACAGGTAATTCAATTCCTGTTTTTTGAGCGGCACTACCTTTATATTGAAGTGTGGCTCCTGAACCGTAAGTTGGTACTGTTCCGGAAGTTGTGGTAGTACCTTCCATGGAAAGAATGCCGTTTATTACTGTTATGCCGGATATTGTTTTTGCCCCACTGCCTGAAAGAGTAAGATTGCCGTAGTTGGTCTTTGAAGAGACAGTTTGTGCTGTACCATAATATTCAACTTTACTTGCCGGATCAAAGTTATATCCAAAAGTACCTATACCGCCTGTTTGACAAGGAAAATTGCTTCCAGTATCTCCACCTAATGAGCCCGATAACTTTAATGTTGCACCAGATTGTAAAGTATAAGTACAATTAGGTGCGGATGTTTTGTTACATTGAAAAGTAGAAATATCAAAAGTTCTATTTGAATAAACAGTCAGATCACCCTCGACAACAATATCATGATTTAATTTAACTCCACCTGAACCTGTTATATAAAGTTGATAAAAGTAACAGTTTCCACCGGCATCTCCAGATATAGTTTGTAAACCGGCACCATTTAAATTGAAAACCCCAATACCTGTCCCATCTTTCATATTAATCGGATCAAATAATGAGCCTGGACCTGTCCCAAAACTGATATTGCCACTAATAATTACAGTATATGTTCCAGTTGTATTTATTGTTAATTTTCCGGTACCAATTAAAACAAAATTTCCGATTGAATAAGCAGGACTAACATTTAATGTTACCGTATGTGTCGTTAATATTGTGACGGTTCCAGGAGAACTGGAATATCCTGGATAACCTTGTGCAGCTGATGGTTGTACCCATGCAGAACCATTAAAAATCTCCCAAGTGTTAATGGAATTCCAAGTAGTAGCTGTAGATTTAGTTTGGTAATCACCAACATTTGCACTGAAGCCATAATTACTCAATCCCAGCAAAAATAAAAGCATAAAATAATAGAACTTAGAAATTTTATAAGTCAAAACTTCATTTGCACGAGTAACTGCGAAGTTGATTTTACCTGAAATAGGACGATTGGGTAAGGATTGTATCATAATCAAACTTTTAATACAGATGAATAGAGTTGGGTATGTCATAATTCAGATGATCAACTCGTAATCAGTTAGCGCATTAAAAGTTGAAATCAAAACTTAAAGGCATGCAAATATACTATTATTCCTTGAATTTATATAATTTTGGTCTATGAATATGAAAGAAAGGAGGATACAGGTGTAATTTAATTTAAATTGGAAGGGAGATTTTGATAATTACTGATGGTAGTACCTGAATCAGATCTTATCCCTGAAAGTAATTTAAGCCTTTTTTTGAGAGGTAAATCTTCTTTTTAACACCACATAAATTCCCCCAAACATCAGTAATGCCCACCAACCATCACCAACCGGAATTGGACCATTGGTAGGATCAAAGCCAGGATCAGTACCGCCACCGGTTGCCGTTGTACTTGAAGATGAACTTTGTTTCGTTGTAGTATTTGTAGTTGACAGGTTGGTTGTTGATATGGATGCTATTCCATTAGTCATGGCAATGCCAGAAGTGCCATTGCTGCTGCGGGAACTACCGCTTGCGATAATGGAGACTCCTGCACCCCCTGAAGCTCCGGAGGATGATGTATTCGTGTTCTGATACGTGGATTGCTGAGATGAATACGATGAACCTCCTGTAGATGGATTCGCAGACTGATAATTCCCGGTGGAATTATTTGTAGCGGGTGTAGTTGTTATATCGGGGAGAAAAGAACCATTGTCATCGTCCTCTGATGAGGAAGTTCCTTTGGATAGATGGATGGTTGCACCACTCTGTAAAGGAACACTCAGGTTATCGACGTAATCATTCTGGGAGGAATACAAACCGGGACTACCAACAGGCGAATAGAGGACTACTATGAGCAATCCGGCCCATACAACTATCCAAGTTAGTATTTTCTTTTGACGTTTATTCAATTTAATTTCCAATAATAATTCTTCTACTGACTCTTTCTTTTTGGTGGAAGTTTCTACATTATAAGCCTTGCAGATGATCCAACCTGAACTGCAGTTGTATCATTTGCCACAAAGGTAGCACTTTTTTGGAATATGCCCCAACAGAATATAAACGATTATCTCTAAGTTTAGTTTACTAACATTCTGTATAAATATCGTATTCCCTGAATTGAATGTTATTATGTTGAATTTTGATACAAACTGCAATTCCTTAGTGGTTTTGGAAAGCAATCTTAAATCGTTTAACATAAGTTGATTGCTCAACAAATGGATAGGTTGGATACTTTCTGAACCAGAAAGAATATAAGCAGTTTGAATACTGACTCCAAATCAGAATAACAGCAGGAACACGACAAAACTCTTTTAAAAAGGATAAAAGGATAGGGCAGAAACAGGGAAACTTTTACAGGAAATAATTTTATAATAAACGGGTTAGTATTTTACAATAGTCAGACTTTTAATCCGGTTTTGGTTAAATGGATTTTTGCCAGGTTTATAAAGTAATAATTCTCCAGGTATTCTATTGAATTTATAGTTTGAAATGTAGACAGAAAAACAATCGGGTATAATAATAAACCTCAAAAAAACAGAATAAAGTAATGCCCAATTATATTGGAAATTTACTACAAAACGTAGATCATTTTTTTTCTTCCTCGATAATTGGGCTGAAAAGGCACTGAAAATATTTTAAGTAATGGTTGTAATCATCTCAAAATTAATCCACCAGCTTGTTAGTGATCGCGTAATGGGTGAGTTCAACATTGCTCTTAATTTTTAGTTTTTCAAAAATACGAACACGGTAAGTAAACACGGTACTAATACTCAAATTCAGTTCTTTGGCAATATCTTTTACTTTTTTACCGGTAGCAAGCATAAACATGATTTCCTGTTCGCGGTTCGACAACTGTTCGTGAGGCAATTGTTCCTTTTCGGGCATGAAATCAAAGGCAAGTTGTTCGGCCAGGGTATTACTTAAATACCTGCCACGGGTATAAACCTTGCGGATGGCAATGACCAATTCTTCCAGTGCGGTATCTTTACACAAATAACCGGAAGCCCCCGCTTTCAAAGTCCGTAGCGCAAACTTATCTTCAGGATGAATGCTGAGCACTAAAATATGAAGTTCAGGTTTCAATTTCTTAAGGTCACCAATTAATTCAAGTCCACTTCTTCCAGGCATATTCATGTCCAGCAACATGATGTCACAATCAATTTCATTGATTTTCTGGAGTACTTCATCACCACTCTGCGCTTCACCAACTACCATTAAATCAGATTCTTCCTTTAATATCTTTTTTAATCCTTCACGAATGATTTCGTGATCGTCTACAATAAATACTTTTATCATACAGGTTGTTTTATAAGTTTTCAAATTTAAATTACTGGATATAGAGTGATGATTGATTGTTGCCTATAACTGAAAATTATTAACGGGAACTATAAAATCAACAGTTGTTTAATTTCAAGACAAGATAGTGATATTTTTACTAAATCAATGATTATTACTATATCTTTTTAAGTTGTATAAACAAATATATGTTTTATTCCTCTAATTTTCTTCTTCTTCAACCCTTATCAAATGATTAGTTGACATAGCATTGAACTCATGAAGTATAATTTAAAGTAATAGTTCACTATTTATTCTCTTTTACTTCTTTGTTATTCTTTGATTGTTTAACATAGGGTATTTCAACTTTAACTGAGGTTCCTTCACCGGGTTGGCTCGAAATGATCAATACTCCTTCCAGCAGATAAACCCTTTCTTTCATGCCCAGAAGGCCATAGGAGTTTGGTTTGCTTTTCAGGGATGTTTTAAACCCTATTCCATTATCTTTTATTTCAAGAACTAATTTATCATTATTCATCCCAAGATTTATTTTAACCCTGGATGCTTTAGCATGTTTTGCTATGTTCGTAAGCGATTCCTGAAGAATCCTGTATAAGGCAACCGATTGTTGTGAATCTAGTTTTAATTCGGAAACCGTGTTTTCAAACAAACATACCACCTGATAACGCTCTTTAAAATTATTCACGTAAAGTTTTACTGCTTCAACGAATCCAATTAAAAATAACACTTCAGGTCTTAAATCAGTCATTATTTTTCGGGTTGTGTTTAATGTGTTATCAACTAGCCCGAAAAGATTGTCAAAATTAGTCAAAATATTTTCAGCATCAATGGATTTGATACTTTTTAATACTTTTTGTTTCATCATTCCTAAATCAATTTTAATGGCAATTAAAATCTGACCAAGTTCATCATGAATTTCACGTGCTAATTGTAACTTTTCTTCTTCACGTACATTTTGTAAATGGGATGCAAATTCTTTAAGTTCAATCTGAGAACTTTTAAGGGCAACTTCCCCTTTCTTTCTGTCGGTAATGTCGCGGATAATAAATACCATACCATTTGGTTTGTCGAGTGTATCCCAAATGATATCACCATTAATTTCCGCAAAAAATACTGAACCGTCCATTCGGACAATACGGTATTCTATAGTCCCAAGATAGCCATTAAACATCAGCTCACAATTGGATACAGCACGGATTTTATCTTCAGGAACCAGAAAATCAAACATGTTCAATCCAAGAAGCTGGTTGGAATTTTCGCATTCATATAATGTTAAAGCAGCCGGTGATACCATGCGGATCTGACCATTCATTTCAACAACAACAATCGCATCGGGTGATGCATTCAGAATAGAACGATGAAGTTCTTCACTGTGCCTGAGCGCATCAGTGGAAAGTTTCCTTTCAGTTATATCCTGAACGGTAGCAATTAATTTATCTGGTTTATCTTCATGATCTGATTTTAGTTCACCGATAGCATGCACCCATCGTTCTTCTCCATCGAGTGGACGGAGAATTTTGAACTTGATATCAAATTTCGCTCTGTTTTCAAGGATATCATGTTTAAAGTATTCACCCAATCTGTTTTTCCATTTCGGATGAATAATGGAAGCAATACTATGGTAAGTTTTAACGAAATCTGGTCCGATACCAAATATTGAATCCATGATATCCGAACTTTTCCAGGTACCTTCACGAACATCTATGATGCAATTACCCAGATGAGCAATGACCTGAGTTTCCTTTAGAAACTCTTCACTTTCTTTTAATTCGTCTTCAGCTCTTTTGCGGAATGTAATGTCAACTACAAAACCCAGATACAAATGGTCAGATAATTTTACGGTGTCGACTGAAATAAATCCTCTTGATTTATCTTTTCGTATCAATTCAAATTCATCAGTAGCATATCCGTTATTAACAGCTGTTTTAAAATGATTCACAAAATATTTTAACGACTCGGTTGTAATTAAATCATTCTGATTCATTGATATCAATTCATCTTTGCTATACCCGGTAATGGCAGAAGCGGCTGAATTAACTTCAATGTATTTGCCTGATTCATCGGTGACAAAAACTCCATGGGGCGCATATTCGATATAATCGTGAAACTTCTTTTCGCTTTCACGAAGGGCGTTTTCTGCCAGTTTGCGTTTCGTAACATCTCTGATAAATCCATCAATATGAGTTGGTTTACCATTCGCATTAAAGATCAGCTTTGCATTCAGGGAAGCGTGTCTGTGATCGCCGTATTTAGTCTTTAAGTCGATTTCATAATCCCTTACCTGACCGTTTTTAAGCAAAGTAGCCAGAGCAATCCGTCGGTCGTTGACATTAGCATAAAGCATCTCTATTGGACGTCCGATAATTTCATCCCGATTATATTCTGCAAACTGGTTAATGGATGTACTGACTTCCATAAGGTTTCCGGACATATCTACCTGATAAAAAACATCCTGAACATTGTTAAATATATTCCGGTATTTTTCTTCGCTTAGTCGTAGAGCCTCTTCGTCGTTTACTCTGTTTGTAATATCCTGAATAGTCCCAATTAACTGAACAGGCTGTCCGTTGGTATCAAGAATCAATTCACCCAAGCCATGAACCCATCGTTCCATGTTATCCTGTTGTCTGATAACTTTATACTTTTTATCGAATTTTGATTTCTTTCCGATTACAGTCTGAAGGACGTACTCATTCATGGTTTTCTGCCAATCAGGATGAATGATGGATACCCAACCATAAAAAGACTTATCAAAGTCAGCATCTATTCCGAAAATAGAATTAAGAATTTCAGAACTGGTCCATTTCTGTAAAATAATATCCAGTGAGTAGGTTCCGAGTTGTGCTATAACCTGTGTTTCCTTTAAAAAACTCTCACTTTTCTTCAAAGCTTCCTCTGCAAGCCTGCGTATTGTAATATCACGACCAATTCCCATTATTCCGGTTATATTCCCTTCATTATTATGAAGCGGAACTTTGGACGAAATTAACCAACGTGTTTTTCCTTTGTTATCAATAATAAATCCTTCACTGTTAATATATGGAATTCCCCTTTCTATGACCAGTTTATCATTGGTCTGGAAATTTTCGGCAAACTCTTTTGGATAAAAATCAAAATCATCTTTACCCAATACCTCATCTTCGGAATTTGCTCCCAGGAACTCCACTTCTGCTTTATTGGCAAGGGTTTTCTTTCCTGACAAATCTTTAGCGTAAATCGGGTCAGGAATATTATCAATTAATGTCCGAAGTAGTAGACGTTCGTTTTGGAGTGTTGCTTCAATATTTTTTCGATCGGTGATATCGATTATCAATCCTTCCAAAGCAACGACTTCACCATTGTTATCGTAAATGGGTATGCCTTGTTCCCAAACCCATTTAATCTGATTATTGGCAGTTACAATTTTATATTCTACACACACTTTATCATGAATCTGTACTGCTTTTTCCCAGACATTCCAGAGTTGTTCACGATACTCCGGAAAGATTAAATCATTAAAAGACATTTTATGATTGTTGATAATATCCTCTGTGTGATATCCTGTCAGATTAAAGAACCCTTCGGAAATGAACTCCATTGTCCATTGGGAATCAAATTTACACCGGTATGCAATTCCCGGAAGATTTGATAAAAGGACAGATTTGCTACGTTCACTTTCTTCTAATTTTTCTTCATCTTTGTATTTCTCTGTTACATCGGAGAATACAAGTACTACGCCTGTGATTTCTCCCGTGATATCTTTAATTGGTGCGGCACTATCGGCGATATGATATTCAGATCCATCTTCAGAGATCAAAACCGTATGGTTAGCCAGCCCGATAATTTTACCTTTCTCCAGTACTTTTTTAACCGGGTTATCAACAGGATGTCGTGATTTGGCATTTACGATTTTAAAAACTTCGGTCAATGGTTTCCCTTTTGCTTCTTTTAAATTCCATCCTGTCATTTTTTCAGCAACAGGATTTAAATTCACAACCCATCCGTTATTATCGGTAGAGATCACTCCATCACCAATAGAGTTTAGCGTTATTCTGAGTGATTCCTTACTTTTATGCAGCAAAATATTGATTTTTTCATGATCAACAATTTGTTTATTCAGTTGTATGTTTTTAAATAGTTTTTCTGAATAATCGTTTGCAATTACAAACATCATCTTGAATACCTTCTCAAATTTATCTTTCGACATAAAAGGTACCTGATTCAGAGCGGCCAGATAATCTTCTTTGTTTGCTCCAATCTCATCTCCATAATCGATGATTTTTTGTAGATTATTTTCGTCATTCCGCACCTGTCCGATTAGCCAGTTGGCGATATGAATGCCTTTGACGGAAATTTTTGCTCCGGTATCCCATAATCCGGCACTCAAACAGGGTCTTAGTTCCATTCCCGAAGAAATACAGCTAAAATTTAATGCATCTGATTTCATGCAATTAGCCAACCCCTTATTTGTACTCCGAATAAGAGTACACAATGAGCAGAAATTACTTGGTTCTGTCAACGGGTGACCCTCAGGGTTAGTTATGATTGAAGCAACACCGGTAGCATCGGATAATAAATCCTGCATCTGTTGGATTTCTTCCAGATTAAAGATGTCATTGAACTGAATGGTATATTCATTAATATCAGAGGAAAAATTTAATTCATTGTCAGTGTGCATTATAAATCAGTTTTATTACAATCGGTTAACGTACGAAAATAATTTTAATTGATGATAATTTGATAATTTCTATAAGGTGTATATCTGTTGTTCCGCCCGACGAATTGAAAGCTCTTATGAAACAAACTGAAAACATGTACTATTTATTCATCCGTCAAATGCCGGACAAGTTTTACTATTTACTATTTGTCAAGCATGCCGATTGTTTTTATCATTTTTTGTTCCGCTGGCAGAATATAGGGCTTTTATGAAAAAACAATTCTAAAAAAACAGGTAAAAGTATATTCTTACTGTGTTGCATAAATTAATTCAGTTTTTCCCCTTCTCTTTATTCCTAAAATCGATTGGTTTGTTCTAATTTAAATAGGGCATTACTACTTTTATACTTGTCCCGTGATCCTTTTTCCCCGTTATTGTCAATTCGCCGTCCAACAGGAAAACTCTTTCTTTCATGCCGATTAACCCGTATGAATCGACATTTTTTTTGTGTTTATCGTCAAACCCGATTCCATTATCCACAATTTCAAGAGTTAACTGATTGTTTTTTTGCTCTAAAACGACTCTCAATTCAGTTGCTCTGGAATGTTTAGCCACATTATTCAGTGCTTCCTGAATAATTCGGAATAAGGCAACTGATTGTTGTGAATCAAGTTCTATATTGGTATTTGAGTTTTCAAAATAGCATGTGATTTTATATCTTTCCTGGAAAGCATTGAGATGTTGTTTGATTGTTTCAATAAATCCAAGCAGATCAAGAACTTCAGGTCTTAAATCGGTCATGATCTTACGGGCTGTCTTTATGGTGTTATCTACCAGGCTAAAAAGAACATCAAATTTTGATAATACTCCTTCGGTATGCTCTTTGCTTATTCCTTTTAAAACATTCTGCTTCAACATACCCATGTCAATTTTTATTGCAATTAAAATCTGCCCAAGTTCATCATGTATTTCACGGGCTAACAGCACTCTTTCTTCCTCACGCACATTTTGAAGGTGAGCAGCAAATTTTTTCAATTGATCCTGAGAGTTACTCAGTGCTTCTTCAGCTATTTTTCGATCGGTAATATCGTCGTGCTGGATAATTATATGACTTATTTCATCATTCTGATCAAAAATTGGATATGCCCAATTATGGTACCATACTTTTTTCTTCTCTTTTATAATGATATTCTGAGAGGCTGCTGCATTTCCAATGTCAAATAAAACTTCCCATTCGGACGTTTTCCCATCGTTAAATACCTTTTCAAGTTTCTTCCTGCCGATACTTTGAAGAATTTCATTATCTTTAAAGATATTATAAACCTGTCCCTCCATATCTTTGGCTTCAACTCCAAATATCTGTGTCAGTTTTGGATTAATCCGTTCACACCACCCTTCACGGTCCAGAATTTGAGTGCTAATGGATGATTGCATAAACATTTGTTCGAAAAATTGTTGTTGATCATTAAACTCTTTCTCGAATTTTTTTCTTTCGGTAATATCCACTACCAAACCTAATATTGTTTTTGGCTCACCATTCTCATCTCTTTTTGAAATATTCCCAAGATCGTAGAACCATTTGTAATTGCCAGAACTGTCTAGTATCCGGTATTCAACTTCATATTTATCTCCAATTCCATTCAAATGTTCCCTCAGGGCATTCATTACTTTTTCCTGATCACTGGGATGAACAATTGTAATAAAATCCTTAAAATGAACAAAATCTTCAGACTGGTAGCCTAACATTTCAGTTCTCCTTTTCCCATAAATGATACTGCCCGATTTCACATCCATTTCCCACCAGGCCATATTTGCTACCTGCATAGCCAGCTCAAGTCTCGAATTGTTCTGTCGTAAAGCTTCTTCAGCTAGTTTCCGGTCAGTGATATCAATATTGAAACCGGCTATCCCAATAATTTTCTCATTATTGTTGATTGGAAAAACAATTTGTTGTGAAACTTGTAACTTATCATTAATATAAAATTCATGTTCTTCATCAACTATTTCGCCATTCAATACCCGTTGATTATTTATAACCAGCAAATGAGTTACATCTTCATTTAAATTTTTGATTTCTTTTGGATTTTTACCGATGATTGTTCCGTAATGATCAACCGACTTTTTATTTTCAAGAATGCCAATGCTATTCATGTCTCTTGCCCATATTTCGAATGGAGAATTATCAATAAAAGTACGCAATAACATTTCACTTTTTTGTAAGGCATCTTCTGCCAACATACGGTCGGTTATGTCATGTAAACATAACAAGAGACTGCTTTTATCATTATTTTTAATTAAAGCTGTCGAACCAAGTAAAGATACATCATGATTATTCCCTTCGATCTGCAATGTCGATTGATATTCAATATTTCGAAGCCCCAGACCTGTTTTAAAAGTTTCTTCCATGGCTTTATTCAGGTTGCAATTCCGGCAATTATACCCATACCCGCAACCTCTGGGATCTGACATAGAATTGGTACAACCAATAACGCCACCAACAGCTCCCCCGATCATTTCTTCCTGAGGTATCCCTGTTAATAATGAAAACGCCTGATTTGCAAATAATATGTGCCTGTTCTTATCAACAACACACATCATCACCGGTGCATGTTCGTAGATAGTCTTAAGCTCATTTCTACTGTCTTCTAATTCTTTTTCAGTTTGATTCCGAATATTTTCCGAATCGATAGCATTTATTGCAAATGTAATGTCATCACTGATTTCCTTGAGTAACCTTAATTCATCATCACTGAAAAAACCGGGTTCTTTTGCAAAAAGAGTCAAGATGCCAAGTATTTTATCTTTCTGTAGGATTGGGACTGCAATTAATGATTTATATCCGCGTTTTAAAGATTCTTCTTTCCAGGGGAGCATCATCGGATCATTGGCAATATCATTGCAATAAACAATTTTTCTTTCACGGAAGGAAGTCCCTGTCGGTCCTGACCCATTTATCTCAAATCCTGTTGTGATAGTTAACTGATCAAGATAGCCATCATTATAACCGGCCCAACTTACCGGTTTAATATTTTTTTGTTTTTCATCAACCATTCCCACCCAAGCCATATGAAATTGTCCTGAGACGATAGCAACTTCACAAATTGTTTTTAAGAGTTCTTCCAGGCTTTGTGTACGAACCATAGCCTGATTGATCTGACTCAAAAAAGCATACAGTCGTGCAACATGAATGATTTTTTCTTCTGCCAGTTTTTGCTCTGTTATGTCAATTACAATGCCTCTTAAGCCAATAGGTTTTATGCCGTTATAAATCAGGCTGGTATAGATTAAAACAGGAAAAGTAGTCCCATCTTTATGGACCATATTGTAATTTTTTTTCTCAATTTCAACTCCGCTTAATTTTAGTAACAGTTTTTCTTTTACAAAGGATCTATCTTCTGCAACATGGAGGTCCATTGAATCTAATCCAATTAATTCATTTGCCTCATATCCAAAAATTGAATATGCTTGTTTATTTACATAGGTAACAAATCCATTAAGATCGATTTCGAAAATAATCTGGGGTAATAAATTAGCCATATCCCTGAATTTTTCTTCACTTTCCCTTAACGCTTCTTCAGTCTTCTTGCGGGCTTCATTTTCTTTCTTTAAATCTTCCAGCAGATTTAAAGTAGCTGTATACGTTTTTTTAAGTTCATTTGTTTGATCTGCCACCAATGCAGCTAATCGTATATTTTCGTCATGTCTCTCTAAATGCGCCGTTTTAATCTTTACCATAGCACGAATTTGTGCAACGAGTTCACTTTGATCAATTGGTTTTGCCAAAAAAGCTTCAGCACCGCATTCAAGTGCTTTAATCCTACTTTCTTTATCACCTTTAATGGCTGTGACAAAAATGACCGGAATATCTCTTAAAATTTTATTTGATTTTAATATTTTACAGACTTCATACCCATCCATATCAGGCATGACAACGTCTAAAAGGATAACATCAGGATTATTAGCAGTTGCCAGCTCAATGCCCTGTAATCCGCTTAAAGCCTTTAAAATAAGTACTTTTGGGAATGCTTCATTTACGAGTGCCTGAATAGTAATCAGATTGTCAGGATTATCATCAATAGCAAGAATTTTAATTAATCTACTCTCCATAAAAAGATATAAAGTGGTTGTTAGAGTCTATTGGTATTGTATAGTCAGTTTTTAAAATTGAATTGTTTGACAATCTGAATAATAAACTGAGATTTATTTTTTTATCATTTGGCAATTCAACTATTTGAAAATTGATTTTATTCAGTTTTACTTTCCAGAAAGTATCTGGTTTATTGTATTAAAAAATAATTTTTCATCAATAGGTTTTGCAATATATCCATCAAAACCATGTGCTAAAATTGTCTCACGGTCTAGTAGCATTGCACTTGCAGTAAGAGCAACTATTGGAATATGTGCCAATTGCCCGGTATTTCGAATGGCTTTAAAAGCTTCTATACCATCCACTCCGGGTAAAGCAATATCCATCAAAATAAGATGGGGTGTATGTTCTTTTGCCATTCCAATTCCCTGGGATCCGTTCACAGCTTCTAAAATTGTATAATTATTTCCAAGTATTGCTTTTACTGTCAGCATATTGTCAGGATTATCCTCAACTACCAGAATCACAGGTTTACCTTTTATAAGTATAACCTCCTTTGGTTCTGTTTTTATTTCATTTTTTTCCGGAATAACTAAATTTGATATTGAACTCAATAGCTCTATACGGTTTACATCGCCTTTCTGAATCAGTTGATGAACATTGTTTCGTTTTAAAAACTTAAGATCCTCTTTTGTGATCTGTTTGGCTGTTAAAATGAGTACCGGAATGTGTGCAGTAGGTTCTGCATTCCGGATGGTCTGAAGAACTTCAAATCCGTCCATTCCGGGCATCATTAGGTCCAGGATCATGGCGTCCGGAATGATTCGTGATATTATATCAAGTGCCTCGGCTCCATCCCGTGCTACTAAAATTTTATATCCGGTTTCTTCCATGAAATCTTTTAACTGTATGATTGCCGGTTCGCTATCATCAACCAGTAAAATAGTTTTAAGTGTATTGGTCTGTTGATGTTTGACAGGAACTGATATACTGAATTTATTAAACTCAGTGTCGGATTCTGTTATCCTGTTTCCGTAAGCATATGTTATTGGTAAAATGAGCGTAAATGTTGATCCCTTTCCTGAAATGCTTGTAACTTCAATTGTTCCGCCCAGTAAATTAGCATATTTCTTAGCAATAGCCAACCCTAAACCTGTACCTCCATATTTACGGGATGTACCGGCATCAGCCTGACGAAATTCATCAAAAATATACGATATATGATCCTCAGAAATTCCAATTCCGGAATCTTTTACTTTTATAACTACCTGATCACCCTGTAAGGTTGTTGAAATTTCAACAGCTCCTTTTTCTGTGAATTTTACAGCATTCCCAATCAGATTTTGTAAAATATGTCTGCATTTATCGGTATCTCCCTGAACAATAATATCAGTTTCAGATGCCATTTGTTTTAATTCAATCTTTTTCTGATTAGCCTGAGGAAGAATCATACTGACAATTTCCGAAATGAGATTATTGGAACTGAATTTTGTAACTTCTATTTCTTCTTTCCCAGCTTCAATACGTGAAATATCCAGAATGTCGTTAATAAGTGAAAGCAAATGTTTTCCGTTTCGCTCGATGACTTCCAGGTAACTGTATTCATCTTCCGGAATTTTATTCACGAGTCGACGATTAAGAACTCCGGAAAGAGCAATCACCGAATTGAGTGGTGTCCGTAGTTCGTGGCTCATATTTGATAGAAAATTAGTTTTTAGCCTGCTGGCTTCACTCAGTTGGCTCTTTTGCATTTCAAGTTCTCTGTTTTGCTCATTCAGTTCTGTCGATTGAGCTTCCAATTCATTTTTCTGGACTTCCAGTTCGGTATTTTGTACTTCCAGTTTCTGTGCAAATAACTGAATCTTTTGAAAGGATAGAACACCTTCAATTCGGGCGCTTAGAGTATACAGTAAATTATTGAGTAATTGTATGGATTGTTCACTATAAGTTCGGACACCGGCCAATGAAATGACAGCAATCATTTCATTCCCCGAAATGATGGGTAACGAAATAATTTCACGTGGAATAAATTTGCCGCTGACGGTGTGAAATAGAAAACGAGTGTCTTTCGGAATCCGTTTAATGATTTGTATTTTCCGGGTCGAAAGAACAGAACCGAATTCTCCTTCAAAATTATCCACCTTAAACGTGAGCTTTGAACTATCCGACATTCCAAATGATTCAAAATGTTCGAATTTCTTTTTATTGTCAGAGAGTAAGTAAACTGCTGCCATTTGAGAATTTGTATGGGAAGCCAGTAATGGTAAAAGGGATGCAAAAAAATTATGAGGATCTTCTTCAAGTAACATGATTTTAGAAAGTTCGGAAGCTTTTTTATCCAGTTCGGCTTTTATCTGAATGCTTTCCACCATGGTATTGAATGATTCGGACAAGGTGCCATATTCATTTTTCGTTTTCGTATTGCTCCGGGCATTCATATTACCTTCCCTGAAATCTTTTGCTGCATTGGCTAATTCTAATATTGGTTTTCTTATATTCCTTACTACGAAGACAATAATAAAGATTGAAAAAATAATTATTAATGCAACTAATAATAGTAATTGAACATTTAAAGAATCTCTTAATTTAATAGAATTGGCATATAACTGTTCACTCATTTTTTGTTCGAAATTATCAATGACATTTATTCTGGACATCAATTGTTCCCTGTATTTTCCTATTTTACCCGTTGGAAGAATATTTTCCTTGACTTCCTCTGTTTTCCCAGCAAGTGCAAGTTTAGTGTTCACCTCCCTGGCAATTTTCCAGTTTAAAAAAGCTTTATATGCCTGATCGACATCTGATTTTGGACCCATATATTTCTTGTTCAAAATATCAAACTGAACCATAACATCAGCTTCTGCAAATTGCATAGATTGAATGGCATTCTGTTTCTCTTCATCAGTACTTGCCACCATGAGGTCTCTTGTGCCAATCCGCATATTTAAAATGTCAATTTTAATAGTACTCACTGCCCTTTTGAGCTGCAACGGACGATTGTATATTGATTCGGTCTGATGATGTATTTCATCGGCCTGTCTGTTGGATACCAGCCCTAAAACAACAACAAATATCAACATAATTGTAAACCCCAGTATGAGTTGTGTCCCGATTTTTAAATCTTTTAATTTCATATATTATTATAAGTCGTGTTTTACTTTATTGAAATTCGAAATGTCTTTTAATATTGATAGGATTAAAAACTAATTAATTCGACTTTGCCAAATAAAAAGATAACTACAATTCCGATGTTTCGGAATTGTGATCTAAATATTGGTTTATTTTTTATTTTAGCAAAGTCAAACTATATAGAATTGATGATATTTTATAATCTGAATATTGCACTTTGAGGATAAACTTCATGAAATCCTGATTGAATAAAAAGATCTCTTTCAGTTTCGCCGGTTATTAAATATCCTGTTTCCGATAAACAATTTCTTGTCTTTTTAATAATTTTAGATTGAAATTCAGGATTATAGTAAAAAAGGATATTGGCACATACAATCAAATCAAAATCTCCAAATATACTGGTTGGCGGACAACTGTATTGATCATTAAGTAAATCAAATACTGAAAAATCGATGTTTTCCTTTAATTCTGGTTTTACCGTATATGTTTCTCCAAGCTTTGTAAACCACTGTTTCACTCTTTTTAGCTTCAGACCGTTTAATGCTGCTTCTGGATATTGTCCTGTCTGAGCATCTTTAATTTGTAATTCCGATTGATCGGTTGCAAAAATACGGAAATTAATTTCTCCATTATGACAATTTATCAATTCATGTAATAACATGGCCAGACTAAATGTTTCATGCCCCCCGGCACATGCTGCCGACCATACACGAATTTCATTCCGGGAAGAAGTAGATTTCTTTATGATGATGGAAGGAATGATTATTTTTTCCAGAACCGAAAAAGTCAATGAGTTTCGAAAGAATTCGGTATAACTGATCTGAAGGGAGTTTAAAAAAAAATCACTTTCGATGTGGCTTTGCTCCAGATAAGAATAATAAGTTGCTTCTGACTCGCACAAAGTTTCTTTCATTCTTCTCCGGAGAGTTTTATTCAGAAATGCTTCATCGTATTTTAAAATATCAATTCCATAAACCTGTACGAAATGTTGAGATATCGATTTCAGTAATTTATTCATTGGACAATTTTATATTTTGCAGGTTGTCCTGAATCATTTAATAATTTATTAATTTCTTTTTTTAAATCTATCATAGTTAATTCCCTGCCTACCGTTAAATCATGAAAGCGCATCAACTCATTCATCTTTTCCTGTAACGCATTTTGTACCTTCTTTCTGTCCGAAATGTCCCGAATGATTACTAATGTTCCAAAATTAGTACCATATCTGAATCCTGATCCGTTAATTTCTCCATAAAATAAGGTGCCGTCTTTTTTCTTCATCTTAAATTCAATATTAAGAAAACTTTCACCTTTTCGCATGCAATCTTCAAATGTCGAATAGGCTTTTTTAATTGATTTTTCTTCTACAAAATCAGTAAAATTACGACCACACATTTCTTCGGGTTCATATTGAAAAATGGACGCTGATGCAGTTGAAGCATATATAATAACGCCATTCTGATCGGCAATTGATATCATATCGCTGGTTTGCTCGGCAATGGATCGAAATTTTTCCTCGCTTTCCTTTAATGACTCTAAAGTCTGTTTACGATTAGTTATATCATGTACCAGCACTAATGATCCTTTCTCATCTCCATTCATAAATTCAGAACCATTTAATTCACCATAAAATACTGAACCATCTTTTCGTTTTAATTTTAATTCGATATTTATTGTTTTGTTCTTGAGTTCTTTCACCTTATTAAAAGCTGAAACGGCTACCGGTATTGATTCTTCATCAAAATATTCAGTAAAATGATGACCGATCATCTCTTCGGGTTCATATTGTAAAAGAACAGTGCAAGCAGGTGAAGCATATGTTATATTTCCTTCCCCATCCGCTATTGTGATTAAATCACCTATTTGTTCTGTTATGGATCTAAACTTCACTTCATTGACCCTCAATGCTTCTTCATCTATTTTAGACTGTGTAATATCCCTGAATGACCATACGCGGCCTACTATGGATTCTCCGATTCGATGTGGCAGGGAGTAACGGTCGAAAATACGTCCATCAACTAGTTCAATCAAATCATTACTGATAAGAGTTGGATTTGCAGTTAAAAATTTAATTTTATTAAAAAAATCTTCCTGTCCCTTTACATCTTTTATTACTAAGTTAAGAACCTGTTCATCTATTTTATTATGGAGAATTTCTTTTGGAACATTCCACATGTCCATGAACTTTTGATTGTTTAACGTTATTCTTCCGTTGTTATCCACCACCAGAATTCCATCAGCCGTCGATTCAATGGTAGCATTTAAAAGTGAGACGGATTCTTTTAATGCATCTTCCGATCGTTTCCTCTCTGTAATGTCCTGAATCATGACATGTCGTGCTTTATTACCATTCGATAACACTGAAACGATTGTGATATCAACGAAAATTATTTCACCGTTTTTCTTTTTATGTCTCCACAAACCAGTTGGTTTAACGTTTTTCTGAACGCTTTTTACAACCTTTAGAAGTGTTGGAATATCTTCAGGTGGACGAATATCTATCAGATTCATCTGTAGGAATTCTTCTTTTGAATATCCGTAATGTTCAATAGCTGCCTTATTTACTTCGATGAATGCTAGTGTTTCAACATCATAAATATACATCGGTTGAGGATTGTTATCGAATAAATACCTATATTTTATTTCATTGGCACGTATTTCTTTATCTTTTTTATCACGATCGATAAAAAGGGCTACCTGATTGGCAAAAAGTTCAATAATCTCTATGTTTTTGATCGTAATTCCTTTGTTGAACAGTAAAGTGAAATCACCAATTGTTTTATCTTTTTTTGTGATTTTCACTACAAAGGTTTCGCCAATGTTAAATGTATTCTCAATTAATTTTGATAAAGATGCCGGAAGAACATTCTCTGCCAATTCACCAATGTTATTAAATTTGGTAATGGTCTCCTTTGAAATTCGTTCTTGCTTTAGTGCATCAAGCTTGAATGTTTTATTAATTATTTCAAACCCCAACATTTTTTTAGCCAGTAATATATTTTTACTTACTCCGGAGATTGCAAGGGTAGTGTATTCAAGTTTATTTTCATTTAATATATTAAATGTAGCGTATTTTGCCCCGGAGATATCGAGAATGGTTTCGGTTAATTTAACATAGTCGATGTCGTTAGTGGTTGAATCAATAAATTCAGTTGAAGAATTTAACAGCTTGTTTAACACATCTTTGCTTTCTTGCAACGCTTCTTCCGAAAGTTTGCGTAATGTAATATCCCGCAATACACCCTCATGAGATAGAATTTCGCCATGAATATCTGTATTATACCACCCATGATCCTCGATCCAGATTCCTGTACCATCTTTTCTTTTTAATTGAAATACTCCTGTTTCTTCATTATTCTCTTTTAATATTGTACTTTCACGGTCGGCCGAATCAAAATATAGTTGTGATTTAATATCGATATTCATCAATTCATTTTTACTTTCATATCCAAGCATCTTGACCATTGCCGGGTTTACATCTACAAATTTACCATCGTGAGTACTTTTATAAACCCCATCAGGAATCTTTAATACCAGATTCCGATAAACTTCTTCACTTTCCCGTAGTGCTGTTTCTGCTTCTTTTCGCTCTGTAATATCGTAGATTTCAGTGATGAAATTTAAAGGATTTCCAGTGTTGTCGCGCATTAAAAAAGTGCTGATATCAACCCAGACAATTTTTCCGTTTTTATGGATGTATCTTTTTTCCCAGTGCGAAAATGTTTTTTCTCCTCTGAGAATAGAATTTATAATTGATTTATTATAGTCAATATCATCTTTATGTGTAAAGTCAGTCCAGTTTGTCTGAGATAATTCTTCTTTTGAATACCCCACTATCTCACAGAAAGCTTTGTTCGCAATCATCTTTCCATCAATGCTGGTCATTGATTTTCCAAGGGCTGAATTCTCAAATATATTTCTGAATTTTTCTTCACTGATTTTTAATTCTTCTTCGGCTTTCTTCCTTTCTGTGATATCATGTACAGAAGTGCGTATTCCGGTAACCTTTCCATCGCTTGATTTTAGAATCTTATCCTGTTCGAAAATTGGCATTTTTGTTCCATCTTTCCGTATTAAAATGCGTTCATATGGGATGGATGAAAGTTTATTCCCGTTTAGCTTTTCTAAAGTTACTTTTTTCGAAAAATCTTTGTGAGCGCTTAGTTCCCAACAATACCGACCTCTTATTTCTTCGGAAGTATAACCCAACATTTTTAATTCAGTTTGATTGATCCGGACAATCTTACCCTCATGATCTATTTCATGATACCCTACGGGTGCATACTCAAAAAGATCTCTGAATTCCTCCCTACTTTGGTCTAATTCATCCTCCGACTTTTTTATTTCTGTGATATCCTGAATGGTCGAACGGATTCCGGTTATATTTCCTTTAAAATCATAAAGCACTTTATCCAGAATTAATATGGAGAAAGTAAATCCGGTTTTACTGATTAGTATTGTTTCGAATGAAGACAATGAAATATTATGTCCATGAAGTTTATCGTTGACTTGTTGATGTGTTATTGACTCATTGTGGGCTATTTTCCAAATGTATTGTCCAATTATTTCTTCCGGGGAATACCCAAGCATAGTTAATTCGGTTTGATTCATTCGAACAATTCGTCCTTCTGAATCAATTTCATGATATCCTACCGGAGCATTGTTAAAAAGATCTTTAAAATCTTCCCGGCTTTCTAACAGCTCTTTTTCAACTTTTATTTGTGTTGTATTGTCCCTGACAATTAATTGAACTGCAGGGCTATTTTGGAATGTTATCGGCATTGATTTAACAACTACATCAACGGTTGTACCATCGAGCCGGATGAATTTTTCTTCAGTAAGAGGCTGTATGCTTCGGTCATTCACAACATGAGCCATGCGTTCAATAACTTTTGCACGGTAATCCGGATGAATAAATTCTATTACCGGTTTACCTATGAGTTCTTCAACTGTCGAAGCTGATATCAATCGAAGGCATTCATTATTTACAAAAACAATCTTTCCTTCTGAATAAATAGCGATGGCATCAGGTGAATTATCAACAAGTTCACGGTATTTATTTTCACTTTCTTTTATTGTTTCTTCAGTCTGCATTTGATAAGTTGTATCATACAGGATACCGGTCCATAAAACTTCATTTTGATCAATCTGCCGGGGCACAGATTCTAAATGTACCCAACTGATTTTCTCGTTTACCACCAATCGTCCATCCCATTTAAAGGGTTTAAGATTTAAATTTGATTCTTCGTTTTTAATGACGAAATCCTGCTTGTCATCCTGATGAATTAAATCGATGATTATGCCCGGGTTTGCTTCAAATTTATCTCTGGAAATTCCTAAAATTTCGCAAAACCGATCACTTGCATACTCCATATCGTATGGAAGGTTATCAGTACTATTCCAGGCATTTTTCCACCATTTTCCTTTTTGGAATACACGAATGCGATAAATTCCTGCCGGTTGGTTGTTCACTAAGTCCTGGAACAGTTCGCGTTCATGTTGCAGGGTTGTCTCAATTTGTTTCCTTTCGGAAATGTTAATCGAAGTAACAAGGCAATGTTCTTTATCTTTACTCAGAGTACCGGTTAGAAATACATCTGTTGGAATTCCGGAGTCTGTTGTCAGCTTAATTTCACAGGTTTTGCATGAATCAGTAAGATATATTTTTTTGAGAAAGGATTTAAAAATAGATCTTGTTTCCGGAGTAACAAAATGTTCAAACATGTTTCCCTTTAAAAACGATCTTTCTTGATGCAGTAAATGAGCTCCACTCAGGTTTAATCCAATAATTACACCATTCTCTGAGAAAGTAAAATAACCGGTCGGAGCAAAATCATACAAATCAATTGCATCCTGAACTTCAATTTGAGCTTCCACTAATTTATCATTCCTGACGTCTGATTCTTTTTGTTTGAAATCAATTTCACGGATCTTTTTTAGTTCATTACTTTCTAATAAATCATTACTTGAAGTCATTTTTTTGTATAGTCCCTGATCTTCATTTTCTTTGAGAAAGTTGTATGCTGAAGTCTTTTTTTGGTGTGTGTTTTTCATAAGTACTTCGATGAAGTAACAGTGGAACTAAATGTGGAAAAGGTAAGTCTTATTGAAAAGTTATTTTAACTACACTTCTACAAATAAATTGAAATTTAAATGTATCTCTTGCAAATATAGTGTAAATTGCATTGTAATATTAGATACAAAGAACTTTATTTTGACCAATAGCATTAATAAAGTGTTTTGTTTTCATTTTTAACTCAATTTTGTGAGTGGAAGTGCTTATAAAAATATCATGTTTCAATTTTTGACAATAAGTATCGAATTCGGATACCTTATCCTTTCAAAATTTCTTGCATGATTTTTGAGATTAAAATCAGAGTTGTAAATATTTATTTAAAAAAATTGAGAAAAGACATCTATAAGCATTGAGTCTGGTCGCGGAGTATAACTATTTTAAAAGGATATTTGAAAGATGTTTAACAGCAAGTTGAACTCTACAGCTTTAAATTATAGAATGTGTTTTTATTCTTCAAAGAGCACCATATTAAACTATACAAATTTTATACTTGCTTTTATATTTAGACTTACGGTGTTCTTATGATTTAAGCAGTATTCTTTTTTTAATTCATGCTTTTAAAAAATCAAATTAAGGATTTGATTTCACCCTATTAATCGATTGCTAACTTCTATCATCAAATTCTACTAATACTATCCCTTTCACTATCCCTTTTGCTCCCCTTTTACTCCGGCTTTGTGACATTATTTCCTAAATTCTTACCTAATACATATATAATATATTCTTATACATATCTATATAAATATGAACATCTAAGTTTTTACTAAGTTATATGTATGTTTTACCTTAAAACGGGTGTAAATGGGAATAAAATGGCAAGTGGTGAGGAACTGGATATTTAATAAACAGAAATGATTATTCAGATAAAACGGTGAGGCTATAAAAAACAAGATAAAAGATCCGGAGAAGCTTTCATTTGGTTCCAAAAATAATTTATTGTATTCAAATTCCAGGTTTGTTTGAAAAAAAGTGAGGAAATTCAGTTTTTAGTTTAAAAACCAGGATCATTCAGTCCAATTGTGTTGATTACTACTCATAAAATGTATAAAATATGACACTTATATCTTCATAAGACTTAAAACAATCCTTTAAAATCTAAAAGCATGTTATAAAACATGGTTTTAGTGCAATTAATCACTAAAATGTTTGGATTGTATTCATTCTTGCCTTATCTTTGCGAAGTGATTTTTTCATAGTATTAGATTTAAGGTTAACAAAGATTGGTAGAATGCCGTGAGGCAAGCTACCTTTCGTCTTTTATAGAGGTTGTCATTCGGCAATCTTTTTTTTGTTTTATATCAGGCAGATTATCAGACACATAATAATTTCAATTTTATTATTCAACCTTCTAAATCCAAAATAAAAAAATGAGATTTATATGAACTTATTTTTTGAAAAACTGTTTCAATTGAAATTGATTAATTGAAAGGTATTTTACTCCTGTACAGGAATGAATCAATATATTAATCTAAAAACATTTGAATATGAAAAAGATTGTCTTGATAGGTGCAAGTGGATTTATAGGTTCGGCAATATTGAAAGAATCGCTCGAACGGGGACATATTGTCACAGCGATTGTTCGTCATCCTGAAAAAATAAAACTTGAAAACCCGAATTTAAAAATCGAAACTGGTGATGTATTGGATGAAGAGTCACTTCCTGAACTTGTACAAGGTGCGGATGTTGTTATCAGCGCCTATAATCCGGGGTGGACAAATCCATCCATTTCGACGGATACTACAAACGCTTATAAATCCATTGTAGGTGGCGTTAAGAAAGCTAAAATACCCCGATTGTTGATTGTTGGTGGTGCAGGAAGTTTGTTTGTATCACCGGAAAAAAGAGTCATGGATACAGGTGTGATTCCCGATTCGTATTTGCCGGCAGTGAAATCATTAGCCGATGTATTCTATGGACTTCAAAAAGATGAGAAAAATCTGGATTGGGTCTTTTTTTCTCCGGCAGGAAATATAGCACCGGGCGAAAAGACAGGAACTTTCCGTCTTGGTAAAGATCATCTGATTGTCGACGAAAAAGGCGAAAGCAATATTTCGGTTGAAGACTATGCGGTAGCTATGTTGGATGAAGTAGAAAAACCACAATATCACAGGGAGCGTTTTACCATTGGGTATTAAGATACTGATAAATTATTTTACAGAAAAGGTCATCCATTATTCAAATGAATGACCTTTTCTGTTTACTACACTTTCCATTTGCCCGAGAGACAAAAAAAAACTACTTTTGTAATCAAATCCATACAAACTACTTATGAATATTCTTCTTCTTGGATCGGGCGGACGCGAACATGCTATGGCCTGGAAAATTGCCCAAAGTTCTAAACTTTCAACACTTTTTATTGCTCCCGGAAATCCTGGAACGACAACCCTTGGGGTCAATATACCGATATCTGTCAATGATTTTCCGGCTATTAAAAAAACGGTCCTCGATAACAAGATTGATTTGGTAGTTGTTGGTCCCGAAGATCCTTTAGTAAACGGGATTGTCGATTTCTTCAAACACGATATGGAATTACATACCATACCGGTTGTAGGACCTGACAAAGTGGGAGCACAGCTCGAAGGGAGCAAGGACTTTTCGAAACAATTTATGTTCCGGCACAACATTCCGACTGCCGGATACCTTAGTGTAACAACAGCTAACTTCATTGAAGGGGTTGATTTCCTTAAGAACCTGAATCCTCCCTATGTGTTGAAAGCGGATGGATTGGCAGCAGGCAAAGGAGTGCTGATTTTAAATGATCTCGAAGAAACGATTGTAGAATTGAAAGCAATGCTCGATGGAAAATTCGGTACAGCCAGTAAAACAGTGGTTATCGAAGAATTCCTGTCCGGGATCGAATGTTCTGTTTTTGTAATTACGGATGGTCAGCATTATAAAATCCTGCCCGTAGCCAAAGATTATAAACGCATCGGTGAAGGTGATAAGGGGTTGAATACAGGCGGAATGGGTGCCGTTTCACCGGTCCCGTTCGCAAATGAAGAGTTTATGCGCAAAGTGGAAGAACGCATCATACAACCGACAATAAACGGTTTAATCAGTGAAGGAATCGTTTACAAGGGATTTATTTTTTTAGGCCTTATAAAAGTTAATAACGAACCGGTTACAATAGAGTACAATGCCCGCATGGGAGATCCCGAAACTGAAGTCGTAATGCTCCGTATAAAGAGTGATTTTGTGGATTTGCTGGAAGGGGTGGCACAAGGCAACCTGGATGAAAAATCAATTGAAATAGATGATCGCACAGCAGTCACCGTCATGTTGGTGTCGGGTGGGTATCCTGAACAATACGAAAAAGGAAAAGAAATAACAGGATTGGAGAAAGTAGATGGAAGCATCGTTTTTCATGCAGGAACAACTTTTAAAGACGGTCAGCTTTGTACAAACGGCGGACGTGTTATGGCAGTAAGCTCGTATGGTTCTTCAAAAGCAGAAGCACTCGCGCTTTCGTTTGCAAATGCACAAAAGATTCAGTTTGAAGGAAAATACTTCCGCAGAGATTTAGGATTTGATATTTAACCATCTGTCGGATTTCACGAATTCTACTATTCCAAATCCATATAAAGTTTTTTATATTTCCATAGTTAGGTTCTTCAACTGATTTCATTGTCAGAAATATAAAATGAATGTATTCAACTTAGTGAATTGTTTTACATTCAAAAATAAGAATTTTACAATTAATTATAAAATAATTCAGTTGTAAAAAACACAGTGTAATAAGTAGTTAAAATGGCAAAAATATTAGTAGTTGATGATGAACGCAGCATTCGCAGTACGCTGAAAGATATCCTGGAATTTGAAAAACATCAGATTACGTTGGCAGAGAACGGAAAGCAGGGGCTTGAAGCAGCGTTGAACAATGTCTTTGACCTGATATTTTCGGACATCAAGATGCCTGAAATGGATGGCATTGAATTGTTGGGGAATTTAATAGATAAAGATATTGAAGTACCGATCATTATGATTTCGGGTCATGGGAATATTGAAACAGCCGTAGAATGCATTAAAAAAGGGGCTTTTGATTTTATTGAAAAGCCTATTGACCTGAACCGGTTGTTGGTAACCGTTCGGAATGCACTTGAACGGAATAACCTGGTTACAGAATCGAAGACACTAAAAAAGAAGGTTGCCAAAAAGCATCAAATGATAGGTGCTTCACCGGCCATTGAAAAAGTGAGAATGATGATTGAACGGGTTGCCCCTACAGATGCCCGTGTGTTGATTACAGGAGATAACGGTACCGGAAAAGAAGTTGTGGCAAGGCTACTTTATGAACAAAGTAACCGTTCGGATGGCCCCTACGTTGAAGTAAACTGTGCAGCCATTCCATCCGAATTAATAGAAAGTGAATTGTTCGGTCACGAAAAGGGCGCATTTACTTCGGCTATCAAACAACGAATCGGTAAATTTGAACAGGCTGATGGTGGAACCATATTTCTGGACGAAATAGGGGATATGAGTCTTTCGGCGCAAACCAAGGTGCTCCGGGTATTACAGGAAAATGAATTAACCCGGGTAGGTAGCGATAAAAGTATAAAAGTCAATGTCAGAGTATTGGCTGCTACCAATAAGAATCTGAAAAAAGAAATTGAAAACGGTAATTTCCGTGAGGACCTGTTTCATAGGTTGAATGTCATCCCGATTCGTGTACCAAGCCTGGATGAACGAAAAGATGATATTCCCATGTTGATCACTCATTTTTGTGAAATGATCTGCAGCGAACAAGGGATACAACCAAAGATATTTGAGGAATCAGCCATTGAAAATCTTAAATTACGTCCATGGACAGGAAATATCCGCGAACTGAGAAATATGGTGGAACGGTTAATCATTTTGGGTGGTGCTACAATAAGCCGCGAAGATGTTGATATGTTTGGATAACCCTCCCGCCATTAAAAAAGAGTTAAATACTATCTTATGAACTGAATGATTTAATTTACAGACATGTACAAAAAAAGATCTACCGATAATATTGGCAGATCTTTTTTTTAATCTTATCCCCCTTTAGGGGTCAGAGGTTCTTACACATTAAATCTGAAGTGCATGATATCACCATCCTGCACCACGTATTCTTTACCCTCCACGTTCATCTTGCCGGCTTCTTTACAGGCGGCTTCCGAACCCAGGGTCGTAAAATCATTGTATTTAATTACTTCTGCCCGGATAAACCCTTTTTCAAAGTCAGTATGAATAACACCGGCGCATTGAGGGGCTTTCCAACCTTTTTCAAATGTCCAGGCACGTACTTCCTGAACACCTGCAGTAAAATAGGTCTGAAGGTTAAGTAAATGATAGGCGGCCCTGATTAACCGTGATACGCCCGATTCCTCTAATCCTACTTCTTCAAGAAACATTTGTCGTTCTTCATAGGTTTCAAGTTCGGCAATGTCAGCTTCTGTAGCAGCAGCTACAACCAGTATTTCAGCATTCTCATCTGTAATTGATTTTCTTACGGCATCCACATATGCATTTCCGTTTTTAGCAGCAGCTTCATCCACATTACAAATATACATCACCGGTTTGTCGGTAAGTAAATACAAATCCTTTACCAGTTTCTTATCCAACGGATCAAGTATCACAGTACGTGCCGATTTGCCTTGTTGCAAGGCGGCACGATATAGTACTAATATATCATAGATTGTTTTAGCAGTTTTATCACCTCCGGTTTGTGCCTGTTTTTGCACTTTGCTGATACGGCTTTCTACTGTTTCCAGGTCTTTCAACTGTAGTTCAGTGTCAATAATCTCCTTATCACGAACGGGATTAATACTCCCATCCACATGCGTTATATTCTCATCATCAAAACAACGCAATACATGCAGGATAGCATCTGTTTCACGGATATTTGCTAAAAATTTATTGCCTAAACCTTCTCCCTTGCTGGCACCTTTTACAAGTCCGGCAATGTCAACAATTTCTACTGTGGTTGGTACGATATTTTTAGGATGAACCAGTTCTGATAATTTATTCAGTCTTTCGTCGGGGACAGTAATAACACCTACATTGGGTTCTATTGTACAAAAAGGAAAGTTTGCTGCCTGAGCTTTAGCATTTGATAAACAGTTGAATAAAGTAGATTTACCTACATTGGGTAAACCAACGATACCACATTGAAGAGCCATGGTCTTATAGTTTGAAGAGTTTGATGTTTGAAACGTTTGAAGTTTGAAAAGTTTACATAAATAAATTGTTCAACATTTTCGGAGTGCAAAGGTACAAAAAATAATGGAGTTGAATCATTTACTGATCATCACAGAATTATTCAAATAAAAACCACCTTTTTCTGATCATAAATATATATGCAACACCTGTTCGATTACACTCTTTATAAAGTCTCATTCCACCAGCATCGTTGGTTTTAATAAAATTGTCATGTTAGAAGTAGGATAAAAACAAGTAAATATTTGGCTGTTTAAATCGGTTTTTCAACGAACAATAATATCAGAAATCTTAAATTAAAAGAGCATATGAAACCCTGAACGCCAAACCAATAAAACGAAACTTTTCAAACTTCAAACATCAAACATCAAACATCAAACCTCAACCCTCAACCTTCTCACTCCCCCAGATTTGTTCAATCACTTTCGGAAAAAACTCATATTCAAGTTTGTGCACTTTTTCAGCAATCGTATCAGGAGTATCGGTTGGAGACACCGGGCAGGTAGACTGAAAGATAATGCTTCCTTCATCATAATTGCTGTTGACATAATGGATCGTTATTCCCGATTCTGAATCACCTGCTTCGGCTACTGCTTCATGTACCCGCATACCATACATTCCTTTGCCGCCATGTTTTGGAAGTAGGGCCGGGTGGATATTGATAATCTTTTGCGGGTAAGCGAGTGTTAAAGTTTGTGGAATTTTGAGTAGGAAACCCGCCAAAACGATGCAATCAATGTTATATTCTTTTAGCAACGACACTATTTTTTCACCGTTTGAAAAATCGTCACGTGAAAAAGTAAACGAAGGTATATTCAGATTTTTTGCACGGGTATGAACAAAAGCATCTGCTTTGTTTGAAATAATCAACGGAAAAACGAAGTAAGGATTGTTTGAAAAATAGTGAACTATATTTTCAGCATTAGAACCGGAACCTGAAGCAAAAAGAGCTATTTTTAATGACATGTTAAAGGTGTTAGTTGCACAAAAGTAAGTTTATTGTGCAAAAAAAGCATTTTTTTTTGACAAATACGAGGTTATGTCGAGAAAAATTGTTTCCTTTGCACCGCAAAATTATAAAACAATTTCTATTTATAAACTTAAAAACAAAAATTATGT
>Ga0302285_10000266_pt1 | contig 30311 bp, 26 predicted proteins | sample III_Fen_E2_2_FD_200455 | JGI IMG/M metagenome (GOLD analysis project Ga0302285, IMG submission 200455) | Peat permafrost microbial communities from Stordalen Mire near Abisko, Sweden - III_Fen_E2_2 | ecosystem: Environmental > Terrestrial > Soil > Wetlands > Permafrost | place: Sweden: Abisko... | reverse complement strand
CAATACCTTTTGAGCAAATGGCTTATTATCCTTGTTTTTGGACTGGGGGGTGCAGCCATTGGTTTAGTGGTGGCATTGATGGCAAAACCTAAATATACCGCTCATCTTTCGTTTGCACTGGTGGAAAAATCTGCCGGGGGAGGTGGATTGGCTGATTTGGCTTCTTCCTTTGGGATTAGTGGTCTTATGGGTGGTGGGAGTAATGGTACTTTTAGTGGCGATAACCTGCTGGAGATTATTCAGTCGCGCCACTCTGTAGAACAGACCTTGCTTTCGCCGGTAGACTATTACGGTAAAAAACTAAACCTGGTAGATGTATATGCGCAGGTAAATGAATTGAAAGACGGTTGGAAAGAGCAAACAAAGAATAAGGAACTGCAAACCCTGACCTTTCCTATCGGTCAAAAGCGGGAGACTTTTACACGTACCCAAGACAGTGTGCTGTATTCTATTTACGATAAAATAGTTAAATCAAATGCGCTGACTGTGGCCCGTAAAGATAAAAAACTGAGTCTGGTGAACCTGGACTTTGTAAGCAAGGATGAACTTTTTGCGAAATTGTTTGTAGAAACATTGATGAAAGAAACTTATCAGTTTTACAGCGATACCCGTACTGCTCAAAGTCGCGCGAATATAAAGATGATGGAAGCAAAAGCCGATTCGGTACGTCATCTCTACGAATCGTCGCTATACAAAGGAGCGAGCTATTCGCAGGCGAATATCAATCCTGCTCTTCAAGTAGCTGCTGTACCTGGTCTTAAACAACAGAATAATGCACAACTCTATGCAACGGTCTATACCGAGGTGCTGAAGAATCTGGAATCCCTGAAACTGGACATGGCGCGCGAAACACCTATAGTACAAATTGTGGATACTCCCCGTTTTCCGTTGGAGAAAGAAAAACTCAGCAAGGTAAAGGCGGTGGCTACCGGTGGTATATTGGGTGGATTCCTGATCGTGTTTTATTTATTAGGGGCGTTGTTTCTGAAGAATGCGATGAAGGAGTGATACTTCGACTACGCTCAGTACAAGTAATAGTTCGACTACGCTCAGTACAAGTAGTTGATAATTTATAGAAAAGGGATCTTGCTTGTGCAGGGTCTCTTTTTTTTACCACTAAGGCACGAAGGACACGGAGATTCACTAAGCTGTTATTTCACCCGGATGGCCGCTATAGTCGGCCTGTCGGGTGAAATGCTGTTGTTTACCACAGAGGCGCTGATGGAACATCCCGAGCATAGGAAGGCACAGAGAATCACTAAACTGTCTATCTCCAGCTTTTTTCGCAAATACCGCTGATGTTTTTTTTTATTTCTGTCCCCTCCTTGGAGGGGCTAGGGGAGGCCAAGTGTTTTGTTTGAAAATAATAAAGTATGGAACGCTGATTTCGCTGATGTAGCGGATAAAAATACGTATTTTAAATTTACGATGTAAATTGATTTTGGAGCGAAATCAAAAATACTTGCATTTTTTCGGATCCGTATTAAATCCGCTTAACCCGCGAAAATCTGCGTTCTATTAATGGTTTTAAAATGGGATGTCAAATAGCTTCGTTTGCTTATTTAAACAACAAATCTTACTAATAGCAAGAATTTATCATTTTTACCACTAAGTAACTAAGAACACAGAGAATCACTAAACTGTCTATCTCCAGCTTATTTCGCAAATAACGCTGATGGTTTTTTTTATTTCTGTCCCCTCCTTGGGGGGCTAGGGGAGGCCAGTCTTCCAATTTACACCCTCCACCAATTTATTGTCCACAAATTATTCGAATTCTCACAGATTAATTTCATTTTCCGAATTACACCATTACACTGTTGCAACAAGTTTTTATGTAGTGACTCTAAGCGCTCGAAGCATTCATTTTAGAATAACATAAACGACATTATTAGATCTTGTGTTTGTGTTTTCGTATGTAATATTTTTTTTGCATCTTCTCCAAAGCTGCTGTTTTTACGGGATATAGAGACGATAGTAATTGTTATGGTTAACAGTGTCTTAAGTTATTATTATCTTATCCGTTTGTTTGTGTTAGCGTTTTGTTCTTTGAATACTAAACAGAACCATCTGTCGTTATCAACTATTTATGTAGTCTTTTTTTCTGTTTTCAAATTATTGAGTGTTAATGAATTGATGGTTGAAGGATAATTTTATTCTATTTTCTACCACTATTGTGAAAATAATGTGTTACTTTTGTAGCCCGATAGGATAGCCCTTGCGTGGGTTGTTCTGCATGAACGAAATCACACCCGTTTAGTTGCAAATTTAAAGTAAGAATTACAAATAGATATAATAGATCAGTAGTGTTGAGAAGGCCGCTAACTGAAAATGAAAATTGTTGTTCAGTTGAACACAAATGGAGTTAAGCTGTGTAATTACAGCCAAAGGAATGCGGTCTTTCTATCTCAACTCTTTATATTCATACCTAATTATTTTAAATCAACTAAAATGAAAAGTGTGAATCAACGACTCTTTCATTGTAAGGATGAAGAGTTACCTGTTGTTTTAAAAGCTGTTGCATTTGCTTTCAGACGCGACCTGGCAGATTTTTCTGCTTTCTCGCCAACGTTTACCGAAGCGTATGCTACCGACTTTGAAACAAGAGTTACAACTGTTTGTGATTTGCTGGAACCTCAATCAGAGACCCTGGCAAAATCGATCATTACCGAAAGGTACATTAATACGATGACCGGACTTATTCAACCGATAAATCGTGTAACGGGTTATCTTAACCTGGCGAAGAAAAATTTGAACATTAAACCTACTGCCTTTGGGTTGACGGCTTTGCGTCAAAGCATCCGTTTCTGCAATATAGAAGGAGTTATTGACAATCTGCATGTGGTCTTAGAAAATATTCGTAACTATAAGACTCCTTTGGCCGAAAAAGGTTTAACCGACGAGCAAATTGCTTTTTTGACTGCTGCTTTTAGTACGATGGCAACCGATAAGCAACAGCAAATCGAAATAACCAGCCACCGCAGAGCTATTGTTCAGGACAATGTATTGTTGCTGAACGAAGCATACCGGCATGCGGCCGAGATATCTTCGATAGGCAAAATTCTGTATAAAAGTTCTAATCCTGCAAAATTAGCAGATTATACTTTTACACGGATTCTCAAAAATGTAAAACAGACGGGTAGAAAGTCATCAGCGGACGACAATACAACTCTACCTACAGAGAAGTAAATAGGATATGAAGAGGGGAAATAGAAAGACTTTTTTCAATCACTATAATTGCACTGTGTTACACCGAGTAAACACCGTGTTACACTGAGTAACCACTGTGTTACACTGTGAAACCAGGCTTCGAAAGCCCTAGTGTAGCCATCGAAAGCCCTAGTGTAGCCATCGAAAGCCCTAGTGTAGCCATCGAAAGCCCTAGTGTAGTCATCGAAAGCCCTAGTGTAGCATTCGAAAGCCCTAGTGTAGTCATCGAAAGCCCTAGTGTAGCCATCGAAAGCCCTAGCAGAGAGTTCGAAAGGCATAGCAGAACGTTCGAAGAGGATGAATAAGACATAAATTGTAACCAAAAATACTTAAATGAAAGGAATCGTATTAGCCGGAGGATCCGGAACCCGTTTATACCCAATAACAAAAGGGGTGAGCAAGCAAATTTTACCCGTCTATGATAAGCCGATGATTTATTATCCCTTATCCGTATTAATGTTATCCGGGATTCGTGAAATTTTAATTATTTCAACTCCACAGGATCTACCTTGTTTTCGCCGATTGTTAGGCGATGGGTCTGATTATGGGGTTAAACTGGAATATGCCGAGCAACCTTCTCCGGATGGATTGGCGCAAGCTTTTATTATTGGGGAAGAATTTATAGGAAATGATTCGGTCTGTTTGGTATTAGGCGATAATATCTTTTACGGACAAAGTTTTGGCAAGATGCTAAAAGAGGCAGTAGCCAATGCAGAGCATGATAAAGCAACAGTTTTTGGTTATTTTGTAAACGATCCGGAACGATATGGTGTAGCCGAGTTTGATGAAAATGGCAATGTTTTAAACCTGGAAGAGAAACCCTTGCATCCTAAGTCAAATTATGCAGTGGTTGGTTTGTATTTTTACCCAAACAAAGTAGTTGAAGTTGCCAAGCACATAAAACCTTCCGAACGTGGGGAGTTGGAAATTACTACCGTTAATCAGGAGTTTTTGAAAGAAAGCAACCTCAAAGTGCAACTGTTAGGCCGTGGTTTTGCATGGTTGGATACAGGCACACACGACTCACTTTCTGATGCTTCCACTTTTGTAGAAGTAATCGAAAAACGTCAGGGACTGAAAATTGCTTGCCTCGAAGAAATTGCCTTCGGAAAGGGCTGGATTAGCAAAGAACAACTGATAGAGTTAGCCCGACCAATGGAAAAAAACCAATATGGTCAGTATTTATTGAATATCGCAAAATAATGGAAATAATTAAAACAGAGATAGAAGGAGTAGTCATTATCGAACCTCGTATCTTTAAGGATGATAGAGGTTATTTTTTTGAATCTTTCTCCGAAATAAACTTTCATGAACAAGTTTGTAAAACAGATTTTGTACAGGACAACGAATCAAAATCCAGTTATGGTGTTTTAAGAGGGCTGCATTTCCAAAAGCCACCTTATGCACAATCCAAACTGGTAAGAGTGGTGCAAGGTGCTGTTTTGGATGTTGCAGTAGATATACGTAAAGGCTCACCAACCTATGGAAAGCATGTAGCTGTAGAACTATCAGCCGAAAACAAACGTCAGTTTTTTGTACCCAGAGGTTTTGCGCATGGATTTGTAGTTTTAAGCGATGAAGTGATCTTTCAATATAAATGCGACAATTATTACGCTCCACAACACGAAGGCGCATTAGCATGGGATGATACCGATCTGGAAATTGACTGGCAAATCCCGGCGGATAAAATTATTCTTTCAGAGAAAGATAAATTACATAGCAAGTTGAACGATTTCGAGTCTTGTTTTAATTATAGTGATAAGCTTTACGAATAAAAGAAATTTAAAATGGAGTTCAAACGTAATATCCTAATCACCGGTGGAGCCGGATTCATAGGTTCTCATGTGGTGAGATTATTTGTCAATAAATATCCGGAATATCATATTATCAATCTGGATAAGTTGACTTATGCCGGTAATCTGGCTAACCTTAAAGATATCGAAGATAAACCAAATTATACCTTTATAAAAGGAGATATCTGTGACTTTGAAAAGATAATGATCTTTTTTAAAGAATATAAGATTGACGGAGTAATTCATTTGGCGGCCGAAAGTCATGTTGACCGGAGTATAAAAGACCCGTTTACTTTTGCACAAACCAATGTAATGGGAACTCTTGCCTTGCTGCAAGCGGCCAAACTGAATTGGGAGACCGATTACGAAGGTAAACGCTTTTACCATATTTCAACAGATGAAGTATTCGGTGCATTAGAGTTTGATGGAACATTCTTTCTGGAAACTACCAGCTATGATCCCCATTCACCTTATTCGGCAAGTAAAGCGAGTAGCGACCACTTTGTAAGAGCTTTCCATGATACCTATGGGTTACCCACCATTGTAACCAACTGTAGTAATAACTATGGTTCTTATCAATTTCCGGAAAAATTGATACCTTTGTTTATCAATAATATCTGTCAGAATAAACCACTGCCGGTGTATGGTAAAGGTGAGAATGTACGCGATTGGCTTTATGTAGAGGATCATGCACGAGCTATCGATTTGATATTTCACAAAGGGAAGATAGCAGAAACCTACAATATCGGAGGTTTCAATGAATGGAAGAATATAGATTTGATTAAAATACTTATTAAAACGGTCGATAAATTGCTAGATAGACCCGAAGGAAGTTCTGAAAAATTGATTACTTATGTAACGGATAGGGCAGGTCATGATTTGCGATACGCCATAGACTCAACAAAACTGAAAGAGGAGCTAGGCTGGGAACCAAGTTTGCAATTTGCTGAAGGTATTAAAAAAACAGTACAATGGTATTTGACCAATCAGGATTGGTTGGATAATATTATTTCGGGAGATTATCAAAAGTATGATTGAGATATAGTACTTAATAACTGATAGTTTAATTTAAAATTCTATTTTATAGATATACGTTTTTCACCCTTATGAAAAGAGAAGAAATATTAGAACTTGTAAAACAATATCACGCCGAGCAATTTGCAGAAAAAAGCTTTGAGCCGGGAAAATCAATGGTTCCCTTTGCAGGGCGGGTATTTGATGCGGATGAATTAGTAACATTAGTAGATGCCTCGCTCGATTTTTGGCTTACTACCGGCAGGTATGCCGAAGAATTTGAAGCTAAGTTTGCGAGTTATATGCAACAAAAAAGCTGTATGCTGGTCAACTCCGGTTCATCAGCCAACTTGGTGGCGCTTTCTGCACTAACATCTCCCTTGTTGAAAAATAAAAGACTAAAACGCGGGGATGAAGTATTGACGGTAGCTGCCGGTTTTCCGACCACTGTTAACCCAGCTGTACAACATGGATTAGTACCTGTATTTGTAGATGTGGAGCTTGATACCTTTAATGTAAAAGTATCGGCTATCGAAAATGCATTATCCGATAAAACAAAAGCCATTATGTTGGCTCATACCCTAGGGAATACCTTCGATTTGAATGCTGTAAAAGCCATTGCCGATAAACATGGTCTTTTTTTAATCGAAGATTGTTGTGATGCCGTTGGTTCTACCTATGATGGTAAAATGGTGGGAACTTTTGGCGATATGGCTACTACCAGTTTTTATCCGGCGCATCATATAACCATGGGTGAAGGTGGTTCGGTATTGACCAGTAATCCCTTGTTAAAACGAATTGCAACTTCTATGCGTGATTGGGGACGTGATTGCTATTGTGATCCGGGCTGTGATAATACCTGCGGACGACGATTTAAAGGGCAATATGGTGATTTACCAGTAGGATATGATCATAAATATGTATACAGTCATATAGGTTATAATCTAAAAGTGACCGATATGCAAGCTGCTATAGGTGTAGCTCAATTGAAAAAACTACCGCTTTTTGTTGAATTGCGTAAAGCCAACTTCAAAAAATTATATGCCGGCTTAAAACAATACGAAGAGTATTTGATGTTGCCGGAAGCCACTCCTAATTCTGACCCTTCGTGGTTTGGATTCCCCTTTAATGTGCGTGAAAACAACAAATTTACCCGTACCAATTTAGCTGAATTTTTAGAAGATCATAAAATCCTTACCCGTCAGTTGTTTGCCGGCAACCTTATTAAGCAACCTGCTTACAAAGATGTAGAATATCGTGTGTCGGGCGAATTGACCAATACCGATTATATTATGCGGAACACTATTTTTATTGGTGTCTATCCGGGTATTCAACAGGTTCATATGGATTATATTTTATCCGTATTCAACAAATTCTTTAATTCTATACATTAATGGGCACAATAAGTAAAGCGACTGTTCTTAGTGTAAAAGAGCATGGGAGTGAGATTCGTGAATATACACTTCAATTAGAAAAAAATCATTATTTTGAAGCCGGTTCGTTTTTGCAACTGACTCTTGAGAATAAAGAAGACTATACCCGTTGGCCCGAATCGCGCAATTTTAGTATTGCATCCGCGTTTAAAGCAGACGGCACTATAAAATTGATTATTCGTAAAGTCGGTGTTTATACTTCTCGCATATTCGATGAACTTATCGCGGGAAGTACATGTACTGTAAAATATGCCTTTGGTGACTTTTTATTGCCTTTCTTCGATAAAAAGGCCCCGATTTGTTGCATTGCCGGTGGAACAGGGATAGCACCCATTCTTAGTTTTTGCGAGCAGTTAGTGCGTGATAACTATACAGACCGTTTACATGTATTTTATTCGTTTAAAAACGAGGAAGAAATGCAAGGAGTAGACCTATTGAAATCTATCGTACCGGAAACACAATTGCATCTGTTCTGCACCCGTCAGGAAATGGCTGAATTGCCGAACAGAAGAATTGAATGGAATGATATTCATACGGCTGATATTGATGTAACCGATTCGCATTTTTATATTTGTGGAGGAGAAACATTTACTTCTTACTTTGCAAAGAATTTGAGTGCAGTGGGAGCAGAGAATATCTATACGGATGAATGGTAAGTACAGTTGGTAGTTTGAAGTAAGTAGTTTATAATAATTAACACCGTGTAACACTGAGTAAACACAGAGTAACACAGTGAAACCCCAGAAATATGAAAGCAGTTATTTTAGCAGGTGGATTGGGTACACGACTCAGTGAAGCTACCAATTTAATACCAAAGCCAATGGTTGAAATTGGTGGGAAACCGATTCTTTGGCATATCATGAAGACCTATAGTCATTATGGCATCAATGAGTTTATTATTTGCTGTGGGTACAAAGGCTATGTTATCAAAGAATATTTTGCCAATTACTTCAGACATAATAGTGATTTGACTATCAATTTGGAGAATAATAGCATTGAAGTACTTGATTGTCACGCCGAACCCTGGAAAGTCACATTAATAGATACCGGACTTAATACCATGACGGGTGGTCGTGTAAAACGCATTCAAAAATATGTAGGTAACGAACCTTTTTTGCTTACTTATGGTGATGGAGTCGCTGATTTGAATATTCAGGAAACAATTGACTTGCATAAAGCTTCAGGTAAATTGCTAACTGTTACTGCTTATAAACCCAGCGGAAAATTTGGTGCATTGGATATGGATGAATATGGAAATGTAAGTTCATTTATGGAAAAACCGGCCGGAGATGGTAACTGGATTAATGCCGGATACTTTGTTTGTCAACCCGAAGTGTTTGATTATATTCCTGAAGGTGATGATACTGCAATTTTTGAACGATTACCACTCGAGAATATTGCAAAAAAAGGAGAGATGAATGCCTTTAAACACAGTGGCTTTTGGAAACCGATGGATACCATGCGCGACAACTTTGAACTAAACGAAATGTGGGATAAAGGAACTGCTCCCTGGAAGGTGTGGTAAATTCAGTTATCAGTAAACAGTTATCAGTGAGTAGTTTTTAATTCAAAGATTCACAGTTAAACATTCAATAATGAATATCGATATATTTGACAACTTTTACCGTGGTAAGCGGGTCTTGATAACCGGGCATACGGGCTTTAAAGGTTCGTGGTTGGCTATTTGGTTGCATGAATTGGGAGCGGAAGTGATTGGTCTTGCATTAGACCCATTCTCAGGTCGGGATAATTATGTGCTTTCGGGCATTCAGGATAAAATTATTGACCTGCGTGGTGATATACGGGACGGTCAATTCGTGAAGGATGTTTTTCTGAAATACCAGCCGGAGATTGTTTTTCATTTGGCAGCTCAACCCCTGGTGCGACTTTCGTATGATATACCGGTAGAAACCTATGAAGTAAACGTGATGGGCAGTATTCATGTGATGGAAGCCATTCGTGTAACCGATAGCGTGAAAGTGGCAGTGATGATTACAACTGATAAATGTTACGAAAACCGTGAGCAGATATGGGGCTATCGTGAAAATGAAGCCATGGGAGGATATGATCCATACTCTTCTTCCAAAGGTGCGGCTGAAATTGCCATTGCTTCCTGGAGACGTTCGTTCTTTCATCCGGATAAATATGACTCTCATGGTAAGTCTATTGCCAGCGTACGGGCCGGTAATGTAATTGGTGGTGGTGATTGGGCATTAGACCGTATTATTCCCGATTGCATAAAAGCTTTGGAAGACGATAAAACAATTGATATTCGTAGTCCCAAAGCCATACGACCATGGCAACATGTGTTGGAGCCATTAAGCGGTTATATGTTGTTGGCTAGCAAAATGTGGAACGAACCGACCAAGTATTGTGAAGGATGGAATTTTGGACCACATGCTGAATCTATTGCTACTGTATGGGATGTGGCCACCAAAGTAGTGAAGAATTATTTCTCCCCAGAGATAAAGGGAGCTAAGGAAGGTAGAGATGATGAACTATCAACTATCAACTATCAACTATCAACTCATCTACGTGATTTATCGAACCCCAACGACTTACACGAGGCTAAGCTATTGATGCTTGATATTTCCAAAGCTAAATTTCAACTGGGCTGGGAACCACAGTTAAATATAGACCAAACAGTAGAATTGACTGTGGATTGGTATAAAAGATATAAAACTGAAGAGGTTTATAGTGTTTGTTTGAGTCAAATAAAGAAGTTTGTTGATAAATAAGAATACTTTAATTAATGAATAAAATAATTGAGGAAGATATAGCAAATATTATTCAATCAAATATTGAATGGTCAAGCTTTAAGAAAAAAACGGTGCTAATAACAGGTGCTAATGGGTTCTTACCTGCCTATATGGTTGAGGTCTTGATGTATTTGAATGTTCATTATAAATATAATATTACTGTAGTCTGTTTAGTTCGTAATTTATCTAAAGCTCGAAACAGATTTGCAAATTATTTAGATAATACTCATTTATTATTTCTTCACCAAGATGTTTGTGATGAAATAAAGTATGATAACAAAATAGACTTTATAATTCATGCTGCTAGTCAAGCTAGCCCCAAATATTATGGCGTTGATCCTGTTGGGACTTTGAGCGCGAATATCTTTGGAACGAGAAATATATTAAATCTTGCAGTTACAAATAAAGTAGAATCGTTACTTTATTTTAGTTCAGGTGAAATATATGGGATTCAGAGTGATGAGTCAGTTCAGATTCATGAGGATTCATATGGTTTTGTTAATCCAATGAATATTCGTTCTTGTTATGCAGAAAGTAAAAGGATGGGCGAAAATATGTGTGTCAGTTGGGGTAGTCAATATGGAGTAAATGCCAAAATAGTTCGACCTTTTCACACTTATGGTCCTGGAATGGATTTGACTGATGGTCGGGTTTTTGCCGATTTTGTGAGAAATATCGTCAATAATGAGGATATCATTATGAAAAGCGATGGTTTAGCTCAAAGACCATTCTGTTATCTTGCTGATGCGATTATAGCATATTTTAAGATTTTGTTAGTTGGTGAATCTGGAGAGGCATATAATGTTGGAAATCCAAACTGCGAATGTAGTATTATAGAATTAGCACAAACTTTAGTTACCTTATTTCCAGAAAAGAGCTTGAAAGTTATAACACAAATTACAGCTAATGATTTAACAACAGTTCAAATGAAAAGTCCCCTGCAAAGAAGTACACCTGATATAAAAAAAATATCTGATTTAGGTTGGTGTCCAATGGTAAGTGTAGAGCAAGGTTTTAAGCGTACAATAGAGAGTTATAGATAATCTGAATGTAGGATTAGTGCTTATTTAGCTTTATTTGGTGTTGAATTTATGAAAAAAGAAAATGAAACTATCTGATTATATAGTCAATTATTTTGAAAAGCAAGGCGTTCACGTTGTGTTTGGATATATCGGTGGGATGATAACTCATCTTGTTGATTCCATTGCGCTAAATGAAAATGTACATTTTGTACAGACTTATCATGAACAAACTGCTGCAATTGCAGCTGAAGGATATGCAAAAGAATCTGGGAAGTTTGGAGTTGCCATCGCTACAAGTGGTCCGGGTGCTACCAATATGATGACCGGTATTGCTGATGCATATTTTGACTCTGTCCCCGTAATTTATATCACTGGTCAGGTTAATACCTTTGAATATAAATATGCTAAGCCCATTCGTCAGCAAGGTTTTCAGGAAACTGATGTAGTAAGTATAGTTAAACCGATTACCAAATATGCTAAATTAGTAGATAAAGCTTTAGATATTCGATATGAATTAGAAAAGGCAACTTATTTTGCAATGAGTGGCAGGAAAGGTCCGGTTTTATTGGATATTCCAATGGATATTCAGCGTTCTGAAATAAATCCGAATGAGTTACTGGGTTTTGTTCCTGATGCGGATGAGAGTGCATCAATTGATTATAAATCCATAGCTGAAATGATTGCCAATGCTCAGCGCCCGATGTTATTGGTTGGTGCAGGTTGTTTGTCTGAAGTTGCGAAGGTTGAAATTGATAAGTTTCTTGTGACAACTAATATTCCGATTTTAAGCTCTTTGTTAGGCAGAGGAGTTATTGATGAAACCTATTCGAATTATTTGGGTATGATTGGAAGTTACGGAAATCGTAATGCAAATATGGGAATTGCAAATGCCGATTTACTTATTGCTTTGGGTACCCGATTAGATACCCGTCAAACGGGAGCAATGGTAGATAAATTTCTTGAACATGGGAAAATTATTCATGTGGATATTGATAGTAATGAATTAGAAAATCATAGGCTTACAAATCGAATAAAGGTTCATTCGGATGTGTTTACTTTTATGAAAGAATTAAATTCATTTGATATTAAACCTACTTACAAAGAAGAATGGATAAGTTATTTGCTCAAATTAAAAGATAATTACAAACAAGATAAAGAAATAGAGCGCTTTGTAGATAATAAGGCTCCATATCGTTTTATGCAACTGTTGAATAATTACAGTAAAGAGAATGATGTGTTTTGTGTTGATATTGGACAAAATCAAATGTGGGCCGCTCAGACTTTGCAACTGAAGAAAGGGCAAAAGTTTGTTACAAGTGGTGGTCTAGCCCCAATGGGCTTTTCTTTACCTGCAGCTGTGGGAACAGCTTTTGCGAATCCGGATAAAGAAATATTCTCAATAAATGGAGATGGTGGATTTCATATGTCCACTCAATCGCTGATGCTAATATCTCAATACAACTTGCCCATAAAAGTCATTGTTGTTAATAATAATGCCTTGGGTATGATTACTCAATTTCAACATTTATACTTCGATGGACGAATGTCAGGCACAACGATTAAAGGTGGATATGTGGTTCCAAATATTAAAGATATATCGGTAGCCTACGGACTTGGATATTTTAGAATCTCTGAGGACGATCTAAATAATCAAATACTGATGGATAATATATTCTCCACTAGAAACTGCATTATAGAATATGTTATTGATGGATTAACAACCGTTTCTCCAAAATTGGAATACAATAAGTCTATTGCAATGCCTATTCCATTATTACCCGAAAATGAACAAAATGCTAACATGCTTATTTCAAATGTAAGATGAGAAACATTGTTAACCTGACAAAGGAAATCGCATCTAAATTGGGAATCGATAAATCGATATTCTACACTTCTTTAGCAAGAGGTATACAAGCTTTAGGAGGTATTGTTTCTATTTTATTTGTTGCTAAATATTTAACTAGTGTTGAACAAGGTTTCTATTATACGTTTGGTAGTATTGTTGCCATACAAATTTTTTTCGAACTAGGTTTAAATGGAATTATAACACAATATGTTGCTCACGAAGCTGCACATTTGCAGTGGACAGATGAGTTTACGCTTACTGGTGATTACAAACATTTATCAAGATTATCATCACTATTACATTTCAGTATTAAATGGTATTCTTTTTTTGCAATTATTTTGTTCGTTACATTAATAATAGTCGGATATTTTTTCTTTACAAGATATAGTGTAACAGCAGAAAGAGTTAATTGGGAGGTGCCTTGGGTATTATTGGCAATTGGAACTGCAATTAACCTCATGATAGCTCCTATATTAGCCTTTTTGGAAGGATTAGGGAAAGTAAAGGAAGTTGCAAAAATTCGATTAGTTCAACAAATATTTTCAATACTTGTCGTGTGTGGGGGTCTTTCGTTTGGAGCTAAACTTTATGTTTCAGGTATTAATTGGTTAATTGGTATATTTATAGTTTTAGTGTTAATTATAAAAAGTGATTTTAAACAAATTTTACTGAATGTATGGAATGTGGTAATTATTGATCGAATAGATTATAAAAGAGAAATATTTCCTTATCAATGGAAAATAGCTTTAAGTTGGATAAGTGGGTATTTTATTTTTCAGTTATTTAATCCGGTACTGTTCGCAACGGAAGGCGCTATTGTAGCAGGTCAAATGGGTATGACGCTTGCAGCATTAAATGGAATACAGTCTTTATCAATGAGTTGGATGAGTACAAAAGTGCCATTGTATTCTAATTTAATAGCTTTAAAAAACTATAAACAGTTAGATTTAGTTTTTTCTAAAACATTAAAACAATCTGTTTCCATCAATGGGCTAGCATTGTTTTTTATGTTTGGTATAATATATTTTATTAGATATTATAATTTGTCAGTGAATGGAATGTTTTTGGGAAATCGTTTTCTTGATTATATTCCTTTACTACTAATGATGATTCCTATTTTTCTTAATCAATTTGTTTTCTCGTGGGCATCATATTTGAGATGTCATAAAAAAGAACCCTTTCTTTATATTTCAATAGCAACTGGTTTATTATGCTCTTTGTCGACTATTCTATTAGGAAAGTATTTTGGAGTTATTGGCATTACACTTGGTTATTGTTCAATAACTATAGCTATGTTTTTTTGGGGATATTCAGTTTTTCTAAATAAAAGAAAGTTTTGGCATCATGACATAGTTAATATGTAGTTACTGTTGGATGTGTTTTTTTATACGATTATATATATTAAATAATTGAAGTATATTTCATTCTCAAATTGTTTTGAGAATTTAAAATTGAATTTTATCAAATGACTTACGAAGTAAATAGTAAACTGGAAATAATCATTATTACTTATAATAGATCAAAATGTTTGGAAAAAACGTTGTTATCTATATTTGGTTCTGAGTTTTCATGTTTTAAAGTAACTGTATTAAATAACAACTCAACTGATAATACAATAGAAATTTGTGAAAAATTTGAGACTAAATACTCAAATTTTAGTGCTATTACAAATAAGGTGAATATAGGGGCCAATGCCAATGTAATGAAGGCCTTTGAGATTAGTAACGGAATTTATAGTTGGATAATATGTGATGATGATGAATTTGATTTTTCAAATGCTAAGGATATTCTTGAAGTTTTAATAGAAGAAAGGGTAGACTTGATACATATGGGAGCTCATGAAATTGAAGAATGGAGTCCATCAGGTGTATTTATGACTCCTAAGGATCTGATGAAGAATGGTTATAAATATTTTTTATATGGAAGCTTTTTACCGTGTAATTTATTTAGAACTACTTCATTTTATCCAACAATTATAGGGGCTTATGATAATATTCCTAATATGTATCCGCATATGCCATTTGTATTTGATTTTTTTTTAAATGACAAAATAATTTACGTGTCTAAAACGAGGATTGTTAAAGCTACAATGAGCGGTCAATCATATAATTATATTAAATGGTTTGAAGCATGGACTAACACTTGTCTATTATTACCTAAGGAATATAGGAGACTTGCTTTTTATGATCAATTTTTTAATACAACTAACTTCCAATTGATGAAAAATTTTGCACTCTTACTTTCTAAACAAGAAAATAGTTGGATATTTATTATGAAACTTTTTAGTATATTAAATGGGTTTGATCGATTATCTTTGCTGATTTTCCTTCCAATAGCAAAAATATATAGAATCTTTAAAAATAAATGATTCGATGAATACAATAAAAGAACAATTAGTTTCGATTGCAATTGCTACTTATAATGGTGAAAAATATTTGGCTGAGCAACTCGAATCAATTTATAATCAAAATTATAAAAATATTGAAGTTATTATTTGTGATGACAAATCAAATGATAATACAGTTAATATACTTGAGGGTTTTAAAACTAAATTTGGGCTTAAGTATAGTGTAAATGAGTACAATCTTGGGGTGGTGGAAAATTTTGAAAAAGCAATTTCAAAATGTGCTGGAGAATATATTTTTTTATCTGATCAAGATGACATATGGATGCCAAATAAGATTGAAACACTTGTTAATGAAATAGGTGATTATTCGTTAATTTACTCAAATGGCTATTTGATGAATGATAACCCTCAACTAAGAAAAATATCTGACTTAAAATGGATGAAACCTTTTGGTATTGATTCTAAACAGGATGAGTTTTATAAGTATTTAATATTTAATTCATTTATTTTAGGTTGTTCTTTAATGTTCAAAAGAGAACTCCTTAATATAGCTTTGCCAATTTATAGAAGCCATAGAAATCATGATTGGTGGTTGGTGCTTTGTGCTGAAAATCAATGTGGTGTAAAATATATTGATGATGCATTGTTCTATTATAGAATGCATGAGACAAACTACTCTATTATGCCAAAACTAAGTATTCAGAGTAAATTATTTGATCTCTTTTCTGTAAATAGAGTTGAAAGTCGAAAATTATTATATAATAATGATAAATTGATTTTTGAATATTTAGCTAGTGTAAATTTATTTAAGGATTTAAATAAAAATAAATACATTGAAGTTGTTCTGAATCAATTTGATGTAAAGAAGAGTCGGATATCTAGATTTATTTTTCTATTGAAAACCTCTAAATTTATTTTTACAAGAAACAATAAAGTAACGACGTTATTCCAAACTCTATTGAGAGTGTTTGAGAATTAGTAGTAAATAGGTTAGTTTTTTTAATAGAGTTTATACATTTAATAAATTAGTTGTTGATAATTCACTAATATAGTGTAAAGAGTTGGAGAATTGTAAACAGATTATTTTTAATTATTTTTACAATAAATGAAGATTGAATATATAGATAACTTAAGAGGAATTGGTATTATGTTAATTGTACTTGGACATACTTCTAGTCCTTTTAGTAATTATGTATATCAGTTTCATGTCCCACTTTTCTTTTTTATAAGTGGATATTTGTTTAATAGTGCTTATTTTGATAATCCAATTAGATTCATCAATAAAAGAATTAATCGCCTATATTTGAAATACATTTACTTTGGTGTTACTTTTATTTTGCTACACAATATATTTTTTAAATTAAATATATATAATATTAGCTATAATGCAGATGCAACAAGTATTCAATTATACAATTTAAAAGATACCATAATTGAAATTTTAAAAACAATAATATTTCGCAATAGAGAACAATTACTAGGTGGATTCTGGTTTATCCCAGCATTATTTTTGATGGAAAGTTTGTACTGTTTGGTAGGTGCCGTTAGCCTACAGCTAAAAAAAACATATAATTTTAAGATATATTTACTTCCAATTATTCTAATTTTCTTTTTTCTAGGTAATATAATCTCAAATTTTGATGTTCGGTTGCCCTATTATTTAAATATTGTTTTTGCGCAGATACTATTTTTTTACATGGGAGTTTTGTATAGGAAAAATGAAGAAAGAATACATTTCAATTTTTATTCAGCTCTTTTAATTAGTATTGTGTTAGTATTTACATCTTTATATTTTAATGTTGATGTTAGTAACAATAACCACTATTCAGATAAATTACCTTTTGCAATTGCCTTAATCCTATTTCCTTTTGTCGCTTTAAGTGGAATTTATATCCTAATTTATATTGCAAGAAATATTACTAATAAATATATTTCAATTTTTTTTCAATATGTTGGAAGAAATACCCTGTTCATTTTAGGAGTTCATTTCATCAGCTTTAAAATTGTATCATATTTAATCATATTAAATTATGATTTACCATTAAAATTAATGTCCAATTTCCCATATATAGATAGTATTGGATTGAAATGTTGGTGGCCACTATATTGGTTTGTAGGACTTTTTGTGCCTTTAATAATAAAGTTTCTTTTTGACAAAAGATATTTTTTTTTCAACAAAACAAAGATAGTAGATATTGACTAATAATTTGTAAATTAAATTTTATCTTAGTATTTTCGATCTCATAAATAAGTTCAATGAATAATCAAGTAAACGAAATAAATCAGTCAGTATTAACATCTAGGTTTATTGTTTTCTACTTTGTAATGCTTGCATCGAATTTTCTTACGCCTAATTTATTTTCCCCAATCATAATAATGCTTGCCTTATTCTTGTTTGGTGTTTTTATTAAAAAAATAAAAAAGAGTTATGTTCGTATTGTTCTGCCATTAATGGGGGTCTTTTGTTTAGGCTTGATTACTTCACTCAGTTATAGAATTTGGGATATTGAACGTGATATTACTTTTGCGTTATATCCGATTTCATTAATTTATATTGGTTTTTGGATAGCAGATAGTAAAATAGACTGGATTGTTTTTCTGAAAAACATAGTTTTTTTAGGACTCATTTTTAGTATTTATCACTTATCACAATTTATTTTAAATCCAAATTTGTTAAGTTATAAGATTGATGATGTACGTCAAATAGTTAATAATCCAGGGGGCAATTTAATTATTATTTCACTCGTACTAGGTCTTTTACAATATCGGATTGGTATAACTGATCTTTTTCCAAAATTTATTCCGAGATATTTGGGATTATCATTACTACTACTTTCTTTCATTTTATCTTTTTCTCGTACTGGATTACTTATGTCAATACTATTAATTATTTCACTTCTAGGTCTTGTCAATCGTATTAATTGGAAAATGATAATAACTTTAGTTTTGATTGTCATCAGTTTCTTTATTATTATTCAAATAACGCCAACAGATGAGGTTGGAACGTTTCGAAGCAAGATTTCAAATACTTTTCGAGAGCTTGCAATTTCAGATTATCAAGATATGGGTGATATAAATTTAAATTATCGTGGTTTTGAAACTTTTCGCACAATTGTAACTTTTCAATCTAGTAGCCTTAAACAGCAAATACTTGGTAATGGTTTTGGGAGTCTTCTAGATCTCGGTGTGACTCTTAATTTAGCAGGTATTGATTATCAGGCTATACCAGTTCTTCATAATGGATATGCATATATTTTATTGAAGACAGGTTTATTAGGTATTTTATGTTACTTTATTTTTTATTTGAAAGTATTGAAATATGCATTTACTTGCAAAGATTCTATTAATGAAGAACGGTTGCTATTATCAAGATTATTATTTGGAATAACATTTTGCTTAATTATTTATATGATTGCTGTCGGTGGTATGTCTCAGCTATACTGTTCAGAATATGTATTACTGCTTGGATTTATTATTAGAAAGATAGAAAAAAATCAAATTTTAAATATTGATATAGATAATGATAAATATTCTCATCCTTAATTGGAAAAGCGCTGAATCAATTAAGAACTGCATTGATGCTATTATGTTGTCTCTTGAAATTGATTTTAGAATAGTTATTATAAATAACTATTCTACTGATTTAGATTACTTGAAAATTAAAAAAATTTATTCTTCATTTTTAAATAAAATAGAAATACATTTAGTTGCGAATAATGAGAATTTAGGTTATGCAGGTGGAAATAATACTGGATTTAATTTTTTACAAAGTAACAATCTTTTAGGTGATATTTTGATTTTAAATTCAGATATTTACATTTCGGAGAATACAATTTCAGAAATGAAAAAAGCTTTAGTAACGAATATTGGAATTGTAACAGTTAGAACAAGAAATAGCGAAGGAAAGATATTATATGATGCAATTAGATTAAATGGATTTGTTAGTAAATATATCATTACAGATAAGAAAGTAATTAAAACGGATTATTCTCAGGGGTCTTGTATGCTTATAAATAGGGATGTAATAAATGAGATTGGATTATTCGATGACAGATTTTTTCTCTATTGGGAGGAAGTTGACTTTTCATTGCGCGTTAAGGAATTTGGAATGGAAATAATTTCCATAACAGCTACCTATGTTACAAGAGGGAAGAATGATGAAATGAGACTACCCCTTGCCTTTTATTATTCAATTAGGAATGCAAAATTAATATTAAGCAAACATAAGAATACTTTTTCGAAGTATTCTTATATATTTTATCTGTTATATATGTTTATTCTTGCTTTCAAATTTATCAAATCAATATCATTATTCAATAATATTATTGTAAATTATTTTTTAGCATTAAAAGATTCATATAAAAATAGATATTATAGGAAATATTGAGTTGAGTAGATTTCGATATGATAATAACTGATATTGCGCTTTTGTCTTTAAAACCAATATCTTATTGTTATTTAAATTATGGGTGTTATTAGCTATATTTATGAAAAAAATAAAAATACTTGTTGACGGTCGCTGGTTTGACTCTTACTATTCAGGTGTTACTACTTATATAAAAGGATTATACAATGCTATTGCAGAAGATGAAAATTTTAGTGTAACTGTAATTGGGAAAGATGTCAATAAATTAAAACTTGAGTTTCCAATAAATGTCTCTTTTATTGAGTTGAAAACAAAATCTAATATTAAGTGGCTATATATTGATCTTCCAAAAATAATTGTTAAACATGAGTTTGACTATGCACATTTTCAATATATGTGTCCTCTTGTAAAAAAATGCAAATATATAGTAACTTTGCATGATTTGTTGTTTCTTGATTATAAGGATTCATTTCCTTTAAGTTTTATTTTAAAGAACAGCTCGTTGTTTTATTTATCAGCAAGAAAGGCTGATATCTTACTAACTGTTTCGGAGTATTCTAAACAAAGAATATCACACCATTTTAAAATAAATGAAGATAAAATAAGTGTTATCCCCAATGGAATTCTAAGTAAATTTAGAGAGAGTAAAGGTGTCGATATACATTCAAGTTATAATATTCAAAAGTACATATTATTTGTAAGCAGGGTAGAACCACGGAAAAATCATATAGCAGTACTGAAGGCATTTGTAGAGCTAGAACTCTATAAAGATTATTCGTTAGTCTTTATTGGAAAAAAAACAATAGAAGTGAAAGCTCTAAATGATTATTTATTGAAACTTCCTTTACAAATAACAAAAAAAGTGGTATTCATAGAAAATGTGTCAGAAGATGAGTTATACAGCTTTTATAAAAATACATCATTATTTATATATCCATCTTTATCAGAAGGGTTTGGTATTCCTCCAATTGAAGCCATATCATCAGGAGCAAAAACGATTTGTTCAAATGCAACAGCATTAGGAGATTTCGATTTTTTATCAGATTATCATTTTTCTCCTAATAACCTTCAAGAATTAAAAGCTAAAATAACTTTGACTTTAGAAGATGAGAATTATCCAATAACACAGTTTCAAGAAACAATCACAAAAAGATATGATTGGAATAAAATTGGAGATAAACTTAAACTACTTTTGCAAAGTGATTTAAATAAATAATGATATGAAATTAAAATACTATTTTATGGAAAAAGCCTCAAAGGCTATCCAAAAAATTCGTTTTTCAAAGTTACAGATTCTTGGTTATAAGAATATTAGTAGCAAGGCCATAATTGAAAGTAATCTAAATTTAGATAGGGTCTATCCGCAAGGTATTTATATTGGCGAGAATACGTTAGTTGCCAGTGGAACTACTATTTTATGTCATGAGCATGTGAAGAGAGATGAAAATGATATTAAGAATCCTTGGGTAACGAATACTTATATTGGAAAAAACAGTTTTATTGGTGTTGGAAGTACTATACTTCCGGGGGTGCGGATTGGGGATGAGGTAATTATTGGTGCAAGCTCAGTTGTCACAAAAGATATTCCATCAAATTCCGTTGCTGTAGGTAATCCGGCAAGAGTTATAAAAACAGATATACGAATGAATGATAAAGCGATTTTAATAAAATAAATGAAAAAAGTAGCAATAATTGGAACAAACGGAATTCCGTCAAAATATGGTGGATTCGAAACATTAGTAGAGTATTTAGTTAAGTATTTATCATCCGAATATGAGTTAACTGTATTTTGTTCATCAATAACAAACCCGAACAAGATTGCTGAGTACAATGGTTGTAAATTAGAATATATACCTCTGAGAGCAAACGGCTGGCAAAGCATCTTTTATGATATAGTTTCAGTTTTTAAATCTTCGCGTAACTACGACAAAATATTAATATTAGGTGCTTCTGGGAGCATAATAATGCCTTTGGTTAGTAGATACAGGAAGAAGTATATTTTTAATTTTGGTGGTTTGGATTGGGATCGTTCAAAATGGAATTACTTTACAAGGAAGTTTTTAAAATTGTCAGAATCGTTGGGTATTAAGTATGCAGATTATCTGATTTCTGATAATATTGGTATTCAAGAATATATTCAAAGTGAATACAACCGTGATAGTACTTTAATCACCTATGGAGGTGATCAGGCTTTTGGAGTTACTCCAGAAAAAAAAGATTTTGAGAAATATCCCTTTTTGAAAGACAGTTATGCATTTTCTGTTGCAAGAATTCAACCGGATAACAACATAGATTTATTATTAGAATCTTTTGATGAAAAATCTCCAATTCCATTTGTCCTTGTTGGAAATTGGAAAAGTTGTAAATATGGAATTGAGACTAAGTTAAAATATGAAGGTAGACCGAACGTTATTCTTTTAGATGCAATATATGATTCAAGGGAGCTAAACCTGTTACGATCTAATTGTAAGATTTATCTGCATGGCCATTCAGCAGGCGGTACCAATCCTGCATTAGTAGAAGCGATGAATTTAGGTTTACCTATATTTGCATATAATTGTATTTTCAATAGATACACAACCAGCAATGCAGCCGAATATTTTTCGTCTTCGGATGAATTGTCCATAAAAGTACAGACAGTATCTGATCCTGTGTTGAGTGATATTGGAAGCAAAATGTACTCAATAGCAAAGGAATTATATCAGTGGGAAACGATAGCAAATAAATACTCAGAAGTAATAGATAAATAAAATATAGAATATGATAAGATTAGGAATTATTGGTATGGGAAGAATGGGTATAACTCATTACTCCATTATAAATAGTCATCCGGAAGTAGAAATAATTGCTGTTGCGGATACCTCAAAAATAACCTTGGATTTATTGAAAAAATATGTTCCAAATCTTCAAGTATTTAAAGATTATAAGGAATTGATTGACACAGCTAAACCAGATGCATTAATTGTCTGTACACCTCCCAATCTTCATTTTGAAGTTTGCATTTATGCTTTTCAAAATAATATTCATGTTTTTGTTGAAAAACCTTTTACATCTAATGTTAAGCATGCAGAGGAGCTAAAGCAGAAATTTGAGTCTAAGGGCTTGGTAAATCAGGTAGGATATGTAAATAGATTTAATGATGTCTTTATGACAGTCAAAAAATATGTGGAAAGTGGTTTGATTGGAGAAATAATACGATTTAAATCAGAAATGTTTAGTTGTACAGTTTCAAAAAAAGAGGAATCAGAAAGTTGGAGATCTTTTAGAGAAAATGGTGGTGGCGCAGTATATGAAATTGCTGCCCATGCAATTGATTTGGTTGACTATATTATTGGACCACCGGATCAAATTGTCGGTACAAGCATGAATCAAATTTTTTCTAAACATGTTGAGGATATTGTTTCTTCTACCTTTCTATATAAGAACGGATGTTCTGGAACTCTATATGTAAATTGGTGTGATACAAGCTATCGTAAACCTTCAAATAAGCTTGAATTATTTGGTTCTAAGGGAAAAATACTGGCTGACCAACATGGTCTTAAGGTCTTTTTAAATGCTGATGATGTAGTTACAGGCTATAAAAAAGGCTGGAATACAGTGTACATAACAGACATTTTTACCCCCGTAAAGTTCTATGTGCGTGGAAATGAGTTTACAAGGCAGTTATATCATTTTGCGGATACTATTCTGGGTCAGGAGAAAGGAGATATATGTACATTTACTGATGGGTATAATGCTCAAAACATAATGCATCAATTGTTTGAAGATGCCAAAATAAATTCGTTAAAAGCATAGTGATGGAAAAGATAGATAAAATAGTTTTTGGTGATAACCAGTTTTTTGGTATTAATCATATGTCTCAAGAAAAGGCCCAACAATTGTCTGAGAAGTTTTTTGATACAGAGAACATATATAAAGTATATGATTTGGCTTTCAACAATGGGATAGAGGCTGTCATGTTGAATAGTAATGACAGAGCTAAGGAAATCTGTGATTATTTTCGGGAAAACAAAAAGCAATACGGTCATTTATCTTGGTATCCATCAATTCCTTATCCTCATAAATATGCTAATATGGTGAATGAGAAAGGGATTTTTCCAGCTATTAATGATGTTTTATTTAGTAACAACTCGGCCTTAGGTATATTGGGAATGGTTGCTAAAGGTGGGATGGCAGTTTTAAGTAAGGATGCCATTGAAATGATGAAGATGCTAGTCGATGTAGAAGTCAAGATGTATAAAGGCTTAAATGTCAAGGTAGTTTTTCTTCAAAATATTATTGTTGATTTGCTTTTAGGATATGATATTAAAGATGTATTCTACGAGTATTGTACGTATATTAGAAAGAAATACAATGCATTGCCAGGTCTTATTACTCAGAACATGCCTTATTTAAAAGCGAAACTTGAGGAATGGGGAATTGAAGAAGTTGTTATATGTAGTTCAATAAACAAGATTGGATATTTGATGTCACCAGATATTCAAACTTATTTGGATGCTATAGAGAAAAATGATCCGAATAAGTACCAATTAATGGCTATGTCTACTCTTGCGTCAGGTGCTATTCGAGCATCGGATGCTTATAACTTCATTAATTCATTAAATCTTCAATCAGTGGTATTTGGAGCATCTTCGGAAAGAAACATTAAGGAAACTGTTAGTCTTATAAAGTTGAGAGACTAGAAATATAATTTTAAATGAATATTCTTATCACCGGCATACACGGATTTGTAGGAAGCAATTTAGTAGCTGCCCTTAAAAATAAACACACTATCTATGGGTTGGATATTGTAGCTCCCAAGAAAGACGGCGTTGTAATGACTTATACCTGGGCAGAGTTGGAGTCTATCCCTGCGGTAGAAGTGGTAATCCATCTGGCAGGTAAAGCGCATGATACCAAGAACCAAACTAATGCGCAAGTGTATTTTGATATTAATACCGGTTTAACGCAAAAGATATATGATTGGTTTCTTACTTCAGAAGCTAAGAAGTTTATCTTTTTCAGCTCAGTAAAAGCCGCTGCTGATAAGGTAGTGGGCGAGATACTAACGGAAGAGATAGTTCCAAGTCCGAAAGGGCCTTATGGAGAGAGTAAAATTAAGGCGGAAGAATATCTTATCAGTCATCAGTCATCAGTCAACAGTCAACAGTTATCAGAGAACAACATATCATCAAGAGAACAGAAGACCTACATATTAAGACCGTGCATGATACATGGGCCGGGGAATAAGGGGAATTTGAATTTGTTGTATAAGGTGGTGAAGAAAGGGATTCCTTATCCTTTAGGGGCATTTGAAAACAGGCGGTCGTTTTGCTCTATTGATAATCTGAGTTTTGCAATTTCTGGATTGATAGAGGAAGAGATTGCCAGCGGTATTTATAATGTAGGAGATGATGAGAGTTTATCGACGAATGAATTGATAGTGCTTATGGCTATTGCTATGGGTAAACCCTCCAGTATATGGAAGTGGAACAAAGCGCTGGTACAATGGGTAGCAAAAGTGGGTACGGTACTTCATTTACCGCTTAATACCGAACGGCTACAGAAATTGACTGAGAACTACGTTGTTTCTAATGCTAAAATAAAACAGGCATTGGGAGTGGATAAGATGCCGGTGAGGGCTGAGGAAGGACTGAGGAAGACAGTTAGTAGTTTTCAGTAAGTAGATAGTAGTTGGTAGAAAGCAGTCCCGATAGATCGGGATGTTGCAAGCTCCATAAATGGCAAGTTATAACTTGTGTAAATCAGTTGAATGTGTTTAGAAATAGTTTAATACTCTGTGTTTGCTTATGCTTGCTTTCTACAATAGCCAAAGCCCAAAGTGATACCATAAGGTATGAAGTGGGCTTTACGGGAGTGGGTTCAACCGGGGCGTATGCTCCGTTTTGGTTGCAGAGTGCTAACTATGGACAGATTTCTGCTTCTCCAAACTCCGCCAATGTAAATGTAGGGTTCAGTAAAGATTTTAATAAAAAGTCAGCGGTGTTTGATTACGGCTTTAAAGCCGATGTGCTACTGCAGACTTACGATAACAAGACAAAGGCCTATTTTCACGAAGCTTATTTGAAAGCCCGATTTTCAGTTTTGGATCTAATCGTTGGGGCACGTGGAGAACATCTGGGTACTCAGGATTCCAGTTTGTCCTGTGGAGGTTTTCTGTTCTCCAAAAATGCCCGCCCGATGCCTAAAATCACCCTTGGAATAGAACGTTTCACCCCCGTACCCTTTACCAAAGGCTATCTGGAGGTAAAGGGTGCAGTGGCACACGGTTGGTTTACAGATAATATTGCTGTTACGAATCTACTCCTCCATCATAAATATATTTATTTTAGAGTGGGAGGAAGTTTACCCTTTCATTTTCAGTACGGGGTAGACCATGTGGCGCAATGGGGTGGCAATGTACCTGGAATAGGACAACAACCCACTTCGTTAAGTGATTACCTGAGGATAGTAATGGGTAGTTCAGGTGGTAGTTCAGCACTTGAAACGGATCAAATCAATGCGTTGGGGAATCATATTATTTCGCAGAGCATGAAAGTAGAGTATAGCATTTCTAACTTCTCGATAAGCGGTTACTGGCAGAATATATCAGAGGACAGTCCTAAGTTTATGACCAATACCATGAATAAACCCGATGGGTTATGGGGTATTTCTATTCGGAATAATACGTTCCCTATCATCAAAGGACTGGTCTATGAATACCTGAACAGCACCGATCAATCAGGTCCATTTCATGATAAAGATGGGATTGTGTATGGAGGTAATGATAGCTACTTTCAGAATGGAGTTTATCAAAACGGTTGGACTTATTTTTCAAGAACCATCGGTACGCCTTTTATATCGTCACCGGTGTATAATAAGAATGGTGGTGTATCTGTTGTGAATAATCGTGTGCAGGTGCATCATATAGGGCTGGAAGGAGAGGTGCAGGGGTATCAGTATAAAGCATTGTGTTCTTTTAGCAAAAACTATGGAAGTTATAATAACCCATACCCCGAAATGATTAGAAATACCTCTCTGTTGTTGGAAGTGAAGAAACAATTTCCTAAACTCTCGAATATAGAACTGGGATGCTCGGTGGGTGCCGATATCGGTAAACTGTATGGTAACTCGGTAGGGTGCATGGTGAGTGTAAGGAAGAGGGGGAATTTGTTTAGTAGGTAGACGGTAAGATTAAAGAACAAAGATTAAAGAACAAAGACTAAACTACTTCTACCTGTACTGAGCGTAGTCGAAGTATCAACATCAAATAAAACTATGAATTACATTTTCATTTTTCTTTTATTATTTGTAGCCGAGTTGGCTTATTTTAGAGTGGCTAATTATTTTAATATCATCGATAAGCCAAATCAACGCAGTTCACATACGCGTATCACCTTGCGTGGGGGCGGAGTGGTGTTTTATATCGGCGCATTGCTTTATTTTGTATTACAGGGTTTTCAATATCCCTGGTTTTTTGGTGGGTTAACGATGCTTTCGCTGATTAGTTTTGCAGATGATGTGTGTCCGCAATCATCAAAGCTCCGCCTGCTGGTTCATTTTACGGCTATGGGGTTGATGTTTTATCAGTGGGGGTTATTTGAATTGCCCTGGTACTTTAGCGTTTGCGCGTTGGTAGTTAGCACAGGCATTCTGAATGCGTATAACTTTATGGATGGTATCAATGGCATCACGGGTGGGTATAGCCTAGTGGTGGCAGGGGCTTTGCTCTATATTAATATCTATCGGGTGCAGTTTATAGATAACGAATTGATATACTATGTGATTTTATCCTTGTTGGTGTTCAATTACTTTAATTTCAGAACTAAAGCCAGGTGTTTTGCCGGTGATGTGGGATCTATCTCTATTGCTTTTATTCTCCTGTTTTTGTTGGGTAAGCTTATCATTGCTACCAACGATATCAGTTATATTGTTTTACTGGGGGTATATGGTGTTGATACGGTATTGACCATTATACGCCGCTTGCTATTAAAAGAAAATATCTTCGAAGCGCACCGCAAACATGTTTATCAACTACTGGCCAACGAAATGAAACTGCCGCATGTGTGGGTATCATCACTCTACGCATCATTACAAGCACTTATTATAGTCGGCTGTATGCTGTTGGAACCTTATTCGTATTGGTATCCGTGTGTAGTGGTTGCTGTGCTGGCGCTGGGATGGTATGCAGTGGTCAGATATCAGGTGTCAGTCCCGAAAAATCGGGATGTCGCAAGCTCCATAAACAGTAAACAGTAAGTAGTAAGTAATGAGCAGTAGGTAGTAAGCAGTAAACAGTCAGCTCTTATCTAAATCTGAAATAGTAGAAAAAAGACAGAACTTCTTAGAGATCTTCCTACTATTATTATCTATGTCACTCAGCATTTATCACTTATCACTGATGCCTACCATCTACCATTCTACCCACTACTATCTAGTCACTAATCACTGATTACTATTAACTGTTTACTGCTAACTGTTCACTGTTAAATAGAACTCCACGATGGTTTCTATACCTTTTTGGAACAAGTCGAGTGGAAAATTTTCGTTCGGTGAATGGATGGCGTCCGATTCGAGTCCAAAGCCCATTAGAATAGGTTTTACGTTCAGCACTTTCTCAAAAATCGGAATTACTCCAATGCTTCCACCACGACGAACGGGTAGAGGCTTTACTCCAAATACTTTTGTATAGGCTTTCTCAGCTGCATTGTAGGCGTCGGAATCGATAGGACAAACATAGCTCTCCGCTCCATGCAAGGTGCTTACCTTTATGTCTATATGCTCAGGAGCAATAGCCTTAAGATGTTCGGAAACCAATCGCGCTATCTTATCATATTGTTGGTGCGGAACCAATCGTGCCGATAGTTTGGCAAATGCTTTTGATGGTAATACTGTTTTAGATCCTTCGCCTGTATATCCTCCCCAAATACCGCAAATGTCTAATGCCGGACGAATACCGGTGCGCTCAATAGTGCTGTAGCCTTTTTCGCCGTATACCTGCGAGATATTCAGGTTGTGCTTGTATTCTTCTTCGTTGAATGGAATTTGAGCGATAAGAGAGCGTTCGTAATCGGAAACTTCCTCTACATCGTCGTAGAAATGCGGGATGGTGATTTGACCATCTGTGTTGGTGAGCTGTGCCAGTATTTTACTAAGCTCCATAATCGGATTAGCCACAGCACCGCCAAAAATGCCGGAGTGCAAATCGCGTGATGCTGCTGTGACTTCGATTTGCCAATACGCCAATCCCCGCAATCCGGTGGTGATGCTCGGCGTATCTGCCGAAAGCATGCTGGTGTCCGAAACCAATATCATATCGCATTGGAGCAGCTCTTTGTTCTCGGCACAAAAGACTTCCAGACTCGGCGAACCGATTTCTTCTTCTCCTTCGAGCAGGAACTTGACGTTGCATTTTAATTGTTTACTTCTAACCAGGTATTCGAACGCTTTGGCATGCATAAAGGATTGACCTTTGTCGTCGTCAGCACCACGTGCAAAGATTTTTCCGTCGCGAATTTCGGGTTCAAAAGGCGGTGTGGTCCATAACTCCAGAGGTTCGGCAGGCATAACATCGTAATGGCTGTAGACCATAATGGTCGGGTAGGAGCTATCCAGTGTTTTGGTAGCAAAAACCACGGGGTTGCCTTTGGTAGGTAGTATTTGAGCTGTGTCTACACCCGCTTCGAGTAACAATTTTTGCCATTGAGCAGCACATTGTTGTAACTCAGGCTGACGGTGTGCATGTGCGCTCACACTGGGTATGCGGATTAGACTGAAGAGTTCGTTTAAAAAGCGATCCCGGTTTTCGGAGATATATTCTTTTGTGTTCATAAATGGATATATTTTTGATTCGCAAATTTAGCGAAGATGCGTGAATAGATAATTGGAAATAAGTATGTTTTAATTGCCGTCCCATTTATGGGGCGGATAAAATTGTGAAACTAATATTGGCTTTAGCCAAATGATATTTAATGTTTGGCTAAAGCCAATACCCATTTTCATATCCATCCGTCCCATAAATGGGACGACAATTGACAAAAAGGAAGCAACATTATATTATGACCATTCCTTAGTGGTAAAAAAAACTTCAAAATAACAGAATAAATGATAGACCACCAAACTATTGCTAACTCAATTATATATTATTTTACATTATTTGGAAACAATGTTTGCGGATTGATAATGATTTGCGTAATTTTGTACAATAAGCAATAGCTAATCGATTAATTTATAGGAGACAATCAATATGTTTCTATACAAATAACCGATATATCTAAAACGAAAAGACCACTTATCACAAACTATTCACTCCCTATTTTGCGATGGACAACAACAAACCTAACATCTCTAATCCAAATTCGTTCAGTGTAAGAGAACTATTTCTCAGGTATCGTTCTAAATGGTATTGGTTTGCGATCTCTGCGGTTATTTGCTTCGGTATGGCGACCTTGTATTTATGTGTTGCTAATAAGAAATATAAAGTTGAAGCAACCATTTTATTGCGTCAGAATAATTCAGGACCTGCATTATTAGATAAATCGCTGA
>Ga0302285_10000265_pt1 | contig 30318 bp, 22 predicted proteins | sample III_Fen_E2_2_FD_200455 | JGI IMG/M metagenome (GOLD analysis project Ga0302285, IMG submission 200455) | Peat permafrost microbial communities from Stordalen Mire near Abisko, Sweden - III_Fen_E2_2 | ecosystem: Environmental > Terrestrial > Soil > Wetlands > Permafrost | place: Sweden: Abisko... | reverse complement strand
ATGTATTCGGGTTTACAATTTCAGGACCAAAATACCCGGGGAAAATAATGGCACGAAGTAATTCCACTATTTCCCGTAAGGTAAGTAATGAGGGAAGAGGTTTATTATGTTGTGGAATATATTCATATTCCTTCAAATCATTTTTAGTTAACAGCAAAATGTTTTTTTGAATAACTTCTACAGTTTCAGGTTTCATAATCAATTATTTTTAAGTTATAGTCGGTCGAAGAAGTCTCTTTCTGTATTGAACGCACCTGTTTAATTCCAGGTATTACTTACACGTCCCATCTTCTTCTCAATATTACAAACAGATATTGGCAAAGTTAGTCAATCACAGGATGTTATAAAATACCATTTATCGGGCATTTTCATACCTTGTTTGTGGTATAATTTAGTGAATTTTAGTCGTTTCGGTTTACAAATTGAAATAACAAGGTATTTTATTCTCAGGAATCTATAATCTTTTTTTCCACAATAGGAAAGTATTGTTTTTAAATAAAAGAAAATCCCCTGCTGAAAACTAAATTTCAACAGGGGAAATATATGAGATGAAAGAAGAAAACTAGCGAATGCTCTTTTTGAAAACTTCCAGCCCGCTGTCCAGATACCTGGTAAAAGAATGCGGGTCATAATCAGCACCCTGAGGTTGAACCAGCAAGTTTCCTTTTGTATCCAGCAATACATAAAACGGCTGAGAGTTGGCATTGAAGCGTGAAGCCTGTAAGTCACTCCATTTATTGCCGATAGTCTCAATTTTCTTTCCACTGTATTTGGATACAGTTTGTTCGGCTGCAGCTAAATCTGTTTTATCATCTACATAAAGTTGAATCACCACATAGTCATTGGACAAGCGCGAAAGCACTTCTTTATCGGGCCAGACAGATGCTTCCATTTTGCGACAGTTTACACAGGCATGACCGGTAAAATCGATAAAAACCGGCTTATTCATTTTCTTTGCGTAAGCAAGCCCTTCATCATAGTCGAAGAAAGCATCCAGTCCAAGTGGTGCATGGAAAATATCTCCATATTTATGACTACCTGTATTGTGAGTTGCTGCCGGTGCACTATTGCCTGACAGGACAAAGTCCTGAGTGCTCATTGGAGGCAAAAAAGCAGAGATTGACTTAAGCGGTGCACCCCAAAGCCCGGGAATCATATACACGGTAAACGACAAGGTGATGACAGCCAGAATCAATCGTGGAGTAGAAACGTACTTCACCTCGCTATCGTTAGGCAACCTGAGTTTGCCCAGTAAATAAATACCCAGCAATGCAGAAATCACAATCCACAACGAAAGGAATATTTCGCGATCGAACAAATTCCAGTGATATGCTAAGTCGACATTCGAAAGAAATTTAAAGGAGAATGCCAGTTCCAGGAATCCTAACACCACTTTCACACTATTCAACCAACCACCCGATTTGGGCATGGCTTTCATCCAGGCAGGGAACATGGCAAACAGCACAAACGGAATGGCCAATGCCAGTGCAAACCCAAACATACCTATAGCAGGTCCTAATAACTGCCCCATAGTGGCTGCCTGTACAAGCAATGTTCCAACGATGGGTCCTGTACACGAGAATGAAACAAGCGCTAAGGTTCCGGCCATGAAAAACAATCCTCCCAAGCCATTTTTATCAGACTTACTATCCATCTTATTGACCCACGATGAAGGTAACACAAGCTCGAAAGCACCTAGAAACGATAGTGCAAAAGCAACCAGCAACAGGAAAAAGAAGAAATTGAAAATGCCGTTAGTCGAAAGGACATTCAAAGCATCGGCACCAAAAATCACGGTAATTAATAATCCCAACACCACATAAATAACTACTATGGATAAACCGTAAATCAGTGCATTGATTACTCCCTTACGTTTGGTAACTTCTTTTTTCGTGAAATAACTCACCGTCATAGGTACCATGGGGAATATGCAAGGCATCAGAAATGCTGCGAAACCACCTAACACACCCAATATAAAGATTGTCCACAATGACTGTTTGCCGGTAGACGTTGGAGCTGCAGCAAGAGGCTGTGCTTTAGCTACTGAATCGGCCGAATCTTTGACAACAGCTGAAGCATGAGCTACAGCAACTTTAGCAGTATCGGCAGAAGCAGAAGTTACAGTAGGAACCACGGCAGCAGCCACTTTAGCACCTTTCAGATCAAATGAGAAGTCGATATCTTCCGGAGGCAGGCACTGACTATCGTCGCACACCATAAACTCAAGGGAGCCACTAATTTTTGCAGCAACTGCTTTGAGCTTGACTTTCTGTGTGAAAACGGCTTTCTTTTCGAAAAAAGCCACATCCATTCCAAATGCTTTTTCAAATACTTTATGAGGTTTTGGCGATTCGCTGGCCTTACCAACCAACACATAATCGGGCGATGGTTTAAACTTGAACGATGTGGGCACCGGACCACCTACGCCAATAAACTGGGAGTACAAGTGCCAGTTGTTATCAATACTAGCTGTTAGAATCAGATCAAACTCTGTGTCTGAAACCTGTTTGTTTGAAAAGCTCCAGGTTACGGGTTTCTGTATCTCGGCCGACATGCCGAGTACGCAACATAAGAGCAGAAAAGATAGAAATACTTTTTTTGTCATAATGAATATCTGATATTTTATTTTTTATTCTTCTTCTGTGGTCATGACTTCTAACACCACACGGTATATTTCGTTCATTCTTCCGATCCTACTTAAATCAGATTATGAATGGTTTTATCCACATCTTCAATAAAAGCAACTATTTATTATCAATTGCCATTAGCACAGATAAGGTAGCATTAAAAACCAAATTGAACACTTTGAGTGCACAACTTGGTTTTGTTCCATCGTAAATCATCCCGGGGATATTACTAATCATATTTTTAATTGAATAGGCAATCTGTTCATGTGTAGCTTTTCATCAGGTAAGTAATGCCGGAATCTGATCCGGCAACTGCAACAATAGCACCTAACAAGCCAGAAAGACATTATACTTTGCTTAATAAAAGCAGTCATCAAATGGTTCAGAGTCAATGCTCGAGTAAGTTATTCTTCCGAGTAACCAGTTTTTCGACAAATACCTATACCTGTAATATGTGTGCAATACCCTGATTAACAATATCAGAATTGCTCATTACCGAAAACACAGGTTCGCCCACACACATATCTCAAACTGCAGCCGTAACCGACGTCTATGGCTAAAGATGAAATTTCACAACACGTTTTACTGACTAACACAATGTGCTGTTTGAGCTACAGAGTGTCCGTATTTTCCTTTTAGCGATTCGTTTAAAGCAACCCTATTAATGACTAATGTTTTGTGGATAAAGCGTAATTCATCCACCAGACTTTCTAAGCAAAATCGCATACTTTATTAAATGACAAATTTACGACTTTTTTCGTTAGATCCGCTTCTTGGTATTTCATCGTCCATATGTAAAAGTACTTCTTCATTTTTCTAAAGATGCGAAAAGTGGGTATGACCCCAACTAATAATTACCTTTATCTTATATTCCTATATAGGAACACCATAATAGAGGTATAAAGTCTACCTCACTCGTCATATTTATACTATGAACTAAACGACAAGGAATTTCATCATTTACATATATAAAAAACGGGCAACGTATTATGTATACCCGTCATTATTACATCATGTTATCACTATTAACTATCATAGTATCTCTCCACTTCCGATACATATTCGGGATTCTGCATCATATATCACACCGAATTGACCGGGAGCAATGCCTTGCAGTCTTTGGCTTGACCATAAATGAACACCATGTGGAGACGAAATAATCTTACCGGCAGTAAAATCAGGAGTATGCCTTATTTTAAAAGTAACATCTATTTCATTTGAGTTATTTACCCATGGATTATCAGTTATAAAATGGAAATCACGCATGGAGAACTCGTGACCGTACTGTGCTGCAACGTCAAAACCTTTTGAAGCATAAACAATGTTTGCTTCAATATCTTTTTTAATCACATACCACGGTCCTCCCGACAGACCTAATCCTTTGCGTTGGCCAACAGTATGAAACCAATATCCATTATGCTTACCCAGTATCTTACCGGTTTCTAATTCCACCACAGGACCAACTTTCTCACCTAGATACCGTTTGATAAAATCATTATAATTCACCTTTCCCAAAAAACAAATCCCTTGGCTATCCTGACGCTTTGCACTTGGAAGCTCTGCTTTTAAGGCTATTTCACGCACTTCACTTTTCATAAGATTGCCTATTGGAAACATTAGCTTAGAAACCTGTAGTGAATCAATTTGTGCCAGAAAGTCGGTCTGGTCTTTCACAGGATCCTTAGCAGTGGCAAGATAAACTTTACCATTTTCTTCTATTGTATTGGCATAATGTCCGGTAGCTGTCTTGTCATAATCTTTACCCACCCTTTGTTCAAAGACCCCAAACTTAATTAATTTGTTACACATGACATCCGGATTCGGTGTTAATCCGAGTTTTACCTTGTCGATAGTATATGAAACTACATTATCCCAATAATCTTTATGCAAATCAACAATTTCCAACTTACATCCATATTTACGGGCAATAAGTGATGCCATTTCAATATCTTCCTCCGAAGAACAATGCAATAATTCATCATCATCCATACCTATTTTGATATAGAATAATGTCGGGGTATACCCTGCTTCCTTCAACAGGTGAACTACTACTGAACTATCCACTCCCCCCGACAATAATGTTGCTATATTCATTAATTAGTTTTCAATTAGTCAATCTTTATCTTTCGACGCTCAATGCTCGATGCTTAATGCTAAATTATATATAATACTCAGCCAAATCAACAATACCTGAACGCATAGCATATTTAGTCGCTTCATGAACGTTGTTAACTTCAATCTTTCGGAATATATTTTTACGATGAGTCATTATTGTATGAGCACTAACATTTCTCTGTGCGGCTATTTCTTTCGTTGTTTTCCCTAAGGCCATCTCTTTAAGAATCTCCTGTTCTGTTGAAGTAAGCGTTTGACGGACATTCAGGCTATGTGTATTTTTAGTATTGTCCAGCAACAGATTACTTACGTGATTACATATATACCGGTATCCTTTAAATGCTTCTTTGATAGCACTGCCAATCTCTTCTTTTGTACAATCCTTCAAAACAACACTAAAAGAATGTGTATTATACAATAATGTTCTTAGAAATTCATCACTCAATTCATCCGAAAACAGTATCCAATCCACTTGTTCAAATCTACTTTGTAAAATAAGTAATTCATTTACACTTTCAAAATTAAACAGAGTATAATCGAGTATCACTATAGCAGAGGGAGATTCGATCAACAAAGTAATCAGTTCTTTTTTTTCAGAAACATCAAAAATCTCAGAAATATCTACTTCATCTTTCAATAAATAATGCCATCCTGCATTTGAGATATCCTGATTATCAGCAATAATTATATTTCTCATTTTTCATTACTATTTGTTATAGATAAGCAAGAATTAAATTCTGCTGCAAAATTACTGTTTTAAAACGTTAAACAGTCAAAAACAAAAAAAAAACGACATAAGCCGTCTTTTTTTATATTTTATAAATATTATTTGGAGGTAAATACCAGCTTAATTGTTTTAATACTCCCAAAGGTCTTGTTCAAAATTTAAAAGCTCTGTTTCAATTCTCTTTTGTTCTTTTCTGATTTTAGAAGGATCAGAAAGATATTGTAACAACATGCGGTTATTCAGGTTACTATCACCTAACAAATAATCAGAATAGAATTTTTGAGCAAAAAACGCATCATATGTCAGACGTTGAGTATTATTTCCGTTTGGTATTACATATTGTCTGGCCAAATAAGGACGTAATTCATCAAACAGGAACCAGCACAACACTGAACTTTGGAAATAGCTCCAGGAATCAACAGTTGTACCCAAAGTAACATTTGTCTCAGTCAATGCATATAACGGAGCAATAGCAATAATTTTAGAATACATACGTGAAGTGTGTTTGTCAAAGAACACAATCTCTTGTATTAAAAATTTCAATTGGTTTTTAACATAATCTTGATAAGCATAATTTGAAACTACAGGTTGTTGCGTAATAGAGTCACCTACAATAAGTGGAGTTTTACGCACAGTATTATTAACAGTATCTTTTTCGCAAATTTGGAAATAGTTTTTAAGGCTATCCTTTGACAAAACTCGTTTATATAATGGCTGAATGTCACGTTCTATCTTATCATATGCCTTCAGAGAATCATTTACAGCAGCATCGAGCATTACCCGAAACAAGCTTTTATATTGTTCATTCGGGATAACCGGAAAATAAAGTTGATAATTCTGTTTATCACGCATATCAATCACCCTATATACAATACGTGACCATACTATATCATCAGATCTATGATTTATAATAGAGATAGTATCTGCCAGCGAATTGAGTTCTGTTGTTTGAATAGCCACAGTACCATTTTTTTCAAAAAATGACATTTGCTTCTCTTGAGCTTCAACATAATTATAAAAGAATGAAATGGTAATAACCAATAAGACAATCCAATATTTTTTCATATTATCATTTTATTTATACGTTCTTTTTGTTTAAAGCTTAGAGTTGTATTGCAATTGAACCTAAATCCCGTTGTAACCTATCAGGACCTTCAGCTTTTATATTATTAATCATTAAGATATCACCTTTTATCAACTTTTCAAGAAATCCAGCACTTAAACGTGAACCTGAAACCTGAAGTGGCGATATTCCCTTAGCTAACATTGTAAATGAAGTTACTCTAAACTTGGCTTTTACTAATTCATCCTTTCCATAGCTGGCAATAAGTGTCGAAGCTCTTAATATGCCGGGAGATAAATAGCCACCTCTCACAGGTTTAGCTCCTGCATCATTAGGTTGAATGAAAGCTTTTGGGTCAGGCAGATATTTTACCCGATAGGCACCACCTCCCATTTTCTTTACTTTCCCTTCAATTTTTGCCCATACTTCAATGGTTATTTCCTCATCACGTGTAGGCTGAATCAAATATCTTCCGCCGTCCTTTCTGGCGGTACCTCCAATTACACGAACGGATACATTTTCAGTAGCAACACCAGGTACAGAAACACTGAATCGGTTATCAATTCCACGATAGACAACATTTAAGTCTTCATTTGATAATGTAGCTGAGGGCTCTCCAACTGTATAAGTACTCTTAAAAGGCCGCACTAATATATTACCATCAGTTCCGACCAACCTTATTTGACCACTATAGGTCATTATTCCGGTTTTATTGGTAATAACCTCATATATTCCTTTTTTATTTATAAGCTGTCCATTTACAAAATAATCTGGCGCTTTCGTAGAATCAACTGCCGCTAAAACAATCTGTGCACTGTATTTCTCACCACGAAGCACATAAGGAGTATTGGGCACTACTACAGCCGTTATTTTGTTAACCCTGAAATCCATAACATCTGTCTGACTCTTTAAATACTGAATTATTTCAGCTTCCGAGGATCGTACATCACTTTGGTATTTAGTCAGGATAGTGATAACAGCCGATACAGGCATTCCTTCAAACAATGCTTCCTCCCAGGGTTTTCCATCATGAGTCTTTCCGGTGGAAAATATGGATGCATACATTCTCTGTTTTGAAGGGTTTTTATCCGACAAATTAATCAGGAAGTTGCGATAAATATCTATCTCTTGCTTTAATTTCCGTCCATGCCCATCTATCTTCCCGTATATTGCTGCTTTATCGAGATTATCTTTAGCATTGATTTGCTTTACGTAAGCACTGTCATTAGCCTCTTTTTTATCTGCTAATCGTACAATCTGGACTTTAAAGTTTTCAATAAATTTAAAAAGTTCATCGGATCTTTTCTTGACAGTTAATGCCTTTTCCAACCATTCCTTCGTCTTCTTAGGATTTTTATCATATAATGATTGAAAATCAGCATATAATGATTGGTTTCTTAATTCAGCCGATTCGATTGTTTTATGCAAACTATTATCCACCATGGTAAACCCGTTCAAAATCTCGCTCGAAACGTTCAATGCCAACATTGCGGTCAGCACTAAATACATCATTCCGATCATCTTCTGCCTGGGGGTTTCCGGACAATTTCTAGCTCCACTCATTGGAATTTCCTTTAAAATTTATAATATCTAAAATTCCTTTAAGAATTAGCTTAAAGCATTGAGCATATTTCCATAAACCTGGTTTAAATCAGCAATCTGTTTTGCCAACTTAGTAGTACCAACTTTATAATTTTCCGCTTCAACTGCTGCACTTGAAGTAGCTGATTTCATTTTTTGAACATCAGTTACAATAAAACTTAATTCTTCATTAACCGTACTTAAACGTTCAGTTTGCTGGGTAAGACCTTCAGATTGCGCCTGAATGTTCTTCAACTGTATTTCATAAATCGAATTTATTGAAGAAAGATTCTTATTTATAGTATCCACTTTACCTGCATAAAGTTTAGTGTTCTTTTCAACTGCTTCCATGCCATCTGAAATACCTTGGTATGAATTAGCTAAAAGTCCCGTTGCAGCATTTAACGCATCCTGGTTTTTAATAAAGTTGCCTGTTGCCTGAGTAGCACCATCTATATTTTTTACAAACTGACCAGTTGCACCTACTACATCCGACAAGCTACTAAACTGTTGTGCAGTGATAGTTAAGTTCTTTATTCCTTCCGATAGTTTCTTAACATCTTCGTCATTTATGGTTTCCGAGTAGTTAAGACCAACCGATCGTGAAGCAGACTGAATACCGGTATTTTGACCCTGAGTTACATTTTGAACTTGAGTCGGCTCATTTCCTGAGTCGGTAACCTTTAAGCCACCTTCAAAATCGTAAATCTTGTCCCATTCGTAATCAACATGTGGTTGATCAAAAACACCTAATGCAAACAAAAAAGCTTCCACGGACATGCCAATACCCAACATATACCCAGCTCCCTGCAGGTGTAAAATTTTGAACATTGCTCCAATAATAACAACCGAAGCTCCTAAACTATATGCAGCTCCTAATTTTTGCTTTACACTTGGTGAATTCCACCAAATGTCAAATTTAGATTTATTCTCAGCCATTTCTTTTTGATTTAATTTTCGGGGTTATTTTTTTTATTCCCCATTATAAGATCGCACACATCGGAAACCGATATATGGGCGACTCTCATTTTGATATTCATACGTTTCTACGCCACATTGCAAATAATAAGCAATGTCCTTCCATGATCCTCCTTTTACAACTTTACGTTTCAACGCATCGGGATCATCATTTTTTGCATTATACTGGAAATTAGGATTCATATCCGAAACTAACAAATTGCTTGACGCATCATAAGCAGATGAAGTCCATTCAGCCACATTACCGGCCATATCAAACAAGCCAAAATCATTTGGTGGATAGGATGCTACTTTCATGGTTGTTGCTCCCATATCTTCGGTATAGCTCCCACGCATTGGTTTAAAGTTAGCCAAAAAACATCCTGTTTTATCGCGGACATAATTACCTCCCCAAGGGTACAACGCCATTTTGCGCCCTCCTCTGGCAGCATATTCCCATTCAGCCTTTGTAGGCAAACGATAGTCCTGGCCTCCAATACGATTTGCACTATTGAATAATTGAGTCCTCCATTGACAAAATGCCTGTGCCTGTTCCCAGGTAACTCCTACAACCGGATAATTGGCAAATCCCGGATGTGAAAAATACATACGCATCTTAGGATCATTATATGAATACTGAAAATCACGAAGCCACATGATGGTATCGGGATAAACATTTACAATATGCATAGAAATCAAGTCTCTACGTGTAGTCAATCTACGCTCAATGGTTTTATTGATAATAACATCATTTTCAACATACGAAGTATCCACACGAGCCCTGGCATTTTTAGGATATGCACCCGTATTTACATTATATTTATTTTGAGGCAAAGCTGCCTGATCATAATTAATCCATTCATATTTATATTGAAGCTTTGCCGGATCTATTTGTTTCCTTACTCCTAAACTATTTTCATCTTTATAATACAGAGACGACTCAAGAATGGTTCTTACTTCTTCATCTTTTGAATTCCATGGAATTTTCACTTTCCAGTTAAGACGGGCTGTTTCAGGACTTGCCTCGTCAGTTTGATTTTTATATTTCAGTCTGAATTCGTCTTTGCCGGCTATAACAAGCTGACGTAATGCTATTGAATCACGAACCCAATTAACAAACTGTTTGTATTTATCATTTGTAATTTCGGTTTCATCCATCCAGAATGCATCCACTGTTACATTTACTGATTTATCATTAATCGCTCCGATAGCAGACTGGTCATTAGCTCCCATCATAAAAGAACCCCTTTTGATAAACACCATGCCATATGGTTGCGGTTCAAAAAACTTGCTTCTGGTTCCAAGACCCGTTAGTTCACCTGCTGGTTTGTTGCAGGCAACAAGCAAGATAGTCAGAACAATAATTATCAGATTTTTTTTCATTCTTGTGCAATTTTATTTATTGAAATAAAAACTGTGATTTTTTTTTGATTGTTTATAATATAAATAATAAATTCATCATAATATCCTAATACTCTTATATCTGCTATTTCGTTTCCCAAATATATATTCAAAACTGTACATAAGCAGTATTTCATGTGATCCAGAACTGACCGCTATGATATGAGAAGTTGGCAGATCATATGAATACCCGACTGATAAACCGCCGGAAATATTTATACCTGCCAAAAATACAATCGCATCCTGAACTCGATAGGTTAAACCACCCCAGTACTTCCGATCATACTCCAGCCGTGCTGAAAGATCCAATTGATATGAACTGAAGTCGGTTTTAAATAAAGTACTTGGTCTTACTATGAATTTTGGATCAGCCAAAACAAATTTATAACCCCCGGTTAAATAAAGTGATCCATACTCTTTGAATTTCAAACTATCCCCCCAGGTTACTGTTGGATGATTCAAATGAGAATAGGATAAACCACCATAATACGTTGGTGTAGAATAAAAAGCACCAACATTCATATCAAAACTCATTCCGGTTACACTCGTTTTAGGAATCTGCGGATCTTCACTTATTTGGTGATAATCGCCAATTGGTATCGTACGAACACTGTCACCACTAAATCCTATACTTACAAAGCCAATATCCGCACCAATGCTTGCCACACCGGGTCCCAATTTCTTTTTATAAGCATATTGTAGATGAGCGGATTGAGTCTTAAACTGCCCTACTTTATCAATAAAAAAACTAACACCTACTCCATTTAAATTTTTTCCTATCTTAAATGGAGAATCTATGCTAAAGAAAGTAGTTTGCGCTGCATTCGGAATGCCAACCCATTGTATACGATGTTGACCTATGACTTGAATCAATTCATCCTCTCCCACCGCCGCCGGATTAAATGATGAATTATGAAACATATATTGACTCATCTGCGCATCAAATTGTGAAAAGACAGAACCTATGCTGATAAGTAATAACAATATGCTTAATACTACTTTCTTCATAGGGATTTCTGATAATTTTCACTCACAACCTATGCTGTTTTTATTTTTTGACGATTGTGTCTTTTTATCAAACTGCAAAACCTTCAAAAAATTGTTTTGTTTAACACTTTTCTTCAAATTGTTTTCACTTTGACCCTATAATACCTAAACTTCGTCAAAAGAAGTGTATATCAAATATACGTTAATACTCTTCTTCGTTAAAAAAGAAATCTTCTTTACTCGGATAATCCGGCCAAATGTCCTCTATACATTCGTAAATTTCACCTTCATCCTCAATCTCTTGTAAATTTTCAATAACTTCAAGAGGAGATCCGGAACGCATAGCGTAATCAATTAATTCATCTTTTGTGGCTGGCCAGGGCGCATCCTCAATTTTTGAAGCTAATTCCAATGTCCAATACATAATCAGCTCGTTTTTTAAGTGAATAAGTTAAGTTTATTTTATTTCTAATTTTGTGCAAAAATAGGGTTTTTTTTTATTAATCATGCCTTTTCCAAGAAATTTCTTCACCTTCATTTTCAAGAGTAAAATACCGGGATAAGGCAAAGAAATAGTCAGACAACCTATTAAAGTAAATAAGAATCTGATTATCAATAGTATAAAATCCATTCACATCAAAAAGTCGACGCTCAGCTCTTCGCGTTATTGTTCTACAGACATGGCTTAAAGCTCCGGTTTGTGACCCTCCCGGCAAGATAAATGAATTCAGACTGGGCAATATAGCATCAATCCGGTCAATTTCTTTCTCTATTTGCTCAATACTGTCACTTTTCAGTATTGATGCCGGCTCCAGAGAAACCTTACTGGTATCAGTTGCCAAATAGGATCCAACTGTAAATAAATTATTTTGAATGGTTCGTAAAAACTGGACTTCTTCATCCCTTATCGGGTAAGTTGTGAGGAGTCCAATGAACGAATTTAGTTCATCCACAGTGCCATACGCTTCTATCCGGATATCATTTTTAGGAACCCGGGTACCTCCAATGAGTCCCGTTTGACCTTTATCCCCTGTTTTTGTATATAACTTCATTTCAAACAAATAACGATTAAACAAAATCTCAGCATCTCAATACCCGAATTTATCACAACCATTTTAAAAACGCATCTTATAATGGTTTTTGTGTAAGTCAGGATTAAAAAACACAATTCCAAGCTGAAATAAATCAATAGTCGTTGTAACACGGGGATCCTCCTGAATACTTTTCCAGGCTTTTTCCATATCACTCGACCAATAAATATCATCCACAACCAATACCGAATCACTGTGAATCTTAGTCAAGCTTTGCTCAAAATACCGCAAAACAGCCTCTGACGTATGATTAGCATCTATAAAAATCAAATCCAGTTGATCAAATCCATTCAACACTTCCGAGAGCGTTTTGTCAATATTGCCAACTTCAATTTGTACGTTCTTTATATTTAGCAAGTTGATGTTTTCAATCGCAACATTTGCAATCTGCTGACATCCTTCCAAACTTACACATCGCGATTCAGACGACGGAGATGCTAAATAAGAAGTCGTTAATCCAAAACACGTTCCAAATTCCAATATCTTGCGAGCCTTAATGTACTCCGACAATCGATAAAGCAGTTGCCCGTATTTTGCCGATTTAAGCGATTTTTTAGCTATTTCAGCAATTGTTCTGTTCCGGCTATTTCCGGTTCCAAAATCAATTACACTCAATTCCTTTTTATTTCTTTTTAAAGACAATCGAATCTTTTCGATAGAAGAAAAAACGTAATAAGAACTCTTATTATAAACAACAAATTTAGTAAAATGAAAAACAAATGGTGAATGAACCCCAAATCCATGCGTATTTTTTGCTGAAAGAAAATGAAGTATAAACTTGTACGCGATTCTAATTCGATTCATAATGCACAAAATTAGAAAAAAAAACGGAATACTAAAGACTTTTATTGTTGTATATATGTACTATTTAAGGAAAAGAATAAAATTAGTATTGATTTAGATATCCGACTCGTAAATAGACAGCAACTTATTGAAATTTCAGGGGGATAGATATAAATGTTTGATGAATCCTTTAAGTTGTAATTAGCAGCATTCGGCCGACGGAAATTTAGGATTCTTTGAAAACTGGTTCTGTATAGTCAGCTTTTCACAGTCTATAAAATTCAAATTAAAAACACCTTATTCCGAAAAAGAAAAGCAGTAGATAATCAGGAAGAACAGAAATGAATGCAGGTTTATGTATTGGTAAATTAATTTGTTTTTCAATATGTTCATTCATTTACTTTTCATCACCATCCAAGGTTTTTAAGGGTAAAGCGCTCATTTATTCTCCACTCTGACCGTAGCTTTGCTCCGCCCTTCGTTATACCTTCATTATGAGACGTTACATACATGTTACATACATAAAATATACTTATTACATAGATGTTACATACCTATATAGATACGTAACATCTATGTTACGTCAAGGTGATTAGAATATAATGTTAATCTTATTAATAAGACCGAAGCCATTACGAAGGTATAATGAAAGGAGAAGGTAAACTGGAAAGACGAAATGTTATTTTACAGCCTAACAGACATCTAATCTTTTTATTTCAAGATCAGTATCTTGTTTTAGACAACTAAAACAACACATCATTACTTTTCAGAATAAAGATTAAAACGCGGATAGCACATTCCAATTTAGCGGAATACAAAGGAATTTGGGAGATTTGATACGAATTTTATTCCAATAATTTGGAATTGAGGATTAGGTTAGTTAAATAATTGAAAATATCCGCATCAACAGCTTCTAGTTAATGCGTTTGATTGAGGTCTTCTTTTGCATTCTTAAACTGAGAGACACAAAAGATATACTAACTGATCGACATTGGGTCAGGAATATGGAGATATCGATTTTTAAGCTCTTAATATTTAAAACCCGGAGCAAAGGTATTCACGGCATTCGGGAATAGAACCAGATAACTGACAATCAAAATAACAATATGAAGCGTATTGTCAATTACAATAGCAGCTATATATTTTGATTGGTTAGTGCTAATAAACTTCTGTTTATACTTTCCAGTAAAATAATCTATAACAAGATGCAAGCTCCCATTCAAAAGACTAAATGCAAGCCCTTGTAAAAAAGTCAATCCAAGAATTAATGGACTTAAAATAATAAAAATCGCTGTGTAGATTCCCACATGTTCCAGCAGATAAGGCATTTTGAATGACTTCAACTTACTGAGTTTACTACCTTGAAAGAAAAAATCTCCAACTAAATGTATTAATATAAGGATAATGATTCTGCCCATAATAATTATAATTAGGGTATTAAAAATACGAACAAAAGTTTTATGATAGCTTCAAAAGTATTTAAAATAATGGAACCTACGGTATCCTTTTATTACTTAAACAAATCTATCCGATTTTTGTTGTCAGAAGAGGAAGTCTGAAATACTGTAAACCTAGAAACTAGGATATCGAAAATCTGGATACAGTCCATTACAGGATGTCGGCTGACAAGTTTAGCCAAAACAATTCACATCCGTGGATTCCAAATTAGGACTAACGGAATTACGGGTAGATTAACTGCTATAGAATAGAAACAGGATGGCTAATTTCCAATTTTACTCTTTAAATATCAAGTGGTTTGTAACCTCATCAGCTAATGTAACTGCTTTTGACAGGTAAGTACCTACCGCTAATTGTAATGGAAAGGTAGTGATGGCATTGGATGTAAATTGTAGTTTTCGAATAAAACGCCCGGTTATATCATAAAGGTATAAATAGCCTCCCAGTTTACTTTGATTTTTCACCATGATGGCATGATTCGAATTAAAAACTGATAAAGAATGATATTCACTATCTGTCTTATTCTGGGATGTCGGGACATCAGTTCCTAATGATGTTGCAATAAGTTTAAATCGTTTTTCAGTAGGCACAGTTGTATTTGAATTAAAATGATATTGGGAACCTGTTTTTGTAATATCGACTGTTTTATTTTCACTTAAATCCAACAGATAAATACTGTAATAATGGTTCTCATTATTTTGGTGAGTAAAAGTAAGGGTATAACTGGTATCTATACCCGCTTTAAATCCCAGATATGTATTATTTATGTTATCAACGGTGTTCACCTGATAATCAGCATCATCTTCATAAGCATAAATTTGAGGAGAGAGACTGGATCCCATTATTTTGTATCCATCCCAACCATTATCGAAACCTCGTGAACAAGTGGGGTTGGTAAAGAGCCACATACGATCACTGTAACCGGAACCATTTACATCTATTCTGGTAAATACTTTTCCGGCACCTGGTGCACGTTGCAAAGTTGTATTCTTCACAACAGTTCCGGCAGAACTATATGGAATGGAAAGAGTTGCAGTAGAACCAGGTGTACTCACCATAACCAGGAATGCCTGCATGGAGGGAATAGAAGCCGGCAAAAGATCAGAGCCTGCATTTTCCTGAGGAATACACAGATACTGACCGGCAGCATTACCATCACCCCCTCCATTTAACCCATTGCCTAACCAATCATCTTTAGAACCGGTATTGTATAAGTAAACAGTTTTATCCATTCCATCACCAAAAACAAGCGAATTGGCAGGTATTTCAGTATTTCTTATATTTATTGCTGCCATATACGGGTTGCCAATCAAATGCTGGCCTTTATATGTAGCATCTGACGTGTAACTTAATTGTAAAGGCCCGTAATCAGCATTTTCCAACACTCCTTCGAAAGAGATCACCTTATTCTCTTGCTGAGTTATCTCATAGCCGGTAAAGGATGTCAAAACAGATTCATTTTGTAATTGTACCCAATGACCTGTTGTTCCTATAACATCTTCATGCATCTCTCTAACATAAGATCCAGAAAATGTCGGATTAGCTTGAACAGATTTTAGCGGGATACCAAAGAATTGCCAGCGATATGATCCATTCACGAAAGAAGCTTTTGTATACATCTCTACGGTAGCAGGTACAGTAGGATCATGAATCGGATCATTGTGGAATATCAACGTACCATTGGGAACGGCACCTGTTGAGCTGGCTTTTATCACAAGGCCTGAAGTTCCGGCATTATTTATGATTTTACCTTTCACGTTAAGTGTTGCATCAATAGGTATTATCAGTCGCGTTCCGGGATTCAGAACTAGCAAATTAGTTATCGATAAATTCGAAACAAGTGTAACCCCAACAGCATTGCCAATATTTAAGTTATAAACTTCTTGATTTACAAACGCATCTGAAGGAACAGTCTGAAAGATTGCTCCGGAAAATAGCAGAGTCGAGTTTGGAGATATACAATCAATTTGTGCTCCTTTTGTAAAGTTCAGATTTCCTTTGACAGCAAGGGTATTCCCATTAAGAACCAAATGAAAAGTAGATTGGCTATTGATAATGTTATTTACTGAACGATTTTGATCTAATAAACAATCATGTAAAGGTTCATCAGCAAAAACAATATCGGCATCTGAAGGTGGAATTATATTCTGAGTCCAGTTTTCAGGATTTCCCCAATTACTATCAGAACTTCCTTTCCACTTATTGGTGTTCACGGTGATTGTTATCACATTTGATTCAACTGCTCCTGTCCAGGTTTTCATACAAGTGGTTCTTGCCAATCGCTTGAACCTGGATGTTTGAAAAATTGCCTCCGGTTGATAGGTAGAAGCATTACTTTTAGGGATATCAGTCCAGGTTGTGAATGGAGATACTGAATTTTGCCATTTATATTCCAACACTCCTGAGTTAACTCTTGCAGGGACTGAACTCGTAATCAAAGCAGGGATAGCAGGAGTCCAGACAGTTTGATCAGCAGCAATTATACCACCATCTGTGGGAGTAAGACAAACATATTCATAAGCGCCTAAAGTTGGAGTTAATAAATCTCGTAAAGATCCGGTAATATCTGTGGTAATACCGGCAATGGGAGTACCTGTATTAATTGCAGCATTCAAGGGTATAAAATTTGTGACAGATGTAAACAGGGGATCAACACTTACAGAATGTACATCCTGATGTGTATCAGTCTGCCAAGCGGTTAAAGTAGATTTATCAGTTCCAAAATATCCGAAACAACCACCTTTTCCAACTACATAAATATCATTATAATCAGATAAAATTGTAGCTCCCTTATATATTCCATAGTGCTTCCCTGTTCCGCTGAGACTGTTTGATCTTGCATTATAAATAATATTGTTTACAATTGAAAATTTCAGATCTGACATACCTAATATTTTCATGCCATAACTACTGTTGGATGTTACGTTCGTGCCACCAATATATATCGAGTTGTAATTTAAATTGGTAGTTCCCAGATTCACTATTTGAATGCCGGTATATGCCACTCCTTGTTGGGTAGTATTTACATCAAGATAAATTAAATTATTATAAATACTTGAAACAGCACCCTCTAAAATATCACATCTGATGCCGATTACCCCGTTGGATCCGGAGCTTGAGGTTGTAGAACTGCACAGAAGATCATGTATTTTATTATTGAAAATCGTTGTTACTCCTACATCTTGATTCAGAAAAATACCGGTAAAATTATCACTGGATCCAACTGCCGCAGTATTATAAATTTCATTATTCGAGATTGTAGTATTCGTAAATATACCGTGCTCTTCATGTATGGCATAATAGCCAAAATTAGTGAAAGTATTATGATCTATAGTATTACCAATTGCAGTACATTGATAACCTGTTAATAGGATTCCCTGATTCGTAACACTTGAAGCAGGAGATGTGTTGGCCGAGGATATTGAGCAATAACTTATCGTATTATTAATCAGAGGTGTAGTGGACGAATTATAGAACGTTATTACATAAGCATTGGAATATACATTATTACCAGATATTGATGTCCTTGTAATTGTATTATTCGAAGCACCATTATAAATCTCAATTATCCCAAAGTTACTAGCTCCGCTTATCCTTTTTATTGATAAAGAATTCAGTCCATCATTTAATCCGTCGATAATAACGCCTTTTGTTCCATTTAATCTAATGCCATTAGCGGCATTAATTGTCCTAAACCCAACAGGATGTATTATCAGAGTAAAAGGACCCCCACTACCCTCTTTCCAGGCATTTAATACCGATGAGCCATCTTCCGTCAAATCCGAAATAATATTTGCTGTGATATTTCCGTTTACCTGCCCCGAATTAAGCTTTTCAAATAATCCACCCTTACCGGTCAGCGTTGTAAAATTACCACTTGCCCCTACCGTAATAGTTCCTGAAAAAGAATCGTCTTTTATATTCTTAAATGATTTTATTGGTGCGACTGCAACAGCATCAACGTCTGTTACCACAACATTTGTAGGATTTGATTCATTGTTGAAAGTATCTAATACATCAGACTTTGGCTGGTTAATTTCAGAATTACTTTGAGAATATTCATTTATATCTCCACCAAAAAAAAGAGGATGGCAACTAAATAAATACAGGTTTTCAGTGCTTTCGCATACTGCTTGTGAGATTCCGAACGTAGAAGCTGGTAATTGTCCATCTGTAAGGGATAGCCACAACAGATTAGCTGATTCAGAACCTGAATCTGACCCTATCTTACCCTGAACGATTAACAAATGAAAAAATAAAAATACAATCAACGTGTATAATTTTCTCATAATAATAACCATTTTTTAATCATTTGCTGATCTAGCAAGGACTAGCGAATAATAACACTCAGAAAATTGAGAATATGGATTTTAGAACCAAGGAGGAAATAAATCGCCAGTTCCCTTGTTCTTATTCGGATAAACTTCACGCTGGGGTATTTTCAATGTATTTAGATTACCCAAACGGCTACCATCTTTTCTAAATTGATGATTGGAAAAATACTTTTCACCTTTCAGAATATAGTTTATTGCCTTTTCAAGTTCACTAATGTCGCTTGATTTTAGAATATATCCTACTGCACCCAACTCTATCATTTTTAAGAAATACTCTTCATCTCCAAATAGAGTAAATGCCATAATTTTTAAATCCGGCATAATTTCAAGGGCTTTCTCAGTAGCTTCCAATCCACTCATAACAGGCATATCTATATCCAACAAAACCAAGTCTGGTTTTAAATACGAGAGGAGTTCAATAAACTCTTCACCATTTGATGCTTCTCCAATAACATTAGCTATATTTTCAAGAGTAATGATTGATTTAATGCCTTGCCTGAAAATTTGATGATCATCGACTATTATAATATCCGGCTTCTTCATTTATTTTTTATTATATATAACGTGTGATTTAATGATATTAAATTAAGCGAAAATACTCCTTTACAACTTATCTCAAATAGACTTTAAGTCGTAAAAATTAAGAGAAAAATATGTATCTTATGTAGGCAAAAATACATATCGTTTATCCTCCAAAAGGAGTAGAAATAAATTCATTTCTATTTTCTTGAAGTTAATGACCAAAAGTAAATTTCACTTCACAAAACAGATTAATCTGTTACACACAAATCCTACAATGATACTATCATTAGTATTATCAATAATAATCCGGAATCAAAGAAAGCACTTTACTTGAGCATGTCAATAAAACATCCAATTTGCCGATTGAATAATTGCAGGTGGTTATACATGCACAGATATTTAGAAATAAAAAAGGATTGCAATATTACTCGTTGGAAAGAATAAAAATTTAGATATTTAATTTTTATCAAAATTTATAGCACTTAAAATAAGAGCACTTATGATCATAGAGATAAAAGATTCCATTAAATTTGATTGATTTGGCCATTTCTCAAATTTTAGTTTAGTCATTCAATTTTAGTTTAACAAAAAAGGATTGCTGTTTTTATCATTATATCAATTTAGAAACTACATTTCAACCAATCAACTGTATAATTTATTCTGGGTATATCGTTTTTTCTCTCTATTTGAAATTCTTTTGTGCACTTTGGATATGTACAATCGGTTAACACCAGCATTATTGATGATATTGATGATTTGATTATTAACATCGTAATTTTCGACAGTAAAAAGTGAATGGATATTTTTATCAAGTTCAAAAATCGCACTTGACTTAAGTATAAATCCTTTAACACCAATTTTGATCAGATTTATAATATATTCATCATCACCAAACAAGGTAAAAGCAAAAATTTTTAAACACGATAACATTTGTATTGCTTTCTGTATAACTTCTATTCCCTCTAATTGAGGCATGTCAACATCCATCAACACAACATCAGGATGAAGCTTTGTAAGGAGTTCAATAAACTCTTCTCCATTAGAGGCTTTTCCAATTATTTCAGCACTATTCTCCACACGGATAAGGAAGATTAATTTTCTTCTGAAATAGAGATCATTGTCCACAATAATTAACTTCGGCCGTCTCATCTTACCTATAATAGGTTAACATAACTCTTTCGGTTTACTACCCATGGAAAAAAAAGCATTTTCCCTTTTCTTTTTATAGTATCAACTTCATTCACGGTAGATCTTTTTATACGTGAAGGCTCAAAATCAGTTGTGTTTATATCTTGAATTTTATTTTTAAAATAACTTTCTCCTTTCATAACCATCCCAATCGCGTTTTCAAGCTCATTAAATCCGCTTGATTTAAGGAGGAAGCCCTTAGCACCAATAGCCAACATTTTAGTATAAAATTCTTCGTCTGAAAACACCGTAAATGCAATAATCTTAAGCCCGGGCATAAGTTCAAGTGCTTTTTGAGTCGCTTCAAACCCATCCATCCTGGGCATATCAATATCCATTAATACTAAATCCGGCTTTAGTTCAGTCAGTTGAGCAATAAAGTCTTCCCCATTCGAGGCTTCACCGATTATGGTTCCTATACCCTCATAGTTTATAATAGCTTTTAGCCCTTGACGGAAAATCTGGTGATCGTCGACGATGACTATGTCCGGTTTTTTTTGAATGCTTGGATCCATTTATTCTTTAGATTACTGTTACTGGTAGGGTTTCAAACTCTGGAGTCCTCCCATTTTTATTCTGTAAAATTACACATTACTAAAATAAATTAAATGGGCTTAAAAGAGTATACTTCTTTCACTATAGAAGTATTTTAAGACGACAAAAAGAGTAGTTTTATATCCGCCAAAAGTACTACTTAGAATAGTTCAGATTCTATTTTACAATAAGTATAAATTTATCACACAGCATGAAGCATACAATGATATTGAGTAGAAATTTAATCATTAAACACATCACTTATTTTAACGAAGCATATAGCTTGATTCAAAATAAATTTGTATTATTTTATTATTATTCCTTTTAAGGAACTGTTCTTTAACTAATAAAAAAAGGAGAGACCGTAATTAAATGATGAATGATTTATAGGACTAAAAAAACAGTAAACAGTAACTCAAAATTCAACAATCTTATTCTTCTTAGCAAAAAGAATTAGTGCCGGAGTATTTTTACAATCAGTTTTTTCTAACAGGTTTGATTTATGCGATTTGACGGTCCTTGGACTTAGAAATAGCTTTTCTGCAATCTGGTCAGTAGAAAAGCCAAGGCAAATATGTTGCAATATTTCTATTTCTCGAGGCGTTAATTTAGTAGATTCCAATGAGTTCTTCTTATTTAATATTTCAAAGTTTTTGATAATATCACTCAATAGTTCATTTGAGAAATATGTGTCACCAGACATTACATTTTGTATGGCCGTTTGCACGTCATTAATACCATATGTTTTTAAAATATAACCCTTAACTCCCCGATCAATCATTTTGTAGTAATATTCTTCATCATTGAACATCGTGACAGCAATAATTTTAAGATCCGGCATAAGTTCCAACGCCTTTTCAGTTGCATCAATCCCATTCATGTTAGGCATGTCGATATCCATTAATACCAGATTAGGCTTTAGATATGGTAAGAGTTGAAGAAACTCGATTCCATTGGAAGCTTCACCAATAACATGAGCAATATTATGTAAAGTAAGAATTGACTTTAATCCTTGCCGAAAGATCACATGATCATCAACAATCATAAGATCCGGTTTTTTGTTATAATGAGTATTCATTTAATATCACTTAAAATCTTATCGAATTTAGCTCAACAAAACTACACATTATTAAAACAACAAATAGATCTAAAAACCTATAATTCTTATAAATAGGATGTCTTTATGGACAAAAATAAGCAAAGACACATCCTTTCAAAGAAACACTCGAATAACTTCTGGCCTTATATAAATGAGGAAGACTAAATACAGGAACAGAAAAGAATAATATTAAATTTCAGGTATCGCAGACAAACAAATCAAATCAAAAAAGTTACTCTTTATCAATTTGAAGAATTGGAATATACATTTTGAATTAATTTCATTTCAATTACAGTAAGATCGGAATCTTCTGAAAGGATCTTGTCTACAACTTTAAGTTCTTTATTTTTTATATCTTTTATTTCAATATCAGTAAAAAAATAATTCTCGCCCTTCATTACATCTTGTATTGCTCTTTCAAATTCATTGATATGACATGATTTTAAGATATATCCCCTAACCCCAAGTTTTCTCATTCTTATATAGTACTCTTCATTCCCATACATCGAGAAAACAATAATCTTTAAATCTGGTATTAATTCCAAAGCTTTCTGAGTAGCCTCTATTCCATTCATTTCCGGCATATCAATATCCATTAATACTAAATCGGGCTTGTTTAACGACAGAAGTTCTATAAATTCAATTCCATTTGATGCTTTACCTATCACATTCGCCAGATTTTCAATCGTAATAAGAAGAGTCAAACTTTGACGAAACGTATGATTGTCATCCACAATAATAATCTTTGGCTTTTTCATAATGAGACTCTTTTTTATTAGACAATTGAGTTTGTTTAATTGTTTTCATAAACAATAATTAATTGGATATAGTTCAACAATTAAAGTCTTTTACTACCCACCTGGTTAATTCTTTATTGTTGCTTTTTCAGTGTTTTCGGATCTTTGAATTACTTGAAAACAAGTGGGTAAATTTACCCCTCTGAAATTAAAACAATATGGACTAAAAGAAGTATTTTTGAATTATAAAAAGAGTATTTAAGTAGAAATAAAGGAGTAGTAGGCTATCAGTCATAAGGACTATAATGGCACTTATAAATAGATAAGAATCTTTGTGAAAATGGAAGAAAAAAAGTGAGCCAATCTAATTAAAGATCAGCTCACTGTAATAATTTCAAGATAGATTTTTTAAACCTTCTTTTTTAATTGGTTATCAAATCTGTAAACAAAAGATAAACTTTAAATAGCAAAGGTAAACTTAATCTTCTTAAAATTAACTAGTAAATTTTTGACTAAAGGTAAACATCCGTTTTAATTTTCAGAAATCAACGTTACCGTTGAGTATTAAAAGTAAGCGATGAAATCTATCACAAATTAGCTTCTACACTTAAGTTTAAAACTAATTCTGATTCTATTAATCAATCCGCTTTTTAAAGTTTTCAAAGTTACTCCCTGTTACATAACTTCACAATGGACAAAAGAGCTATATTAATTAGACAAAAGGAGTATTTTTTAATAAATAAAAGAAGCAGAAAACTATCCGCCTAAAGGATTACTCAGCAACAGTCAAATTGCTCATTTAAAAATATATTTTGGTGAGAATATCAATTTGTTTATATCTCAACAATTTTATTTTTTATTGCGAAAAGTATTAGTGCCGGTGTATTTTTACAAGCTGTTTTTTCCAACAGATTTGATTTGTGCGATTTAACGGTCTTTGGACTTATAAATAGTTTTTCCGCAATCTCTTCAGTGGTTAATCCCTGACATATTTGTTGCAGAATTTCAGTCTCTCTATCAGTTAAGTTTTCTTGTAAGGTTGATTTACCATTCGTTGGATGTCCAAGGTTTATAATAATTTTTCTCAACAGTTCGTTTGAAAAATAAGTATCACCCAACATAACATTCTGAATTGCATTTTCGAGTTCATTAATTCCACTTGTTTTAAGGATAAATCCCTTCACCCCGCGATCGATCATTTTATAATAATACTCTTCATCACTAAACATACTGAAAGCAATAATTTTCAGGTCAGGTATTAGTTCCAGGGCTTTTTCTGTTGCATCCAACCCATTCATCTGGGGCATATCAATATCCATTAGAACCAAATCCGGCTTTACATGCGACAGAAGCTTCAGAAGCTCCATCCCATTGGATGCTTCACCTATTATATTCGCTATATTTTCTGAAGTCAGAATAGACTTCAATCCTTGCCGAAAAATCAGATGATCATCAACAATTAGAATGTTCGGTTTCTGTAGAAGTGTAGAATTCATATTATTAAAGTATAAAATGATGTTATAAATTGTTTCTCTAAATACTCACAAAAATAGAATGTCGCATTTATGCCAGGTAAATAAAATGACGGAACATACATTTCATCAGATGCGTCAAAATGGATCCGTCTTTCTGCACATGTGGCAAAGACTATCTCAGACCTCATCAGAGTCCTGATTTCGTTCTAAGGTATATATCAATGGGAAGATTGGCTAGTTACCTCACTCCCGCTTCTCTCAAATACTAATCGTAAACAAATAATCAACTCCTTTCCCCTGCTCACTAAACAGATCCACTTTACCACCAAAAGTGTGAAGACGATTCTTAAGATTAAACAATCCTAGTCCTTTGTGTTGTGCAAGTGTTTCTATCAAATCAAAACCAATACCGTCATCCTGATACTGCAATTGAATCTCACTTCCTGTATCAAGCAACTGAATATTAATTTGGCTTGCCTGAGCATATTTCACAGTATTATTGATACATTCTATCACTGCACGATAGAAGGCTGTTTCAATTTCTATATCGATACGCCGGACTAAGTTGCTTTCAAAGACAATCTGATAAGATGCTGTTGCATTTAGTTTGTCCACAAAGCTCTTAATGGCTGGACTTAACCCATAATTGGTCAGCAGATGTGGACTTAACCTATATGATATTTCTTTTACTGTTGAAAGTGCTTCTTCGATAATCTCTTCTGCTTTTCCTATGATTTCTTGCCTATTTTGCTTGTTACTAATCCTTTCTGAGTATTGCAGGTAAAGTTTTATGGTTGAGAGCAGTGGGCCTAGGCCATCATGAAGTTCTTTCGAAAAATGAGCTCTTTCTTTTTCTTCTGTCTGAACAATGGCCTTTACCATGTTTTTCTGAAATTCTTTTTTTTCAGTGATATCATGAATCACCCCATATACTGTCTTATCTTTCGCTACGTAGTTTAATAGTATTTCAACAAAAATAATGGTAAAATCTTTTTTTAGACATTCTATTTCAATATTGCAACTTCGATTCACCTTTTCTGTAGAATAAAGAATTTTTTCCAGTTCTTCATTATAATCCGACACTACTAACTGCGTCAACTTCATTTTGTGCAGTTCATGTCCTTCATAACCAAAAATTTCATACATTGCATTATTCGCATATTCAAACCTTCCTTTTTTACAGATAAAAATACCATCAGTGATATTTTCTGACAGCAACTGGTATTTTTTATTGCTGGTACTGAGCAGCTCTTCCATTTTTTTTCGGGCTGTAATATCTTTATTACTCCCCCGGATACCCATAAATTCACCGGTTGCATTGTATATAGGCCTGCAATAATGGCCCATCCATCGTATAGTTCCATCTTTCTTGAATATTCGGTACTGAATTTCGTGATCGCTGGCACTTGCCTTCATTTCCTCATTCTTATGTTCCAGGAATCTCTTGACATCATCAGGATGAATAATATTAAAAATTAAATCTGAATTTTGTTCAAACTCGGTAGACGTATATCCGGTAATTTGTTCACTGGATGGGGAACAGTAAATCATATGATCAACCGGATCAATCCAGAATTCCCAACTGGAAGCAAAATCTGATACAGTCCGGTATTTCTCTTCTGCTTGTTTAAGACCTTCGTTCAATTTCAATAATTCTACCGTCCGCTCCTTTACGCGATCCTCAAGCTCTTCATTTAGTTTCTTCAGTGTATCTTCTGCTTGCTTACGAGTGGTTATATCCTGAACAAGTGACATCACTGAAGGCATTTGGCCATCTTGATTCTGTAAAATCGAATTATACCATGTACAATCGATAATGGCACCCGATTTCGTTAAATTCCGGCTATAACTAACCACAGTATCCTCTTTTCCACTGGTAAGCCTATCCATGATGTGGTATATAAAAGGGATATCTTCATTATAAATCAGATTTAGCGTATCAATAGGTTTTCCAATCGTTTCTTCTTTTGTCCAGCCAAATATATGTTCTGCCTCCAATGACCATTCAGTAATTATTAAATCAATATCCCATTCCACAACAGCAAGTGGTGAGTTCTCAAAATGATATTTTAAACGTTGTTCATTTTCACGCAGTTCTTTTTCAGTCATTTTCAACTTCGTAATATCGATAAACGAACATACAACATTTTTGACAGTACCTTCTTTTTTCAATAACACTTCAGCATCCATCAGTAACCAGGTTGTATCTGTTGAATCCGTTCTATTTATTCCTACGACAACATCGTGAACTGAAGTTAGTGTTTCAAAAACTTGTTTTACCGGATACTCAGAATTATAAAAAACAGAACCATCTTCGTGAACTGCTTTCCAACCTTCAGAATAAAGCGAATCGACACCTAGTTGATCTTCATCTGCTACACCCAGTAGTTCCAGGGCTTTGGGATTACTCATAACCACCTCAGAAGAGGGCCCGTAAAGAACTACCCCTACCGGCATATCCTTTACGAGATATCTGAATCTTTTTTCACTCTCTTTTAGCGCTTCATCCGCTTTCTTCCTTTTTGTAATATCACGGCTGGATCCTCCAATACCTACAACATTTCCGGAATCATCGTGCAAAGGATTTAAAACTATCTCGTAATAATAAATACTTCCATCCTGAAACGGAATTTTTATTTCTGAAATAACAGAACTGTTTGTGCTTACAACTTGCTTTTTTAGATTTATCAACTCATCTATCAGATTATCCTGCAATCCAATTTCTACGAAATTATGGTCTATGATTTGATCAGGATCCAACTCTAATCCTTCGCAAAAGCTCCTGTTTACACTGCTAAAATAGCCCTGCATATCTACACTAAAAATGCCATCACGACTTGAATTGTATATTAATGAATACCTTTCTTCATTTGCAAGTAACGCCTCTTGCGCTTTCTTGCTTTCGGTAATGTCATGAATAATATTATAAAGCATGGTCGATTCGCCAAACCGAATCGTTCCCGAATAAACCTCTACATCTCTTAATTCCCCGCTCGCCAAAAGATGTTGGACAAATAAATGATTATTCTTTTCATTCTTTGAACTCTGTAATTTCTGGAATGTTTCTTCTTTAGGAAATGGATCAATTTCATAAATGTTCTTTCGGGTTAATTCAGAATACGACCAACCATAATAGTGGCAAGCTGCCGGATTTGCATCAACAATTTCTCCGGTGTCTGGATTTAGCAATACCATTACAGAATGATTATCATGAAACAACGATTTATAGCGTTCATTACTTTCACGTAATTCTTTTTCAGCTTGCTTCCGCTCTGTGATATCATGCATAAACGATACAAATTGGCCTCCGTTTATCGACCGGTAGTGAACATTGGATTCAACCGCCATAATGCTCCCATCTTTCCGGCGGTGAAAGATTTCAAAACGAGCTTCCCCGAATTCTAAGATCCTTCGCATGCGCATGCGCATGTTATCAGCATTTTCAACAACTTCAATATCCTGAATGTGCATAGTCAGCAATTCCTCTCTGGAATAGCCACTCATCCTGCAATAAGGATCATTCACTTCCAGAATACTGCCATGGCTGTCAGTAAGCCAAAAGCCATCCATGGCTGTCACCATAATGGAACTCCTCCTCTCTTCACTTTCTCTTAATTCCTTCTCACTCAACAGGCTTTCGGTAACATCCCGCGTGCTCATAATCGCACTACTAACAATGCCCCCTTCCCGAACCGGTGAAATACCGGATCGATACCATCGGATTTCACCATTGGCATGTTTTACCTGTGAGTGATAAGTCTGGGGGGTCGATTCCTGAAAAACAAGTTCCAACGATTGATTCATCACGTCATGATATTCACTCAAAGTCCATTCACTAAAGTTAGCACCAAGGCATTCTTCCAGAGTGTAACCAGGCAGAGGCCGGTTTATATACAGGATGTTTCCCTGCCTGTCCAACTGAAGAATAATATCAGGAGCATTCCCGGTAATCGTTCGCAGCGCCTCTTCGTTTTTACGCAATGTTTCTTCTATGGATTTACGAATCAAAGCATTCCCTATAAGCGAGGCAATTTCTTCCAGCAACTCTATTTTTTTGTTATCGAACCGGTCCTTTCGGGTATCATTAAATTGCATCAAACCAATAATCGATGAGTTATTCCTGATTGGCACCAGTGCCATAGAGGCATAACCCTGAAGTGCACATTGATTCCGGGAGTGCAAGCTTTTTTCTATGTGTGAAGGAGTACTTGAAACTGAATTTAACTGGTTTGTCCACCAGCTTCCAAGGGGAGTAGTAAATGAATGGTTACTAACGGCATTGCCTGAAAGCACATTACCACAGTTGCATGCCAGGTATATATTTCCGTTTTTATCCTGTTCCAGAAGGGTATTTTCCATATTCAGAAAGCCACTCGGAAAGCCAATCTGATCAAAATAGGGGAAGTCATTATCCTCTTGAAGACGAATGCCTACCGCATCGAAGCCAACCTGATTTTTTAATATGGTGAGTGTGCGATGAATTAAATCCTTAATATCGCCCGGCTCGTTTAGAATCTGAAGAATTTCACGCTTCATCTCCTTGCTAATCTCTGTTTGCCTGAGCTCTGTAATATCAATGGCTGAAATCAGGCAGAGCTCTTCACTTCCGGAATGCACACCCGTAAGGTGTATATACGATATATTATTATCCTGTGAAGTTATTGCCACTTCACAGGTTGCTTTTAATCGGGTAGTAAATACTTCTTCAAAAAACCGGTTAAATACCGGGCGGCTATCGTCAGTGACAAAAAAGCCAAACCGGCTTTTCTGTAACAGCTTTTGTTCTTTCCCTAACAGTTTAGCAACATACACATTAATATCAACAATTTCGCCCTCTTTGTTTAATGCAAAATAGCCTAAAGGAGCAAAATCATACAAATTGACACATTCATCAGTAGCCCTATCCGAAATGGCATTTTCAATTTCAAGATCAACTTTTCGCCTCTCAAGCTCATCATTCTGCATTTCAAGCTCAATCTTAAGAACTTCAAGTTCATGAATCAAGCCCAACGTATCCACAACATGGAGGGGTAAAACTTCACTTTTAAGTTTCCTCTTCAATAACTTTTCGGCCTTCTTAGTAAGACTGGCAGGATCAGATTTAAGATCATTCTCCATAGGTTTAAGGATTTATAATTAGATTACAGGGGATTAAACTTTAATCAATTCCTTACAAAAGACGCTCTCTAGCTTCCTTTTAAATCCAAATTGTAACAAATCAGAATAAACAAATAAATAAACTTATTTTACCGTATTTATTAACCATAAATGACAAAGATAGAAATTATACATTATAATTATGTTATTTATGAGTTAAATCTAACTTTATATTATAAATAAATTATAATTCATAAAATTATTTAATTGCATAAAAACGGCCCAAATCTTCTATGAATGCATTTTTCTGTATTGAATTATTTCAGGGTGACTCTGCCCGCGTGAAGTTGATAATTGTTATTCTATACAAACGTATATTTTATTAACCTCTGAATAATAATTAGTTAGAATAGAAATGGCATCTATGAAAAATCAGAGTCCTTTAAAACCGGAAGAATTGGGAAAGAATAAATTTTCTGCCTTATTGAATATGAACCTCCAAAGAATTTAAGGTAGGCAATCCTTGCCCTTCGTCATACCTT
>Ga0302285_10000264_pt1 | contig 30420 bp, 20 predicted proteins | sample III_Fen_E2_2_FD_200455 | JGI IMG/M metagenome (GOLD analysis project Ga0302285, IMG submission 200455) | Peat permafrost microbial communities from Stordalen Mire near Abisko, Sweden - III_Fen_E2_2 | ecosystem: Environmental > Terrestrial > Soil > Wetlands > Permafrost | place: Sweden: Abisko... | reverse complement strand
GAATGGTTTCCAAAAATCACCTCTGCCTTGTATGTTTCTATTGATGTTTGTGTGCTTTGCTTTTCCATTTTGTTTGTATTTAAAGTGTATGAATTTTATGAAAAGAACAGAATAGCTTTTCTGTAAATAAAAAACAGAAAATGTTTTTCGTGATATAACAATTATCAGAAATTGTTTGTTTATTTAATTCTGATCTCAGGTTTATAAAAAAAGGTTAGTTTATTGTGTGAATTTCTACTGATTTCTACCGATTTAAATTATACTTTAAGTTTAATCAATTGCAATTACCGGATAGTTCCCGGGGGGTGGTTGATAAGGCGGTTCGTGTTCCACCTGAAGTATACTTTTAATATCCACAACTCTTTAAACACGGAACGCGAAACACTGAATGGGTTAGCTTAGGTGTTTATAACCTGTTTTACATCTCTTTTTCCTTTTTTTACGATTGACTATGGGTTATTCCTCGTTTATCATATCTTTATCCCATATTATATATAATATGGGTTATCTATGGGATATAGGAGAGATATCTATGGGATATCTAAGGAACAACATAAAACAGGTATAAAAGAGCTGAAAAAGACATGGAAAAAATTCCGGAAAAAGGAATTGAAGACCGGGAAAATTTCATACGTAGAAAAACTGCGATATTTTATCGTAAGGAATGAATCGGATGTAATGAACTGTGTTACTTATGACTCCAAAAACATAGGACCTCATTACAACCGATTTCAATTTTAAGGATTACAAGTAGAGGCTGTAAACTGGTTTTTTTGAAAATAAGGTTGAAAATGTCCTTTTTCCGGGATTGAAACAACATTATTTTCTACTTTTAATTCGTTTTATTGGCTGAAAATCGTTCCTGTCACAGAAATATAAAATAAAAACAGTATTTTTACATCTGAATCACAATATAATTCTCCAGATTGAAAAATTAATCCCTAAAATAAAGCATCATGGCAAAAACTGAAAATGCAAAGAAAAATGTCAAGAAGGATCCAGTATTGACTCCGAAGGAAAAGAAGGAACAGAAACGAGAAAAGAAAGCCAAAAGAGATTAATACTTTTTGTTATATTTACCGACGGGGTGACTGATTGCAGCTGAAAAAACTGCAAAAGTCACCCCTTCGGTATGCTATCCGGTGATATGTTCATAGTCCATTATATTATCGTATCTTTGCACCATGCAAAATAATTCCACCACAATTGATAACACGCTGAGAAGCATGGGTATCGAACAGCTCAATGCCATGCAACTGGCAACTCTCGGAGCAACTGAAAAAGAACAGGATATCATTTTACTCTCGCCAACCGGTTCGGGTAAAACACTGGCTTACCTGTTGCCGGTTTTAATGAGCCTGAATCCTGACATTCAAAAAGTACAGGCATTGGTATTGGCCCCTTCGCGCGAACTGGCCCAGCAGATTGAGCAGGTATGGCGAAGCATGGGTACAGGGTTCAAAGTGAATACCTGTTTTGGAGGCAGGCCTTCGAACGGTGAAAAGCGTGACCTGGCTGTTCCGCCTGCATTGCTGATTGGTACACCGGGGCGTTTGCAGGATCATATTGAACGAAATAATTTCGAGGTGGATGCAATCCGGGTACTGGTGCTGGATGAATTTGATAAATCCCTGGAGATGGGTTTTACCGAACAAATGGAGACGATTATCTCCCATATTCCTTCTCTTGACAAACGTTTCCTGACTTCAGCTACTGATGCTGTTGAAATACCAGCTTTTACAGGGATTAAAAATGCGATCAAACTCGATTATTCAGAAAAGGATAATGTGTTGAAAGGATTGAAAATCTATACCGTGAAAGGTGAGACGAATGATAAAATGGATTTGCTCTTTAAATTACTGTGCTATCTGGGGAAAGATTCATCGCTGATATTCTGTAACCAACGCGATACGGTGGAAAAGGTCAATGCTTACCTGACTGGCCGGAACCTGGCAAACGAATTCTTTCATGGCAAGCTGGAACAACCTGAACGGGAACGGGCACTATCAAAATTCCGGAACGGAAGCTGCATTGCTTTTATCTCGACTGACCTGGCATCACGTGGACTGGATATCCCTGAAATCAGAAATATTATCCATTTCGATGCTCCGGTAAGGGCGGATGAATTTGTACACCGTAACGGTCGTACTGCCCGCATGGAAGCCGAAGGTTCTGCCTTTGTACTGCTGGGGGCCAATGAAAACCTGCCGGTCTTTATCACTCCGATACCTGTTCCATTCCCATTACCTGCATTAACGTCGGCAGCACCAAAACCCGAATGGTCGACAATTTATATCGGGAAAGGGAAAAAAGATAAACTGAGCAAAATGGATGTTGTCGGTTTTATGTTCAAAAAGGGCCTGGTAGCAAAAGAAGAACTGGGTATGGTTGAAGTGAAGGATTACTTTTCTTACGTAGCCGTGAAAGCCGGCAGGGTAAAAGAGGTCATCCGGTTGATTCAGAATGAAAAGATCAAGAATATGAAGACTAAGGTAGATCTGGCGGAATAGATAGAGGTAAGAGGCAAGAGGTAAGAGGTAAGAGGCAAGGAAAGATGAATGTTTAGTCTTAAAATAGGTTTACAAAAAAGTAACAAAATTCAGGATTATGAGATAAATTGAAACAAATTTCAGAAATAAACAATGCAAATATATAAAAAGCTCCCGAATCAATTGATTCGGGAGCTTTTTATATATTTAGATATATGTTTCTTTCTATCTTTTTCTTATTACTATCTTTTTTACTTGCCTCTTGCCTCTTGCCTCTTACTTACTATTAAAGAAGATATTGTTCACTGATTGATTTATGTTCCTGAACGCGATAAATGGTGTCGGCAAACATTTCGGCTATTGAAAGAACCCTTACTTTTGAACATCTGGTTATATCGAACGGAATGGAATCGGTGAATGCGATTTCAGTTAAAGCAGACTGATTTATTCTTTCCGCAGCTTCTCCTGACATTACTCCATGAGAAACAATAGCCCGAACACTTCTGGCACCTTTTGCAGTCATTAGTTCGGCAGCCTTGCATAAAGTGCCTGCAGTATCTACCATGTCATCCGTAATAATAACATCTTTGCCGTATACTTCACCAATAATGGTCATTTCTCCAATAACGTTTGCTCTTTCGCGGGTCTTGTAACAAATAACCATAGGCACACCAAGGTATTTTGAATACGATCCGGCACGTTTAGAACCACCTACATCCGGTGATGCTATTACCAGATTCTTTAGTTTCAAAGACTTGATATAAGGAACAAAAATCGTAGAAGCATAGAGATGATCAACAGGTATATTGAAAAATCCCTGGATTTGATCGGCATGCAGGTCCATGGTAATAATACGGTCCACACCGGCAACACTCAGCATATCAGCTATGAGCTTGGCTCCAATGGATACACGTGGTTTGTCTTTTCTGTCCTGACGTGCCCAACCGAAATAAGGAATTACAGCAATTACTTTGTAAGCTGATGCCCGTTTGGCAGCATCAATCATCAATAGCAATTCCATTAAATTATCCGAATTTGGAAAAGTAGATTGTATTAAATAAATGTACTGACCACGAATTGATTCTTCATAGGATATTGCAAATTCACCATCTGAGAAATGCTGAACATTCATCTTTCCTAATGGACATTCTAAATTCTGACAAATTTTTTCGGCAAGATAACGACTCTTTGTGCCCGAAAACACTTTAAATGGTGTACTTGAAACTGACATAATTGAAGTGTAATTTAGTTTTGGAGAATTTTCTGCAAAAGTACGGATTAAAATTTAAAAAAATAGAGATACGTCCATAAAATAACAATGAATAATTATTAGCCAAAAATACAAAAATTAAATCAATACTTCCCATTCCATTTTACTTTAATAAATCCTGACAGGTTAATTAACTCTTAAATCAATGGTTTAAAGTAAATTCATGCCGGTTGTTTCATGGAAAGTACGCTGAATTGTGTAAAAAAAGGATCCTGTATTTTTGCATATCATTGCATTTCATATTTGACCGCAAACGTTTGAAATCAATTTTCGCATATTTTTAAACTATTCAAAATGTTCCTTAAAGAAATAGCATTACTTTTGAAATGTTATTCAGTGCTATCCGACCTAATTGACTACAATACAAGATTCTATGAAAATACATTTTAAGATACCATATTACACTTATTGGGGGCAACGGTTACTGGTAAGTGGAAATATCCCCGAATTGGGAAATGGGGACATTACAGAAGCATTAAGTCTCAATTTCCAGGCACCTGAGGATTGGTCGGTTGAAATAGAAGTTCAGTCGGATATACCTTTTCAGTTGACCTATAAATATATTTTATATACCGAACAAAATGATCAATATGTCGAGGAGTGGGGTAACGATCGTTTGTTAGACCTTGATCCTGCTAAAACTGATCATTTCTTTTGCATGGATGTATGGAATGCCCCTGGAAGTATTGAAAATGTATTTCTGACTGCTCCATTCGAAGAGGTATTGTTGCATCACGACCATTTTACTGCAAAACCGAAATCCATTAAAAAATACACGCATCTTTTCAAAGTAAAGATGCCCATGTTGAAAAAAAATGAAGTCATCTGTCTGATCGGTGATTGTGAGGCGTTGGGTAACTGGTCGACACTGAAACCGGTTATCATGAGTCAGACAGAAGGAAACTGGTGGACTGCAGAAGTTGATTTAAGTAAATCGAATGTCGACGTACATTACAAATATGGAGTATACGATCCGGAAATGAATCAGTTTCGCTATTTCGAGTCAGGTCCTGATCACACAGCTCCTGTAATAAATTCGAAGAAAACATTTGTTCAGCTCTCGGATGGCTTTGTACGGATATCTGATAAATCGTGGAAAGGGGCAGGAGTAGGGTTGCCGGTTTTCAGTATAAGAACAAAGAATAGTTTTGGGGTAGGTGATTTCGGTGATATGAAATTATTTGTTGATTGGGCCGAAAAAGTGGGGCTAAAACTGATCCAGGTACTTCCATTGAACGATACCACCGGAACACATACGGATGCCGATGTACTGCCATATGCAGCCATTTCAGCTTTTGCTTTGAATCCACTTTTCCTGAATTTACAAGCTATGGGTAAACTTCCTCCTACCCATACATTGCAAAAGGACTATAAAACCAAACAGGAAGACTTGAATGGAAAAGAGTTGATTTCTTTTTTAGAGGTCATCAATTATAAACTGGAGTATGCAAAAGAATTATTTCTCATACAGAAAGATAAATTCTTACAAAATAAGGAATTCAAGGCATTTTTCAAAGACAATGAATTCTGGTTGGTTCCATATGCAGTATATTGTTTGTTGCGTGATAAGTTTGGCACACCCGATTACAGGCTCTGGGATGAATTCGCTCTATACAATGCTGATAAGATAAAAGAATTTTCATCACCCGGACAACCTCATTACAATGATATTGCCGTTAATTATTTCATCCAGTATCATTTGCATGTCCAGTTGTCCGATGCTGCAAGCTATGCACATGAACACGGAGTCGTATTAAAAGGGGATATACCGATTGGTGTAAACCGAAACAGTGTAGATACCTGGGTATCTCCGGAGCTTTTTCACATGGACATGCAGGCAGGTGCTCCTCCTGATATGTTTTCAGTTAAAGGCCAGAATTGGGAATTGCCCACGTATAACTGGGACGAAATGGAAAATAGGGGATTTGACTGGTGGAAAAAGAGGTTTTCCCAGATGTCCAATTATTTTGATACTTTCCGCATTGACCACATATTGGGATTTTTCAGGATATGGCAAATTCCGATCAATCAGGTTGAAGGGATCATGGGCCATTTAAATCCATCTATTCCGGTTTATATTAATGAATTTACAGAAAAGGGATTATGGTTCGATTATAACCGCTTTTGTAAACCCTATATAACAGATGAAATTTTAGGGGACATCTTTGGAAAAGAAGCTTCGTGGGTAAAGGCAAATTGCCTGCAAATTGAAGATGGTTGGATACTCCGGTTGAAAATTTCCTATCAAAGCCAGGCAGATGTTGAAAAAATGTTCGTCAGTGAACAGATATCCGAAAAAGTAAAATGGGGTTTATTCGATTTAATATCAAATGTCCTGTTCTTTGAAGTGGAAGGAAGCCATGGAACAAGGTTTTATCCGCGTTTTGGAATGGATACGTTGAGTTCATTCCATGATTTGGATACCTATACCCGTGAGAAGCTCCGTGAGCTGTATGTAGACTATTTCTACAGGCGTCAGGACGCCAAATGGTATAAGTCAGGCATGGAGAAGCTACCGGCTCTTAAACGGGCTACAAACATGATGATTTGCGGGGAGGACCTGGGAATGATGACTCCTTGTGTTACTACAGCTATGAAAGAATTGGGGATATTGAGCCTGGAAGTTCAACGGGCACCGAAATCAAATAAAATAGAGTTCTTTCATCCTTCCGATGCACCCTATTTATCTGTGGTAACACCCTCAACGCATGATATGAGTACTATTCGTGGCTGGTGGGAAGAGGATAGAGGCTTAACACAACGGTTTTATAATTCACAGCTTGGACATTGGGGTGAAGCACCGTACTTTTGCGACTGGTGGATATGCCGGGATATCATTTTGCAGCATTTGTATTCTCCGGCAATGTGGACTATTTTTCAGATGCAGGATTTATTGGGCATCTCCGAACAAATCAGACGTCCTGATCCAAACGATGAACGAATTAATGTACCTTCCAATTCGAAGTTTAGCTGGCGTTACAGGGTGCATATAAATATGGAGGATTTGTTGGAAAAGAATGAATTTAATAGCGAGTTAAGAAATTACATTTTACAATCGGGCAGATAATAAAAAAGGAGTAAGAATAATGTTCTTACTCCTTTTTTATTCTTACTCTCCAGTTATACCTTAAACAGGTATTGTGATTTAGAGAATGGCTTTAGTTTGTATTTCCATTTTATCGACTCTGTTTTAAATCTGGCTTCATTGATTTTTGTTTATAATTCAGGGTTTTAATTTATAATTCAGGGTTTTAAAAAGAGTGCTGATTTAATAGTTTTATTTTTGTTTTATTTTTCAGTTGATTCTTCATACCAAATGAATTCTTTTATTGCAGTTTTTCAGTTTTCACATTCAACATATTTTTTGTTACTTTGTTATCTTATTAAACCTAACATAATTATTATGGATAAGAAACTCAGACGATCACGAAATCAGATGATAGCAGGTGTTTGTGCCGGATTTGCAGATTATATCGGTTGGGATGTAACGCTTGTACGAGCTATCTATGCATTGTTGTCTATCTGTTCTGCAGGTTTTCCCGGCCTGGTATTGTATATTGTCCTTTGGTTAGTAATGCCATTGGAAGGAAATGATATCTGAAAGTATACCGGAACATTTATTATGTATAAATTGTTTACCTGTCTTAGTGAGACAGGCAAGTTTTATGCGTGAATTACTAAAATGAATTATCCTGATTTCACTAAATTTATTTATTTCAAAAAACTGTGGATTTTAAACTTATATCACCTTTTAAACCAACCGGTGATCAACCCGAAGCAATAAAACAACTGGTAGAAGGATTGAATGCCAATGTCCCATTTCAAACCTTATTAGGAGTAACCGGTTCAGGTAAAACATTTACAATTGCCAATGTCGTTGAAAAGGTTCAGCGTCCGACCCTGATATTGAGTCATAACAAGACTCTTGCAGCTCAACTATACAGTGAGTTTAAATCCTTTTTTCCGGAAAATGCAGTAGAATATTTCGTTTCATATTATGACTATTATCAACCTGAAGCATACTTGCCAGTTTCCGATATATATATTGAAAAAGATTTATCAATAAATCAGGAAATAGAGAAGTTGCGGCTTGCTACTACCTCTGCTCTATTATCAGGGAGGAGGGATGTAATAGTCATTTCATCTGTTTCGTGTATCTATGGTATTGGAAACCCGGAAGATTTTACGAGTAATGTCATAGAAATCAGTCGTGGGCAGAAAGTAGTGAGGAATGCATTTTTAAGAACTCTGGTGGATGTATTGTATTCGCGGAATGAGATAGAACTTAACCGGGGCAATTTCCGTGTAAAAGGTGATACAGTGGATATTTTTCTGGCATATGCAGATTTTGTGCTCCGGGTTGTATTTTGGGGTGATGAAATAGAAGAAATCCAGACTGTTGATCCGATAAACTTCAATGTGCTTGAAACATTCGATGCATACAAAATATACCCTGCCAGTATCTTCGTTACAACAAAAGAACGTATTGCACAGGCTATCCAATATATTGAAATCGATCTGGCAAAACAGGTGGATTATTTTCGTTCGATAGGTAAACCGTATGAAGCCAAAAGAATCTATGAACGGGTAAAATATGATTTGGAAATGATTAAGGAACTGGGCTATTGTTCAGGTATTGAAAATTATTCCCGGTATTTTGATGGTCGTCCACCGGGAAGCAGGCCATTTTGCCTGTTAGACTATTTTCCTGAAGATTTTTTACTTGTCATAGATGAAAGTCATGTGAGTATTTCTCAAATAAGAGCTATGTTTGGTGGTGATGCAGCACGTAAACTGAATCTGGTTGAATATGGTTTTCGGTTACCTTCTGCTAAAGATAATCGTCCGCTACGTTTTGAAGAATTTGAAGCAATGACTCCCCAAACTATTTATGTCAGTGCTACGCCTGCGGATTACGAATTAAGTAAGAGTGAAGGTGTTGTGGTAGATCAACTTATACGGCCCACCGGATTGCTAGACCCGATTATTGATGTACGTCCGAGCTTAAACCAGATTGATGATCTGCTGGAGGAGATAGCCCAACGTACAGAAAAAAATGAACGAACACTGGTAACTACGCTGACCAAACGAATGGCAGAGGAATTAACGGATTATCTGGGCAAAATGGGAGTTAGTTGTAATTATATTCACTCAGATGTTGACACGTTGGATCGCGTTATAATAATGGAGGATTTAAGACGTGGGGTTTACGATGTACTAATTGGGGTAAACCTGTTACGTGAAGGTCTGGACTTACCGGAAGTGTCACTTGTAGCTATATTAGATGCAGACAAAGAAGGTTTTTTGCGTTCACACCGGTCACTTACACAAACTGCAGGACGAGCAGCACGTAACCTGAATGGCAAGGTAATTATGTATGCTGATAAAATGACGGACAGTATGGCTAAAACTATTTCCGAAACAAACAGACGCAGAGAGAAACAATTAGCCTATAACGAACTTCATGGCATAACTCCTACTGCCATTATAAAAGGTGAGCGTAATTCATTCAGTAAAATTGAACCAAATGCTTATGTCGAACCAGATATATCCCAGAGCATTGCTGCAGATCCGATAGTTCAATATATGACCCGTTCAGCATTGGAAAAGGCAATTGGAAAGACCAAGAAATCCATGCAGGAATCTGCTAAAAGGCTTGAATTCCTTGAAGCTGCACAATTACGTGATGAATTAATTAAACTTGAGGATCTGTTGAAAGCAAAATAGACCAGATGACGACCTGTTCCTGTTCGAATGCACTTTATCTTAGAACCGTTGATTTATTCCTAAGTACAGGCTTCCGTAATTTGTTTTAGTAGTACCTGAAGTTTCCATTGTACCTTCAAAATTTGCAGATATAGTGAGCTTTTTAGCTATTCTCCAGAATAAGCTCATTGCACCAATATTCTGTTTAGTTGGATCAACCAGGGCGTTGATGTATGTAAAATTTCCCATTCGATATTCAATTTGTGCATTCACTTTTCCTGCTAAAAAATCCCTGTTTAATGATATTCCATATACCATCATGCTTTTCAGATAGGGTGTTTTTAGCGCCGTAACAGTAAGTGTTCCGTAAGTATTGAATGGCAATTGAGTATAACTTAGAAAAGAATTTGCATTCATAGACTCTTTCGTATTTATCGATGGTAAATTATATCCGGCATTACCTCCCCAAATCATATACTTGAATGGTCGATACATCAGATTAAACCGGAAACCTTGCCTGGTTTCTTTGTCTAACGTACTATCGATCTTGTTCTGTGGGAATGTTTCGTAGTAATAGATATTTTTACGTGCATCGTATGACAGCGATGTTGAGAAATTATCCCATGGTTTGAATCTTAATGAAATATATGTACTGGTCAAATCAAAAGTAGATGTAAGTTGGTTATTTACAAATCCGTATAAATCCACTTCGAACGAACTAAATAAATCTACGTTTTTCAGTAATGAATTGGTATGTTGGAAATAAGCAAAACGACGGTCAGTCTTAAAATTATTCAACTGGTCAAATACACCTAATGAAGTTTGCATTATCCCATTGTCATTATGGGTACTATGACTAATAAATGCGCCGAATTGTAACAGCTTTGGATTAAAACTATAGTCTAAAAAGTCAGGTCGTGAACCGACCAAAGCTCCAAAAGTAAAGTTCTCACCTACTGTTTCAAACTCAAGACCATCCACAGCCCCAATGTTCGCCATATTATTATATATTTTACGTCCGAAGCTTATGCTTGATGTTTTGCTTAGATCATATTTTAATGCTAAACTGTAAATTTTCAAAGCGTTATTTAATCCAGTCCAGTCAGTAGGTCTCTTAGGAAAAGAGAGCAGATGAGAAAAAGAGATATAACTTTCTGCTGATAGGTCTGAATTTCCAATGTGTGATGCATTTAAAGTTAAGTTATATCGTAATCGTTCACTGGAAGTATAGCTACTCGAAAAATTGGTATATGACGAAACAGCAAGACGTCCATCAAATCTTTCTTTTGTTGTTTTAGTCTTCTCTTTTTTGAATGCAGCATTGATAGCCTGGTCATTAGTCGACTCAGCATATATTACATTTCCGGTTTTATTATTGAGCGGTTTCTTTACGTACCTTTTTTTTGCAACAATTTGAACAGCAAGATTTAATACGTTTTTAGTTAATGGAGTCCCGACGCAAGAAATAGAAGACATGCTGTTTACCACGAGTGCAGGAACTAATTTAGTGTCTTGGCTTATGTATAAAGTATCACCAACAAGGATACCTTCAGTATTTTCAAATTTGACGTATACATTTTGAGTCGTGATAAAGGAAACCTTACCATATAGAACATCTGCTGAGGTTTGACAAAAAACCGTAAAACTTAGAAAAAATAAAAGTATAAACAATAATGGGGTTTTCATATCAAGCAATATTTTTTTTTGATTTATAAAAGTGCAGGAAATATTCTGATTACAAGCAATTTATTGTAAATTATTAGGTTAATCTTGGCATTTTTCGCAATTAGATTGATAACTTTTGTTATTATAAAAATATTCAAAACTGATACTCAAAAGCCGATATTTACGTCCCAAATAATTACTAAACTAATTGTGTTGCAATGAAACCCTACATAGACATTAAGTTTGATAGTTCATGGTCCATTAAAATTATGTGCGAATTTTATCAAATCAAAATCATAAAACTTATTTGTCAGAATTGATATAATTATATGTACTTTTAAAATGTAAGTATCTGTTTTTGTGATTAATTAATTTTAATAAGTGCTATCGGGTATAAGTTCAATATGGCAATTTGTATCAGTAATCAACCACCACTTCTGCCATTAGAATGACATGAATAACAACCTGCACTGCCACGACTTTGATTATGTGCATTTCGATGACAGGAAGCTGTAACACATGTAAATATTGCATAATTAGCAGTATTTGTATGGCAGGTTGCGCAACTGACATTGTGATTTCCACTCGTTATTGGAAAATAGGAACTGTGATTAAATGATGTCCAACTCGTTGTTGTATGACATAATTTGCAATCAGTTGAAAAACCTGCTGTTCTATGTACTGGATTTGTTGTCGCATTGTATTTATCCAGGTGACAGGTATTACAAGCACTTGATAAAATTGTTTTATACTCTCCTGTTTTATGACACAATATACAACTAATGTTATGTCCTCCAGTAAGTGGGAATGTTCCATGTACAAAACCATTTCCTGAATAGGACCAGTCACGTCCTGTCATCTTATGACAGGGAAAACAATCTGTTCCAAATCCAACAGCCCTATGAGTCGTCGCATCATAATTGGCTTTATGACACGAATAACAATCTGTCCGGATATTCTCAAACCGAAGTAAAGATGCTGACTTGTGGCATCGATAACAATCAGTTACAGCATGTGTACCTGCCAATGTAAATCCTGCTTGTTGATGAATTTGTTTCACGTTTGAAACAATCCATGATTTTGGTGTATGACATCGTTCACAATCTCTTCCTACTGTTCCTTCATGCATGTCCAAATGACAATCGACACATTGAGTCCTGGCCTTAGCAAATTCAAGTGTTGGATGGCACGTGCGGCATTCTACCGTTTTGTGTTGTCCTATTAAAGGAAATCTGGTCTTGTTATGATTAAAATGTCTGGGATTCAATTGTTCCCAGTTACTGGTATTATGACAAGCACCACAATCAATTTTAAATCCTTCCCCATGAGGAGATTTTGCAAATACTGAAGCAACTAAAAAAAGAGATATTAATAGGAGTAAAAATCTATTCATACAGAAATTTTGTAAATGGAATTAAATTTAAGCGATCAAAAATGACATTTTTTTTATGAAGCAGAATAATTTAACCTGCTCTCCCTGTCGGATGACAGGAATAACATCCAGTACTTCCGGCACTGGCATTATGAGCATTCGCATGACAGCCTACTTGTCTGCAGGAAAATATTGCATAGTTTGTAGGTGTTGTGTGACATGTAGAACAACTCAGGTTATGATTCCCGGTTAATGGAATTGTGGCTACAGCGTTATGATTATATGTTGCTGAAGTCCAGTTTGTCGTAGTATGACATGTTTCGCAGGTTGTAGCAAATTTTGCTCCTGTATGATTTGGATTTGTCGTTGCATTATAAGTCGCCAAATGGCAACTTACGCATGTCGTTGGTATTGCATTATAATTAGTTGGATGACATTGTATACATGTGAGGGCAATATGAGCTCCTGTTAGTGGAAATGTGGTACTGGTGCTGTGATTAAAAGTTGATGATGTCCAATTCGTTGTTGAGTGGCAAGTTTCACAAGTTGTTGGAAATTTTGCTGTAACGTGATTTGGATTTGTAGTTGCATTATACGTCGCTAAGTGGCAACTTACACATGTTGTTGGAATAGCTGTATAACCCGTTGGGTGACAAGTAGCACATGCTACAGTAATATGAGCTCCTGTTAATGGGAATGAAGTAGCTGTGCTATGATTAAAAGTCGAAGGCACCCAGGCTGTTGTTGAGTGACAAGTCTCGCAGGTTGTAGCAAACTTGGCCGTAATATGATTTGGATTTGTTGTTGCATTATAGTTTGCCAGGTGACAACTAACACAGGTAGTTGGAATAGCCGTATAACCCGTTGGGTGACAAGTTGCACATGCTACTGTTATATGAGCACCAGTCAATGGAAATGTAGTTGCTGTGCTGTGATTAAAAGTCGAAGGCACCCAGGCTGTTGTTGAGTGACAAGTCTCGCAGGTTGTAGCAAATTTGGCAGTAATATGATTTGGATTCGTGGTTGCATTATAGTTTGCAAGGTGACAACTGACACATGTTGTAGGAATAGCTGTATAACCATTGGTATGGCATGTTGTACAAGCAACCCCGATATGCGCTCCTGTTAACGGGAAAGTAGTAGCAGTGCTGTGATTGAAAGTCGATGGACTCCATGCTGTTGAGTTATGACAGGTCTGACAGTCTGTTGAGAATTTAGCAGTAATATGATTTGGATTTGTTGTTGCATTGTAGTTTACTAAATGGCAACTGACACAGGTTGTTGAAATCGCCCCATACCCGTTTGTGTGGCAGCTTGTACAAGCAACACCAATGTGTGCACCTTGTAATGGAAATGTGGTGCTTGTGTTATGATTAAATGATGAAGGTACCCATGCTGTTGAGGTATGGCAAGTTTCACATGTTGTGGGAAAATTTGCTGTCTTATGATTTGGATTGGTTGTCGCATTATAATTAGCTAAATGGCAACTGACACATGTTGTAGGAATTGCACCATACCCGTTTACATGACAACTGACGCATGCTACTCCAATATGAGCTCCGTTTAACGGAAATGCAGTAGCAGTATTATGATTGAACGTTGATGGCGACCATGCAGTTGTACTATGGCATGTCTGACAATCAGTTGAAAATTTTGCTGTAATGTGATTGGGATTAGTCGTTGCATTAAAGTTGGCTAAATGGCAGCTGACGCAAGTCGTAGGAATAGCAGTATACCCGTTTTTATGACAACTTACACAAGCTACCCCTATATGGGCACCTGTTAATGGAAATGCTGTTGAATTGTGATTGAATGTAGCAGATGTCCAGTTTTGTTGGGTATGGCATTGCATACAATCCTTAGGGAAATTACCGGTCACATGATTAGGAGTGGTTGTTGCATTATAATCTTTTAAATGGCAGTCAATACAGTCTGAACGCATTGGATCAAACCGAAGAAGAGAAGCTGATTTATGACATTGATAACAGTCAAGTTGTGTATGTCGGCCGATTAATGGGAATCTGCTTTGTTGATGAATTTGTGATATGTTTTTGACAATCCAGGTAGCCGGGGTATGACATCTTTCACAATTACGTCCTAAGGTAAGTTCATGAACATCCTTGTGACAGGAAACACATTCCCTTTTTGCATTCTTAAATTTCAGATCTTCATGACATTTACGACAATATACTGTTTTATGTTGGCCAATAAGTGGAAAATCCGTATTATCATGGTCAAAACCATCCATCTTAATTTTTGTCCAGTTGTCCGTAGTGTGACAAACCACACATTTTATTTTAAAGTCTTTCCCATGGGGAGACTGTGCAAATAGTGATGCAATAAGAATAACATAGAGTGTTAAAAGGATAATCCTACGCATAATATTATAGTTTAGAATATCTTAATTGGATGTTAGTAAAAAAAATCAAAAGATAATTCCCTGATGTTTATTAATCGGCCCTGCCTGTTGGATGACAGGAATAACAACCTGTACTCCCGGCACTTGCATTATGAGCTGTAGCATGGCATCCTGTTTGCCTGCATGAAAATATTGCATAATTTGTAGGTGTTGTGTGACAAACTGAACAAGCGAGATTATGATTTCCGGTTAGCGGAATAGTAGCAACTGCATTATGGTTAAATGTTGCTGAAGTCCAGTTGGTTGTCGTATGGCAAGTTTGGCATGTTGTAGCAAATTTTGCTCCTGTGTGATTTGGATTTGTTGTTGCATTATAGGTTGCTAAATGGCAGCTTACGCATGTTGTTGGTATAGCATTATAATTAGTTGGATGACATTGAATACATGTAAGTGCAATATGTGCTCCTGTTAGTGGAAATGTTGTACTTGTGCTATGATTAAATGTTGATGAAGTCCAATTCGTTGTTGAGTGGCAAGTCTCACAGGTTGTTGGAAATTTAGATGTAACATGATTCGGGTTAGTTGTCGCATTATAGGTAGCTACATGGCAACTGACACAAGTTGTTGGTATAGCTGTATATCCTGTTGGATGGCAACTTACACATGCGACTCCAATATGTGCACCTGTTAATGGGAATGTTGTTGCTGTACTGTGATTGAAAGTTGAAGGCACCCAGGCTGTTGTTGTATGGCAAGTTTCACAGGTTGTCGGAAATTTAGCCGTCACATGATTCGGATTCGTGGTTGCATTATAGTTTGCAAGGTGGCAGCTGGCACAGGTTGTTGGTATTGCTGTATATCCTGTTGGATGGCAACTTACACAGGCGACTCCGATATGTGATCCTGTCAGGGGGAAGGTAGTTGCCGTATTGTGATTGAAGGTCGAAGGACTCCAGGCTGTTGCATTATGGCATGTTTCACAGGTTGTTGGAAATTTAGCTGTAATGTGATTTGGATTTGTGGTAGCATTATAGTTGGCAAGATGGCAACTTACACAAGTTGTAGGAATACCTGCATAACCGGTAGTATGGCAACTACTGCAAGCTACTCCGATATGGGCACCGGCTAAAGGAAAAGTTGTCGCAGTATTATGATTGAAAGTTGTTGGACTCCATGCTGTTACATTGTGGCATGTCTGGCAATCTGTTGAGAATTTAGCTAAAATATGATTTGGATTCGTTGTTGAATTGTAGTTTGCCAGATGGCATCCAACACAAGTTGCAGGTGTTCCACCGGTATACCCGTTAGTATGGCAACTTACACAGGCTACCCCTATATGAGCACCGGTCAAAGGAAAAGTGGTCGTGCTATGGTTAAATGTAGAAGGCTGCCATGCTGTTACATTGTGGCAAATCTGGCAATCTTTTGAGAAGTTATTAGTCGCATGATTTGGATTGGTTGCTCCATTATAATTTGCAAGATGGCAACTGACACAGGTTGTTGGTATTGCTGTATAACCGGTCGGATGACAACTTACACAAGCCACCCCAATGTGTGCTCCGGTTAACGGGAAAGTGGTTGCTGTACTGTGGTTAAATGTCGAAGGGCTCCATGCTGTTACATTATGGCATGTCTGGCAATCCGTAGAGAATTTTGCAGTAATATGATTCGGATTGGTAGTTGCATTAAAGTTTGCCAGGTGACAGCTGACACAGGTCGTTGGAATGGTAGCATATCCATTTGTATGACAGCTAACACAAGCAACTCCGATATGTGCTCCCGTTAGTGGGAATGTAGTGGCTGTATTATGGTTGAATGTCGAAGGACTCCATACTGTTACATTATGGCATGTCTGGCAATCCGTAGAGAATTTTGCAGTAATATGGTTCGGATTGGTAGTTGCATTGTAGTTTGCCAGGTGGCAACTGACACAGGTTGTTGGAATGGCAGCATACCCGTTTTTATGGCAACTAACACAAGCCACGCCGATATGTGCTCCCGTTAGTGGAAATGTAGTGGCAGTATTATGGTTGAATGTCGAAGGACTCCATGCCGTTACATTGTGGCATGTCTGGCAATCCGTAGAGAATTTTGCAGTAATATGGTTTGGATTTGTCGTTGCATTAAAGTTTGCCTGGTGGCAGCTTACACAGGTCGTTGGAATGGCACCATATCCATTCTTATGGCAGTTAACACAAGCCACGCCGATATGTGCTCCCGTTAGTGGAAAAGTAGTGGCGGTATTATGGTTGAATGTCGAAGGACTCCATACTGTTACATTGTGGCATGTCTGGCAATCCGTGGAGAATTTTGCAGTAATATGGTTCGGATTTGTCGTTGCATTAAAGTTTGCCAGGTGGCAGCTTACACAGGTCGTTGGAATGGCACCATATCCATTTGTATGGCAGCTAACACAAGCCACACCGATATGTGCTCCCGTTAGTGGGAATGTAGTGGCTGTATTGTGGTTAAATGTCGAAGGGCTCCATGCTGTTACATTATGGCATGTCTGACAATCCGTAGAGAATTTTGCCGTTATATGGTTCGGATTGGTTGTTGCATTAAATTTTGCCAGGTGGCAACTGAGACAGGTTGTTGGGATGCCGGCATAACCCTTTGAGTGACATTGAATGCAATCTAATCCCACATGCCCGCCGGTTAATGGAAAGGCAGTGTTGTTGTGATTGAAGGTTGCCGATTGCCAGTTATTGTCGTTGTGGCATAAGGAACAGTTTTTCGGGAATTTTGAAGCAACATGTGATGGGTTTGTTGTGGCATAATAATCAGTCGTATGACAGTCAACACATTCTGAACCCATGGGGTCGAAACGTAATAGAGAAGCTGATTTATGACAGAGAAGACAATCTAACTGTGAGTGCCTGCCCCTCAACGGAAATCTACTCTGGTTATGAATTTGAGTGATATTTCTAACCGTCCATGTTATTGGCGTATGACAGCGTCCGCAATCATTACCTAAAGTCTGTTGATGAACATCAAGGTGACAGGAATTGCATGCAGTCTTTCCTTTAATACTTGTGAAAATCAAATCTGTATGGCACTTCTTGCATGAAACTGTTTGATGTTGCCCGACTAACGGGAAATTCGTTTTGTCATGATTGAAATCAATCTTTTTTATTTCAATTGTTGTCCAATTCTTACTGGTATGGCACACATCGCATTTTATGATAAGCTTATCTCCATGTGGCGAAGACTGAGCAAACATATTTAGCGCTATGAATAGAGCCAGAACAGCTATGAATGACAGTTTGAACATTCTATACTCTTAAATTTATACTGGACATATTTTCCCTTTTCATCTGTTACTTGTTTGTGACACTCGTTACATTTGGCGGTAGCATGTGCTCCTTCCAGCTTAAATCTTGATGTGTTATGATCAAATTTGGTCTTAACCCATTCATCAGTTGTATGACATTTAGTACAAACTGTTTTGCCATTGACATCAAATTGACCTACGTGCGTGTTTTTATGACAACTTTCACACTCAGGTGATAGTCCTGCAAATTTTTGAACCCTCACACCCTTTTCATTCTTTACATAATGGCAATCATCGCAAGCAAGTTTAGCATGAGCACCATCAAGTTTAAATTTAGTTTGATTATGATCGAAAGTGACTTTTGTCCAGTTTGATACTACATGGCATGTCTTACAGTTGTCGTTTGCAAGATACTTGTCCTGTATATAACCTTTATGAATATTCTTGTGACAATCAACGCACCTACTGCCCATATTCCTAAATGACCATTTCCCTTGTGACTTATGGCATGCCATACATGGGGTGGCTAAATGTCCTCCTTCAAGTGGAAACTTAGTTAAATTGTGTTTCTCTATCGAATATGCACTTGGGGTAAATCCATCATTATTATGACATTGATTACAATCGGGCGAAACACCATTTTTTGCAAAGTCTTTGTTGTGATAATCAGCATGACAACTGGAACAATGATTATGTTTGATTGGTGCAGTTAAAGATGTTTTGTGACAGGATTTACAGGCTAGTAATCTATGTTTGCCAATCAATTTAAAGTCTGTTTTATCATGATCAAATGATTTCATTCCTTTTACAGCATGAAATGATTCTTCAGAATGGCATTTTTTACAATCTTGACCGAATTTATTGTCGTGTACGTCTTTATGGCAGGCAGTACAATTACTAAATGCAAGCCCTTTAAATTTTTGTTTTGGTTTACCGTTAATTATTTCTGTTTTATGACACTTTTCACAGGCCACATTTTTATGACTTCCTAATAATGGGAATCTGGTTTTACTGTGGTCAAATCCTGTTGCATTTTTAAAAGATTCAAAACTATGGCAATTATTGCATTTTGGGGACATTCTACCCTGATGGTAATCTGCATGACACGTAAGACATGCCTGATTCAATCCCATAAATGTGCCTGCCTTTGTTTTTAACCGTGCATCTTTTATAAAAGCCGGCTTATGACAAGCTTTGCAATCCTGGTGTGCATGTACTCCTTTAAGTTCAAAGCCGGTTTTGCTATGAATAAAGTTCTTCCTGTCGAATCTGATTATTTGAAAATTACGTCCATGATGTTCATTGTGGCATACAACACATTCTTTGCCTGATACCTCAGGTGACGCATGATACCCTTTTCTTGCCAGGATATTTGTTTTAATAATCTGATGGCAGGTAAGGCATTTTTGTCTGGTCACTTTATTCCCGACATCATGACATTTGGTGCAATTGCTTACACCTTCTAAATATGCATGAGTATTACTTAACTCTCCCGGTGATATCTGGGCAGTAACCTGAAATACGCATAAAAAGAAGAATCCAAGGATAAACTGCAACTCTTTTAATTTCATTTCTATTGTTGATTTATTAATTCAATTTGAAAATATAATATTTGGAAAACTGCACCTCTTAATGCTTCATAATACTTTCTCCATATTTTGTAGTTACTTCAATCCCGATTTTTTTAAGGAATTGTGTTGGAAGTTCTCCACCCGCAAATATGTAAACTAAATCATTTTTCATTTTCATTATTTCACTTGAATCGTTCATAGTATACGTTACAAAATCAGTATCAATTGAAACAATCTTTGAATTAAACTTAACATCAATCAACTTGTTTTTAATGGCTTCATTTATTTTTTCAGCATTCTTTACCTTTATCCTGTTAAAAGATTCACTTCTGTAGGAAAGGGTTACTGTGTTTTCATCTGCTAAAAGAAGTGCCGACTCTATAGCTGAATCACCTCCACCTACAACCAGTATATTTTTACCTTTAATCTCTTCCGGTTCCAACAGCCTGTAAGCTACTTTTTCAGTTTCCTCTCCCTGTACATTCAACTTTCGGGGCGTTCCCCGGCGTCCTATAGCTATTAGTACGGTCTTCGAGGAATATACGTCACCTTGTACTGTCTCAACTTTAAATATGTTCCCTTCAGGAACGATCGCATCTACTTTTGAATTTTCTTTTATCTGAATATTATTCTTTAATAAAACTGAATGCCATAAATCAAGCAATTCCGTCTTTGAGGTTTCCCTGAATTTCACTTTTCCAAACAACGGTAAATCCATTGGAGCTGTCATAACAATCTTCGAGCGAGGAAAAGTAAATACTGTACCACCCAAAGTGCCCTGTTCAAGCGTTAATACTTTTAAATTATACTTTTTGGCTGCAAGGGTAGCAGATATACCTGCAGGACCTGCACCAATTACAATTAAATCATAATCAGCTTTTGCGTCTTTTTTTATCGCCTTTGCAATATTTTCAACGGCTTCTCTCCCCTGGGATACTGCATTTTTAATTAATCCCATTCCTCCTAATTCACCGGCTATATAAACTCCCGGGACATTTGTTTCAAATGTTGGACTGACATCCGGTAAATCGACCCCTCTTTTTTCTGTCCCGATCCATAATGAAATTGCTTCTACCGGACAAGCCCTGAAACAGGCTCCATGTCCAATACAATGCGACGCATTTATGATGGTTGCACGGCCATTTCGTATACCTAAAATATCATGTTCGGGGCAAGCATCAATACAGGCTCCGCTTTTAATACATCTGTTCGGATCTACCACAGGATATAACGAAACAGGCTCATTTATTCCTTCTGCTTTGGCATGCTGTATTTTGACATCAACTTCTTTTGATTCTCTCTTTTGCTTTTTAATATAAACAAGCAAAACGACTAAAATGAGCAGTATTGCAAAGCCATATATTGATAATTCTATTATTTGATTCATAATTTTAAAAAATCCATTTATAGCCAAATGTAAGCACTACTGCTACATGTATGACCAATATTATTAACATGATAAGCGCAAATGGTAAATGGGCAACATGCCAGTATTTAAAAAGACTTTGCATCCTATCCAATCGTTCTATTCGTCTGCTGGTTCTTTTTTCAGCTCTTATTAATTTTTTTACTTTCCTGAATTCTGAAACTGAGATATCCCTGGATATAAGTTTTAATTTTTTTGATGAATATCTGGTTGATTTAATTTCTGAAATATCAATCTGATATTTATTCATTAGCTCCAGATCCAAATCTGCCTTATAATCCTGAATTTCTTTTAATGTGAGTTCACGTCCCTCGATCGTATGAGGAATCTGTAGATAAATATAGCGACCTATAACTCCACTTGACCATACGATTGCCATACTCCAGAATCCTATCGATACAATTCCCCCAAATTTAAAAGTCGTATGGTATACCACAAATACGGAACCTAACGTACACAAAAAAATATGAAATTCCAGCCAGTATTTTAATGCTCCCAGACGAACAAACTTTTTGAACCTCTTTCGGATCATATATGAAAACAACCCAACAATTATCAAAAGAGATCCTATTATACCCAATCCATGTCCCAGAATTCCGCTTGGCTTTAATAAGGCATAATTCGGATCAAAGAAACGTTCTTCAATAGGCTTATTATAATACGTAAAACCAATATAAGTCAGTACAATTATTGAGATTAAGACAATTAGTGAATATAATGTTAAAGTTGCTTTATGAATTATCCGGGTCATTTATATGTTTTTTTATTCGTAGGATTCAACATCTGATCTAAACAGAACAGATTCAGAATTCAATTGTGTAACTTGTAAAATCAGTTGGCATAAATAGCTATTTTTACTAAATTTATTTCAAAATTATAGAAATAAAACGGGAATACAGCATTTAAAATGTTAAACCTCAATTATTTGTGTTTATTACAAATTTAAAAATATTGATTAACACCAACTTTACAGGTTGATCGACAGTTTAGTAAGTTTATATTTTAAAAAAGGACATATGATTCACACTCTCAAATACCGTTTTTCTTCTCTGAATTGTAAGCGAATGCTATCAGTGCAATTACCCCGGCAATTATAAAATAAACAAATACCGGAACTGGTGGTGGAGTTCCCTGAGCATACGAATGCATACCCGAAAGATAATAATTAACGCCGAAGAATGTCATTATAATGGTGCTGAAACCAATTAATGCCAGGCTGCTTAATACAAATTGATTGTTTGCTTTGGGTACATTCCGTAAATGCAGGATAGCTGAATAAACCAAAATGCTTACCAATGCCCAGGTTTCTTTTGGATCCCATCCCCAGTAACGACCCCACGATTCATTTGCCCATACTCCCCCGATAAAACATCCAATGGTCAGCATCAACAATCCGATGATTAATGCCATTTCAATGATATAACTGATTTCCTGTATGCTGTCTTTTAACCGGATTGCATTCTTTTTAGAGCGTGCAACCATCAGGATTAAGTTGAGCATTCCAAGAAGTGCACCCATTGCCAAAAACCCGTAACTCGATGTAATTATTGCTACGTGGATTATTAACCAATACGATTTAAGCACAGGTACCAGGTTCGTAATTTCAGGGTTCATCCAACTCATGCCGGCTACAAACAATGCTATGGCTGATAATACACCTGTTACTGCAAGAGATATTGGTGATTTGCGTGAAAATAATAATCCTGATAATGCAGCTGCCCAACCAACAAAGATCATGGTTTCATAGCCATTGCTCCAAGGGGCATGGCTCGATATATACCAACGAATGGCCAATCCCGCTGTGTAAAGGACAAATACTCCTGCAAACGGATAAATTGCCAGATTCAGATACTTCTCTAATCCTGACTTTTTGTTGAAAATATCAAGCAAATGAAGAATCAACAGGATAAAGCCTATGAATGCATAAATAATAGCCAGAATGCCAAATATGTTCAGGTTATTATAGAAGATTTCAAGGTTAATCTTCGTATTCGAAGGTAAATTCGTCCCTCCGTTCATCAGTTGGTAACTTTTGATTCGAATGAGTTGTTCGTTTGCAGCACCCCAGTTTCCTGACGTCATAGCTTCATTGGCTGCTTTGAAATAATTTGTGAGTAACATTTCAGGTGAGTCATTCGACAATGTCTGAGCTGCAACTGCCGGGCTTTTACCCATCATGGCATTCAATTGCTCCTGCGACATGCCACCCATTCCGGGAGGAGGCGTTTTTCCTTCCACACTTCCCATTCCAGGAGGAGGCGTTTTGCCTTCAATACTTCCCATTCCGGGTGGTGGTGTTTTGCCTTCAGCTTTTCCCATGCCTGCCGGAGGAGTATTTTCTCCCATACCTGCAGGTGCACTCATTCCACCCATTCCACCCATTCCGGCAGGTGCCGTCATACCATTCATTCCACCCATTCCTGCGTGAGGGTTTGTTTGAACTGATTCAATAGCGATAGGTTTAGCGGTACTCCATTTCCCGTCATTGTGACCCGGTATTGGAAAAAATGCCAGCATATTTCCATTGAAAAGCTGATAACAGATGTTGACACGTTCGTCAACATTAACTATCTCTTTATCGTATTTGTTATGGGTGGATTGTTCTTTCTGGTATACTTTATCGATCTTATCCTTCAGCCTGTAAGCTCCTCCATTGTCAAAATCGAAAAGCTGGTTGAAGGATACATAGTCGTTTACGGCTCCCAGTTCTTTCCCCAACTGAGGATTGGCAACTTTGATCATTGGCTCGTTTTGCCAGTTGGTTGGATTTGAACTCATGCCTAACAGTACTTCTACAGCCGACATGTTGTTGTAAGACGTTTTTTTGGATATTTTACGCAATACATCCGATGCAAAAGTATTGAATGGTTCTATGCGTCCCTGGGCTTCATCCTGTATGAGCAGGCTGTTCAACGCTTCAATATGGGATTTCTTAGTGATTTCTCCTCCCGAAGCAAACATTGAACCCGATAACAGGATAAATCCGGCTAATAAAATTGCTTTTCCTGCTTTTCGCTTTAGCTGCAATTCATTGCTAAGTCTTAATACAGTCCTGAACCGGCTTTCCTTGTTAAACAGAGTAAGAACCATGCCAAGTGCCATTAAAAAATAACCAATATATGAAATGAGTGTTCCCCAATAATCATGGCTTACTGATAAGATAGTACCCTTTTCGTCGGGATCGTATGATGACTGGAAAAAACGATATCCCCGGTAATTTAAGATATTATTCATATAAATCCTGAATGGTCGTTCACTTTTCAATTCCGTGTCGGTCAGAGTTATTTCACTGGCGTATGATGAAGGGCTGTTTGAACCCGGATAACGGTCCAGCTGAAATGAACGTAAGGTTATAGAGAATGGGAGCTTGTGTTGTAGCATGCCGTACGATACCGACACTTTTACATCATTCAGCTGGCAGGTTGCAGGTTGCGAAATCTGATTTTCAGAACTTAACACGTTCACCCGTTTTGAAATGTTGCCGTCGCTTATCTTGAAGATGATGGCGTCTTTTCCCTTTTTGATGATGCCTGATTTTTCCATTTCAGGAGTAGCTTGTGTCAGATTTTTTTTTGCTTTTGGCATATAGGTCTTTAGTACAAAAAGGATATTGTCGGCCTTGTAGATTGTCTTCTGTTCTGCCAGAATAATTGCTCCCGGCATCATCACCGATTCGCTTTTTTGCATCATGCTCATTTTTGAAAGGGGTAGGGCTGTTTTAAAGAAAAGCTGATTCCCGGCTAATGTAAATGAAATGTCTGCCTTATGGATGGTGTCCCCGAATGCAAAGCTCACATCCCCGAATTTATTGGATTCTCCGTTTAATAAAATGAAATCCATTCCCTGATTCTGGCTGTTCATTACAAACAACGAAAGCGCAGGTTCACCCTGTTCGTCCGGAACAATGGTTTCTACTGAATTCGGAATGAAAAGTTCATTTTCAACGGTGATTGTTTTTCCTCCAACTTCCAGTGATTCCGAAAATTTATTGGAGCCTGTTTCTGAAAAGCCGGCTTCTTTTGTCTTTTCAACCTTTTCACCTTTATATTCGGCTGTAATTCCCACAGATGTTTTGTCCGAGGAGATTTCGTTCGTTGTTTGACCCTGACGGATATGCATAATGCCTTCTGACCCGAAATAACGGGTAGTGGCAGCCCCAACTATGATACAGATAAAAGCCAGATGAAAAAGCAATACACTGAATTTGCGTTTCTTGAAAAGCTGATACCGCACTGCACTTCCCAGTAAATTGACAATAAGCAGGACAAATAGTACCTCAAACCATTTAGCATTATATACTAGCTGCTTTGCATGTTCTGTCCCTGAACTATTTTCAGCAAATGTAGCATAAGCTATGGCTGCGCCGAAAATAGCTAATAAAATTACACTGGTAAGCATTGAAAAGAAAACGTCATTCAGCTTTTTCATAAAAAAGTAAATATGTTAATAATCGGGTTTTGATAATCTAATTTCCTTGTTCTACCGGGAATTTATCGTGCTATAACGGTATATCGATGGAAATAATATAAAATTCCATGATATTTATAATTTTCACATTTATAAAATTAGTCCGGATATTGAATGACCAATTGATAACAAAATAAGTTTTTTGCTATCAAACCGGTGAATATCAAATCGCTGGAAGCTAAAATTGTATCTGTGTAAAAATGTAAATCTCAGTTTTTTATAAAAAAATGTCTGTATAAACTCTTTATTTCCTCGCTCTTTTTTGAGATCCATCCCTGTTTTATTGATTTTCGGGTATTTAATGCTGTAAAATTACAAAAAGTAACATTGATTAGAATCCTCAAAAAGTGCCAAATTTACATTTAAAAGTCTTACTTTGATCATCTAAAAGGAGTAGATATGTATCATCCTTTGGGATGATACAGTCCTTTCTGGATCGTATAAAAAATCAGGTAAAACATATTTTGATTCACTTGGTTTTAAGGAATTGACGGCGTTTTGTTCGTGCTATATAGCAAAAAATGACAATACACTTTAATTCCAAATGTATAACAAATTAATTGCATTAAAGTTAATACAAATTTTAAAAAATAAAATACTGTATAATTAAGTATTAAAAAGGATGTAATCTAACGAATAATAGGCAGATCTATACGATCTGTTAGCTTTCGGATTTTATGCTGTTATTTAAATGCATCCAGGGCGGCAGTGGGCTTTCCTGAATTGTCAAATGCTCCCAAAGAATATCCCTGCCATTGATAGGCTTCCGGTTCCCAGTAAAAGACTCCGAGGCCTTTGTTCGATGGAATTGACTTGGTCTTGAGGATCAGGTCAGTCAGAAAACTCTTTGCTTCGTTGGGTGAATCCCAGCTCATACCAACTTCACAAATCATCACTTCTTTTCCGTAACGGGAAACCATATCATTCATATTGAGCAGGCAGGATGCATTCATCGACGACCAGTTGCTGGCAGTAGGATAGAGCGACATACCGGTAACATCCCATTTTCCTCCGTTACTTTTTAATCCGTCGAATAACCAGCGGAACAGGGTGTTGTCATTTCCGTTTTGTATATGAACAATCACTTTGGCATTGGGGAAAACTGCTTTTACGGCATCGTACCCGGCATTATTGAGTGCTGCATAATTGGCCATGTTGGTCGATGCTTTGCCATCTTCCCATAACATGCCGTTTCCGGTCTCATTTCCTACCTGGACCCACTCAGGGGTTATGCCGTTCGTTTTGAGTGCGTTTAATACATCGGTGGTATGTGCTCCAACGGCTGTTTTTAAGTCTGCAAGGCTTAAGCTTGCCCAGGCAGCAGGTTTGGTTTGTTTCGAAGGATCAGCCCAACTGTCGCTGTAATGGAAGTCAATCATTATGCGCATTCCAAGGTTGTTGGCCCGTATCGCCTTGACTAACAGGTCTTGTTTGTTACACCAGCCATCGATAGGGTTCACCCATACCCGCAAACGGATCGAGTTCATTCCCAGGCTCTTCAACAAGGCCATGCATTCCATCTGAGTACCCGTTGCATTGTAAAACTTCTTACCGCCTGCCTCCATCTGGGTCACCCAACTCACATCAGCCCCGCCTGCAAAAACTGCTGTTTTTACAGTGTCTTTTGGAATTGTATCTTGTTGTTTTTTAACAGGATTATTATCTTTACAACCTGTTGGAAAAAGCATCCAGGCAAAGCATATTAATATAAAGACTGTTTTTAGAATGATTAATTTCATAAATATGATTTTTAAGTATCTCAATATTTAGCATAGAACATGGAACACGGAACACGGAACACGGAACACGGAACACAGAACACGGAACGCTGAACGCGTAATTATCTGAACGCCTCCAGTGCCTTATTCGGTTTCCCATCATCTCCCCAGGCGCTTAACCCGTAATGACTCCAGCTTCTGGCACCTTCAGGTTCCCAGTAAAACACACCCAATCCCTTGTTACCGGGTACCTCTTTTACTTTTTTCAGAACGGCTATAAGCATATCGTATGTGTTTTGCACTTTGGTATCCTCTCCACCCACTTCAACTACCATGACTTCCTTGTTATATCGGGCGGAAATGTCAATCAGGTTGCTGCCAAGGTCATCAATCGAAAGTGTATAGTCCGGATTGCCATCCAACCAGTACGGATAGTACGACAGCCCGATCACGTCATATTTTGCACCATACTTTTGCGCGTTGTCAAACCATGTACGGAATAGCGGTTTATTGTTTCCCTGGTCCACATGAAGAATTACCCTGGTTTGCGGACTGACGGCTTTTATGGCATCATATCCTTTGTTGATAAGCTGTGCCAGTTGTGGCCAGTTGTCGGTATGTCCTTCAGGATAAATCATGCCTGTCCTTGTTTCATTGCCTACCTGCACCCATTCAGGCGTAATCCCTGCTTTTTTCAGGGCAGTCATCACATCGAACGTATAATCGTAAACATCTTTCAGTAATTGTGGAAAATCATGTCCTTCCCAGGCTTTAGGTTTTACCTGTTTTGCCGGGTCTGCCCAGGAGTCGCTGTAATGGAAATCAATCATCACCCGCATGCCCCATTGCTTGGCTCTGAGAGCCATGGCTACCGTTTCATCTTTGCTGCAATGACCACTTGCAGGGTTATCCGAAGGATTTACCCATGTGCGTAATCGTATGGAGTTGATGCCGTGGTCTTTCAGTATCTTAAAACAATCTTCCTGAACACCCTGGTCATTAAGGAATTTATATCCGCTTGCTTCCATTTGTGGCAGCCAGCCTATGTCGGCCCCTTTGGCAAACGTATTTACCGGTGGTATTGCTAACGGACTTTCTCCCTTGCAGGTGATCGAGACACTCATTAAACTGAACAAGGCCAATAACATGAAGGATTTCTGAAAGGTAATTTTCATGATTTAGTGTGTATTAAATTAGTGCCATTTGGACGTAAAGATACAAATTATAACAAATTAACAGCATGATTAGAAAGAATTATTTTGAAAATCAATCATCCTTATTAAAATTGTTGAAAAATATATGGATTCAGGGATAATTATCGGGTTAAATATCTTTATGTATTTACGATCCAGTTCTCTCTTACTATGAAAGTAAATTTCACCAGCGATTTTAAGTAGGGGGAGGTGAATTCCTTTTAGACAAGCTATCTTGTAAGTTGTAAATTATCTTTTTGGATATATTCCCTGAATTACTTCATAGTTTAAACTACCTGATTTGTTATTTTATAGCCGGAACTCAAAGCCTTTTTGTTCAAAGTACTTAATGTGCAAAATATAATCGTTTTGTTCGGATTGATTATAAACAAAAAGACACAAGAGATTGTGTCTTTTCTGTTTCTTTATATTAGGCAATGAACTTTGTTTTTTTCTACAATCAATAATAGACCATTGTCAATCCCATGAACGAAAACCTACGCTCAACTGAGCGATTAACAGTCTTCATTTCAATTTGCCTCATGTTTTTGTAACTTATTAAGAATTTCCACCATGGCAGGCGAAATATCGCTGTGATGATGAACGATCTTCCATGTTCCGCCTTCTTTCTGATAGATGTTTGTTACACGAAGCTGATCAGTAACCTTTTGTCCGGCAATTCTGAAACCGGCATTCTCTACGCCAATTTCATAGGCCACATCCCCGACTACCCGGATGAACTGATCCTGCAGTTTGACCTGACCTTCTGACGCTACATGGGCGGTTTGATCCCATGTCTCCCAAACGTCTTTCCATCCTACCTGCCGTCCTCCAATAGGGTGCATAGTAGTAACTTCCGAATTGTGTGACCAAATACCGGACAAGGATTGGGCATCTCCATTTGTCATTTTATTCAATGCTGCATAAAATTGATTAGACGCATTGCGAACTTCATCTTCTGCTGACATAATTTATTTTCCTTTCGTTGAATTGTAAAATTAATTTGAATTGAAGTTTTAAACAGGCCATAACACTTGTTTGGAAAACCCATTAGGTTATGGCTGTCATTTATCTTTCAGTAAAAATACCGTAAGAGATACAGTAATTAACCTTTTTGAAGGCTAATTGAGAGCAAATACATTTTCCATTTCAAACCTGTTTTGTCTTTTCGGAGTAAAATGTTTTTTTTAAACAATCTGCATCTCAAAACGTTCAGTTTTTTTTATTCAAATCACAAATTTTAGCCAAAATATGAGCCAATTCAGTTCTATTAATATGATTTATATTTATGCGGGCATAAAACATAGAAATAAACACATTCTATTGTATTCAAATAGAGATACCCGTTCTAATCCGGGTTAATTCAGTGTGCAACTGATTAAACCCGGAATAAAAAGGGTTGTGTAGATATGCAATTCTTGTCGTGTAATGAGTATGTTCCTCTTTCTGTTCTTTTTTAATTGTACCTCAAAATATGTTGTTTCTAAGAAATCAGAATTGAACCAATAATCAAAATAGCCAATACTATAATCATTAAAATGAATGACATGACAGCTTTTGGGTTCCCTAAATTTAATCTACAACCATTACCGGGGCTTGCTTTTGGAACCAAAAAGTTTGGGCCATTTTTGTTTGAATAAGTCCCTTCATTCCAATCAGTAAGTTTATCACCTGGATAGTTCAAGTCTGAGCGAAGCGGAGACTTGGACTCAAAATTTATGCAGTTTTTAACTGATTGTTTCTTAATATGATTCAACAATCATCTCTCTACCCGACAAAATTTGAAACTCTACTATACTGCAAGCAAAAAACAAAACCTGTTTTTCCTGGAGTTACAATTTCTACTCATAATTCCCCGAAATATGTTTTTTATGATTGTAGAATATCCAGTTTTAAACTGTTCTTGTTAT